>OLQL01000059.1_pt1 | contig 110828 bp, 98 predicted proteins | sample 1672971 | NCBI WGS metagenome assembly OLQL01 (sample SAMEA3136742, study PRJEB25190) | human gut metagenome | biome: human gut; feature: human-associated habitat; material: faeces | place: Austria | collected 2013
CGTGTCTCAGTCCCAATGTGGCCGGTCACCCTCTCAGGTCGGCTACTGATCGTCGGCTTGGTAGGCCGTTACCCCACCAACTACCTAATCAGACGCGGGTCCATCTCATACCACCGGAGTTTTTACCACTGTACCATGCGGTACCGTGGTCTTATGCGGTATTAGCAGTCATTTCTAACTGTTATCCCCCTGTATGAGGCAGGTTACCCACGCGTTACTCACCCGTCCGCCGCTCAGTCACAAAGGAAATCATCCGAAGAATCTTTCCAAAGTGCTTCGCTCGACTTGCATGTGTTAAGCACGCCGCCAGCGTTCATCCTGAGCCAGGATCAAACTCTCGTTAAAAATCTTTAATTCCGATTTGACTCGGACTTAAAATCAAGTTCGTTCCAGTTCAAGAAAACTACTAGCTTTCTTATCCCCTTTACTGTTTTAAGGTTCGACATTAAATGTCTGTTCTGAATAATTCTCTTTAGAATTTTCAGGGTTGTTGTCTATTGTTTAATTATCAAGGTTCTTTGTCTTTGCTGTTTGAAACAGCTTATTTAGATTATCATATTCATTGACGTTTGTCAAGAACTTTTTTAATCTTTTTTCGACCAGCTTTCCAGCTGTTCGACTGCTATCCTTTCGTCAAACATTCGTTTGTCTCAAGCAACAGCTTATTAAGGATATCATAATCAGTTGTGTTTGTCAACTGTTATTTTATTCTTTTTTTCAAAATTGATTTGTATCAATTCTGAAACTTCCGAAACAATTCACAGCGAATCATTTCTCTAATATATAACTATCTAATATACAATCTTGCATTCCCACTCATGCATATCTTCTATTTATATATCTCTAATACTGTCTTCTGCGTTGACTCTGTTACCTCACGGCCTCGTCTCTCGCGACAGCTAGACTAATATATCACAACGGGATTTGAATTGTCAATATTATTTTTATGTTTTCTGCAATTCAGATAATTCTGACAATTATCTTTTGCATAATCTTCCTTTTCTTATAAGGAACAAGTTCTTTTGCATTTTAATGTTTCCAAATAAAATACTCACAAAAAAAATACTGACCTGCCTATTTGCAAAGTCAGTATTTTTGTTTATCTTAGATAATTCGTTATCGGTATACTCCCTTAATTAATTATCTCAGCAGCATGAATGCAATTAATCCAGCTACTACGATGATAGCAATTGCAAGAATAATGATTGGTGCTTTTGACATCTTCTCTTCTTCTTCCTCAATATCATCATAAAAATCATCCTCTAATTCCTCTCTGCGCTGCGGTTTTGGAGTTGGTTTCTTTTTCTTTCTTCCATCCCCTACTGCAAGGAGTTCATCATATGCATCTCGCATTTCCTGTTCGCGTTTTTCACGTACCTCTTTTGGCGGTATATTCGAATACTTCTGCTCTTCAGGCTCCGGCTTTTCTGCTCTCTTCTGTACTTTGTGAGCACTTTGTGGAATTTTGAACTTCTTTTTGCAATTATAGCACAACAGATAATTCGGATCTTTTTTTCCTGGTCTTAATTCCTGACCACATATTGGACACTTCATATGAATCTGTCCCTCCCCATAGTGTATTATTTCAAACTGTGCTTTCAGACCTTTCGGCTGTGTATATCTTACATACATTGACATTATACTACATCAATTTGCAAATATCAATTTTTTATCCAAATTATTCAGATTGTTTTCCTAATGTTACTTCAACATCTTTTTTCTCATATTCGCCATTCTTGCTCTGTGTCTGAACTGTAATTTTTACCTTTTCTCCGGCTTTATAATATTGAAGCTGTTCCTGAAGTGCATCCATTCCATCTACTGTTGTTCCTTCAATTCCTGTAATAACAGCACCTTTTGTAATACCAGCCTTTTCTGCACCACCACCGGAAATAACTTCTGATACATATACACCCGTCGGCATATTATACATTTGAGCACTGTCTGATGTTACATCTACACCCTTAATTCCAATATAGCCTCTTTCGGATTCTGCAACTTTTGTTTTTGTTTTCTGGTTCATAAGATTCGTAATCAGATCACTTACATCTGATACAGGAATTGCATATCCGATTCCTTCTACTGTCTCGGTTGCAATCTTTGCAGAATTAATACCAATCACTTCTCCGTTCGCATTTAAAAGTGCTCCACCACTGTTTCCAGGGTTAATAGCCGCATCTGTCTGAAGAAGTTTTCCGTCATAGCTGTCCATTGTACGTTCTTTAGCGGATACGATACCGGTTGTTACTGACTGTCCATATCCAAGCGCATTACCAATTGCGATTACCTGATCTCCCACCTGGGTTTTATCCGAATCACCCAAGGTTGCTACCGCGATCTTATTCATCGTTGAATCTTTGATCTTACTTAAAGGAACTGCTACTACCGCAAGGTCTTTATCCGAATCCGTTCCCTTAATATCAGCTTCTACACTTTCTTCATCTATAAATGTTACAGTCAATGTACTGCTTCCTTCTACAACATGATTATTCGTTACAATCAATAATTCTGAATCATTCTGACCTACGATAATACCTGAACCCGCGCTCTCACTTTTCTGTTTCTGTGTACCTCCGAAGAAATTCTGTACCTCCTGCACGCTCATATTTGTAATAGAAACAATGGATGGCATTGCATTCTTTGCGACCTCTGTTACATTAGCCGTACCCGAAGAACTGTTAGAAGATGTTGTCAGTTTTGCACTATTGGCTGTCGTTGTTGTTTTTGCAGTTTTGTTTGTTGTCTGTGTGGTTCCCAAAACTTTTCCAGCCACAATATTACTTGCCTGAAATGCCGCACTTGCAACCACTCCGAAAACCAGTCCTGTACATACCACTTTTGCCCATCTTGAGGCGCCCTTTCCGTGTTTTTTCTTCGGACCTTGATCCTGGTTTCCACCCGTGCTGTAATTTTCTGTATTCATATTCTGATCGGATGTATAATAATTATATTGATTTTCCATATCTGATTGCCCCTTTCATATCTTATGCTTGTAGTTTACAGCTCAATTGTGTTTAATCTGTGATAAAAGTAAGGAGATTTATTGATATTCCTCTAATTTTTTCAGTTTTGTTCCTATATCACTTTTGAACTTTCTCCACGCATCCTCATTTTCCACAAAATATTTAGGGCAAATCTTTCCGGTCACATCATAATGTCTTATAACATCATTTTCATCCAGATCAAATTTCAGACACAGCCATGCACAAAGATCCACCATGGATTGATATGTCTTTTTATTAAAAATTCCCGTCTCGTCCGGGTGACAGCATTCAATTGATACTGTATCAATATTCCTGCTGTTTGAAGCATATGCTATCTCCCACGTCGGTACACACTGAACAATCTCTCCTTCCAGTCCTACAACAAAGTTGCTGCTTGCTTTCGTAATGTGGCTATCTTTCAGTCCCTCGAAGTAGTCACGGTTATTCATAGCTGTGGCACCGGGATTCGCTGTATAATGAACCACAATTCCGGTAATCTTATTTGTTGCAATCCCAGGCCGGGAATATTCATTCGGTGTCAGCAGTTCTACGTCTATATCCGGCTTTACGGAATCTATGTAATCACTTTTATTTTCCGTATATTCTTTCGACTGCTCCTGTTTTTTTAAAGTTGTCACCACACAAAGCAAAACCGTTATTATAATAAGAATAATCAATCCTTTTTTAGAACGGCTCAGCGTTTTATTCTTTTTTCTTTTCCTGCTTCGTTTCATTTTTATCTCTTTTTTATCTCTCCATATATAGTACACTTTCATCTATCTTATCATTCATTTTTAAATGTCTTTTGAAGAGATTCTTATATTTTTATGAAATTAGCAGAATTTGTATACAGTTGTCGTATCATATACTTCTCCGGCCTTTGTGATCGGAGATTCAAAATTTTCTTTATGAATGGCATCTGGGAAGTACTGTGTTTCAAAGCATATACCATATCCTTTTTCATACACAGCTCCCTCTTTTCCTTTTGATCCTGCAAGGAAATTACCGGAATAGAACTGTATTCCCGGAAGGTCAGTATACACTTCCATCTTAATACCTGTCTCTTCAGATTCAGCAGAGGCTGCTTTTCTGAATCCTTTTCCATTTAATACCCAGTTGTGGTCATAGCCGCCTGCCAGCTTCAGTGGTGTATAATCTGCTCCGATTTCTTTTTCAACGACTTTCTCTTTTCTAAAATCCATCGGTGTTCCTTCTACCGGAACCACCGTTCCTGTCGGAATCAGTTCTGCATCTGTTTCAGTAAATGCATCTGCATCTATCCACACCTTTGCGTTCCATGCCGTTCCGGAAGCATGTCCTGATAAGTTAAAATAGCTGTGATTTGTCATATTCAGAAGAGTATCCTGATCCGGAATTGCATGATAATGAATCTTTAATTCATTTTCTTCTGTGATTGTATAAGATACCTCTATTTTCACTTCTCCCGGAAATCCCTGATCCCCATCCGGACTTACAAGTGCAAATACCACATGTGTATCATCCTCTTCTTTTACATCCCACATTCTTTTATTATAGAAATCAATTCCTCCATGAAGTGTATTTTTCCCATTATCGTTCTTTGTCAGTTCATATTTCTTTCCGTTCAGTTCGAATTCGGCCATTCCAATACGGTTTGCCACACGGCCTACTGTAGCCCCCAGAGAATCTCCTCCATTCTCGTAATCCTCCAGTGTCTCATATCCAAGCACAACATCCTGCGTCTTTCCATCTTTATCCGGTACATAAAGTTTCAGTAAAGAAGCTCCAAAATCTGATACCACTGCCTCCATTCCTTTGCTGTTTTTCAGTACATAACAGCTTGCTTTTTCCCCGTTCTTTGTTGCTCCAAATTCTTTTTTCATGTCCAGGTATCTCCTTTTTTCTTTATATTTTTTAATATTACTTGTATATTTATTATTTTCATTTATATACCAAGTACACTATCTAAATCTTATTATACTCTATATATTCACCGCTGAAAACCTTGATGCAAAGAAAATTTTATTATATTTTTTATATGCCAGATCTTTCCAATTTTTTCAAATATGTAGTTAAAAAGGCGCCGTTTTCACGACGCCTTAATCTTTCTTTATTCATCTACACTGTAGTTTGGTGCTTCTTTTGTAATGTGAATATCATGTGGATGACTTTCTTTTAATGAAGCAGAAGAAATCTTTACGAATTTACCTGTCTGTTTCAGATCTTCAATTGTCGCTGCTCCGCAATATCCCATACCGGAACGAAGGCCTCCCATCAACTGGAATACTGTATCTTCGACGCTTCCTTTATAAGCAACTCGTCCTTCTACACCTTCCGGAACCAGCTTCTTCGCATCTGTCTGGAAGTAACGGTCTTTGCTTCCGTTCTCCATTGCTGCGATAGATCCCATACCACGATATACTTTATATTTTCTACCCTGGAATAATTCGAATGTTCCCGGGCTCTCATCACATCCTGCAAAGATACTTCCCATCATACATACATTTGCTCCGGCTGCGATTGCCTTTGTCATATCTCCTGAATACTTAATTCCTCCATCTGCAATGATTGGAATTCCGTATTTATCTGCTGCTTCGTAGCAATCCATAACCGCTGTAATCTGAGGAACACCGATACCTGCGATAATACGTGTTGTACAGATTGATCCAGGTCCGATTCCAACTTTTACAGCATCGACACCAGCTTTGATCAGATCCTCTGTTGCAGCTCCTGTAGCAACATTACCTGCGATCACCTGCAGATCAGGGAATTTACTCTTGATCATGTCTACTGTATGAAGCACGTTTGCTGAATGTCCATGAGCCGAATCAAGAACAACCACATCAACCTTTGCATCTACCAGTGCCTGTGCTCTTTCAAGGCAATTTGCTGTGATTCCGATTGCTGCTCCACAAAGGAGACGTCCCTGAGCATCTTTTGCAGATAACGGATATTTAATCTGTTTTTCAATATCTTTAATCGTAATAAGACCTTTCAGATTGAAATCTTTATCTACGATTGGAAGCTTTTCTTTTCTTGCTTTTGCAAGAATCTTCTTTGCGTCTTCCAATGTGATTCCCTCCGGTGCTGTAATAAGTCCTTCGGAAGTCATCGATTCTCTGATCTTTTTAGAGAAATCCTCTTCAAATTTCAAATCACGGTTTGTAATAATACCAACTAATTTCTTTCCTTCAGTGATCGGCACACCTGAAATTCTGAATTTCGCCATCAGGTTATTCGCATCTTCCAGTGTGTTATCCGGTGACAAGTAAAATGGATCTGTAATGACGCCATTCTCGGAACGCTTTACCTTGTCCACTTCTTCTGCCTGCTGTTCGATTGACATATTTTTATGGATAATTCCGATGCCCCCCTGTCTGGCCATTGCAATTGCCATGCGGTGCTCTGTAACGGTATCCATTCCAGCACTCATCATCGGAATGTTTAACTTAATTTTTTTAGTCAGGTAAGTAGATAAATCTACCTGGTTCGGAATTACTTCTGAATATGACGGAACCAAAAGCACATCATCAAATGTAATACCTTCTCCAATTATCTTTCCCATGATTTGAACCTCTCTTTCTTTTGTTTATTCATATTTAACAGCTATCTTAGCGAATCACACCTACATTTGTCAACATCTTTTGAAATGTTTTTATTTTAATACAATATTTTCTTCAGTTTTTGATTAATTTTCTGATTACTTTCTGATTACTTTTCTAGGTGCTTTAACAAAGAATCCTTCAACAATTGTCTCATTTGGTTCGAACAAAACCTTGCACACTTCGCCTTTATTTGAAGCGATCAGCGCATAAATTTTCGCATCTTTTTTTCCAGATGTGTAATCATATGTTTTAATCTTTTTATACTGCATTAATTCTACCGCCCCGACCGGTGCCAGAAGTTCCATCTGATCTGCATCTACAGAAAACATCCTTTTTCTTCTGGCCTTATTCATGATTTTGTCAATATCAAGATCACCATTTACAAATACATACTCGTACTCCACATTCAGATTGCGGAACATCAGCACATCGATCACGATCATCACAACTGGTAATATAATTCCCACCGGCATAACAAAAACCAAAAGCACTGACACAACAGTTAATGCTATCAGTCCCACTTTCTTAAGTGTATCCTTTGAGTCCGCCTGTTTTTTTATCAGCTGCTCTGTGTAAAAATCATCCATTTTTCTTTCCTCCATGTCTGCTTTAAGCTATGTCTATTGTAGCACACCTGGCAGTAAAAAGAAAACTCCTCTGACGAGGAGTTCTCAAAAATTTAATATATATACCGTTTATGATTTACATCATACCCATGCCCGGATTTCCTGCCGGCACAGCTGGTGCATCTTCTTTGATATCAGCCACAACAGACTCTGTTGTAAGGAGTGTAGAAGCAACAGATGTTGCATTCTGAAGCGCACTTCTTGTAACCTTTGCCGGATCAAGAATTCCGTTTTCAACCATATCTACATACCGTTCTGTCAGGGCATCAAATCCTGTTCCGACTTCTGACTCTCTTACTTTGTTAATAATAACAGCACCTTCGAGTCCTGCATTTGCAGAAATGTGGAATAACGGAGCTTCCAGGGCTTTCAGTACAACTTTGGCACCTGTCTTCTCATCGCCTTCCAGTTCTTCAATTGCCTTAGCAACTGCTTTTGATGCATGGATATAAGCTGATCCACCACCGGAAATGATGCCTTCTTCTACTGCTGCTCTTGTAGCATTCAGAGCATCTTCCATACGAAGTTTTGCTTCTTTCATCTCAGTCTCTGTTGCTGCTCCGACACGGATAACAGCTACTCCGCCTGCAAGTTTTGCAAGTCTTTCCTGCAGTTTTTCTCTATCGAAATCAGATGTTGTCTCTTCGATCTGAGCCTTGATCTGTGCAACACGATCTGCGATTGCATTCTTGTCTCCCATGCCATCAACGATGACTGTATTTTCTTTCTGTACTTTTACAGATTTTGCGCGTCCAAGCTGATCCATAGTTGTATCTTTCAGTTCCATGCCAAGCTCTTCTGAAATTACCTGACCACCTGTCAGTGTAGCGATGTCTTTTAACATCTCTTTTCTTCTGTCGCCATATCCAGGTGCTTTAACTGCAACAACATTGAATGTTCCACGCAGTTTATTAACAATCAGTGTTGTAAGAGCTTCTCCTTCGATATCCTCTGCAATGATAAGAAGTCTTGCTCCCGCCTGAACGATCTGCTCCAGAAGTGGAAGGATTTCCTGAATGTTAGAAATCTTCTTATCTGTGATCAGGATATATGGATCATCCAGATTAGCCTCCATTTTGTCCATGTCTGTTGCCATATATGCAGATACATATCCGCGGTCAAACTGCATTCCTTCTACAAGGTCCAGCTCTGTCTTCATAGTTTTAGATTCTTCAATTGTGATGACTCCGTCATTAGATACTTTTTCCATAGCGTCTGCTACCATCTGTCCGACTTCAGCATCACCTGCTGAGATTGCTGCTACTTTTGCAATCTGGTCTTTGTCTTTTACTTTGCTTGACATCTTTGCAATTGCTTCAACAGCCACATCTGTAGCTTTCTTCATTCCCTTACGAAGAATGATTGGGTTAGCTCCTGCTTCCAGGTTCTTCATACCTTCATGAACCATTGCCTGTGCAAGTACGGTTGCTGTTGTAGTACCGTCTCCGGCTACATCATTTGTCTTGGAAGCGACTTCTTTAATCAGCTGTGCTCCCATGTTCTCAAATCTGTCTTCCAGTTCGATCTCTTTTGCAATTGTAACACCATCATTTGTGATCAGTGGTGCTCCGAATGATTTATCCAGAACTACATTACGTCCTTTTGGTCCGATTGTTACTCTTACTGTATCAGCAAGTTTATTAACGCCTTCTTCCAAAGCTCTTCTTGCTTCTGCACCATATTTAATTTCTTTTGCCATTGGTATCTACCTCCTGAAATATATAAATGATTTGCTTAATTACTCACAGATGGCTAAAATATCATCTTGTTTTACGATGATGTATTCTTCGTCATCGATCTCAACATTTGTTCCTGCATATTTGGAATAAATTACCTGCTGACCTGCTGTAACGTGCATCTCAACTTCTTTTCCATTTACCATTCCGCCTGGTCCTACAGCGATAACCTCTGCCTGCTGTGGTTTTTCTTTAGACTGTCCAGGGATCACGATTCCTGACTTTGTAGTCTCCTCTGCTACACACTGTTTTAATACAACTCTGTCACCTAATGGTACTAACTTCATATCTATTCCTCCTTAAATCATTTTCTGTATTATTAGCACTCAACAAAAGAGAGTGCTGAAAGATTCTAGATATAAAATAGCACTCTCTTTTTGGTTTGTCAACACACTTTCTATTTAGTTTAGAAGTTTTTTATAAAATCCGTTTTGTATTTTGAATTTCATCACTTTTCCAGCCTTATTCCAATAACGTTCTTTTATAATTCCTTTACATATCACCGGATCTTCTAAATTCTCAATGCTGCATTCATAAATACCGTCCAATGAATATGATGTAAGTTCCGCTTCTTCAGATACCAGATACAACGTTTCTTCTTCCTCATCATATGCTATGATCTTACATAAATATTCCGTTTCATCAAAAAAACTGTCCTCCAGAATCACACGTTCCATTCGGAGTTTTGCTGTACATCCTTCATATCCCACTGCCTGTATCCTCCTTTTATAGTATGAAAAGGGTATCAGTCGCCCGATACCCTTTATAATTCTTATTATTTTGTACGTTCTGCTTTAATGCGGTCCAGTTCAGTAAATACGTAATCATTGATTACTTTAATATACGTTCCTTTCATTCCCGAAGAGCGGGATTCTATTACCCCTGCACTTTCGAATTTTCTAAGAGCATTTACAATAACGGATCTTGTAATTCCTACTCGATCTGCAATCTTACTTGCAACAAGGATTCCTTCGGCTCCATCCAGTTCATCAAATATATGAATGATCGCCTCCAGTTCCGAATAAGACAATGTGCTGATCGCAGACTGTACAATATGCTCTTTTCTGGTCTCTTCTGCACTTTCTTCATTCACGGATCTTAACATCTCAAGGCCAACGACCGTCGTTCCATATTCGCTCAGAATAATGTCGTCAATTTCATACACCTTATCTTTTTTATAAATAAAAAGTGTTCCAAGTCGTTCTCCGGCAATGTCAATAGGTGTAATGATCGCCTGGTAACCTTTGACAGTTTCTTCGGAAAATCCAAGTGTCTGAAGATTTACATTTTCTTTTGTTGATAAGATACTAAGCAGGCGCTCATTCAGCATATCATCTACATGCTTTCCGATCTCTCTCTCGATCAATTCGGTAATGTAAGGCACACCTTCACATTTGCTTCCGCCAAGCACTTTTCCTTTTTTACTGATCACCAATACGTTCGAATCCAGAATCTCTGTAAGGACTTCACAGATATCGTTAAATACGACTTTGCTCGAACTGTTGTTATGCAGTAATTTGTTGATTTTTCTGGTTTTATCCAACAATTGTACGCCCATTTACATTCCTCCATCCTTATGAATGTATATTATCATACAATTCTGAAACATTCAACGAATTTTCCTAATTTTCCTTAGTATTTTCAATATTTTCTACATATCCACACTGTTCATCACTGCAGACCAGTTTATTTCCCTTTTCAAGCATATATGCGCCACATCTCGGGCATTTTTTTGTTGATGGCTTCTGCCATGACATAAATTCACATTCCGGATTATCTTCACATCCGTAATATCTTCTTCCTTTTTTCGTTTTACGGATTACAACGTCTTTTCCGCAGATTGGGCATGGTACTCCTATTTTTTCCAGATATGGTTTGGTGTTACGGCAATCCGGGAATCCTGGACAAGCCAGGAATTTTCCATGCGGACCATACTTCACTACCATATTACGTCCACATTGTTCACAGATTACATCTGTAACTTCATCTTCTATTTTCACCTGTTCCAGTTCTTTTTCAGCTTTTTCTACTGCTGCTTCCAGATCTGGATAGAAGTTTTCAATAATTGTTTTCCATCTGACTTTGCCTTCTGCGACTCCATCAAGAAGACTTTCCATATTAGCTGTAAAGTTCACATCTACAATACTTGGGAATGACTGCTTCATAATATGATTTACAACTTCTCCAATCTCAGTCAGATAGAGATTTTTATTTTCTTTGGCCACATAACGTCTTGCAATAATTGTGGAAATTGTCGGCGCATAAGTACTTGGACGGCCGATTCCGAGTTCTTCCAGTGTCTTAACCAGTGTTGCTTCTGTATAATGAGCCGGCGGCTGCGTAAAGTGCTGCTTCGTATCAAGGCTTTCCTTCGTAAGAACCGAATCCATATCGAGACCTTTTAATAATACATTGTTTTCTTCTTTTGCCTCTCCCGCTTCTGTGTACACACTTTTGAAACCTTCAAATGAAACTTTGGATGCGGCAACAGTAAAACGGTACTGTCCTGCTGCAATCTTAACAGAAGTGGTCTCATATCTCGCCGGCTGCATTCTGCTGGCGATAAAGCGTTTCCACACAAGCTGATACAGACGGAACTGATCCCTGCTCAGGAATTCTTTCACTGCTGCCGGAGTTCTGGTTACATCAGTCGGACGAATCGCCTCATGCGCATCCTGGATGATTTTCTTATCAGAAGTCTTCTTTGCATCACCCTCCGCTACATATTCTTCTCCGAATCCTTCTTTGATATATTCTCTTACTGCTGCATCTGCTTCCTCTGAAATACGGGTAGAATCAGTACGCAGATATGTGATCAGACCTACCGTTCCACTGCCCTTGATGTCAACACCTTCATATAACTGCTGCGCAATACGCATTGTCTTAGCCGTCGCAAAATTCAGCGCTTTAGACGCTTCCTGCTGAAGTGTACTGGTTGTAAAAGGTACCGGTGCTTTCTTTGTTCTTTCTCCTTTTTTTATGTCTGCAACAGAATAATCTGCATTCTCTACTTCTTTGACAATTGCATCCAGTTCTTCCTTTGATGAAATTGTCACCTTATTTTTCTCTGTTCCATAGAATTTAGCCGTAAGAAGTTTTCTTTCGCCTTTCACTTTCAGATTCGCATCAAGTGTCCAATACTCTTCCGGTATAAATGCATCTATCTCCTCTTCTCTGTCTGCAATAATTCGAAGTGCAACAGACTGTACACGGCCGGCACTTAATCCCCTCTTAACCTTTGCCCACAAAAGCGGACTGATCTTGTAGCCTACAATTCTGTCCAGGACACGACGTGCCTGCTGTGCATCTACCAGATCCATGTCTATCTCTCTTGGATTCTTAAGCGACGCTTTTACTGCATTCTTGGTAATCTCATTAAAACTGATTCGATAAAATTTTTTATCCTCTAATTTTAACGCTTTACTCAGATGCCAGGATATTGCTTCTCCTTCACGGTCCGGGTCAGTTGCCAGATAAATCTTGTCAGCTTTCTTCACTTCCTTGCGAAGCTTTGCAAGGATTTCTCCCTTTCCTCTGATCGTTATATATTTTGGTTCATAATCATTTTCAATATCGATACCCATCTGGCTCTTGGGCATATCTCTTACGTGACCATTCGATGCAGTCACTACATAATTACTTCCTAAAAACTTTTTAATTGTTTTCACCTTCGCAGGTGACTCCACGATTACCAGATAGCGTGCCATAATTTCCTCCATAATAGCGGCTGTATCTTTACTGCAGCCTTATATAATAATTTCTGGATACTTCCTTTACATATCCATTTAATTCTAACGTGATCAGTCTTTCCATTAACTCTGTAACTGAAAGTCCTGTTTCTTTCATCAGCTGATCTGTCCCTTTCGGAAACAAATCGAGACAACTATACACCATAAACTCAGTACTTTCAAGCATTTTTTCACTTTTGTTTCCTTTTTGCCCGATTTCCACCGGATTAATGTTCCATTCATCCATCAATTCTTCCGGGGTAATCAATATCCCCGCTCCCTGCTTGATCAGTCTGTGACACCCCTGACTTAACACACTGTTTACCGGTCCCGGAAGAGCATATACATCCTTTCCCTGCTCCAGTGCAAGATCCGCAGTAATCAATGATCCGCTCCTTTCTTTTGCTTCCATAATAAGTATCCAGTCCGCCAGCGCACTGATGATTCGATTTCTTCTTGGAAAATTCCACGCATACGGCTGGGTTCCTGGTGAAAATTCGGATACTATTCCTCCTTTTTCCTGTATATCCATATACAATCCTATATTCTCTCTTGGATAACAGACATCCACTCCGCATCCAAGTACCGCATATGTCACACCACTTTCTTTAGCCCAACTGCTATTTAACGCTCCTCTTTGTCCTGCACCGTCAATTCCTCTTGCCATACCACTTATTATCTGTATTCCTGCTTCTGCAAGGCTTTTTCCATATTGTAATGCCATCTGTTCACCATACGCCGTACAGTTTCTCGCCCCAACAATCGCCGCACTTTTTCTTTTTTCATCCGGAAGTTGTCCGAGTACATATAATGCATACGGAGGATCGGTAATATATTTCAGTTTTTCCGGATACGTTTTTAAAAAGTACGGAATAAACTGTATTCTTTTTTCTTCTGTCCTTCTCCATTTTTCTTCAAGTTCTGTATCTTTTTTTGCATTCTTTAATATCGCCACATCCTTCTCGTTTAGAAAGCGCAGTTTATCTAACTTAGTTTCTTCTATATAATATATGGCTTTTCCAGATCCATATACCTCTCTTAGTTTTTGCTTCTTCAGATCTGTAATCTCTTTTATTCCTGCCAGCCAGTATTCGTAGATCATCTGCTTTTCTCCTTTCTTAACGTCCCCAATATTTTTTATCCAACGACCGATAAGCGATTGCCTCTTTTAAATGCTTCTCCGTCACTTTTTCACTGTAATCCAAATCAGCAATCGTTCTTGCAACTCGTAAAATCTTATGATATGTTCTCGCTGTCAGCCCCATCCTTTCAAATGCCTTCTCCATCAACTTTCTTTCCGCACTGCCTAATGGAATATAGGTCCTGATTTCTCCCGGTCCAAGCATAGAGTTTGTACGGATTTGCGTTCCCTCGTATCTTTTTTTCTGTAATTTCCTTGCTTCTACTACTCTGCTTCGTATTACCTCCGATGATTCCTCCTCTTTTTTTCCTATCCTTTCTATATCCAGTTCCCGGTACTCTACTTTCGGTGTCTCAATACACAGATCCATACGATCCAGAAATGGCTGACTTATCTTTCCAAGATATTTCTGGATCTGTGACGGCGTACATGAACATTTCTGCATATCCGGATAATTACCGCATGGGCACGGATTCATGGCTGCTACCAGCATAAATTCTGCCGGAAATGTAAAATTTCCATAATTTCTGGCAATATGTATCTGATATTCCTCCAAAGGCTGTCTCAACACTTCCAGTACATTTCTCGGAAACTCTGCCAGTTCATCCAAAAATAACACACCTCCGTGAGCCATACTGATTTCTCCCGGTCTTGGTGTCATTCCACCTCCAACTAATGCAGTCTTCGTTATGGTATGATGAACACTTCGAAACGGACGCCTGGTGATCAAAGGCTGCTCTTTATCTATCATTCCAAGTACACTGTATATTCTGGTAATTTCCAGGCTCTCCTCCAATGACAATTCCGGTAAAATCGTCGCAATCCTTCTTGCAATCATCGACTTGCCGGATCCCGGCGGTCCTGCCATCAATAAATTATGTCCTCCCGCCACGGCAATCTCCGCTGCCCTCTTCACCGCATTTTGACCACATATGTCTGAAAAATCCTCTTTTTTATTTTCGAAAATATTTCTTTGTGCGGAGGACCTTCCCTGTTTTTTTCTATGTATCTCTTTTTCATCTCCGTTCAGATATGCGCAGAGTTTTTCCAGATTATCAGCGGGAAGAATCTTTATCCCGCTCACAAGCCTGCCTTCTATTTCATTTTCTTCCGGCAAAATACAGGCAGTACAGCCCTGATTCTTAGCTTCCATAACGATTGGCAGTACACCTGACACACCTCTTATTTTCCCCTCCAGACTCACCTCACCAATCACTGCCACACCTTTTAGTGCCTCTTCCGGTACATAATTCATTGCTGCCAGAACCGCCAGTGCAATCGGCAGATCAAACGACGCTCCTCTTTTTCTAACTGTTGCCGGAGCCAGATTCACAATAATCTTCTTAGCCGGTAATTTCATTCCCGAATTGCGAATTGCTGTACGCACTCTCTCTGATGCTTCTTTTACTTCCGAAGACAGATATCCTACCATGTGAAACATCGGAAGTCCGTTACTGACATCAGCCTCCACTCTGATCATCTCTACACTCAGTCCCTGAACAGCTGCAGATAAAACTGTACAAAACGACATCTACATACTCCTTTCTGTATCCGTATCCACCAGGTTCGATCGTGATTCCTGCACCCGGCTTTTTTCGGTACAAGCTTATTAAATTAAATTTACAATTGATATTCCGGCCGAAATAGCCGTTAAAGAAGCAGCTGCTCATCGCATTGCTGCATAGGATAAAACGAAAAAAGAACAGAATATATGATTCCTCATCTTCGTTAAATGTGCAATCATCATATCCTATTCTTTCTGTTATGTCAATATTTTTCCAGTTCCATTTTCTGTTTCCTGTTGCAGTTTGTATTTCGTTCCACTTTGATCTGCACTTCTTCCATTAAAACGTCCTAACACCACACCAAGTATTCCACTTAAGATCAACAGGAAGTAAAAACTGATCCCACGATTCACCAATACTACAGCAGCAACCGGTACCGAAGAAAACATACCGGCAAATAATTTTACAAAAGAAAATTCACTGATTCCTTCCGCTCCCGGAAACGGAAGAAGCGCTGTTGTCATATATAATATAATCTGATGTAAAAAAAGACTTCCAAATGTACTGCCTGCTTCTCCCATTGCATGATATACTGCCCACGGAACGCTGAACCAGCAGATAATCTGTACCAGGCTCACCCCAATTACCTGTAATGTAAGGTTTGGATCTTTTTTAAAAAAATCTTTGCAATTTTCAAAATCGTGTAATATATCATTGATTTTACTTTCCATTTTCTCTTTATGTCTAAATGGAAGTTTCATAACCAAAAAGCGAATCCCTTTTACGATTTTTCTTTTCAGTCTGTCAGATACGATCACGATCATCAGTGCGGCAATAAAAACCAGATTCATAATGTAACCAACCAATGCCAGTATCAGCATAATTTTATTCAGGTGTATTCTTCCTGTCAGAATCCAGAACGCTGCAATGTTTTCCATCAGAAATGCTGCAATCTGAAAACTCGTAAGCTCTGTTAAAAGTGCCATCGTTCCATGTGCCACGTGGATCTTATCTTTGCTCATCGCATATAGCTGCAATGGCTGTCCTCCGGTCGCCGATGGTGTTACCGAACTGAAGAAATAGCCAATATATGCATATTTCATAGCCTCTTTAAAGCTTACCCGATATCCAAAAGATACTAAAACTTTTCTCAAATTAATACCTTCTGCAATATTAAACACTGCTGCCAGACCAAGGCCTGCCGTCAGCCATTTCGGATCCGCATTTTTCATTGCATTCCATACAGATTCTATATCCGCACCCTTCAATACAATAAATATGACTACGAGCACCAGCAATATAAATAACACAATATATTTTTTAACTGATCTCTGACCTTCCTGCTGTTTCATACTTTTCTTCAATCCTTCTAAATTCATATCCTTGTGCCTTTAACATTGGAATTGCTTTTTTCAATGCTTCAATTGTTCTTCCCGGTGCACCATTTTCTCCTCTTCCATCATGCAGGCATATCACTGCTCCCGGAAATACACGTCTAAGAATTTTATTGCAGATACTGTCTGCCGTCTCCTTTGCAGACCAGTCCTGCGCCATTACATCCCAAAAAATCAGTTGCAAATGCATTTTCCTGATGCAGTATAAACTCATCAGGTTCAAATGTCCCCATGGTGGTCTGTATTCTTTTACGTCAATTCCCATTTTTCCCATAATCTTCCTGGATTCTTTCAGATCCCTTTTCGTCCTTCCAGGTCCGAACAGCATTGCACTTTGATGACTCAAAGAATGTATTCCTATCGAATATCCACTTTTTTTCATCCGTTTCACAATATCCGGATGTCCCTGTGCAGCTTCCGCTACCATGAAAAAGGTTGCCGGAACCTGTTCCTGATCCAGAAGATCCAGTAATTTGTTCGTATATACGGTATCAGGTCCGTCGTCAAATGTCAGATATAAAACCTTTTCTTCTTTTTTCGCCCTCTTTTTGTCTCTGATAATCCAGTGGTACTTCATCAGATATGTTGGAATGATACTATATCCAAGTGCTCCTGCACCTATAATTCCTGCCTTTACTGCTTTCTTCATTATGCCGTCATCCTCTCTCCCATGATCTCTACCGCCTTATCCAGAGAAACATCTATCATTTCCTTCCGGGCATGTCTTACATTCTCATCCATCTGTTTCAGAAGTTTCCTGTCATTCAGAAGTTTTTCCAGTTCCGGAATATAATCCTCGTGTTTTCCCCATACCACTTTTGCAAATCCTTTTTCTGCCGCATACCTTGCATTGTTCATTTCCTGCTCCAGAAATGGATGAATCACAAATAACGGTACCTGACTGTGAAGAATTTCAAACAACGTGATCCCTCCGGCTTTTGTGATCACAAGATCTGCCCACCGCATATATTTACTGATATTTTCTGTATATCCCAATACTTTGACATCCTCATACCGGTTCACCCATTCTTCGTACATTTTATGATTCTTTCCCGTAATAACAATGGTCTGAACAGATTGCATACTATGCAATTTTCCCAGTAATCTTCTCAAATCTGGCATGAGACCAAGTCCGCCTCCCATTACAAGAACTCTGCGAACTTTTTTTTCATTTTCCAGATGATTCCTGTCCATATTCAAGAACTGCTGACGTACAGGAATTCCTGTTACAAGAATATTCTCTGCTTTTGTACCTTCACAGATCAGATGCTCCTTAATCTCCCTGGTAGGTGCCAGATACAGATCTGTCTGATCTGCTTTCCATTCCGGATGCATGCTGATATCTGTAATACATGTAACCAGCGGTGTCGAAAGTCCAGTCTTTTCTTTATATGATGCAATTGCCTTTACACACATCGGATGTGTACAGACAATAACATCCGGCTGTTCCTTTTCCAGGATTTTCTTTAACTTTTTATAAATCGCAGCTCCTCTCGGCTGCATTTCTACTTTCATTTTTCCAGACATTTTATAAATAAAGTTATATATTCCGTGGCAATGCTCCACCATCAGACGAAATCCCCCAAAAATAAGTTTGCTGATATGTGGATATAATTCTTCCAGGAGATCTTTTTTTACAATTTCTGTATCTTTATCAAGCTTACGGAACTGTTCACAGATTGCATTGGCTGCCATTTCATGTCCCATTCCAAATCTTCCACTTAACACCAGTACTTTCATAACTGCCACCCTTTCTCACATACCTTCTGATATGTCTCTTTCTTATGGTGTTAAGTATAGACTTTGATTCTTAAAATAATTGCCATATAATTCTAAAGATTTCTTAAAGACTTTTCTAAGAAGGAAAAAAGGCTCTCAGTTTTTCAATTGCACTCTTCTCAATCCTTGAAACATATGATCTTGAAATTCCCAACATTTTGGCGATTTCGCGCTGTGTATATTCTTCTTCATTATATAATCCATACCGCAATTTCAATACTATGCGTTCTCTTACAGACAGTTCTGACTCAACTTTCTGATATAATCGTATGACATCTTCTTTTTTTTCGAGCCTGTGATGAACATCTTCTTCTCCCATCTCGATCACATCAAATAGCTGTATCTCATTTCCCTCCCTGTCTGTTCCGATCGGTTCATACAAAGAGACTTCTTTTGACGATTTTTTCTTTCCGCGGAAATGCATCAATAATTCATTTTCTATACAACGAGCTGCATATGTTGCAAGTCTTGCACTTTTTTCCGGATCAAACGTAACAACAGCTTTCATAAGTCCTATTGTCCCAATAGACAGAAGATCTTCCATTTCCTCCGGCGGAGGCTGATATTTTTTTACAATATGGGCAACCAGCCTCAGATTTCTTTCTATCAAAATATGCTTTGCTTCCAGATCACCCTCTGTATATTTTTGCACATAATACTTTTCTTCTGCTGCTGTGAGGGGTTGGGGAAATGATTTCAATACAGCGGCTCCCTCCCCGGCAGTTTTATTATATTCTATGCAAAAAACAGTGATTCTGTGCTTTTCCATTTTTGCACTGAATCACTGTCTTCTTTTCCATAAGATTATTCTGTTTCTTTTTCTGCTCTTCTTAAAATATCATATACCGATGCATCTGCACTGAGTGCCACATAAAGCACCTGTTTCGGATGTGGTGCACTTTCCTGTTCATTTCCATTCTCATCTATGATTTTTTCTACAGTTGCTTCTACATTCTGTCCGTCCGGTTTCATGATCTCAATCACTTCGCCTACCGAGAATTTATTTCGCTGTTCAATCCTGTACAGTCCGTCTTTAATCTCTCCTATGATACCAAGATATGTGTACTCTCTGATATACGTATTACTGTCATAAATCTGGCTTTCTTCACTTGGTTTTCCAAAATAAAATCCTGTCGTGAACTGACGATAGGTACAATTTGAAATCTGATCCTTGTACCACGGCATATTTGCCTCATATTTCTTCGGATCTTCCAGATAATCATCAATTGCCTTACGGTACGTTCTCGCAACTGTTGCCACATACAGGGCCGTCTTCATACGTCCTTCGATCTTAAAGCTGTCGATTCCGGCATCGATCATCTCCGGAATGTGCTCGATCATACACAGATCCTTAGAGTTGAAAATGTAGGTACCTCTTTCATTCTCATATACCGGCATATATTCGCCCGGTCTCGTCTCTTCTACCACGGAATATTTCCAACGGCACGGATGTGTACAGGCTCCCTGATTGGCATCTCTTCCTGTGAAGAAATTACTCAAGAGACATCTTCCAGAATAAGAGATACACATTGCTCCGTGGATAAAGCTTTCAATCTCCATCTCTTCCGGGATATGTGCACGGATCTCTTTGATCTCTTTTAACGAAAGCTCTCTGGCTGTTACTACACGTTTTGCTCCCAGGTTCCACCAGAAGTTAAATGTACCGTAGTTGGTATTATTTGCCTGCGTGCTGACGTGTCTTTCAATCTCCGGGCAGATCTCTTTGGCAAGCATAAAGATTGCCGGGTCTGCAATGATCAGGGCGTCCGGACCGATTTCTTTCAGTTCTTTTAAATACTCTGCTGCTCCCTCCAGGTCATCATTGTGTGCAAGAATATTCACGGTGACATGGACTCTTGCGCCATGGTCATGTGCAAAACACACTCCTTCTTTCATGTCTTCCATGGAGAAGTTTTTTGCCTTTGCACGAAGTCCGAACGCTTCTCCTCCGATATATACTGCATCTGCACCAAACATAACCGCAGTCTTCAACACTTCCAGACTGCTTGCAGGAATCAGTAATTCTGGATGTCTGTTTCTCATCTTATCGATTCTCCTTCTCTTCTTTTTTCTTCTTAATGCTGAGTGCCACACCGTCTCCCAGTGGGATGATCGATGTCTCCAGCACATCACTGTGTTTTAATTCATAGAGATAATCCCTCATCCGGCTGTGGATCGTACGGTTTCTCCGTTCAACCGCGAACCGGGATTCAATGATATCTCCATCCTGTAATACATTATCCGACATTAAGATGCCACCATCCGAAAGCAGTCTCACTGCCTCCGGCATATAGTGGATATACTGTCCCTTAGCCGCATCCATAAAAATAAAATCATACGGTCCTTCCAGTGTCTTCATCACTTCCAGGGCATCCCCTTCGATCAGGGTGATCTGTTCTTCTTTCCCTGCCCGTTTGAAATTATTTCTTGCGATCGGAATTCTTTTTTCATAATTTTCTATCGTTGTGATATGGCTTCCTTCCGGAAGATATTCGCTCATTAAAATCGCCGAAAATCCGACTGCTGTACCGACTTCAAGGACTCTCGCCGGGCGGTTCATCAACATCATGACTTTCAGGAAACTCTGGGTTTCCTTCCGGATGATCGGCACGAAACTATCTAACGCTTCCTGTTCGATTGCTTCTATGACAGGATTCTCCGGACGTTCCAGCGACCGGATGTATGTGACCATACGTTCATCTACGATCATAGTATTCCTACCTCTGTTCTATTTGTTACGGTTTTATCTGTTACACATTTTTTCATCTTGAGTTTCTACAAGGGAATGAGCCGTACACTGCACAAAACAGGCTTCGCCCACTGCGTTCGAAGGCGCCTGTTTTATACAATGTGCGGCTCATTTCCCGTTTAATTATAATTATACTTTCTATACGTCCATAATAATCGGAAGAATCATTGGTCTTCTCTTGGTCCGCTTCCAGATGAAATCATTCATCGTATCACGAATCACAAGCTTGATCTTGCTCCAGTCCGCATTACGCTGGTGTGTCAGACAGTCTTCTACCGCTTCTGTAAGGACTTTTCTCGCCTCTTCCATCAGACTTTCAGACTCTCTTACATACACGAATCCACGCGATACAATATCCGGACCTGCAAGAAGCTGGTTGCTTCCCTTCTCCAGTGTCAGTACAACGATCATGATACCGTCTTCTGCCAGATGCTGTCTGTCACGGAGTACGATATTACCGACATCTCCGACACCGAGGCCGTCTACCAGGATCTCTCCTGTATGCACGTTGTCTACAACTTTTGCTTCCTTATCGCTGAGTTCCAGTACATTACCCGATTTCAGAATAAAGATATTTTCTTTCGGAATACCAAGCATCTTGGCGATTCCTGCATTTGCTTTCAGATGTCTGTACTCTCCATGGACCGGAATTGCATATTTCGGTTTTACCAGAGAATAGATCAGTTTCAATTCTTCCTGACAAGCATGACCGGATACATGGGCATCCTGGAAGATAACATTGGCACCTTTCGCAGTCAGTTCATTGATGACCTTGGATACGGATTTTTCATTTCCAGGGATCGGGTTTGAACTGAAGATGATCGTATCGCCAGGCATGATTGTTACTTTCTTATGCACATCTGCTGCCATACGTGACAGTGCTGCCATTGATTCTCCCTGACTTCCGGTTGTGATCAGAACTGTCTTCTCCGGTGGATAATTCTTCAGCTGGTCGATCTCGATCAGTGTCTTATCCGGAACATTTAAGTATCCCAGCTCCTGTGCAACCTGGATGATATTCACCATGCTTCGTCCTTCTACGACTACCTTACGGTCATATTTACATGCCGTATTGATGATCTGCTGTACACGGTCTACATTTGATGCAAATGTTGCAATGATAATACGTGTATCTTTATGCTCTGCAAAAATGTGGTCAAATGTAATACCTACCGTACGCTCAGACTGGGTAAATCCCGGTCTCTCCGCATTGGTACTGTCCGACATCAGTGCCAGTACACCTTTCTTTCCGATCTCTGCAAATCTCTGCAGATCGATCGCATCGCCGTATACCGGTGTATAATCTACTTTAAAGTCTCCTGTATGCACAACGATACCGGCCGGTGAATAGATTGCCAGTGCCGCAGCATCCTGGATACTGTGGTTTGTCTTGATAAATTCGATACGGAACTGACCCAGATTGATCGACTGTCCGTGTCTTACAACTTTTCTTCTTGTACTGCGAAGCAGATTGTGCTCCGTCAGCTTCTTCTCGATGATTCCCATCGTAAGCTTGGTCGCATAGATCGGAAGATTCAGTTCTCTTAATATATAAGGGAGTGCACCGATATGGTCTTCATGACCATGGGTGATCACAAATCCTTTGACTTTCTGGATATTATCCTTCAGATAAGTAACATCCGGAATGACCAGGTCGATTCCGAGCATATCCTCCTCCGGGAAAGATAATCCACAGTCTACAACAATAATACTGTCCTCATACTCAAAAGCTGTGATGTTCATTCCGATCTTTTCCAGACCTCCGAGTGGAATGATACGCATTTTTCCATTGTTTTCTCTCTTCAAAATTACACCTCCACGTGCTTACCGTACTATTTTTCTGCCTCTTTTTTGGCACTCCTTGCACTGTCCGTAGAACTTTAATTCGTGGTCTAACACATGAAATCCCGTTGTCTCTTCGATCTTATCTTCCAGATTTTCCAGAAGATCATCCTTGAACGGAATGATCTTTCCACATGTTCTGCATATCAGGTGATGATGATGATGTCTTTCTTCTCCATCGAAGAATTCTCCGATCTCATAACGTGCACATCCATCATCAAGATTGATACGATCCACCAATTGCATTTCCAGTAACAGCTGCACTGTCCGGTAAATTGTTGCCAGCCCAATTTCCGGATAATCTTCTCTTACTAATTCATAAATATCTTCTGCAGTCAGATGCTTATCACGATGATCTGCAAGGACCTCCAGTACCAGTATACGCTGGTTGGTAACTTTCAACCCCTTTTCTCTCAGCATTTCTTTAAACTTCTCTTTACTGATAGACATTCCAAACTACCTTTCAATCTCTACATCTTCAAGTAGTTCTTCAAATACTTTCAGAACAGCAGAAAGCTCTACATCATCTTCTACAATCTCGTATACACTCTCTGACTGGTTCTCTCCTGATGTGTCTTTCAAAATCAGACATTCTGCATCATCATCTTCCGAATCTGTCACCAGAATATAAGACACCCCACCAACTTTTGTCTGTTCAAGTACATAAAAATCTACTTCTTCATTCATCTCTTCGGACATGAATTTAATCTTTTCCATCTATAATCCACCTCTTAATCCAGGGGCGTATGCGCAAGTGAATCCAGATATCCCTGCAATATAAAAACAGCCGCAATCTTATCAATATACTTCTTGCGGTCTTCACGCCTCACCTTATTCTCTATCAAAGTCCGCTCAGCTTCTACCGTGGTCAGACGCTCGTCCCACATAACGACCTCAAGGCCGGTCCGTCTTTTTAACATCTCACCAAATGCCATTGATTTTTCCGCACGATCTCCAATATCATTATTCATATGCTTCGGAAGTCCGAGAACAATCTTCGTAACCTGATACTCTTCAATCAGTGCTTCGATACGCGCACAGGTCTTTCTGAGCTTGTTCTCGTCCTTTCTGCATATTGTCTCTACTCCCTGAGCAGTAATTCCCAACGGATCACTGACCGCAACGCCTACCGTCTTAGATCCATAGTCCAGTCCCATGATTCTCATAGTCATTATTCCCACTCATTATGCTCGATATACGTCTTGAGCATCTCTTCTACCAGTTCATCTCTTTCCATCTTCATGATCAGACTTCTGGCTCCGTTATGGCTTGTGATGTAGGTCGGATCTCCGGACATAATATAACCTACGATCTGGTTTACCGGGTTATATCCCTTTTCACTTAATGCCTTATATACAATCTCCAGAATGTCCTTTGCGCTGATCTGTGGTCCACTTTCTACCTGGAAAAACTGGGTATTTGTCATATTTTTCATATAATCACGTCCTCCAAAAATATTTCAATTTTATTCTACATGATTAAATCTCAAATTTCAATGCAATATTTGTAATTGGTTTTCAATTTCTACATTTACAAGCTGATTAATAAGATTATTCGGATTTTTTACACCAATTTTCACATATTCCTTTGTGTGCCCGATTTGAAGTTCCTCTCCATCACGCACGATTTTCTCCTCGATCAGGACCTCCTGTGTGGTTCCAAGCAGTCTTTCTTCATAAACCGCCTGCTTCTTACGGTTCAGTTCCAGAAGTTCGGCGCTTCTTGCGGCCTTAATCTGATCCGGCACCTGGTCTTTCATAGCCGCTGCCTTTGTTCCTTCTCTTCTGGAATATTTAAAAATATGTGTTTCATAAAAATCTACTTTATCTACAAATGCCTTCGACTCTGCAAACTCTTCTTCCGTCTCTCCCGGGAAACCGACGATCACGTCCGTTGTAAGTGCCGGGTTGTCGAAATATTTGCGGAGCAGCTGACATTTCTCATAATACTCTTCTGCTGTGTATCTGCGGTTCATGCGCTTCAATGTTGCGTTGCATCCGCTCTGCAATGACAGATGGAAATGCGGACACATCTTCGGAAGTTTTGCGATCGTCTGTGCAAATTCTTCCGTAATAATTCTCGGCTCCAGTGATCCAAGACGGATTCTTTCGATTCCTTCCACTTCATGGATCGCCAGAATCAGTGACAACAGGTTGTCGTCACAGTCGATTCCGTACGAACTCAGATGGATTCCGGTCAGTACCACTTCTTTATATCCATTGGCCGACAGTGTCTTCACTTCATCCAGCACACTGTCACGGCTTCTGCTTCTTACCCTTCCTCTTGCGAACGGAATGATGCAGTAAGAGCAGAACTGGTTACATCCGTCCTGCACCTTGATATAAGCTCTTGTGTGTTCCGCCGCCGTACTTAAATGCAGATCTTCATACACTTTTTCATGATTGATATCCAGAATCTCCTGATAGGTCTCTGTTTCCTTTTCCTGTTCGTCTGATGTTTCCCGCTGACCATCCTGATTCTTTTCTTTTTCATAATTTTCCAGGATTTCAACAATATTCTGCTTCTTATTATTACCAACGACAATATCAATACCTTCCGGGATATCATCTTTCTTAGCCTGTACATAGCAGCCGCAGGCAACAACAATAGAATCCGGGTTCATCTTTCTTGCTTTATGAAGCATCTGTCTGGACTTCCGGTCCGCCATATTCGTTACGGTACAGGTATTAATGATATAGACATCCGCCCCTTCCTGGAACGGCACGATCTCATATCCATGCTTTTCCAGCAGTTCCTGCATGGCTTCCGTCTCATATGCATTTACTTTGCATCCGAGATTATGCAATGCTACTTTCTTCATATATCTGTTCCTTTCTTTTTAAAACGTTATTTTAACACATTGTTGTAACATCTAACGAAAATCTTCTGAATTCTTTGGCAATTTGTTCCTTGACTTTTCTTCGTCTGACTCTTAATATATCTATAGAACAAGAAATGAATCAAGGAGGGTATTCCAATGAAAACAGTAAAGATTTCTTTAAATTCAATCGACAAAGTAAAATCATTCGTAAACGACATCACAAAATTTGATTATGACTTTGATCTTGTATCTGGAAGATATGTCATTGATGCAAAATCAATCATGGGAATCTTCAGCTTAGATCTTTCTAAACCGATCGATCTGAACATCCACGCTGATGACAACGTAGAAGAGATCATGGAAATGTTAAAACCATATCTTTGTGACTAATCAGTAATAAAAGTAAATGATTTACTTAGAAAAAGGGCTGACCTGTTTAAGGGTTCAGCCCTCTTTTTTACTCCATTTATTTTACTTCAATGATCTCAACGGTCTCAATCGCCTGTTTCATCAGCTCATCGATCTTCTCATTCAGATTCTCTTCCGAACGGCGGATCACATCAATATTCGGCTTGGTTACCGGATGTTTTGCCACGAAGATCGTACAGCAGTCTTCGAACGGCTGGATCGAGGTCTCATAAGTATCGATTTTTTCTGATACATCCACGATCTCCTGCTTGTCGAATCCGATCAGTGGACGGTATACAGGCATCGTACATACATCGTTTGTTGCTGCAAGACTCTGCATGGTCTGGCTTGCCACCTGTCCGATACTTTCCCCTGTGATCATACCTAAGCAGCCATCCTCTTTTGCAAAATATTCTGCGATACGCATCATGTATCTTCTCATAATGATCGTCAGCTCATCATGCGGGCATTGATCGTAGATATAAAGCTGGATATCCGTAAAGTTGACGACATGCAGCTTGATCGGTCCGGAATATTTTGCCACTTTCTTTGCAAGATCCACAACTTTTTGTTTTGCACGTTCGCTTGTATACGGCGGCGCATGGAAGTAAGTAGCCTCAAGGCTTACTCCACGTTTGGATACCATGTATCCTGCAACCGGGCTGTCGATACCGCCGGATAACAGAAGCATCGCCGAACCATTGGTTCCGACCGGCATTCCGCCTGCTCCCGGAATGATCTGTGAATATACGTAGATCTCATTCCTGACTTCTACGTTCACCATAACATCCGGATGATGTACATCTACTTTGATCCCGCTTTCCGGGAATGCGTACAGGATCGCTTCTCCAAGGTCACGGCTGATCTCCATAGAGTTCAGCGGATAAGACTTTTTGGCACGTCTGGACTCTACTTTAAATGTAAAGTTCTTATCTGGATACATCTCATCCATATATGCGACAACATCTTTTTTCAGTTCCTCGAATCCTTTGTCCTCCATACGGACAACCGGACAGATTCCGACCAGACCGAATACTTTCTTCAGATGTTCCACAGTCTCATCGTAATCATAATCTCCTTCACAGTCTACATAGATTCTTGCCTGTGATTTGTGTACATCGAACTGTCCGTCTACATCTTTTAATGCATAACGCACCTGGCGCACCAGTGCGTCTTCGAACAGATGACGGTTCTTTCCCTTAATTCCAATCTCTCCATATTTTAATAAAAATGTATGAAATCTCATCTTCTGATTCCTTTCCTGATCTCTTTCTCTTTTATCTGTAACTTTCTAATGTCTGGTATATCTTCTAAGCATCGGTACTATATTATATAGTGCATCGAGCGTATAGTCAATCTCTTCCAGTGTAGTAAATTCTGACATACTAAACCGAAGCGTCGCATCCAGAAACTCCTGTTTTGCCCCGATTCCTTTTAACACACCGCTGATCTGCGGATGGTTGGACGCACATGCCGATCCGGATGACACATAGATTCCTTTATCTTCCAGCGCATGTAATAGCACTTCACTTCTGATCCCTGCGATTCCTACACTGATAATATGCGGTGCCGACGTCTCATCGTATAAACCATGGATCGTTGTATTCTCGATCTTTTCCACGCCTTCGATGAAATGCTGTTTTAATGCCCGCATCTTCTCCACTTTTTCATCGAGGTTATCGTAAATCGTCTTTGCCGCCAGGGAAAGTCCTGCGATTCCCGGTACATTTTCCGTTCCGGAACGCATGTCATGCTGCTGACCGCCGCCGTAAACGATCGGGCGGATCTTTACATTTTCACCGATGTATAATGCACCCACGCCCTTCGGTCCGTGGATCTTGTGACCGCTGATGGAGCACATATCTACCTTCAGTTTCTTCGGGTAGATCTTATATTTTCCAAATCCCTGTACCGCATCAACATGGAATAAAATGTCTTTATTATATGCCTTTACGATACTTGCCGCTTCCTGAATCGGCTGTACGGAACCCACTTCGTTGTTCACATACATGATCGATACCAGGATCGTATCTTCACACAGCGCTTCTTTCAACGCATCCAGACGGATTCTTCCGTACTGGTCTACCGGAAGATAGGTCACACGGAATCCTTCTTCTTCCTCAAGAAAACGCATGGTGTTGATGATTGCCGGGTGCTCGATGGATGATGTGATCAGGTGGTTGCCTGCACGCTTATTCGCTCTTGCCGCGCCGATCAGTGCCATATTGTCACTCTCCGTACCGCCGGAAGTAAAATACACTTCCTTTTCCTGTACCTTCCAGAGTCTGGCAAATGTTTCTTTTGCTTCTTTTATATATTTTTCTGCTTCCACACCTTTGTTATGCATAGAAGACGGATTGCCATAGTCTTCACACATGACCTTCTGCACCAGTTCCCCGACGCTTCGGTATGCCATGGTAGTCGCCGAATTATCCAGATATACTTCCTTCATTTCTTCACTTCCTGTACTCTTCATTCTTAGTATTAGATTATGTTTCTACTCTTCCAGATGGAACATCAGAACCGAAAGCATCGTAAGTCCTGCAGTCTCTGTCCGAAGGATTCTCTTGCCAAGTGTCACCGGATTTGCCCCGGTTTTCATAGCAAGTGCTACTTCTTCTTCCTCAAAGCCGCCTTCCGGTCCGATAAAGATGCCGACCGACTGCCCCGGTCTGATCCCTGCGATGATCTGCTTCGTCTCTTCCATCCCTTTTGCCAGTTCGTATGGGATCAGGACAACGTCCAGTTCTTCTGCCTGCTTTAATGCCTGCGCATAAGTGCATACTTCTCCCACCTCAGGAATAATACCTCGTCCTGCCTGCTTCGCCGCACTGACCGCAATCTGCTGCCAGCGTTCGACCTTCTTCTTCGCCTTCTTCGCATCCAGCTTGACCACGGCTCGCTTTGTCGCCACCGGGATCACCTGATATGCGCCGAGTTCTACCGACTTCTGCACGATCAGTTCCATCTTGTCCTGCTTTGGAAGTCCTTGGAACAGATATATCTTTGATGCAAGCTCGCTCTCGTCTTGCTTTTTCTCCAGTATCTTAAGCACTGCCATATCTGCTTCATAGGATTCCACTGCACACAGGTACTGACTGCCTTCTCCGTCATTTACCGTAAGTTCTTCACCGGTCTTCATGCGGAGTACATTCTTCATATGATTGACGTCGCCGCCCTCTACGTAGATCTTTTCTTCCTTCACCTGCTCCGGTGACACAAAAAAATGTTGCATATCGAATCCTCTAATTCTTTCTTGCCGTTACAGATACCCATTCGCCCTGGTGGTTCACTTCCAGAACTTCGAGGCCTGCTTTCTTCACAGCTTCTACGACCACTTCTTCTTTATCTTCGATGATTCCGCTTGTGATATAGATACCGCCCTTTTTCAACTGGTGGATGATCACAGGTGTTAGCGGTACCAGTACATCTGCCAGGATATTTGCTGCTACGATATCGTATTTCTCATAACCGACCTTATCCTGTACTTCTTTATCATCAATGATATTACCGATCATGACTTCATACTGGTCTCTGCTGATTCCGTTGTTGTCCATATTCTCGTAGGTTGCATCGATCGCACACGGATCCAGGTCTGTTCCTACCGAATGCTTTGCGCCGAACTTTAACGCCAGCATTCCAAGGATTCCGCTTCCACATCCAACGTCTAAGATCTCTGTATCTTCTGTCACATATTTCTTAAGCTGGCGGATGCAGAGCTGTGTGGTCTCATGCATACCGGTTCCGAATGCTGTGCCCGGATCGATATGGATCACCATCTTGTCGCTGTCTTTGGCCTCTACATTCTCCCATGAAGGAATGACAAGAATGTCATCAATATAGAACTGATGGAAATACTGCTTCCAGTTATTTACCCAGTCTACATCTTCTGTCTGGGACTCCTCGATCGTACAGTCTCCCACATTCAGATAACTTCTCATCTCTTCTAATTCCTGTCTGACCTTCAGTAACATCTCATGCTTGTCTACTTCTTCATCCAGATAGAATGTCAGGTATGCACATCCGTCATCTTCCGGCATATCCGGCAGGATGTCTACGAACATCTGCTCTTTGTCAGACTGTGTAAGCGGGATCTTATCTTCGATCTGCACTCCTTCGATTCCAAGATCAGCAAGCATGCTGCTGACGATATCTTCTGCCTCTGTTGTTGTCTTCAGACGAAACTGATTCCATTTCATATATATTTCTCCTTTATCTCATCTTGTTTAAGACCTCCCCGGGTCTTATATCATCTTCGTTTACATTCATTGCTTATTTTAACACCTGTTGTCTTTAAAGTAAATGTACTTCTTTCGCTAAAACAATGTTAAGAAAATAACGATTCTTGTTCATACCGTGTTAAGATCCATCCGTTTCTCTTTATCTTCTTACCAAAAGTCCATACAATGTACCCGGAAGCAAAATTCCACATCATATATAACATCAATATATAAAAACATTGACAAGGAGGACTTTAACTTATGAATATTGGCATTTTAATTCTTATGATCGTCGGTGGGGGTGTCGGAATTCTATCATCACTATATATTGCGCTCAGCTTTCCGGCCATGATTATCTGGAAAATTTATCGCAAAATCCGTCATGGATATAAACTTACATACTAATCATCTATTTTATGGCAGTGTTCAGATCCTGTTCTACTTCATTTAGTTCTGACAGGATCTCCTCCTGCTGTTTGTCAAATAACAGTTTCTTATTATACTGATAATACTTATCACAGTCATTTTCCTTTAAGAACTGAATACTATAATAGTTCGTGTTAAGTTCTGTAACAAAAGAAACCATCTCCTGACTGTCCCCAAATGCATCTTCCATAAATTCAAATGCATGTTCCAATGCGGAAAGTGTACGTTCTGTCAGTTCTTCTCTCTCTGCCACTTCATTTCCAAACACCTCTTTTATACGTTCAAATGCTGCCTCTCCTTCCAGATGTTCTTCTTTTACAAGCTGTTCGTAAGATTCCAGTTTATCCAGCACCTGTTTTCTTACATGCTTGTCCTGCTTTGTCATCTGTTCTTCTTTCCGTAATTTTTCATATTGCTCTCTGGCTTCACAGACGACAAGATCCATTTGCAGATTGGATTTATATAACTTCAGATATTCATATATCATTGTAACCAGTCTGTCTTTTAGGAAATATTCTTTGAAGCAGCTTCCCAGACGGCCGATCAACATATTTACAACACTGAACCTCTCATCAAATGCTGCATATCGAAGTCTCTCCAGCGTATCCCTGGTATAGACACCTTCAATAATCTTCTCAAGACCATAATCTTTTTTATACTTATGATACAGTTCCAGATAATTGGCAAAATCTTTTGCGATCTTCCAGTGCTGGATATACTGATGTACAACCTCTCTGTCCGCTTTCTTTCCAAGCTTTTCATAAGTCTTCAGAAACTGTGACAGATCTTCCCAGCCTCTGGCTGTTGCAAAGACCTTTCCATCTACCGTCGTCTCCATCCGGTAAAAATAGTCTCTCCTGATCTCAAGATATGCCAGAATCGCCGGATGAATATCTGCCCGGTATGCATATTCTTTCCATACATCATAATTCACATCTACATCGATCTTCTTGATTCGATCCAATGTTACCACATCAAAATCCCGTACCGACTTATTGTACTCCGGCGGATTACCTGCCGCTACAATGATCCATCCTGTCGGAATCTTCTGATTACCAAATGTCTTACACTGCAAAAACTGTAACATTGTCGGAGCCAGAGTCTCAGACACGCAGTTGATCTCATCAATGAACAGAATTCCTTCTCTAAGTCCTGTCTCTTCCATCTTGTCATATACCGAAGCGATGATCTCACTCATCGTATATTCTGTAACCGAGTACTCTTTCCCATCGTACATCTTCTTTTCAATAAACGGAAGTCCGACCGCACTTTGTCTGGTATGATGTGTGATCGTATAAGATACCAGTGCGACTTTACACTCCTTTGCCACCTGTTCCATAACCTGTGTCTTACCGATTCCCGGAGGCCCCATCAGGAGAATTGGTCTTTGTCTTATTGATGGGATCATATAATCTCCATATTCATCTTTGGCAAGATATGCCTCTATCGAATCTTTGATTTCTTTTTTGGCTCTTTTTATATCCATTGTATTCCCTTCTTTTGCTGTTATTTATTTCATCTGATCAGAAATCCCGATCTTCTTCCAGGATGATCTTTATTGCCCAAGGCGGAACATCTACATCTTCATAGTCTTCCTCCATGAACACAAATGCCGTCTCATATACAGGCCTTTTCGCCGGATAGATTCCCCGGCCATCCGTAAAATAGATCATTCCCCGTAAATGTTCAAATGTATGCTGGCGAACCAGTTCATCCACATACGAGAATGCCGGCCTGAAATCCGTTCCGCCTTCGCCTTTTAATTCCAGTTTGTCCATGTATTCTTTCAGCTCTTCTTCGCACGTGATCTTCTGATCCGTCTGAACCTGATCATCACATTGAATGATATGAATGTTCACTTTTCGGAAAAAGCTGTCGTTTTCACTTAATACGCCGTAAGTCTCCTCCAGAAATTTTTTCACCAATTCTCCCGAACAGGACATCGATGTATCGATCACAATAACAAATTCTTCTACCTTCTGAACTTCTTTCCATTCCTGTGGCTCGATCAACGGCATATTCCCATACATAGTTAATCCATAACTGTAGAAAGTATAATCAAAAGAATCCGGATCCACCGTCATCTCTTCTTTTAACACCGAAAATTTTCTTAAAAATTCCCGGTAATCCATTCGCTCCCGATTTTCTACTTTCACCTGATCGATCAGATTTCCGGATGTCTGTGATGCTTCTTTGGAAAATGTCTCCATCTCTGTCTCCATACGCTCACTGATATCCTGCCAGCGGTTTTCAATCTGATTCTGTCTTTTTTTCTCCTCAGCTTTTGGCCAGTAACTGTGATCGTCTACCCGGAAATCCACCTCCAGTTGTTCAAGCTGCTTTTGTGTCAGCGCTTTTTTCCTCAGCACTTCATATATTCGTTCTGCCGTAAGCGTTTTCATTTCTTTTTTCAGTTCACGGTACATTTCTCTTCTTGGGAACGACCTGGCCTTCATAACACACCGATACTGTAATTCATCGATGATCGATTCCACAGCAATATCACATGACAGATGATAAAGCCGTTCCTCTCTTCCTTTTCTGCGGATCATATGGCGAAAAATCCCATGCAGCACCAGATGCAGGTAGATCCTGTTCACCATCACTCGGTCTTCCCTGAACAATCCCCCGAGATATTGTGGATCATAATACAGATACAGTCCGTCTGTTCCCATACCTTCCGCCCCCGTATCAAGTACAAACGGAAGACTGGATAATGCTACATCCAGGAACCGCATCTTCATATACAGTTCATTCCTTGCCATAACAAGAATCTTACGGCTTATATTTTCCAGGCGGTCCTTTTCTATGGTTTCTCTGTTATTTTCTATCTTTTCTCTGTCCATTGCTTTTCTTCTCTACTTGTTTTATAAATACTCTATAGCTCAAATGTCTTTTTCTTCTTTGGAAACTGATCCTTTCTGATATCCATAAAAATACTCAGAATTTCTGTTTTGCTACCTTCTGCCGCGAAATCCATTCCCGCCTGTAAAGATTGTTCTGTCCATAATTTTCTTCTTTGCAGGAACCGGATTCCTTCCACCTCTTCCTGCTTCACCGTCCATTTTGCCACCGCAGTCATGTGCTTTTTTAAGTATTCTTCATAACCTTGTCTGTTCTTATCTGAAAGTTCTGCCGGGAACCGCAGGCGGTTCAGTGCCAGTTCCACTGCCGTCTCCTCTGTGTCTTCCGCAACCGTATGATAAAACATCTCATCATATTTTCGATAGTCCAGTTCACGGTCATAAAAACACTGACGATAATATCCGCCTGCCCCGTGATGATGCGTTTCCAGTATTCTTGCAGGGGTGTTCTCCACCGCCTCTTCATAATGCTCCGGAAAGAGTAGTTTTGCTTCCTGTCCTCCTTCAGGCGTATGTAGATATATCCTCATCTGGTACCGCATCTCTTCTACAATCGACTTCAGACAGCTCTTTTTTCCGTCCTGAAGATATATCTCTACTTCTTCCAGATGGCAGCCTGTAAGTGCACCACCTCCCATATCCAGAAGTCTGTTGCCAAGTACTAATTTTCTCAGATTCCGGCACCTGTAAAATGCATATCTTCCAACTTCTTTAAGTTCCAACGGCATCCATATTTCCTCAACTGAAAGATTTCTGGAAAATGCATAATCTCCCAGTATCGTGACCGGCTCACCTTCTATCTCATCCGGCAGCACCACATAACTGTCATTTCCATAATATTCAGTGATCATCATACCCTTCTCTGTTTTTTTATAACGGATTTCTTTACTCAGCATATTATCTTTTTTCACATATTCTCTGGCCATGTTTTCATCCCGTTTCATTTATTCTTTCTTATATCTGTTCTTAATAATTCTACGTTCCTATACTACTATCATTCCCTATTCTTTGCAAGTTTGTGTCCTTTTCCGCACATCTTTTTCCTTAGGGCATCATATAACTGTATAAAAAGTTTTCCGGAGTTTCTATGTTCAGATTCCATATACCCAAAACTCATCTTTCTTTTTCCACCCTTTATTCCAGATATAAACCATTAATCCTCCTTTTCTTCTTTTCCTTCTGTTTTTTTGCCGGAGGATTGATTGCCCGAATTTTCCCCGCCAGTGAAACAACTTTGACTCCGGCCAGCCGCACTTTTATATCTTCTTCTCATTCCTTTGTTCTCCCAACCACCGAAAATTGGGGGTTGAGTTTTCAGGAGGAAGGAAAAGCTCCCGTCGGAAATGCCTCATTCGATGAATTAAAAAAATATCATGCCTACTATGCCAGAAACACTGATCAGAAAGTGATTTATCTGACTTTTGACTGTGGTTACGAAAATGGCAATACCCCTTCTATCCTGGCGGCTCTGAAAAAGCATCATGTTCCTGCTACCTTTTTTGTCGTCGGCAATTTTCTGCAGGATAATCCAGATCTGATCAAACAAATGCAAAAAGAAGGTCACACCGTCGGCAATCATACGTATCATCATCCCGATATGTCACAGATTGCGACACAGGAAACCTTCTCAAAAGAGCTTTCAGATGTCGAAGATCTTTTCAAAAAGATCACCGGAAAGTCGATGACACGATTTTACCGGCCGCCTCAGGGAAAATACAATACCGAAAATCTACAGATGGCCAAAGATATGGGATATCATACCTTCTTCTGGAGTCTCGCCTATGTTGACTGGCTTACCGATGCCCAGCCATCCAAAGAAGAGGCTTTTGACAAATTACTCGGCCGTATTCATCCCGGTGCCATTGTACTACTTCACAACACTTCGAAAACCAACGGAGAAATCCTCGATGAACTTCTTAACAAATGGGAATCCATGGGATATCAGTTTTCTTCTTTGAAAAATCTTCTCAAAACTGAAGAGTAATCTTCATGTCTTACACGCTCAAGTATCAGCAAAACCGGCCGCCTGATATCAGATTTTCCGATATCAGGCGGCCGGTTTTATTTCTTATAAAATTTTAATTCAGTAATTAATCCAGATCAATAACATCCATCTTAAATGTGTCATCCATCTCCGCATGACTTCTCTTCTTTTCCGGGTGATTACTTAAGAGATCTGCCGTTGCATCAAATAACTCATCGTCGTCATAATCATAGTCATTTGAACCAAACATATCGTAATCATCATCCGAATAATATCCTTCAAAATTATCGAACTCTTCTTCATCTAAAGGAGTAAATTTTTCAAAATCATCTGTATCCTGAAGATTAATGTTCTTTACAGGTTTGCGGATAGCAGGACCTGTCTCATCTAAAGAACGTACACCCTTTGCAGCTGCTTTTTTTGCCGTTGCGTGTTTGACGCTCTTCTGCTTCTTTGGTTTTTCCATGGCTTTGGCTATGTTTTCTGTAACCCAAAGATCATCCTCATCGTATCCTTCAAATTCATCTTCATCATCATATCTCTTAGATGCTTTTTTCGAAACCTGTTTTGAAGCTTTCTGTGCTTTCTTTTCCTGTTTCTCTTCTTTTTTCTTAGCTTTTAATGCTTCCTCTTCTTCATCCAGATCAATTCCATATTCATCATACAGATCATCTAATTCCAGATCTCTGTGTCTAAGCTTGACTGCTGTGACAATAAGTACCAGAACAAGCAGTAAGATTAATGCAATTGCTATAATAACTACAATATCCAGGAAATTCTCTACAAAATTAAGGATTTTTCCCCATATTCCTTTTCCGTTACTTAACTTACTTTCTGAAGAAGAACTGCCGGTTGATTCCGGTGTGTATTTCTGATAGGTTCCATCTGTCGTATCATAACGATATGTTGTCTTTTCACCGTCAGAATTCAAAGCATAAATAATATAATATTCTGCGTCTTTTGTATCCTGCCAAGTGTCAAATTCTTTACCATTTAATGTCAGAGTTGTCTTCTGATACTGGCTTGGCAGATTCACCTTTCCATCATTCATCAATGGGATAATATATCTGTCTTTTGCAATCTCAACTTCTTCAAACGGTGCGAAAGATCCATCATCACTGTTATACATATAGAAATCTGCATCATCGCTGTCTTTTTCAGTCAGATACATTGCATTGATTCCACTTGCCTCCTGTGTGATCACAGAATACTTTGAACCTTCAAATGTCAGCTCGCCTTTTTTAAAACCTTCCGGAATGATCTCTTCCGAAAAATCGCTGGTCACAACATACTTCTTGCCGTTCACTTTCACAACGGCACCATCTGCTGTCGATGTTGTTGTATCTTCGGTACTGGTCTCTTCCTTAATCAGAGACGGATCGCCAGCTCCGATCGTAACTGCAGAACTTCCCTGTGTTACTTCCAGGTTCGTTCCGTCTTCCGCAGTACCCGTAGCACTTGACACTTCGATATTCGAAGTACCTTCTTTTAATGCCTGAAACTTCAGATTAAATTCTGCAGTTGTTCCACTTCCGGTCCAGGAAATCTTAATGGTTCCATCCTTTCCCGTCGCATTATCACCGCTGATAAATCTCAATTCACTTTTGTCATACGTTAAAGTCGCTTCCATAGACTGCATTGATGAAGCAGAAGTCAGCTTGGTCTTTACATCAACTTCCGCTCCTACTGTAGTGGACGGATCCGCAAAACGCAGTTCTGCTGTCGCTGCTTCTGTTATCACCGACAGACATGGACATATCATACATATCGCCAAGAATGTTACAAATATCTTTTTAATTCTTCTCATGTAACCTACCCCTTTATCTTTTATTACTATTTATTCCGTTCCTTCTGTCGATCCAGTGGTTCCCGAAGTGCTGCCTGCATTATCTCCGGTCGTTCCACCTCCTGTTGTTGTCCCTTCTGTTCCTCCGGTTGTTCCCGTAGTTCCTGAGGAAGTGCTGCCTGTACTTCCGGTCGTTCCGCTTCCCGTCGATGTTCCTCCGGAATATCCGTTTGACGTACCGTAAGATCCGGTTCCGTAAGTGCTTCCACCCGTTGTTCCGTAGGTACTTCTTGTTGTACCGGTTCCGGATGAATTATTGGAATAATTTTCCGAATACCCCTTACTTCCCGGTGTCTCATCATCCTCGATCGTTGTACCGCTTTTGGCCTTATCTGACGCTTTTGCAGTAATACCACTTTCAATGCCTTCAATCGTGCTGGATACAGAATACCCATCACTTCCAAACAGAAATTTATGCACCTCAAGTACATTCGAAGACAAGGTCTTCGGGATTACGACACTTCCTACTTCATTTAACATATCCGTTGTATTTTCAGCCGGAAAACCAATCGAATCTCCTAATTTATACTTTGTAAGATTCTTTGCATATCCGATCATTTCAGCCAGTGTAAAGTTTGTTGATATCTGCGGAAATACACTGTCTATGATCTTATTAACAGTGCCGACACTCATGTTCTGCGCTTTATCTGCAATTTTCTGTAATACCAGGCGCTGACGTTCTGCACGCTTAAAGTCTCCTCCTTCCGTATAACGGATTCGGGAATAAGACACTGCCTGCACACCATTCAAATGATATGTACCCTCTACTTCCGGCTCGATCTTCTCATAACTTTTTCCTGTTACTTTTGAAGTTTCGACACAATAGTTGTTCATATGCACAACTTCATCATGCGTCAGTTCCAGATCCAGTCCTCCTACCGCATCGATAACATCTACCAGTGCATTAAAGTTTACGGTTACATATTTTTCAATATTCATATCCAGATTACGGTTAATCAGCGATACTGCGCCTTCCGGTCCTCCAAAAGAATATGCAGAATTCGCTTTATTATAACTTCCGTCATCTAATTCTAATAATGTATCACGATAAATAGATACCAATTTAACTTCTTTCGTATCATTATTCAGACTTGCTATTATGATCGTATCACTTCGATTTCCTTTGCCCAGATCATTTTCTCTTGAATCCAGACCAAATAACGCTACATTCGTGTATCCTTTTTCATGTTTTACTTCATCAGAAATGTTTAATTTATCTGTATCGAGTTTCACCGAACTCAGTTTATTCATCTTACTTGCCAGAATGACTGATCCTATAACTACTACGCCCAGAAGAGTTCCGCCTAATACAGCACCTATTTTCTTCCCTATAGACCAGGTCGCAAAGCCTCTTTTTCTGCGACGCCCTCTTCGTCTGACCTTTTTCCCTGTATTTCTTGCCATACTTCATATCCTTTCCGCATTTATCCTAAATTAACACAAACCTTTTTACATATTACCCTATTTTTTTCTAAATTTCAATATTTTCAGTCCTGTTTTCCTGTTTATGTCCAATATCTCGGATTCATTGTGCATTTTAATACAATCTTTTTCGGCAGTTTTTGATATTTTCGTCCAAGAAGATATCCTGCATATTTCGCTACACAATCTGTGAAAAGTTTAAAAACAAGCCATGGCCTTCTCTGTTTTATCAAAAAAGCGACTGTATTCTTTATCAGTTTCATTCCTTCTTTTTCTGAGCTTACCTTCCGGAATATCTCAGGATGCTGTGCCTGGGAAACGGCCATATCAAAGTTTCGGTGAAACTGTTGTGCAAAATTGTAATTATGCGAATGGATTACCCTTGCTTTTGCATTATAATATACTTTCTGTTCATTCTCTATAACCTTCGCTGCGTATATCATATCTTCATTAAATATTGCTTTTTTCTCGAATCCACCGTTTTTCAAATACATATCCCGGTTATAGGCTGCACATACATCCGAACAGAAGAATGTTTTGATTCCCATTCTTTCCAGATCTTTCGAAGATTTCACTTTGCTTTCCGGCGGATAATTAAATTGTCTCGTATATCTTTCTAATAATGTACTTTCTTTTCTAGGAAGCTGTCTCGCATACGCAACTGCAACATTTGCTTCTTCCAAAGCCTGTACCAGTTCACTTACCAGATACTCGTTATCCGGGCAGGCATCCTGTGTCATACAGATCACAATATCTGCATCCGATTGCCGGATTCCTTTGTCTCTCGTTGCGGCATGATCAAATTCATCCGGAGTAATCTCTTCAACTGTCACATTTTTATAACGTTCCTTCATGCTTTCCAGACTCTGTCCGTCTGTTGTATGCATCAAAAAGATACGGTTTACTTCATAGGTCTGTCTTTCCAGACGCTCCATCAGCTTTTTAAATTCTGATCCCGGATGATATACCGGAATTACGACATCTACTTTCTTCTTATTCATTTTGTGATGTTCCGCTTTCTGTTGTATTTGGATATACATTGGTCATATCATTCAAAGTATTACTTATATCTGTAACCGTTGCCGTCGGTGTATAATCCTTATTCGGATATAAGAATTGATGCAGCTTTATTACATTTTCTTCCAGTCCTTTCGGGATGACATATGAACCACTGTATCCCGGTATCTGTTCCGGAGTTTCCAGATCAAACGGGAAACCTGTTGTTTCGCCCAGCTCATAATCAAAGGCACCTGTGGCAAGACTTAATATCTCCTTTGTAGTGAAGCTTGTTGATACCTCCGGCATTACCTTATCTATAATCTTATTAAGCGTTGCCAGATCCTGCTGTTTCAATTTATCTGCTGTTTTCTTAAGGACCAGTCTTTGTCTTTCTGTTCTCTTATAATCACCGCCTGCTGTATATCTTATTCTCGCATAAGATACCGCCTGCACGCCGTTTAATTTATACGTTCCGGCTACTGCCGGTTCGATCTTCTTATATTTCTTACCTGTTACTTTAGAAGTCTCTACACAATAGTTGTTCATATGCACAACTTCTTCATCCGTTAATTTTACCGTAATACCATCAACCATATCTATCACATCGGCTAATGCAAGGAAATTGACACTGACATAATCCTGAATATTAAGATCCAGATTCTCATTGAGCATATTGACTGCCGTCTCAGGTCCGCCTACTGAATAAGCCGCATTGGCTTTATCATAATGTTCTCCGTTCTGTTTTAACATCGTATCCCTGTACACAGACACAAGCTTTACTTTTTTGGTTTCATTATTGATGCTTGCGATCATAATCGTATCTGTCCGGTTTCCTTTTCCAAGATTCTTTTCTCTTGAATCCAGACCAAATAATGCAACATTGGTATATCCGGTCTGTTTCAGTCCGTTGTTCTTTATATTCGAAAGATTGGTGCGTTCCATTTTTCCCAGCTTAAATAAGCCAAACGCCGTTGTTCCCAGAATACACAGAATGATCAATTCCAAAATAATTACAAGTCTTCTGCGTCTTCTGCGTTTTTTCAGTCTTTTTCTTCGTATTTCCTGCTGTCTTCTGGTTAATCTTTTTTTATTACGTTTACTCATGACTTCTCCTTAAAGCTAATAGGCATTTTTATTAATAAATCCTTTGAAAAATGTTAAAAATATAATCTTAAAGTCAAATCCAAGTGTCCAGTTTTCAATATAATACAGATCATGCTCTATTCTCTTCTTAATAGACGTATCTCCTCTGTATCCATTTACCTGAGCCCATCCCGTAAGTCCCGGTCTTACCTGATGTTTGATCATATACCGAGGTATTTCTTCTTTAAACTTTTCTACAAACTGCGGTCTTTCCGGTCTCGGCCCTACAAGACTCATGTCCCCTCGAAGGACATTAAAAAGCTGAGGCAGTTCATCTATACTTGTTTTTCTTATAAACCTTCCGACCGTCGTAACACGCGGATCATCTTTGGTCGTCCAGCCTTTCTTTTCTTTTTTCTCATCCTGTACGATCATTGAACGGAATTTATACATTTTAAACGGACGATTCTGCAGCCCTACTCTTTCCTGCGAAAAGATCAAAGGCCCCGGCGAAGTCTTCTTGATCATAATTGCCGTTACGATCATAACCGGAGAAAAGAGAATAATTGCTACAATTGCTCCAAATATATCCACTCCGCGTTTCATCCATTTATTCAGCGGATCACTTAACGGAACTCTTCGGATATTGATCACCGGAAGTCCCTGCAGATCTTCGGTGTACGGCTTGGTCGGTATAACGTTATTATAATCCGGAATAAATTTCGTATGCACACCTGATTTTTCACACATTTTAACAATTCTTTCCAGCTTATGATATTCAGCCAGACCCAGTGTAATTACGATTTCATCCAGTTTATTTTCCGGCAGCACAATTTCCAGATTATCAATTCTTCCCAGTACCCTGACCTTCTTATATTCTGTTCCTCTAGGAACATTATCGGCAAGGATACCCCGGATATTATATCCCCAGTCCGGATTTGCCAGGATTCTGTCAATGTACTGTTCTGCCGCACGGCTGTATCCGATCAGTAAGATATGTTTCTGATTAAATCCCTGACTTCTGATCTTCCGAAGTCCCATTCTGATCACATTACGCTCTACTATTTCCAGAAAAATATTAATACAGTAAAAAACAAAGATCATCGTTCTGGAAAAATCTGTCTGATGTCTGAAATAAAGTACTAAAATAAATACCAGAAAGCCTATCGTGTTCGCCTGAAGGATATTCCATGCTTCCAGTCTTCTTCCTCTGACTCTTTTCGGAGTATATAACTGAAAAATATAATATAGCAACAGATATCCCGGTATAATGAATATCAGTACACTCATATATACTTGCAGAGAAAGATACCACGGATCCATCTCAAAAATGCCGCTCCTGAATCTCAGATACCATGAAAGCACATACGAAATTACAATCACTACCGCATCCAGTACCACATGTATTTTATTTAATAACCCTTGATTTTCCTTGATCAATTTTACTCACCAACTTTATCTATTATTTCGTTTTCCTATGCCAGACGCCGGAAAATATTTATCCATAGTTCTATCTGAATCTTTATATAATTCTTAAGATGGCCGGATTCATATTTTACTTTATCTGATTTTTCCCCCATATGCAGCCCTTCTTTAATACCATTGACATATAGCTTTCCGTATCCCTTGCGAAGGAAAAACAGGTACTTCACCAAAAATCCCACAAAAAGGAACGGACTGTTCAGTATCTTCTGTACAACCGGCATATTTTTATATATCAGATATACATTATTGCGTGAAGACATCTTGACTTTAAATTCATTATATCTTGCTCCGCTTGCCGCACTTCCCACATGGATCACTTCTGATTTGGGTTCATATAAATTATCGTATCCCGCTATCCTGGCACGATATCCCACATCTATGTCTTCCAGATATGCAAAATGCTTCTCATCAAACATTCCAATCTCTTCAAATACTTTTTTCCGATAGATTGAAGCCCCTCCGCATGCTGCAAAAATCTTTCTTATATTATTGTATTTCTTCACACTTTTGTCTTTTCCATATGCGTATGCCCATCCAAGTGCATTATAATAGGTTCCTGCGCTGTCAATTTTGGACGGATCATGATACTGGATCATCTTAGGCTCCACAGAAAATATGTTCGGATCTTTCTTGATCGAATCCAGCAGATACTTTACATAGTTATCTTTTATCACCGTATCATTATTTAACAAGATCACATATGGTGTATCTGTCTTTTCAATACCGATATTAACTGCTCTGCAAAAGCCATAGTTCTTATCCAGCATCACACATTCAACTTCCGGATATTCTTTTACAACTTCCTCTATACTTCCATCATTCGAGGCATTATCTATGATCAGGATTTTCTTTTCTGTCTGATCCTTTTCATACAAACTTTTCACACAGGAAAACAGATACTCTTTTCCTTTGTAATTAGGTATTACGATTGTTACTTCACACATAATTTCTCCGTTAGTTCACTTTCAGGGAATAGTCCCATTTTTTTAAGGAAAGATTCGGATTATACGCTGGATCTCCATTTTTCAATATGTCAATCCAATGGCTGCGCATATATTCTATCTCTCCCTGAAATCTGCGCACTTTTTCCTTCGTATCTTCAGCTCCTCTGGTCTTAGATTCATAATGATATAACTCTACATATGGATCATACACGATCAGATGTCCTTTTTCCCGTATTCTAAGACACAGATCCACATCATTAAACGCTACTTTCAGCTCTTCTTCCAGTCCGCCGACTTCTTCAAATACCGAACGTTTCATCATCATACAGGCCGCTGTCACAGCACTTAAATCCTGCTGGATAGCCGCTCTGTGCATATATCCTGTATAACCGCGTTTCATACCGACAAAGACACTGCCGGCAACTCCTCCGATTCCAATGATGATTCCCGCATGCTGCACCGTATCATCCGGATAATATAGTCTAGCGCCTACTGCACCGACTTCTTTTCGCTGACATGTTGAAAGCAACTCTGTAAGCCAGTCACGACTTATCACTTCCATGTCATTATTTAACAGCAGTAAATAATCTCCCTTTGCCTGTTTTGCACCAAAATTATTAATTGCCGAATAATTAAATTCTTTTTCCCAGTATACGACACGGATCTTATCATTGCAAATCTGTTCATAGTATTCAAAAGTCTTCTCTTCCGTACTATTATTCTCAATAATGATAATTTCATAATTCTCATAATCCGTCAGTTTTTCTATTGACTTCAGGCATTTATCTAATGTCTCTGCCTGATCTTTATTCGGGATCAGAATAGACACCAGCGGATTTCCTGTCACAGGATATTTTACTCTGTAAAATCCAAGATTTTCCGTCTGAAGGACTTCTCCTTTTGTATGGCATCGTCTGAGATGATCTTCGATTGCCTTCTTTCCAGCTTCATATGCATACATTTTACTTAAAGGATTATCTGCTGTTGATTCCTTATGCACCCGCCAGTGATATAATATCTTTGCAACATGAGAGATTCTTTCCGCCTGTTCCGTACATCGTAAGATCAGATCATAATCCTGCGCCCCGTTATATTCCGCTCTGAACTTTCCTACCGATTCAATTAATGCTTTTTTTGCAACAAAAAAATGACAGATGTAATTATTTGCTCTCAACATATCCAAATTAAAGTCCGGCTTAAAATTCGGAGAAAAATATTCATCCAAATCTGTCGTCACTTTATCTTCGTCTGTATATAGCACATCTGTCTTGCGATCTTTGTTCAGGCAGCTTACAATTTCATACAGTGCATTTTCTTCCAGAAGATCATCATGATCCAGCAATCCTACAAATTCTCCCGTTGCGATCTCCAATGCTCTGTTCGTATTCTGTGCAATTCCTTCATTTTCCGGAACATCCACTACTTTGATCCTGTTGTCCTTCTTGCCTGCAACATTCAGAATACTACTTACTTCCTGATTAGAAGGATTAGCATTGGCAATACACAATTCCCAGTTCGTATAAGTCTGCTTTCTCACTGACTGGATCATCTGCTTTAAAAACACCTCCGGTGTATTGTATACCGGTACCAGGATGCTGATCTTAGGACTGTATTCAAATACCTGCTTCCGTTCTCTTTCTAATTCCTGTTCAGATGGTCTGTGATTTTCATACCATTCTTTATAATCAATATCGCTTTTCTGGAAACGTTCTGTTAATTTTATCCAGAATCCTTTCGGTCCATAATGGCGCAAATAAAGTATCCCCTTTTTCAAATTATAGGGAGATACTTTTTTTATCATATTTATATAATCTAATTTACCACTCATTAAGATATTCCTCGTACATATTATTACATATTTTCCCTTTTTATCCGATTTATTGTAACATATAGTTAATAATTGAGCAATATTTATATTCTTAATATTATATGAATAACAGTTTAAGATAACAAAAAAGCTCCGGATTCGTATGATCCGAAGCTTTTATTATCTTAAATCTACAGAACCTGCCACTGGCAGTTTCTTTCGAACGCATGGCGATTTAAAAATGGAATGTATCTTTTAATCCAACCCAGAGCTGATCTTTTTCGCTTAAGTTCAGCGCAGTTCCATCTTCCAGCGCATAACCTTCTCCGGATGCTGTTCCTTTATACTCTCCTGTCAGTGTCGGCCACTCAATACCGATCTCAGGATCGTTCCATGCAAGACCACCTTCGTCTCCCGGATGATAGAAGTCTGTACACTTGTAGCAGAACTCGGCAAGATCACTTAATACCAGGAAGCCGTGTGCGAATCCTTCCGGAATATAGAACTGTTTCTTATTTTCTTCTGTCAGTTCTACACCGAACCATTTTCCGTATGTCTCACTGTCACTTCTTAAGTCTACTGCCACATCAAATACAGAACCTTTTACGACACGTACCAGTTTTCCCTGTGGAAATTCTTTCTGGAAATGTAATCCTCTTAAGACTCCCTTTGTAGAACTTGACTGGTTGTCCTGAACGAACTGCATTGTAAGTCCTGCTTCTTCCATATCTTTCTGGTTATATGTCTCCATAAAGTATCCTCTTGCGTCACCATGTACTGTTGGTTCAATTACACAGAGTCCCTGGATACCGCCTGCGTTTTTTTCTACTTTAATCTGTCCCATTATTACGTCTCCTTATTGTTTTAAATGATTTATACGTGAGTTAATCCCAGCCACGTCATGTGGCTGAGATTATTCTTCACCTATATAAATTTTAGAATTCGATTTCTTTCAGATATCTTCCAAGCGCATCCTGCCATGTCGGAAGTGGAGTAAATCCATTTTCCACAAGTTTACTCTTGTCCAGTCTGCTGTTGAAAGGTCTTGCTGCTTTGGATACACCGTACTCTTCTGTTGTTACCGGCAGAACCGTCACCTTGTCTTCGCCGTATTCGTCATGACCAAGCTCTGCTGCCTGGCGGAAGATTTCCTTTGTAAAATCATACCAGCTGATATATCCGCCTTCATTTGTTGCATGATAGTAACCATATTTGTCAGTCTCGATCATGTCAACGAGAAGTCTTGCAAGGTCAAATGTATAGGTTGGTGTTCCGATCTGGTCATTTACAACTTTCAATGTATCGTGTGTCTTTGCTACATTGAGCATTGTCTTGATAAAGTTCTTACCGTTCTTTCCGAACACCCACGCGATACGTACGATGAAGTACTTATCCAGAGTCTCCGATACCGCAAGCTCTCCGGCAAGTTTTGTCTCTCCATATACATTCAGTGGTTTGTAATCCTTACAGTCAGGTTCCCAGGCTTTCTCTCCCTGTCCGTCAAATACATAATCTGTACTGATGTATACCATCTTACAGTCTAACTTTTTACACACATCTGCAATGTTCTTTGTTCCTGTTGCATTGACTGCTTTTACGATGTCTTTCTTATCTTCGTCTTCTGCAAGATCTACGGCCGTCCATGCAGCACAGTGTACCACTACATCCGGTTTTGCATCTGTCAGAACTTTTTCTACAGAAGATGCATCTGTGATATCCATCGGCACATATGGCATTGTTGTTACCGCTGTACCATCCTGGATTCCGCTGTATGTTTCTTTGATGTCAGAACCGATTCCCTCATAACCACGGGATGCCAGTTCGTTCATCACGTCATGACCAAGCTGTCCGCCAACACCTGTCACTAATACTTTCATTCTTAAATCTCCTCCCGGTGAGCATACATTTTCTCATAATAGTTCTGGTATTCTCCGGAAATGATCGTCTCCCACCATTCCTTATTTTCAAGATACCATTTGATCGTCTTCTTAATACCATCTTCGAATTTGGTCTCCGGAAGCCATCCAAGTTCGTTGTGAATCTTTGTAGGATCGATCGCATAACGCATATCATGTCCCTTACGGTCTGCAACGTGAGTGATCAGACTTTCCGGTTTTCCAAGCTCTTTACAGATGATCTTAACGATCTCAATGTTTGTCTTCTCGTTGTGTCCACCTACGTTGTACACTTCTCCGACTCTTCCGTTATGAATGATCAGATCGATTGCCTTGCAGTGATCTTCTACATATAACCAGTCACGTACATTTAATCCTTCTCCATATACCGGAAGCGGCTTGTCATTCAGTGCATTGGCGATCATCAGCGGGATCAGTTTCTCCGGGAAGTGATATGGTCCGTAGTTATTGGAACATCTGCTGATAGATACTGGCAGTCCGTATGTTCTGTGATAAGCAAGAACTAACAGGTCTGCTGCTGCCTTAGATGAGCTGTATGGGCTGCTTGTGTGGATTGGTGTCTCCTCTGTGAAGAACAGGTCCGGTCTGTCAAGCGGCAGATCTCCGTATACTTCATCTGTAGATACCTGATGGTAACGTTTGATACCATATTTTCTGCAGGCATCCATCAGTACAGCAGTACCTTTGATGTTTGTATCCAGGAATACTTCCGGGTTCTCAATAGAACGGTCTACGTGGCTTTCTGCTGCGAAGTTTACAACCATGTCCGGTTTCTCTTCTTCGAATAATTTGTACACTGCTTCACGGTCTGTAATGCTTTCTTTTACAAAACGGAAATTCGGATTGTCCATTACAGGCTCCAGTGTAGATAAGTTACCTGCATATGTCAGGCAGTCCAGACAAACGATGCGATAGTCCGGGTATTTGTTTAACATGTGAAATACAAAGTTACTTCCGATAAATCCGGCTCCTCCGGTTACAATAATTGTCATTTTTTGCTTTCTCCTTTTTTTATCATTTCTTAGTATAGATTTTAGTACAGATTTTCTTTATATTTTCCATCCAGGACGTCTTTTAAGTACTGTCCATACTGGTTCTTCTTCAGGACTTCATATACTTCCATTACCTCGTCCTTGCTGATCCATCCGTTCAGGTATGCGATCTCTTCCAGGCATGCGATCTTACGGTGCTGATGTGTCTCAACAGTCTTAACGAAGTTCGTTGCATCAACGAGACTTTCGTGTGTACCTGTATCCAGCCATGTAAATCCCTGTCCGAGAAGTTCTACATTCAGATTTCCCTGTTCCAGATATACACGGTTCAGATCTGTAATCTCCAGTTCTCCACGTGCACTTGGTTTTAACTCTTTTGCATATTTTACAACGTTGTTGTCATAGAAATACAGTCCTGTTACACAGTAGTTACTCTTTGGCTGTGCCGGTTTTTCTTCGATGGAAATAGCTTTTCCTTCGTGATCAAATTCTACGATACCGAAACGTTCCGGATCATCTACATAATATCCAAATACAGTAGCTCCCTTTCCGGTCTCTGCATTCTCAACAGCAGCTTTCAGACGTTTATTCAGTCCATGACCTGCAAAAATGTTATCTCCGAGAACCATTGCTACTGTATCATCACCGATGAATTCTTCTCCGATGATAAATGCCTGAGCAAGTCCGTCCGGGCTTGGCTGTACTGCATAAGACAGATTCACACCAAACTGATGTCCGTCTCCTAACAGTTCTTGGAATCTTGGTGTATCCTGTGGTGTTGAGATGATCAGGATATCACGAATGCCTGCGTTCATCAGCACTGACATTGGATAATAGATCATCGGCTTGTCATAGATTGGCAGTAACTGCTTTGATGTTACCATTGTTAATGGATACAGACGTGTGCCTGAACCACCTGCTAAAATAATTCCTTTCATTTCAGGAACCTCCTCGTTTTGTATATTAGGTTATCAAGTTCTAAGGTTTTCTAGTCTCTGTTTTTCGTGTTAATTGTATTATAAAAGGTGACCTTAGGTCACCTTCAAGTACTTTTTTTATTTTTTTGTAACTTTCTTGTAATATTTAAGGTGTTTTAGGAATTACACTGCATTTCAAAAACGAGATTATTAATTCAGACATTTATTTCATTATACATAACATTTCTATTATTCTCAACCGATATACCCAACAAAAATCCCGGCATCTTTCGTAATGTGGAACCCGCCTTCCGTCTTCTTACGCACATAAGACTGGAACTCCTTGTAATGATCCAGGATATACTGTCCCTGATTTCCATGACACGACAAGATATAAGAAATCAATGGCTCCGGTTCTGGTACGATAAGCGAATCCTCATACCGCCTCCACTCTATCTTTTCAAAATCCTTCTGAAGAATCTCTTCTCCGTTCTCTTTTCCAAAACGCTCGTACAGATTCTTTGCTGCCAGTACAATCCGGTCATCGAACTTCTGGACCAGTTCACTCACTTCTCTCATATGATCATTGCCATATGTACTGCAGACAAATCTTCCTCCCGGCTTCAATACACGTTTTACTTCTTTACAGACTTTCGGAATATCCTCGCAATAGAACAACACATGATTGGCAATTACAAGATCAAATGAATCTTCATCATAAGGTATTCTTCCCGCATCAAATACACGAAACCTGAACCTGCTGTCGTCTGCACCGATCGTACGCCTTGCATCTCTTAACATTCCATCCGATATATCTGATACTATAATCTCCGTCTGTTCCGGGATCTTATCCCTGTCCACGTTCCAGAGTGTACCATCTCCACATCCCAACTCCAGAACCTTCATTCCCGGCTTTAATTCCAGTTGTTCGAAAATCCATGGAAACCATCCTTTCGTATTCTGTGAATACAGACTGTGTAGGTTAATTCTTGCAGAAATGTTTGACGCATCCTGATACTGGTTCTTCATACTTTTCTCCATACCGGTCAGATGGATCAGATTCACCATCTGACTCCAATCAATGGAATGTTCTTTCTTAATCAGATCCGACGTATCCTGAATTGCCTGCTCCACCAGCTGCATCTGTTCGATGCGGTCACGGACTAATTTCAACTGAATGTTAAGAGAGTTGAGCATGAAGTGATAGTCTGCATCATCGATCGTCATATCACGGATATCGTCCAGCGAAAATCCCAGATATTTCAAAAGTAATATCTGCTGCAGTCTGGCGAAGTCTTCATCTGTATAGAATCTTGCGCCCGCTTCTGTGACGTAAGATGGTTTTAATATATTCTGTTTGTCGTAATAGCGAATTGTCCGCAGGGTCACGTGGGCCATGCGGGCAAATTCACCGGATGAATAGTAGCCTGGTTTTTTCAATACTTTTCACCTTCTTTAAATTCTGTCATACATTTTTATTAAGCAATATTTTTCTTTCGTGCTCTTCCTAAAGACATGATTGTTTTGCATACCTGTTTTAAAACAACAGCCGAAATACCGGTCGCCGCCAAAATTGCAATCAATAATATTACTCGCATCATCACCGTCGCATCTGCCGGTACAAACTTTATAAACAGGCAAATCGTAACATGGTGTGTCAAAAAGGCCTCATATGAAATGCCGCCAATAAATTTCATCACCTTGTTTATAATATTTATTTTCATTAAATAAGTACCAATACCATATAACATATATGCCATAAGGAAACCTGCGATATGTCCTTTTATATTCATATTGCCCGGTTCAATGCATTTCAAAATCACTAATAAAATTCCTGCAATCCACCAGTATTTTTCAGCACTTTTTCTGTGTTCAACAAAAAGCATACCTGCATAAAAACTAATCAGACAGGATGGTAACATCCGAAAAGATACCATCCCCGTTAAATTAATTTTCAGGGAAAGTATGTAAAGAAGAATCACTAAACCAAATGTAACCCACTTATATTCTCTCTTCATCCACGTAAGTAATGGATATAAAATATAGAGGAGGATAATCGCACCTATAAACCATTCTCCCAGAATATAATAATCATTTATCTTAAATGCAAGGTATCCATCCATTCCAATCAAAGACAAAATAATGCTGACCGGGTTTCCTCTGTAAAACAAACTTTTATATCTCAGCACATCCCTTATATACATTAATCCCCATGCAATATAGAATGCCGGGAAGATAGATAATGCTCTTTTTTTATAAAATAATTTTAAATCATCTACTTCACTATGATTATAAAATAGTAATGCACCTGAAATGAAGAAAAATACTGTAACGTAAATATCTCCATAGGTAACACCACCAACATAATTATTAAATATATCCGGCCAGCCATATTCTACTGCAAAATGATACAATACAATTCCCAAACATGCTATTGCACGGATAAAATCAAATTGATCTAAAACAACTTTTTTCTTTTTCATAACTTTTTCTTAACCCCTATTAAATTTTTAGATTCTTTCTAATATTTCTTGTAACTCCTTCAGTCCTTTCTTATAATCATCATAAATTTTTCCCATTACGGAAAAATTATTCTGAACCATCTGTACTCTTTTTTCTTCTAAAGGTATTCTTCCATTTATAAAATCCTCTATCCTCACATATTCAAGACCGTTTTCAACAAAATCTCCAATCTTATCAGATTTCAAAATTGGTATAATTCCATATTTTACATAATCAATTAATTTTGTAGGGCAAGCCACTTCATTGACAATGATGTCATCCCGCAACGTAAATCCATACTGCGCTTTTTCATATTCTTTTTTCAATTCATCTGCTGATAAAGTATCCACCCTCCATGTATCCGGTCTTTCTCTATCCGACCATAATTTCATAAATTCTTCTGTGTCAGAAACATACATCCGATAATCAAAAGAGGTTTTTTGCCTCTCCATTGCATCCTGCATTTCCGGAATTAATTGCCATTTCTGCAATCCACCCGAATAAATTACAACTGGTTTGCCAGAGTTGTTTTTACCGAGCTCCCCATTCCCGTCTCGATCATTATCTGCATTATTCATTGGAAATAAAATAAATTCAGATTTACAGCTAGGATATTTTTTCAATATATGTCGTTTCATTGCATTATTAGCTACAACAATATATGTAGCATTCTTAACAATAACCGATTCCTCACTTCCTAATTTTTCTGCACCTTCTTCATTTCCCATAAACAACAGTTCTTCTGGAACAACTCCATGAAAATCATATATTTTAATTATATTTTTATTCTTTGCAATTTCGTTCAATGTTTGATAAGCACTGTGAATATAGACCTTTCCAACCTTTTCTGCCACCATCGTTACCAAAATACAATGTCCTTCTTTTTCTGGATTATATTTAATTGAAACATAATCTTCCGAAACATCTTGAACAATTGGCAGTGTTGTATTTAACATGTAGTCTTTGGACATATATATTCTCAATCTATTTTTTCCAAACAACATATCAATATTTTTGATTCTTCTTGAATATCCATCAGGTAAATCAATGTTTTCCAGAGGCGCCATAACACAGATACTCTTTTCTCTTTCATCTATTTTTTTTAATAAATACAGATTTTTGCAAAGCATTATTTCATCTAAATTAACTTTTTCCCGAATTACATTATACAGTTCTTCATATTGTAATTTAATTTCATATTCTTTCTGCATCTGGTCTAATTTTTCATTTACAAGTTTATTGCTTTTTTTCACAGCCGTTAATGCATCGGATTTTTGAATTCTATCATCTGTATTTCCAAGGATATGTTTCAAAGAAGCTCCTATTTGCTCGCCTCTCTTGATAAACAAATCACTTTTTTTCCGTATATTATGAATTCCCTCTACGGCATGATACATCTTTGTTGATTGTATAAGATTTACTATTCTCTCTTGTTCCGCTAATTCATGTTTGATTTCATTAAATACATTCTCCCAATTATTCATAAATTCCATCCCCTTTTTCCAATAGAATGTCCACTATACGTTTACTTGCATTCCCATCTCCATATGGATTTGCCATATCGCTCATTTTTTTATATTCTACTTCATCATTTAAAAGTTTTTCTACTTCTCTGCGGATTCTATCTTTATTTGTTCCTACTAATTTTAAAGTCCCCGCCTCAACTCCTTCAGGACGTTCTGTCGTGTCTCTAAGAACAAGCACAGGTTTTCCCAATGACGGAGCCTCCTCTTGAATCCCCCCACTATCAGTTAATATCATATAAGATATATTAATCAAATTGTGAAATTCTACCACATTTAATGGATCAATAAGTTTCACGCGTTCTTCTTCCCCCAATATCTTATTCGCACATTCTCTTACTTGCGGATTATAATGAATTGGATATATTACTTTTACATCATCATATTTTTCAACAATTTCTTTAATCGCCTCAAAAACATTTTCTAATGGTTTTCCAAGATTTTCCCGCCTGTGGGCTGTCAATAACAGCAACCTATTATTTTCACTCCATGATTTCCATTCTAAATTACATTCCCCCGAAACTGTCGTTTTCAATGCATCAATTGCGGTATTTCCTGTCACATATATTTTACTTACATCTTTTCCTTCCTTAAGCAGATTTTGTCTGGAACGTTCTGTCGGTGCAAAATAATATGATGAAACAATATCAACCGCCTGCCGATTAAATTCTTCTGGAAAGGGGGAGTATATATTATATGTCCGGAGGCCTGCTTCCACATGTCCAACAGGAATTTTCTCATAAAAGCAAGCAAGTGCAGCTGCAAACGTAGTAGTGGTATCTCCATGAACCAGCACAACATCCGGTTTTTCCTGTTTTAATACTTTTTTCATTCCTTCCATAACCAGATAAGTGATATCATACAAGGTCTGATTTTTTTTCATAATAGAAAAATTATAATCAGGTGTAATTTTAAAAACATCTAGCACTTGATCTAGCATTTCCCTATGCTGCCCTGTAACACACACGATACAATTCACATTTTTTCTTCTTTTTATTTCCTTAATTAGTGGACACATTTTTATTGCTTCCGGTCTCGTCCCAAATACTACTATTATTTTCACTGCTATTCCTTTCTGTGTTTAACTTTTTTGATATTACACATTACATATATCATATTTTAATTTGACAGTCATTGTATTTTGAAGATAAATTCTGATTGTAATATGGATCCCCTTTATTTACAATCTCTTTCCACCTGTTCTTTAAAATTTCCAAATCTTCATCTATACTTTCACCTCTGTTTTGTACAGAATCATAAACCACAGCATATGGATTATACACAATCAGTTTATTCAGACTTCTAAGTTTTAAACATAAATCAATTACACTTGCTTTTTCTTTCAATTTTTCATCAAATCGTGAAACCTTTTCAAAAGCTTTTTTTTCAACCATAAAGCATAGACCGGAAATTGCGGAATAATCCATTTGTGTATCAGATCTGTTATAATATGAATTTTCTGCTTTTCTCATATTTTTAAATAAATTCATGTAAAAATCATCCACTCCTGTAACAACCCCTGCATGCTCTATTAATTTCTTTTTATAAAAAATCTTACATCCCACTGCCCCCGTACTTTTTCTGGCACACATTCCAAGCATTTCTTCCAGGCTATTTTTCCCGATTAATTCACAGTTCGTGTCCAAAAAAAGCAGATATTCTCCTTTTGCACTTTCTGAAGCACGGTTTTTTTCTTTTTGCAGATTTATTGAATTCCTGTTTGTTTTTACTGTAATAATTTCACAATTTTTATATGATTGTTTTTTTAAAGACTCCAAGCATTTTTTTAATCGATCATCTTTTCTTATGTTATAAAGGATAATCGTCACTTTCGGATTATTTTCAATTTTATATCTACTTCTGTATATTCCCGGATATTTTGTTTCACTTACCTCAACATGTTCCATTCCAATCCGTTTATAGTGTTCCTGAACTGCTCTTTTTCCAGCTTCAAATGCATATTTTTTACTTTCAGGATTTTCCGCTGTTGAATCTATATGTGCTCTCCAATGATATAATACTTTTGGTATATGATAGATATTCTTTGTATTCTCGATACATCTCAATACAAAATCATAATCCTGTGCTCCATCAAAGTCACCATTCAAACCGCCAACTTTTTCAATTACTTTTCTGCCTACAACAACTAAATGACAAAAATAATTTACGGAACGCAACAAATCAATATTAAAATCCGGCTTAAAATGAGGCTCAAAATATCTTCCACTATTCATCGACACTTTGTCTTCATCAGAATATATCATATCTACTGTATTTTTTTCATTAATCAATGTTGCGCATTCATATAATGCATTTATTTCCAACAAATCATCATGATCAGCAAAGGCGATATAGTCTCCTGTTGCTATACTCAAAGCCAGATTCGTATTATCCGATATTTTTAATTGTTCTGAAGATGAAATGTATTTAATTCTTGTGTCTTTTTCTTTCAATTCCTCCAAAATATCCGTTAACGGAGAATTATTTCCACTGCCATCAGACAAACACAATTCCCAATTCGAATAGGTTTGCTTTAATATGGATTCTACTATTTCACGTAAATATTTTTCAGGAGTTTTATATAGCGGAATTACAATACTAAATTTAGGCTCTTTTATGAATTTTCTATTTTTTTGCATTTCTATTTCTTCTTTTGATAATTCATTTTCTCTTATCCATTTTTCATATTTACGTTCTTCTTTATGTGTTATTTTTTTATATATTTTAACACATGACCTTTTTATTCCATAATCTTCAAAAAGAGTGTGCATTTTTTTTATCTTAGAATTCATTTTCCACAACCTCTTATATATTTATTGTATGCAAATAACCCCCGCATTACCTGCGGGGGTTATTCTATTTCATGTCATAGAACTTCAAAATATCATCTTCCAAATTTTTCCATTCTCGTGACTGTGCTGTTTTCTGCCCACCTTCATACAATTTATCTCTCAACGCTTCATCCTCGCATATCCGATAAATTGCTTCAATTCCTTTTTCTATTTTTCCATGAGGGTACAATAAACAGTTCTCTCCATCAACTAAATACTCTTTATTTCCCCCATTTGGTACAACTACTGCATACCCGCCAGTTGCCATCATCTCCAAAGGAGGATAAGAAAAGCTTTCCAAAAAGCTTGTCTTTAACAAGATATCACATTGTCTGTATACATCAGATACTTTTTCAAATGGAACTTTATGCAAAAACTTATCTACTTTATACCATTCCTTTGGTTCTGCATTATACGATAAATACCACACCTCAAATTTATCACGGTCTAATTGATTTGTTATTTTAAAACTTTCATCCACATTTTTATAATAGACTCCACAATCGCCTTCAACAAGAATTTTTATTTTTCCATCTAAATTTCTTTTTCTCGGTCTGTAATTCTCTGTATGAATACCATTTGGCAAGTATCTAGATTCATGCTCATATTCATCTTTCAGCCATTCCTCACACCACTTGGAAATAGTCAGAAATTCAACTTCTACCTTTGGTGAATATTTCTGGTTAGCCTCTATTCTCAAAGGATCATTTGCCTCATAAAAATTTGTTTCGAAATTTTGAACCAGATAATATCTTTTTCCGATATTTGTATAGTTTTCTAAGAATTTAACGGTAGACCACATAGTCGCAACAGCTTTATCAAAGCGTCCTGTAAAAATATACTCTCTACTCGGTAATACTGGAAATTTAATTCCACTGAATTCACACCATTTTCTCTCATCAATATCATCATTGATGATTGTCACGTCATACCCATGCTCTCTTAATACTTTACAATGCTCAAATGCAACCATAATTCCACCACTAATATTTAATGCCGGTAAAATTACTGCTATATTCGGTTTGAATTTACTCTTAATATATTTTGTATATTGAAATCCAGTATATAAAGTAACACATTTTTTCGAGCAATATCTATATGCATTTCTTCCTAACTGGCTGCGCCATTCAGAATTCAATACTAATTTTTCCAGTTGCGTATACCATTCCTCATTGCTAGTACAAAGTACACCCGTCTTTCCGTTCTCTATCATTCTATCAAAGGCTCCAACTTTGCTGGCAATTGTCGGAACTCTCACCAACGCAGCCTCTACCCATTTATTTTCAGATTTTGCCTCATTAAAAATACTCTCTTCAATTGGTGCCAGGTTTATATCCATTTCAGCAATCAGAGATGGTAATTCTTTCCAGTTCATAAATGGATGTGCAATCACTCTGTCCTTGAATTCTTTAAATTCTTCAGGAATATCAAGAATTCCGGCAATATGCAATTCAACCTGATCATATTTTTTCATAATTTTTTCTACAGCCGGCTGTATCAAAATAAAATCATCATTATGAGTAATACTTCCACTAAAATATCCCATTTTTACAACTGAGCGAGATGGATTCTTTTTTTCCGCTTTTTTTTGTTTATATGCTTTTTCAGAAAGTTCAAGCATTTCTTCAGAGGCTGTATTTCTATTTATATACACCTCCGGAACATATTTTTTTAATTCATTTGCAAGTCCCTCTGTAGTTGTTACAACAGCATCACACATACACATTAATTTTTGCATATCTCTGACGCCCTGATCATATCCTTCCCTTTCCTCTTTACTCATTGTATCAAGGAATTTAATCGTATCTGTATATTTGGTATCAATAACCAGATCATCAATATCGTATATGACTGTTTTATTCAGTTTTTTTGCCAGTCTGACAAACTTACCCATTTCCTCTGTATATGGGCATCTGAAAATAACAAAAACCCTATAATTACGCACTTGATTAATGTCTAAATGCATATAAAAATTTTCATCACAATCCAGATTATTGGCCTTCAACTGTTCCATCTGATGTTGGACTCTGTAACGTGGGGGATGAGGCAATGCTGTATAATCACAACCGTTTATAAATAAAATATCCTTATATATTTTTCCAACATATTTTTCCTGTGCCGCTCTTATTTTAGCAGTATGAATATAACTGATTGTTTTTTCAGCTGTTCCTTTTATCCCACCTTTTTTTAATGCTTTTAATGTTTTTTTCCCAAGCAAAACAACACTTTCCATTTTTTCATCTCCTATACCAATCCAAGTTTTTCCCACATCGGATGACAATATGTTTCTTTTACTATTTCCTCTTTCCACTCATTTTTAAATGCACTTATCTCAGAATCTCCAGTTTCCGGAATTAAATTTTCTCCTGTGTATAAAATCTCCGAATAGCTTGTCCAAACATTCAATTTATGATTGCGGCTACCCTTTAAACAAAAATCTATATCCGCAAGTTTTCCCATGCAAGAATCGAATTTCTGATTTTCTTCCCAATTTTTTTTCTTAAACATCATACAGCCAGCCATGCTCGCCGAAGTATCCCTTGCATGACAAAGCATTCCTTCGTATCCGATTTCATCAATCGTATTATACTGACAAAGCCAGTATAAACCACTTTTTTTCTTTTTACTCAATGCAATTCCTGCATATGCAACACTCCGGTCCCGATAATATATTTTCGGTCCTACAGTTACAACATCCTCTCTTTGTGCAAACATCAACATCTCATCCAGCCATCTTGAATTGGCCGGACGACATTTGACATCCATAAGTACTATATATTCACCATGTGCACTTTGAACACCAAGATTCCATTCTTCTGCATCAGAATAATTCTTACATTCAATCCATTTAACTTTACTATTATTTTCTAGTTTGATCTGAATCGTTTTACACGTTTTGTTAAATAAATATATTATTTCAATATTTTTGTAATCCGTAACTTCAAATATCCGTTCTACGGTATCTTTTATCTGTTTTTCAGATTTACAATTATGCACCACGATCGAAACTAATGGTGTATTTATTATATCATAATCCACCTTATAAATTGTTCTAAATGGCAGACTGCTTCCAACTTTCCCGCTTTCATGCTCTCTGACCAGCTGTCCTGATACTGCCCTGATTGCAGCATCTACTGCATATGATTTAGAATCCAGATTTTGCGCAACTGAATTATTATGCATTCTCCAATAATACAGTACTTTAGGTACATGAACAATTTTTTCAGCCCTTTCGGTTAGACGCAGCACCATATCATGATCCTGGCTTCCATCATATTCCTTTCTGTAAAACTGTTCTTGTGTTTCCAGCAGTTTTTTTGAGAAAACCGTAAAATGACATATATAATTATGCGATCTTAGATCATCTTTTCCAAATCCCGGCTTTAAATTGAATGCCAGTGGATCAGATATTTTACAAATATCTCCTGAATATTTCACTTCATCCGAATACAGGAAATCGGCTCCACTTTCATTCATAGCTTTAACCATTTCAAATATTGCGCTTGGATGCAATACATCATCATGATCTAACAGACCAATATAATCTCCTGTAGCAAGTTTTAAACATTCATTTGTATTCTCAGAAATTCCTTTATTTTCTTTTAGAACTTCATAAACAATTCGTGCATCTTTCCTTTGCCATTCTTTACATATTTCTCCCACATATTTATGGTCTGCATCACTGCCATCAGCTAAGCACAATTCCCAATTTGCATAGGTCTGATTCTTCAATGAAGTCAACAATTCTTCCAGGAACTGTCCGGGAGTATTATATAAAGGTGTAATAATACTTACTTTATAATTATTTTTAAACGTTTGTTTCCTTTGCTGTTTCAGTTCCTGTTCATTTACGATATGAACTTTCTGTATTACATTAAGTTCAGGAGTCTTATGATATGCTTTCCGTTCATGTTTCTTTTTTACCGAGCCGTAACCATATCGTCTCAAATCTCCTGCATCGCTCTTTAATTCACGTAATTTTGTTTTTATCCCAAACATATTGATTCCTCTTTTTAATTACTTGAAAAGTTTGTATAAAATCTTCAAGAAAACAATAATATACAAAATAAACGCAATAAACATTACAAATGTTTCGACATCAAATCTATGCGTAATTGTCTTAACAACCAATGTCCCTTCCGTATCTTGTCCATTAACTGTTAATTTTGTTCCATTTTCGTTGGTTGGTTCATATGAAAAACCTACACCTGTATCAATGGTTTGGCCTTCAGAATAGATTTTCAATTCTAATTTTTTATTTTTACAATTGGTTATCCTTTTAAAATCAAGTTCAAAAAATTTACTGTTCTTAACTTTTTTACAACTCTTCTTTCCTTCTGCAAGCACTTTCTGAGATTCTGCATCTACAATTGAATAATTTAATTTTACATTTTCACAATTCGTAAATATTGTCGTCTTTACTTTGACTGCATCCAAATGTTCTTCCTGACTGACAAACTCCTGTGTAACTCCTGTCTCCGTCAAAATTCCGGTTGCCCTGTATTCTGATGGATCAATATCCAAATTATAAACATTATGCGCTTTTGCAATATGTGCATATATAAAAGCGATTACTACAATTATGATTGCCCATGCAATTGTTTTTATTTTTTGTTTCATATTAATCCTTCCACTTATGAATTCCTATAGATATCTCCAATTTCTTTAGAGTCTCCGGCCATTTTAAGATTACCTTTTTCAAGCCATACAACTTTATTACATAAACTTTGTACCTGATCTATACTATGAGAAACAAAAAGAATCGTTGTTCCTTTATCAATCATATTCCTTATTCTTGCTTCACATTTCTGCTGAAATCTGAAGTCTCCTACAGAAAGGACCTCATCAACGATCAGTATATCCGGCTGGCCAATTGTAGCAATTGCAAAAGCCAATCGCGAAACCATACCTGATGAAAAATTCTTAACCGGTACATTCATAAAATCTCTAAGTTCTGAAAACTCTACAATATCTTCATAATATTTTTCCATATCAGCACGTGAATACCCCAGAATCGCACCATTCAGGAAGATATTCTCACTTGCAGTAAGATCCATATCAAATCCAGCTCCCAGCTCAATCAAAGGGGCTACTGTTCCTTCTACCTTTACAGAACCTTTCGTCGGTTTTAAAACACCGGCTATTACTTTTAACATTGTACTTTTACCGCTGCCGTTTAAGCCGATAAGTCCCAAAGATTCACCCTTTTTCACCTGAAATGATACATCTTTTAAAGCCCAGAATTCATTAAACGATATTTGCTTCTTTAATGTTCTGATTACATATTCTTTAAAACTGTCAAATTTTTCTGATGCAAGATTAAATCTCATCGATACATGATCCACATCAATAATTACATCATTTTCCATTAAAGTTCTCCTATATATTTAATATAAAACTATCTTGTTTTTTATAAAATACCACCAGACCTATTACCAGAGCAACAATAGCTTCTACAACTCCTAATACCAACTCCCATAATGACAAAATCCGATTATTAAGCATTACATTACGAAACATAACGAGATAATTCGTAATCGGATTCATGTACACTACAATTTTCATCCAATGTGGCAAAATAGACATTGGATAAATAACCGGTGTCATATACATCAATGCCGTAATAAATACCGAATACAAATGCATGATATCTCTAAACTTCACTACGATCGCTGCCAGAATTAATCCAACTCCCAGAGAAAACGCAACTAACAATGCCAACGGAATAAATGCCAGAAGGGATGTCCAATGTAATTCCACCCTCATAGCCAGCATAACCAAAATAAGTGCTGTAAAAGAAGCCATTAAATTAATAAAGCTAGATATAACTCTTGACAACACAAACAAATATTTGGGTACATATACCTTTTTGATCAAAGATCCATTCATTATAATAGCTCCCATTGAGTTATTCGTGGCATCCGAGAAAAAATTAAAGATTACCTGTCCACTCAACAAATAAAGTGGGAAATTCTCAATATCAAATTTGAACAGATTTGAAAATACTACTGATAATACAATCATCATAAATAAGGGATTCAGGAGTGTCCAAAGTACCCCTAATACAGATCTTCTGTACTTAATCTTTACATCCCTTGATACCAGTTCGTTTAACAACGGTCTGAATTTTTTAAAATTTTCAATATAAACTGACACTTCAGCTCCTCCAATTTTACTATACACTTTCTACGCAACATTACAATTTTATTAGTTTATCATATTACGTCATTCTTATCAATACATCTCCTATATTATTACCCCAATGCCTCTTTAATGACTCCCGATAATATAACAAAATATAAGGTGTAACAATTCAGGAAAACACAAATTATCATTAAATAATTATCTAATCTTTTTTCTAATACAATTGTTTTGTTATTGTAAATTACTCCTACTAATGGTAAGACTGGTAAAAAATATCGTCCTTGAACACCTTGGATCATATTTGAGCCAATTGGTGTCCATCCTAAAAACATTGACGCAAGAACCATTCCTCCTACTATTAAAATGCTAAAAATACTCCAATATCTAACAGTTCTCGGAATATGTATATTTTCGTTTTTGACTTCTAGCATACTTATAAAAAGTATTGCTACAAATCCAACAAGAATAATTACCGGTATCGAAATATTCAATCTTCCTAACGAAGTTCCCACTAATTGTTCTAAGTAGTCAGAACTCATTCTTTCTAGGGTCCGCCAAACTATTTCTATTGACAACTTAGGATTTTGCAAACAATAGCTCAGAGAAACTTTTTCGGCTGATGCATCCACAGCAGCAGTTCCCGTCTGTACAGCCGCCTGAATCGTCCCTATTTTACTGAGTAAAATCACTCCACCACTCATTATAATACCAACCGCACAACCGATATATTTTTTTATTTTCTTTCTTTTCGTACCTGACGAAACAAACAAGATTAATCCCCACATTGGTAAATATACGAATTTGATTGTTGCAACAATTACCATACTTACAACAAATACCACCCATATTTTCTTATCTATATCACCTTCTTCTCTGGTTATTTGATTTACCAATATCGCAAACATTAAAAACGAAAGATCTATCAATGTAGAATCGTAGCTGTAGGACATTACCTGTTGTAAAGTCATAGGCAGCATTCCAATAACGTATAACATTGATTTTTTATATGGCATAATTTTTATTGCCAGATACATAATCAGACAATAAATCAGTAACGCACTGATTCTTCCGGCATAAACTATTTGTATAGGATTTAATCCAATCATTCTTGCACAGACCAGACCTATTACTTGTGGTATATATGCGAAATAGTATGGACCATTTAATGGTGGAATCGTACTGATATTTTTTCCTTTCTCATAATGACCTGTCATTCCATTAACAGCCTCTATATAACTATCTCTGGTTGGATCCTGTCCCTGAGTCCATATGCTTGAATTCATTATAACTCTTCCCTCGGCATCCAGAGTCTGCTTTCCTGTTATACTGCTACTCTGAGCATATGCCGTAGCAAAGTGACGCGACTCATCCGGGACAGAAAAAGGAGAAATTGCAAAAATATACATAATACCAATTACCGCTGCACTAAATACAAATAATTTTTCGATTTTTTTCTTTTTTAAACATCCAAAAAGCATTCCACTAAAGCAAATAGCTGTACCAACAAAAAAAGCAAATGCATATTTCTTTAATGCAATATGTATTCCATTTTCTATCTGGTAAGAAATGACACCCTTCATTTTCTTATTGTTACATAATAAAGTGGTATGAGACCCATCTTCTCTATTATACAAATTAATATACGCCGCTTTTCCTTCTGTTTTCAAGACATCAATTTGAACGATATATTTATTATTTTTTGTATTTTTTAATGTCTTTTTCAAAGTAAAATTATAATAATTATTATTTTTCACCTCGCCCAAATCCTGTTTCCAGCTTTGAATACATTTATTATCTTCTTCAGAAATCAATTTTACTTTTACTACGCATTTTTTTACACTTTCTGCATTCATTTTTAACGCAATTCCAGTCATTTCTGAATAGTCTGCTTTAAATTTTTGAATTAACGAATCTCCTTCATTGAGTTTTTTCGTTTTTCCATTTTCATTAATTCCCTCATGATATACTATATGCGGTTCATTTATAAAAACAGTCCATTCTTCTTTATAAGAAACAAGTAATGATATACAAAAAACTAACCATAAACTTAAACAAATAATGATATATTTTCTATTCTTTTTATTTTCCTTCATTATCTTTTATCTTTTATTCTCCTTCTCATTCAGTACTATTTTCTGTGCTAATTCTTTAATCCTAATCAACATTGCGGAAATAGATAACGTAAATCCGAAAATTATAATCAAAAAAAAGATTCTAAAAGACAAAGCATCTTTATCAAATTGGTAATTTCAATTAATATAAATACACAACAACGCCGGCCACATGCCAGAAAGTCTTTTTTAACATCTTCTTTCTTCTCTGTATTTATTTTTAATACCCATAAACTACTTAGTTTCAAACAATAAATGAGCTAATATATTTACTCGTTATCATTTTTTACTATTTTATTCGATTTTTCACTTTTTTGATAAATTTTTTCAATCATTTTTGCAATAAATTCCGGCCAAAATTTACGAAACATTATCAGATCTTCATTCCTTCTCTCACAATCTTCTAAAATCTTAGACGTAGTTGATTCTTCATGTATACGATGAAACATTGCTTTCTTGGGAATATACACAAATGCTCCTCTTTTTCTAGATAATTTTTCCCATGCCTGCCAATCAATATTACTCTTCATATTATTTTCAAACAATGGCTCTTCTATCATTTTTTTATTCAACGTAACAGCCGGACAGCATATTGCAGATCCAAGTGATAAAATTCTACGTCTCACCAAAATATTATTCCACATTGCTGGACACCTTAAAATAAACAATAGCATTCTTTTTATGACTAAGAGTTTATTTTTTAGTACTATTTTATTATTTCGCAATTCTCCATAATCAGTAAATAAAATAATAGGATTCTCAGCTTTTTTATACCCTGCCAGAATATATTTAAGATAATTTTTTTCATATATATCATCTTGATGAGCCAATGTAACCAAATCTGTATCAACACAACTAACAGCAAAATTCCAATCATCTGCAATACTAGTTTTTCCTGTATTAACATACATTGGAAGTTCATATTTCTTTGCTATTTCTTTTATGTAATCATTTGGAGTTCCTGTAGAAATTACTACACTACTTTTTTCACTTTGCTTCAGAACAGATTGTATACACTTTTCAAGATATGGACTTTCTTTATATGCACACACTACAAACGTGTGTGTAGGATTATTAGATTTACTCATTTACATTTTCTCCATCTAGTTTTTTTTCGAATTTACCAAGCTTTTTCTCTTCATCCTGTGAACGCAATGCAACTTCAGCTGATAAAATTGAAACTTTTTCTTCTAATTGTGATGTAATAATTGATAACGTAAATATTTTTTCTAATAGTAAACATATTACAAACAAAAACACTAAATTTGCCGGTGACTCAATCCCCAAAATCTTGCTTAGCCAATACGATATTTCTGGGAAAATTGCTAAAATAATAATCAATGCGCTAAAAATCAGCCAAAAAATAGCATCTTCCATTTTAACTTTCATTTTTCGTATTTTTCTTAATATCCAAATAACGGTAAGCAAAGATGCTATAATAAGAAAAATTCTCAAAGTTACTGTCATCATTTCACCTCCCTACCGCGAACCCATTGGAATATCAATATAGAAAACAACATTTTCAGCATATACCACACTGAATTCTTTAAGTTCAAATAACTTGTCCCAGCTATTCTTTCATACATTTCTACTTGGATTTCTTCAATCTTTATGCCACAATTCAGCAAATAAGCAATCGTATCTGGTTCTGGACTATAATGCATGTTATATCCAAAATTTTTTATCATTCGCTTATTAAACAAGCGCATTCCAGATGTAACATCTTCTATTTTCTTTCCTCCGGTTGTCAACTTTATTGCCCCGGAAATAATCCTACTTCCTAGCATTCTCATAGAATTAGGTTTCTTTTCCTCTTTAAATCTTGATCCAATAACTATATCAGCCTGTGCAGTTTCCATTTTTTCAAGCATATCTTTTATATATTTCGGTTCATGCTGACCATCACCATCAATCTGAACTGCATAATCATATCCATGATAATTTGCATATCTTATTCCCGCTCTTATTGCACCAGCTAGTCCCACATTAATAGGTAAATCCAAGAAATTATATTTCCTGTTTGCACATATCTTTCTTGTGTCATCGCTTGATCCATCATTTACTATCACATAATCATACTGCGAATAATTTTCAATCAAATTGTCTACTACTCTTTCTATATTAGAAGCCTCATTATATGCTGGAATAATAATCAATAATTTCAACAATTGTTTTCTCCTTTATTATAATTATTTTTCTCTTTTTATCTGTTTTTTTCTCCATTTCATAAATTGCGGAATCAACGAATTGATAATTTTGTATCTTACTTCCGGAAAAGGTTTCATAACAAAATTAAAAATATCCCAAAGAATAAAATAAATCTTCCACCCTTCCTCATCTTTTTCATCTTTCCAAGGGGTTAATCTCAAATAGCGATAATAATCCGATTTATATGGATGATGATTTCCTGCTCTCCAAGGTCTTTCCTCTCCCAAATAATGAATAATAATCGGATGTTTTTTAGCATTTTCAACAATATTTTTACTATAATATTCCGTATTTCCCATAAGCTTCTTTAAAACCTTATATGGGTAAAACCAATATATATTATAAAAATTATATTCCGGCTTTAAATAGTAAATATTTTCTTTTAAGGTTCCGTTAATTGCGTCTTGATCATTAGCGGGTAATTTCCCATTATTTTTACAATAAAACTGTAAAATTTTTCTTCCAACTGCCTGTTCTCTCCACAACTTTAAATCAATCAACAATACTCCTGCATTTACATATGGTATATTTTCCATATGTAAGATTTTCTTATTCACAGAACTTATTGTGGCCTCTATACATGCTCCAACAACTTTTTCATGCATATCTGTATTCCACATTTTCTTTAAAGAACCAATATTGATTGTATCCCCATCCAAATAAATAACTTTTTCAACAGTTTCCGGCAAAAGTTTTTCTAAGAATAATCTTGCAAGAACAATCGCATTCCATCCTCCTGTATCATACTCAAAATCCAAATAATCTTCAATCTTTCCCAGTGGTATTATAAATATATTCCGTTTATATTTTTCTGCAATTTTTTCAAATCTTTTGCAACTTGTTTCTGATAAATTTTGTCCTACAATATATACATTTATTTGTTCCATCTCTTTATTATTTTCAAATACAGAACAAATTCCGGCCGCTACTTTAGCTGTAAATGCTTCATCCGTAGTATAAACAATATTCATTTTCAACCTCACTTTAATCAATCATTGTTTCTTTTATATATTTTTCCATTTCCGAAATCTACATATTTTGGATTATGTGTTTTTCTATCTTTCACAGGTGGTATTTTCATATAATCTCCAAATTGTGATTTCAAATATTTATCCGCATTATTCAACATACTGATTTCTATGTTTTCAAATTTCGCCTTTTTCATTGGAAAAATCATATCATATGTGCAAATGAGCTTTTCCGGAGCAAAATAAGAAAAGTCCGTATATAATTTTTCATTTGAATTATTATATTTTGTTGCTGCTTTCAGATATTTTTTATAGAAAAATTCTTTTTTCAAATGTAAAATTCGCAAGATATAATGCATGATCACACAACCCAATTTTGCTATATTTAGTTTTATTCCTCTTAGACCTTTTGGAAATTGAGGTTTTTTATATTCACTCAACACAATCAGTCTGGTCCATATCCATGTACTTCTTATTTGTTTTCGTCTTTTTCTTTCATCAGAAGTTGTTTTGTCATAAGCAAATAAATCTATAAAAATCCCCGTTGGAACACAAGTATCAAATCCTCCATCTTCTTGTATTCTGGTCCCCTTTTTACACATCTTTGAAAATACGAGCACATACCCTTCCATACTATGATTATCATAAACTTCATATTTATCACTCAGCTCTTTTTTTATATAATAAATTGCTTTATTGTAATCATCGCGTAACAAACAGATATCTATATCATCATCCCACGGAATGAACCCCTCGTGCCGGATTGCTCCAATCGCAGTTCCGCCTGAAGCAAAGTAATGCAGATCATGCCTCTCGCATAATTCTTGAAAATCTTTTAGAATTTCAAGTTGTGTTTGTTGTAAAAGTTTTGTTGTTTCTTCATTTGTCATAGCATTCTCTCTCTTAACTGTTAAATAATCTCTGTTTTAAATGAATCAATATATATGGGATTGTTAAAAAGCGATAATAAAACAATGTCCATAATCCCCAAAAAAATAATCCATCTTTTTGTATTTGCTGACTATTATTTTTAACTTTAAATGCCGGATGTTTCCTAAAATCCGCTAATATTTTTCTTTTTTCTCTAAAACTCAATTTCTGTTTTGCTTTATTTAAATAATCATAAATCGAATATACATACGTTTTTACAATTCTCAACTGATAATTACCTGTTCTACTAGCATTATATCCATATTTTTGATTTAATTTTAGCTCTTCATCCAGACATCTTTTCATAGCATCTATATAATTAATATTAAACTTTCCTGTTGTACTATGTTCCAGACGATTAAGCCATAAGTAATATACTTTAGGATTCAGGATCATCTTTCCATAATTTTGATAAACTTTTAAATTAAACATGGTATCTTCATGCCCAAATCTAATCATTTCATCAAAATTTATTCCATGTTTTTCCAGAAATTCTTTCTTATATAACCCCGTCCAGACACCATTTCCTGTGTTTGTGATTTCTTTTTCATACTTTACAAATTCTGAAGCTGTAATCACTAAGAAAGGAAAATTATTCATTACTGAATCTCTGATTACTTTTCCCTCATTGCTGAGAACCCATCTTCTGCAATATCTAACTACATCTGCATTATATTTACGAGCCAATTCATAATTGTCTTTCACCAAATCAGGTAAAACTTCATCATCATTGTCACAAAAAGTAACATATTCTCCCCTTGCACTTTTCAGTCCAGCATTTCTCGCCGCACAAATCCCAGCATTTTTTTGATGAATAACTTTAACTCTTGAATCTCTTTCTGCAATTCTATCACATATTTTCCTAGACGCATCTGTTGAACCATCATCAACCAGTATGACTTCTATATTCTTTTCTGTCTGTTCCAGCAAACAATTCACTGCATGTTCAACATATTTTTCAGAATTATATACAGGCATAATTATACTTACTAAAATCATCTTATTTCCCGCTCTTGTCATCAATATTATAAAACATCTGGTTTACTCCCGATTTCAAATCATAATGAGGAGTCCAACCCAAATCTCTTAGTTTACTGTCATCCAGCAGTGAATTCTTCACCTGAGAATACCCAGCTTTCTCTACTTCATCCGGCACTTCAAATATAACCTTAATTTTTCTTGCATCTGCCAATGCTTTTGCATATTCAGCTATTGTTGCCTCTGATTCCTTATTTGCAATATTATATGCAGCCACTTTTTCCCCTTTAAAAAGCACAAGTAATATTGCAGATACAGCATCTGCAACATAGCAATAGGATCTTCTTTGCTGTCCCAGGCTTTTCATTATAATATTTTTCCTCTCTATAGCATTTCTCAGGAACTGTGCATCTGCCCGGCTGTTTTCGGAGGTTATCTGTGCCCCGTAGATATATCCCGGTCTGACAACTTTAACATCCAAATCATTCATCTTTGCATAACACACACACAATGTTTCTGCACATCTTTTGCTTTCAGCATAACAAGATCTTGGATTCAAAGTATTAACAGAGCCAAATTCTTCCTCTTTCAATTTACTATTCTGATGTCCCTCTCCGTATACCTCAGATGTAGAAACATATACCATCTGTTTTACCTTTTTATCACATGCATACTCAAGAACCTTCATTGTACCAATCAGGTTCGTCTCCATCGTTTCAATCGGTTTTGTTGAATATGCCAATGGATGTGCATTACTTGCCGCATGAATGATATACTCACAACTATCAGCGATATCTAACTGTGTAATATCCTGCGCTACAATTCCGAACTGTGATGAATCTATATATGATGCAAATCTCTTTTTTGCTTTTTCATAATTTCTACACAATGCCCACACCTGATTATTCAGGTCATATCTCCAGTTAAAATACATAAGCGTATCCACTATATTAGATGCAATCAAACCATTAGCCCCTGTAATAAGTATCCTGCTGTCTGACGGCATAACAGTTTTTACATCCTGCCATATTTTCTCGTATTCTTCATTTTCACTAACAAACATACTATTTTATCCACTCATCCCTTCTTGTTTTCAACATTGCTTTGAACATTGTCAAATCATTTACCGTAGTGATTTTGAAATTTTCTTCTGTTCCACGCGAAAAATATACTTCTTCTCCCAGTTTATACATGAGATCACAAGAGGCTGCTGTATTCGTAATATTTTTCTTTTTTGCTTCTTCATGTGCCCATAATAATTTTTTCAAATCATATACGTGAGGTGTCTGTGTTCTGAATAATTCTTCTCTCGGAATACTATTTTTTGCATGTATTCCATCTTCACTAGAAAATACAGCTTCAACACATGGTATTGCTGCCACTGCACTTCCCCACTGCTTATAAGTTGCCAACGCATCCGAAATAATTTCATTGGACACAAGTGGTCTGTTTCCATCATGTATTATAATTGTGTTTCCATCTGTTCCATAAACCTTTTCCGCTGCTTTTAAACCATTATAAATAGATTCTTGTCCTGTAGAACCACCATCTACTACAATTTTCAATTTCGAAATATTAAATTGTTTTGCATATGCATATAAAACTTCTTTCCACGATTCCAATGTGACAACTACAATCGCATCAATGCTTGGATGATTCTCAAACGCCTCCATTGTATACACAATAATTGGCTTATTATCTACGTGTATAAACTGTTTTGGAATATCTTGATGCATTCTTGTTCCACTTCCAGCTGCTGTTAAGACAACAATATTCATAATTTCCTCCTTATTATTTCATATCCTTTTTTATTTTTATCTTTAATAAAATTCCGTCCACTGCATTTAATAAGCATGGATCCTTCACCAAAAGCAAAATAATAAAATAACCAACCATGCAACTAGTTACTGTTATAAGTAATTGTAAAATAATATTTGCCAAAAACAAATCAACTAAATAACGCATTCCAAAAAACCATATAGCTGACGCCAGATATATGGGAACTCTTTTATATAATATCTTTGTCTCAAACACTCGATTTGCATACACAGTCAATACTATAAACACAACAATTTCAGCTCCCAGTGTCGACACCGCCGCACCTTCCGTTCCAAAATGTGGTACCAGTAAAGAATTTGCTATCAGATTAAATAATGCCCCCAGTACAGTTGAAACCAAGACCTCTTTCTCCTTATTATATGGAATACATATTTGATATGCTAAAATTTTATTAATTGCCCCTATAACAACTCTGATTGACAATATTTTTGCTGTTAAGCTTCCAGCAATAAATTCCTTTCCACTAAATATAAGTATTAAAATATCACTTGTACAACTCAAACCTATTGCCGCAGGAATTGCCAGCATCAAAAGCATATTTACAGAGGTCTTCATAAGTGCATTATACTCTTTTTTCAAATTATTTCCCACATAATATGATACTCTCGGTAAAATAGTTGCCGATACTGTTCCCAGCAACGTACTAATAACCGAATTCATCTTTGATGCAGCCGAATATATTCCAGTTGCTTTATCGCCCCATATAATTCCTAGCATTGTTGTATCCATTGTTAAATATATGTTAGAAGCTACACTTGTACCAAAAATATACATAATTGGCTTTATATGTTTTCTGTATTCATATTGATACTTATGTTTCCATGATACAATTTTCCTTGACTGCCATAAGTTTAATACCGCTGATCCACCCGAAGATATTACATTTAATGCAGCATACCAGCAATAATCCTGTTTATTTCTCACAAATACAAACAATAAAATTAGCGAAACAAACTGAAACAAAACAGCTCGCTTCGTGATATACGCATATTCTTCCCTAATGATAAATAGCCATTCCATTCCAATTGTTGTGAACCACATTCCAAAACTATATATCACTAGTACCCTTTTATATCCCCGTAATATTGGTAGACATAAAAAACCTATAAACCCTATATAAGTTAATAATGTTGTAAATAGATTTATTTTCAACATTTCCTTTGCAAATTTCTCAAACTCTTCTTTATTATTCTTTAATTTAGAACCCTCTCGTACTGCATACGTATTAATTCCCAATGCCGCAACTAGCGAAAAATACGAAATAATAGAATATGCATAATCTACCTTTCCTATTCCTCGTGCCCCCAGTATTCTCGACGCATATGGAAATGTTATTAATGGGAATAAAACACTCATTAAAGTTTTTATTCCATTTATTACCAAATTAACTCCAACTGATTTTTCTTTTTTATTCATCTTACCACTCGATTCTTTCTAACTGTAGCATTATAACATTTTTCATTTACTCTATCAACCTTTATGTTTATTTTAGAAACTCTTCCTAAACTCTTTTATAAACTATCAAATACTTCTTTTTTACAATTTATCCACCCAAACCATTAAATTTATAAATCTAACATCTTAATTTATACATAAAATTAGGTGGATCAAATTGACCCACCTAATTTTATAATTATTTCTTTACAAATGCTTTTTCCGTATTTTCCGGTGCTTTTCCACCCTTTTCTACAAGAACAATCTGTATTGCTTCCAATCGTTTGGCAAATCCTTCTGTTCCAGCTGCTTCACCATTTTTCGCCCAGCCTAACCAACCGTATGTCTGAGAATGTACTCTATAATAGATATCATATTTGTTTTTCAATTCTCCGGTTAATCGAATTTTAACTGCTTCTAAGCGTTTGGCTTTTCCACTTGTTCCGCTTAGCTGTCCGTTCTTTTTCCAAGTTTTCTCCCAGCCATATGTCTGTACATGTGATTGATACTCTATATTACCAGATAACTTTATATTTCTCAATTTAACCTTAATTGCCTCTAAACGTTTTGCCTTTCCACTTGTTCCACTTATTGCTCCATTCTCTTGCCAATTCTGCCAGCCATATGTCTGTACATGTGACTGATAAAATACTCCCTGTGGATAAATGTAATGCTTTTCTGTCCTTCCCGGTGCTTTTCCACCCTTTTCTACCAATCGAATTTCAAACGCTTCTATTCGCTTTCCATAATCTGTCGTTCCGGCAATTTCTCCATTTTTTGCCCAACCAAGCCAACCATATGTCTGAGAATGCACTCTATAATAAATATCATAATGCTCTGCTATTTCACCTGTCAGTTTTAACTGAACGGCTTCCATCGCTAATGATTCTCCTGTTGTTCCAGCTATTTGACCATCTTTTTTCCAATTCTGCCAGCCCTTTTTTGCTACATGTGCACGATATTCAATACTTCCTCTGTATTCATCTGTATTCAATCTAACTTTCATTGCCTCAACTGCCTTGGCCTGACCTGTTGTTCCGGCTTTATTACCTTCAGCTACCGAAGCTTGCCATCCATCTTTCGCCACATGTGCAGAATATGTAAGTTTCTTTTCTCCTCCTTGCTTTTTCACAGCGGTATACTTTCCATTTACATTTTTGTAATAGGTAAGCAAGTCACTATTCGCATTATAAATTGCGAATTCATAATCATCCTGTTTCAATATTTCATCTGAAAATTCCACAAGATAACATGTTGTTCCCTTTGCGCACAATGCAGCATACTTCGAATTTGTATCTATCTCTGATGCAAACCAGTCTATTCCACTATAATCGACTCCGCTTGCCCCGCTAAGTGCAGATTTTTTAGTCGTATTATATAAGCCACATGCCATATCATCTGATGCCGAATTAAATGTACTTGTTCCATAACCAGATAAACTGATTTCCGAATTAAAGAACAAAATCAATTCTGCTGCAATCGAAGAATCTACATCTATAACCTCTAATTCATCTAACTGTTTTTGTTTTTCCGGCCACATTCCAGTTGGCGTATTCGGATGCCCTTTATAATAATATACGTAATCATCTCCGTAATAAAGTTTCGTCAAATTCGTATAATCTTCAAATGACTTTTCAAGATTGACATATGTTCCCAAAATCATCATAGCTTTTTTGCCTTGATTTTCTGCTTCTTTGAAATACTCATCATTGAAATTATATAAATTTTTAAATTCCTCTACTGTTTCGTTGCCTTTATTTTGAAGATCCGTCAGCATACTGCTTACATTTTTTCTTGTAGCTTTCTGTGCTGCTTTATCAGCAAATACATTGTTATCACCACTCTTAAACAAATTAGTTCTTATCACCCACCATTGTACATTTGCTTCACTGGTCACAACTGCATAAAAGCTTGACATATGCTTATGTCTGCTCCATCCATCTTTGGCTTTGCCATTTTTATATGCATAATCTTTTGCTGAATTCCAATCTTTCACCAAATTATTATGTGCACTCTGCGGATTTGTTCCCTTATATTCTTCATTAAAAAGATTATATGTAGCCGATCCATCGGATAACAATGTAAGTGCATACTGATTTTGTGGAATTTTATTAGCATAGATAATTTGATGTATTATATCTACATCAATGTCATTCAAATACATATTAAATTTTGCATTTGGACTTATTTCATAAAGCATCTTTACGTAAGCCGCATATGTATCTAAATCCCATTTCTGCACATTCGTAAGATATGGTGTGCCATATACTCCTTCTGGTAAAGAATTCCAATCATATGCCGATGGTCTTGTCAGCATAACAATCGTAGGAATTTTATTCCCATTCGCTCCATTTGTAATATCCCACAATGATAATGAAAATAATGTTACTGGAGAAGTCGCACTGATTGGCGCAAGATTGTATTCATCAGCAGTTATATCTACTGTTGTATTACTGCTGTTAACAACATTTCCATTCTTTTTAAACTTTGCATTGACGGAAAATCTACCATAATCCTTAAAGTCCATTACAAAGCCATTCTCTAGAATGTCTTTTACCGATTTTTCTACCTTTACTGTTCGAACAGCTTTTCCATTATAATTCATATTTGCAGTAATTTCTAATGATGTAGCTCTGTTCTCTTTAACGATTTTTCCAATAGACTCTGCTGAAATCGCAACGCTTGTTGATTCCTGAATTTGCTGTGTATTTATTTCCCATAATGCCGGTATATAATGATTTTCCGAACTTCCCGGCAACGCATCATCTTTATTCATTACACGAATTTCAATAGCTTCTACATTACATTTCATTCCAGTTGTTCCAGCGATTTCTCCATCTCTCGCCCAGCCGAGCCAGCCAAGTCCTGCTGCATATACTCGGTAACAGATATAATGATTGACACTATTTGCTCCCGATAACTTTAACTGAACCGCCTCGATTGCTTTGCCCTGTCCTGTCGTTCCTGATATTTCTCCATCTTTTTTCCAGGATTGCCATCCTATGCTTGACACATGACTTTTATACTCCACAGAAAGACTATCTTCTTCTCCTCCAAGATTAACCTTCAACGCTTCCATACGTTTCCCTTCTCCCGGAAGACCACTCGTTGCTCCGTTTTGTACCTCGTTTTTCCACCCTACGCTTTGCATATGTGATGTATACTTCACAGAAACATTTCTTACATTTGTTTCTACTTGTTTTTCTGGTGTTTCAACTTCTGAACCAGCTGAATCTGTTACATCTTTTTCTCCCAGATTTGATGTCTTTTCTTCTTCGTTTTCTTCTTTTTCGTTTTCTCCTTCTTCCTTATTTACCTGATTCTCATCATTTACAGAAGTTTCATTTTCATTCGCTGCATTACTTATACTGTCTGTCTGATTAATACTCTCATCATTCTCAGCAAATGCAATTGCCGTATTACTCAAACACAATATAACACAGCAAAAAATGCAACACCACTTTCTAAATATTTTTTTCATCTTCTTCCTCCTCGAATAAAAATTGTTAAAAACATTATATAATATTTTTCTTATTTTGTCCTATTTTTTCACAAAACATTAATTGCGGAATACCTTGCAGAAAAGGAGCTTGATCTGACTGCCCCTCTCGATGGAGAATCTGCCTATAAAGATGCCGATTTTGTAATCATTGCAGCCCCAACCAATTATGACAGTAACAAAAATTATTTCGACACCTCTGCAGTAGAAGCAGTTATCGAACTGGTATTAAAGGTAAATCCGAATGCAATCATGGTCATCAAGTCAACGATACCTGTAGGATATACAGAATCTGTCCGCAAAAAATATAACACAGTTAATATTATCTTCAGTCCAGAGTTCTTAAGAGAATCAAAGGCTTTATATGATAACCTTTACCCAAGCAGAATTATCGTATCTACCGATCCTTCCGACAAACATCTGTTGAATGCTTCTCATACATTCGCAGCACTTCTTCAGGAAGGTGCCCTCAAAGAACAGATTGATACCTTGTTCATGGGATTTACAGAAGCTGAAGCCGTAAAGCTTTTTGCCAATACTTATCTTGCATTACGTGTTTCTTATTTTAACGAATTAGATACTTATGCAGAAATGAAAGGACTCAATACGAAAGATATTATAAGTGGTGTATGTCTCGATCCACGAATTGGAACGCATTACAACAATCCTTCTTTCGGTTATGGTGGATACTGCCCTCCTAAAGATACCAAGCAATTACTTGCCAATTACGATAATGTCCCACAGAATATGATGTCCGCAATTGTAGAAAGTAACCGCACCAGAAAAGATTTCATTGCAGATCGTGTTCTCAATCTCGCCGGATATTATGATTTTAACAATCATGGTGATTATTCTGCTGCCCAGGAAAAAGAATGTACTATAGGAGTTTACCGTCTTACGATGAAGAGCAATTCCGACAACTTCCGTCAGAGCAGTATTCAGGGCGTCATGAAACGAATCAAAGCAAAAGGAGCTACTGTCATCGTTTACGAACCAACCCTGGAAGATGGAACCACATTTTTTGGAAGCAAAGTAGTCAATAATTTAGAGCAGTTCAAAAAACTTTCTCAAGCTATTATTGCCAACAGATATAATCCGATTCTTGACGATGTTAAGGACAAAGTATATACCCGTGATCTTTTCCAACGAGATTAATCCGAATTTCACAAAAAGATTTGTGTATAACAAAGGCAGGTCAAATGACCTGCCTTTATTGCTAATATACTACAACTTTTGTTCCTCGCGGAATATTATCATATATCCATTTTGCATTATTAATGTTTAATCGAACACATCCGTGTGATGCATTGATTCCAAGTCTTCCATCTGTAATTACAGACATACTTCCTTGTTTATACAGTACAGAGTGGAACAGGTAATTTCCATAGAACTGTGTATAATACCAGCATGTATATCCAGATCCAAATGATTTTCCTTTTCCCTGTACAGTAAATGTTCCTTTCACTGTCGGAGTTGATTTTGCTCCTGTAGTACAAACCCACTTTTTCACTTCATTCCATTTACCGACTGAACCGCTATAAATTCCTACTCTGTTAGCTGTCGTATCTACCAGAATGAGATACCGTGTGTTACTTGCATACGCCAATGCTCTCAGATGCATCTGGTCTTTAACTGCTATTGTCGCAGTCTTTTTCTTTTCTGTATAATAATTAGCATTTTTCCCCGGAGCTGCTGCATCTTTTGATACAAGGCGAATCTGTAATCCTTCCATTCTGTATCCGATTTTTGATGTTCCTGCTGCCTGGCCATTTTTTGCCCAGCCAAGCCAGCCATATCCCTGTACATGTGCACGATAATATATGTCATAATATTTGGCAAGATTACCGGTAAGTCTGATTTTCACAGCTTCCATTCCATTCGTTCCTGTAGATGCCCCGTTGGTTGTACCTGCATCAGACCAGTCCTTCCAGCCCTCTTTTGCAATATGTGTCGCATATTGAATCGTTCCTGATGGTGCAAGTTTATTTGACTGATCTAGATATAATGTAAGGCTCTGAAGCTGTTGTTTTTTGCCGATTGTCCCTACTGTATTTCCTTGCGATACATTGCCTGTCGCTCCTACACCTTTGATATATCCATTATAATAGAAGTTACCACTCTTATATCCTTCCACATATTTTACGCCACTTGTATTCGGAGCCGTTTCTGCATCTTTTTTCACAAGGCATATTTTCAATGCCTCGATCTTCTTACTAAGATCAATTGTTCCTGTTACTCTTCCTGCAGATTCGTAATTACACCAGCCAATCTTTGCTAGATGTATACTGTAATACACTTCATAATACTTTGCGATCTCACCAGTCAGCTTCACTCTGATCGCTTCAATTCTCTTACTCTGACCGCTTGTTCCTGCAAGTTCACCATTCTTTTTCCAGCTTTGCCATCCAATTCCCTGTACATATGCCTGATATTCTACATTTCCTGTATAGTCAGAATCCGGAAGTGTAATCTTTATTGCCTCAATTCTTTTTCCCTGTCCGGTTGTCCCTGCAATCTGATTATCACTTACTTTTTTCTGCCAGCCAATAGACTGTACATGGGTCTGATACTGAATTCTTGGTACCTGATAAGCTTTCTTCGTACTTCCTGGTGCACTTTCACCTTTTTTCACTAATTTGATCTCAATTGCTTCTAAACGTTTTCCATAAGTACTACTTCCGGCCTTTTCTCCGTTCTTTGCCCAGTCAAGCCAGCCAAAGCTCTGTATATGCGTACGATAGTACACGTCATATTTTTTTGCTATAGCACCTTCCAGACGAACAGATACTGCTTCTACTCTCTTTCCCTGTCCGGTTGTCCCTGCAAGTGCTCCGTTTTCTACTTCTTTCTGCCAGCCATATGACTGTACATGAGTTTTATATATAATTTTACTGTCTTTTTGATCTTCTTCTGATAATCCGGCAAGCTTAATCTTTAACGCCTCAATAGAAAGCGCCTTTCCTTCCGTTCCTGCCAGTGCGCCATCTTCTACTTTTTTCTGCCAGCCGATTTTTGCTACATGAGCCTGATATACCACCTTCACTGTTTCCTCCGGTACTATATCCGTCTTTACTATGTATGAATTTGCTGTGTCTAAATCGACATTTGTACTTTTCTCTGTCAACTGAACCTGAATGGCCTTTATGCCACAATCATATCCTTTAGTTCCGGATGGGGCATCATTTTCGGCCCAGCCAAGCCACTGTCCTTCACTCTGATCATCAGTTTGAACATATGCGCGATAGTAAATATTATACTTTTCAGCCAATTCTTCTGTTAATTTTATCTTGAACGCAGCTATCTTCTGTTCGCTGTCAAATCCAGTCTCCTGGCCGGCTGTTACATACTCATTCCAATTTCCCTCTGGATCTGCTACCGAATATGTGATTCCATTCAAATTTTCCTCTGTTACAGAATCCAAAACATCTAATTTTAATTTGGATATTTCAGCATCTTTATTCTCTGGCTCACCCACATATTCTCCATTGTCTGCTTCCTGCCACTCAGAAGCCCCTGACATTAATACCGAATATTTTAATACAGGCTGTGATTCTGCCTGTGTTTCGTCAGCATATGCCCTGGCCGGCATAACTAATATAACGATCATTGCCATAATTGCAGTCAGTGATATCATTTTCTTATACATGATCCTGCCTCCTTTTCATAGTATGACTTTATTTGATCACATGCGTTTTTTGAGTATTACCTGGTGCCGCCGCACCTTTTTTTACCAGAACAACCTGTATACATTCTAATCGTTTTGCACATCCTGTTGTTCCTGCTATCTCTCCATTTTTTGCCCAGTCGAGCCAGCCATATGTTTCCGCATGTACACGATAATATACGTCATACATTTGAGCCATTTTTCCCGTAAGTTCAATTCTTATGGCTTCCATTCTTTTTGCAGCACCAACCGTACCTGCTACTGCATTATTCGTTTTCCAGTCTTGCCAGCCACTACTTTGAACATGCGTCCGATACTTAATTCCACCTGAGTATTTCTGGTCTGTCAATTTCAGTCTGAAAGCTTCCATACGTTTTGCTTCGCCTGTCGTCCCGGCATAGCCACCTCCATATACACTTTCTTTCCAGCCATATGTTTGCAAATGTGCCGAGTACTGTGTTAATGGTTGTACATATGCCTGTACCGTACTGCCAGGTGCCTGGCTTCCTTTTGAAACCAATTTTATCTGTATTGCCTCCATTCGCCTTGCACCGTCTGTTGTACCCGCAATTTCACCATTTTTTGCCCAGTCAAGCCAGCCATATGTCTGCGTATGTACACGATAATAAATATCATAATGATTTGCTGCTTCACCCGTCAGACGGATACGAATTGCCTCCATGCGTTTTGCTTCGCCCGTCGTTCCACCGATCGTACCATCCGATACCCAGTTTTTCCAGCCATTTGACTGCACATGTGTACTGTATTGGACTGAACCGGTATAACCAATATTAGAAAGCTGAATCTTTATCGCTTCTATTCGTTTTGCTTCACCTGTTGTTCCAGATATTTCGCCATTGGCTTTAGACGCCTGCCAGCCGTCTGACTGTATATGTGTGCTATAAATTACTCCCGTTTTCTTAGTGTCTGGTATTGTGTTTCCTCCATTTAATCCATAGGTACCTGTATTAATCTTTTTAATATATTGCTTACTTGCATAAGCATACATAGAAGATGAATTATATTTTCCGGAAGTACTTTCAATTCCTCCTCTATCCGCTTTTAACACCGGATCACTCTGCACTTTATAAAAATCTCCGGATTCTCCCAATATCAGAAATGCATAATTGGAAGAAGTTCCCGTATTATACAGACTTGTAGCAGAAGTACTTGCCTCTTTTCGTACATTTAATGTTGTATGTGCTGTTGACACAGTGTCCTTAATACCTATCGAATATTTATTTTGATCTTTCTTTCCGCCCTCACTGTCCATCTTCCATGCAAGAGCGGCAATTTTTTCACCCCAATAAGGATCTGATGCGTAGCTTACATTAATACCACTCGCTTTATCTCCTAAAAAGCCTCCGTGATAATAAGCCCATCCGGCTCTTAAATATTGTTTTGACATATAAGTTTCTGCAAAATCTTTTATGCATACATCCACACTTGAAAATGTATTCGCACTCTGGCCAGGCGATGTATCGACTGCATTCAGTCCAAACAAATTATTTTTTTGCTTTGCAATACTGCTTGTTCCCCAAGCACTTTCCAACGCACCTACACCTGTCATGAGCAATGCATTTACTCCATATGAATTTTGATTATTTACAAACGCCGCCCCTTTATTATACATTTTTGAGCTGCTCCGAGCATGTTTATTAATAATTGTAGAAAGTTCATTTGCAGAATACGATGACTTTCCACGCAGCGGAAGATATTGATAATAATTATAATACGGGTTATTGGGGTTAATAGAATTTTTTCTTGTGTTACTCTTGTAATCAGATAACATTGTCACGTAATTAGTATAAAAATAATGTCCGTCATAGCTGTAATATGTGGTCCCCGTCTTCATATAAGACTGTTGTGGTCCCACATTAACTGATCCGCCATAACCCGGTGTCGTCATATCCATACAGATTCTATGGATAATAGAAGAACCATCTGCATAATAGTTGCTATAACTTTTTGCTGAATTCAAATTAACAACCTGAACTTTGGACTGGTCTACTAATCCTACAACACCACTTTGCATAAATTTCACTTTTCCGTTTTCAGTGCCCAGATATGCTGCATCAGCTCCCGCTCCACCATAGCAGTAACCTGCAGCGTTCGTACTGTATTCTTTGTATTCTGTAGTATTATTTCCAACCGAAGCACCTGCTGCATTCGCCCGGAAATTTACAATATAGGTTGCCGCAGCTCTTGCCTTATTAGATAAATCTTCTTTTACTACTCCATCCGTTTCTTCTTCAACATCGAATACATTTCCGTTTTCATCTACACTTACAACGGTTCTTTCACCTGTGGTATTTTCGGGTGTATCAGGATTCTCTGTTAATTCACTTTGTTCCTGTGTTCCATCTATTTCCTGGTTTATTTCCTGATCAGCTTCGTCATTCATCTGTTGCTGGTTCTGATCCGTCTGACTACTTTCCATCGATTGTCCTTCTTCAATAGCCGCATCATTGGCTGCAGATACACTTATTCCGGAAAGTATCATACTCATAATACATATGCAGGCAATGAATCTTTTTTTACTTTTCAAATTTTCTTCCTCCCTTTCTTCATTTTTCCTAATTATAACACAGTTCCATAACAAGCGAAATCCTTTATTGCAACAGAAAAAGTCATTTGAAATATGGATACTTCATACTTCAAATGACTTTTCTTTCATATACTAAAGTTCTCTATCTTACTTCTTTATAAATGTTTTTTCTGTACTTCCAGGTGCTGCTCCACCTTTTTCCACCAGTACGATCTGAATAGCTTCCAATCTTTTTGCAAGACCTTCCGTTCCGGCCTTTTCTCCGTTCTTTGCCCAGCCAAGCCAGCCATACGTCTGCGCATGCACCCGGTAATATATATCATACTGATCTGCCAGCGAATCTTTCAATTCAATCTGTATTGCTTCAAGTCTCTTAGCTTTTCCCTCTGTTCCGCTGTTTTTTCCGCCATTAACCCACTTTTGCCATCCGTAGGTCTGTACATGCGTTCTATATGAAATTTTCTTATTATAACTGGAATCTACCATTGCTATATTCAGTGCTTCCATCCTCTTGGCTTTTCCACTTGTTCCGGCCGTCTCACCATCATGTACCTTACTCATCCATCCATAGGTCTGTACATGCGTTTTGTAAGCTATTTTTGCTTCCTTAAAAGCTATAGATGTTGCTCCCGGAGCAGGATTTCCCTTTGGAACCACTTTAACCTGAACCGCCTCGATTCGTTTTGCATAATCTTTTGTTCCGGATGGTTCTCCGTTTTTCGCCCAGTCAAGCCAGCCAAATGTCTGTGTATGCACTCTGTAGTAAATATCATACTTTTCCGCAAGTTCTCCTGTGAGATGCAGCTTTATAGCTTCCATTCTCTTTCCGCCATTTAATATACCTGCTGCTGTATTATTGGCTTTTTCTCCCATCCAGCCATAACTTTGCATATACGTATCATATACTATATTTCCACTATATTGTGTATCATTTACTCTGACAGCTAATCCCTGAACCGCTCTTGCCTGACCAATTGTACCGCTCTGTTCACCATCCGCACTGTATTTCTTCCATCCTTGTTTTTCTACATATGTTCTATATTCTACTTTCTTTCCTGTAGTCTTATACGAATTATCTGTTGTTCCGGGTATCGTTGCTCCTTTTGGTAAGACAGCAATTTGTAATGCCTCAATTCGTTTTTCATATCCCTGGCTTCCAGCCGGCTGTCCATTGGATGTCCATCCCAGCCAGCCAAAGTTCTGACTATATACACGATAGTATATATCATAATTCTCGGCCTGACTTCCTGTTAAACTAATTTTCACAGCCTGAATATACTTGCTTTTTCCTTCTGTTCCTGCGAGCTGCCCTGTTTCTGCCAGTGGCTTCCAGCCTTCATCCTGTATACATGCCTGATATCTTACTCCTAGATCTCCATATCCGCCCCCGACATTTATTTTAAACGCTTCCAGTCTTTTTCCATAACCCGGCTTTCCTGTCTGATAACCGTTATTTACAGGCTCCTGCCAGCCATAACTTTGCATATGCGACGTATATGTAATGATATTCTCATCTGAAACCATTACCGGATCTGCATCCTGATTTATCACCGGTTCATCTGACATCCAGAAGTTAAGATCTACATTAGTGCTAACGCCATTTACTTTTCCAGAAGACGTACACTGCCACATATCATACTTTGACTTATACTGACAAGATGCACTGTACTGTGCAACCCATTTAGACCAGGACTCATTCTTAAATACCCGATCCGTCAATATACTGTTCCACCAATACAGGCTCGCATAAATCCCAACTTTATATCCAGCCCCAGATATCCTAGAACAAAATGTATTTGCCAATTTCCCAATTGTTGAACTGCCAAGATTCAGAACTGAATTCTCTTCCATGTCAAAATAAACGGGATATGTCGGCTGGTGTCCTTCCAACATTTTCTTAACATTTTCAGCCTCTTTCTCTACTGCCGAAACCGTTGTTGCTGTAGAATATATGTATACCCCATAAGGAATTCCCAATCGTTCGCATTCTTTTACATTGTACTCCCATTTACGATCCTTATAGCCTGAACCATAACTGCAGCGGATAATAACGAAATCAATATCCGATCTGTTTTTTACCGTATCCCAGTTAATAGTTCCCTGATATTCACTTATATCCATTCCTTTTTTCTTTGCACCAGGGATCGGTTTTCCAAGACTGTTAACAAATTGTCCATTGACCTTTTTCCATGCATTTGTAACAGCCCTTGCATTACTTGTCGCATCATCTTCTTGTGGTATTAATTCACCATTCGAATATCTCCAACTATTTTCTTTCGGCCTGTCCTCATCTGTATTCTCACTCGTCTGCACTTTCACTGAATCAGAGACAGATTCCTTTTTTTGAGCGTCGTTATTCTCCGGTTCTCCTGCCATAACGCTGATTGCACCTGTCGTAATATATATGACAGCCAGCATTACCGTCATTATCCTTTTCATATTTTCCCCCCTCAAATCATCAAATTGTATTATATATTTTACTATATCATGATTTTTATTTTCTTACTATCTTTATTTGCTTTTCCGGACATTTTCTTATTTTCTAAACACAATCACTCTCTGTCCCACATAATTAAACACCACGAACGCTCCCATTCCAACTAGCATAGACAGATTATCCTGTACACTTTTACTCTGTCCGTGAAGGAACCATGACACAAGCGGCTTGGCAAGCCCGTACGCAACCAGATAACAGACCGTAATATTTAACGCAAACTTAACCAGTTGCTTCCATGACTTTTCTTTATTCTGAAATGTAAAATACTTATTCAAAAAATAACTCACAATACTCCCCACAACATAATTGGATGCCGAGGATATCCAATAGCTCAGATGTAACACATTATATGCTGCAAACATTACAGCTGTTCCGACCAGTGTATTCACAATTCCAACTAATACAAATTTCCAAAATGTTATATCCAGTATATTTTTTATTTTATCTTTCATTATTGCTTCTTTCTCCTTGTTCATTTATAAAATAGGCATTGCATTGCAATACTAAAACGGCCTGTGTGAAAACACAGGCCGTCCAATATTCTCTTATTCTCCTAATCCATCTTCGATTGCACTGACCATGGCATCCATAGCCTCTTTTTCATCTTCCCCGTCGCAGATAAGTTCGATCTCATCTCCCGATTTCACACATGCTCCGAGAACGCTTAAAACGCTCTTTGCATTTGCTGCAACATCGTCATCATACATAAACTCTACTTTGCATTTGTATCTACTTGCTATGTTACAGAACATTCCTGCCGGTCTGAGATGTAACCCTGTTGGATTTGTTATTGTAACTTTCTGTCTGATCATAATGTACTCTCCTCGCTTCTAATTGTTATTCCGTCCATCTTCAAGCCTCTGTACTTGTTTTATGATTATTCTCTTTTGTTTACCTGATTGTATCTGTCTTTTTCTCATCTTCTTTCGTCTGACCTTCACTGCTGCTATTTTCATTTTGTGTCTTATCATTCTGTTTTGTTTTTTCCAGAATAATTTCTACACTCACATTATTCACCAGTGAACATCCGTCCGGAAGTTCAACAGATACCGGAACCGTATAAGTTCCTGCATTGGTATACTTCTTCAGATCAATACTCACTTTCTTTGCCGGCGAGAACAAATTCAGTGCATCCCCAGGTCCTTTTATCTGTATCTCAAGATCAACCGTTGAACCATAACTAATGCTCAGTCCTTCTGCTATATTGTTTACAACAATAGAATTTGTAGATACTTCAAATGTTTTCGCTCCCGGCTGCTGTACCGGAATTGATACAACCACCTTATTCGCATTCTGTTCTGTCAAAGACACACCACTTGGAATATAAGACGAAATATCAATTGTTTTGTCCGTCTTCTGTGTCAGATTATCCAGCTGTAACGCACTTGCCGGAATACTGATTTTGGAAACTCCTGCTAATGTCGTTTTATCTCCTGTAATCTCAACTTCCTGCGGCTCTACCGTTATTTTTCCAAGTTTATACCCCTCTGCCGCTGATACATCTGACGTATCAACTTCTATCGGAACACTTTTAACCTGAAGAAGTTCTACTTCTACACTAACTCCCTCTTTTCCAAGATTGTTTGCCAGAAGTGTCTGGTCAATCACATTATTATTCGCATCATACAGAACCAGTTTTGCTTCCACCGTCTCATCTTCCGAAAGTCCTGATACATCTGCTTCGGCGGTAACTTTGGCTATACTGTTGATAATTCGTTTTGGTCCTCTAAGCGTTACCTTTTCCGGAACCGCTTTCAGTTCTCCTACTTCATAACCACCTCTTACAGTACCTGTTGTTGTCGGAGTAATCGGGAAATTATTTTTTGCTTCCTCATCAATCTGGATCTGCAGATTTCTTGGATTTGCCGTCGCTTTCTCATATTTTCCGGCATAACCTTTGATTGTTATTTCGATTGGTACCTGTGTACGAAGTGTCAGTTCTTTCATATCGGCAGTTGCCTGAATATCTTCTGCCTTAATTTTATCTAATACGGATCTCTGCGCCGTAACAGTTACATTCACTTCCTGTGTATTATCAACAATCTGATACGTATTATTATTATCTGTAATTACTTCTTCATGAGTTACCTGAACCGGTATATTTGAGAAAGTTTTATCGTCTACCGGGTCATCTATATTTACCACGATCAGCCACAGAAATACTGCAATCAGGAAAGCCAGTATTTTCAGCGTAAGATTCTTAGTTATTCTTTTTTGCATGCTCACGCCATCCTTTCCACATTGCCCGTATTCTGTTAGTTTCACTGCTTCTGTGCTGGATTTCTTCCAGTTTTATCCTAAGCTGCGCTTCATTAATATTTCTCGCCAGTTTGCCTCCTTGTGCCACAGATACAGCTCCCGTTTCTTCCGAAACAGCAATGATCAGAGCATCACTGACTTCACTCATTCCAACTGCGGCACGATGCCTTGTTCCCAGATCTTTACTGATACGCATATTGTCGGAAAGTGGAAGGTAGCATGTTGCCGACACAATCCTGTCACCACGGATAATAATTGCTCCGTCATGAAGAGGGGTATTGTGTTCAAATATATTCTCCAACACCTGACTGGATACCAGACAATCCATCTGAATTCCTGTACTTTCATATTCTGTCAGTCGAATTGCCTGTTCTACTACGATCAACGCTCCTGTCTTTACTTTTCCCATTGCAAAGCAGGCTCTGATAATATTCTCTCTGGTTTCCTCACTGAAACGTATCTCTCGATTCTGCTCAAAAGGCACAACCGACGTCAGGAATTGCTTTTCTCCCAGTTTTTCCAGTGCTCTTCGAAGTTCCGGCTGGAATACAACAATCGCAGCGGTTGCCATAACCGTCAGCGAATTTCTCGCAATAAAAAGGATGGTATGCATTTTAAATATAGCTGCAAGAAGAATAAATCCGGCAAGAACGATAATTCCCCGAAGTAACATCCATGCTTTCGTATTCTTAATCCATACAATAATCTGATAAATCAGAAATGTAAGAATCAAAACCTCTATCACATCTGTAACATGTACCCTTGGAATATACAGACCTATTCCGTATTTCTCTATAAAATCTGCCACTGCCTGTTCCATTCTTCTCACCTCCTCTTTATCTGAAACATTTCAACTATATTCTATATCTATCTTTTTCTTTTATTTGCAGTTTTCTTTCCACTTGCATGAAATTCATTTTCAAGGCTTTGTGTCAAAAGTAACTTATCTACATCTTTCATATCATGTTTCTTCGGCATCGGTCCTCTCTTCGGTGAATGTCTTTTGGCCTGACTGGCTCTTATCTGCGCAGGACTTCTGTACTCCGAATTATTATATGGTGTTTTTCTCGATGTTTCTTTTCTTAATTTGTGATTTGCAGACGGCTCCACGCTGATTGCCTTAGTCTCTTCCGTAACATCCTGTGAAAGACGTTTTACTGCTTCTGCATCAATAATCTCTGTTTCCTGTCTTTCATTGATCTTTTTCACCGTCTTCTCCGGAGTTGTCACTGCCACCTTTGGTATTGCTTTTACATAATAATAATATTCATCATCTTCAAACTGTAACCGTTCACTTCTTGCATAATCAACAGAGAAAAGGAACAGTTCTAATATCATTCCAACAATTACCGCAAGAATATTTCCGAAGATCAGAGATCCATATGATATCTCCACTCCAAGTGCAATGCTTCCCATTGCCGTTACCACTACATCAGCAATTGCTCCTGCTATAATCCCAATTTTCCATGCGTGATCCAGTTCACGTCTGCGGATTGTATAAACCACAAAAAATCCTATAATAAACGCTACAATGTAAATCCACATTTCCTTATTCTGGAATACTTTCTGTACATACGTTGTAATCTCAGAAAGCATCGCTTTACTTCCTGATGCTTTTGATGCCGAACTTGTCTTTTTAAGATATTCCACCATATAAAACACAACTGTTCCGCAACTCATCGGCACCAGACTTACCGGTGTATATATCAGTGCACACACAATAGGTACCAGAAATGGTATTTTCAGAACAAATGCAATCGGTGTAAGAAGTACAACAAACGCCATCTTTGGTGCCAGTCTGATATAGAAAATATACATGATCAGGAAAATCATTGCCGATACAGCAAATATTCCTATCGACGCTGCCAGCGTATGTGCAAGAACTAATACCGCTGCTATCACAACAATCACCATCGGAGGCAGAAATGTAGCAACTACAGCCAGTGCCAGAGAAATTACCGGTGATGATAACGACTTCATGAATCCGGTATTCTGATTGATCATCGAAAATGTGATCATTGCAAGTATGAATTGAAAAGTCTTGTCAAATAATTTAGAATGTTTTCCATAGAGTTCTTCTATTCTTCCCCGTATTACATATATATTATCCATCTATCTTTTCTCCTTTTCATACATCTTCAACAATTGGATCAGATTATGATTATATCTTTTTACCCTTTTTCTTGCTTTTTTATGTTTTTCATTATATATATGACTGGCAATTCCGCAATACACAATCACAACACCCACATAACCTGCCAAAATGATTAAAAATAAAAATATGATCAATCCATTTGACAGATTACCCATAATATTCTCCACGCCGGCAAGCAACAACACGCCTACCAGACATACATATCCAACCGATACACTTAAGAATGCATAGATAACATGCAGACTTGCATAGTCTTTTCTATAATAAGAGCTGATCTTAAAATCTTCTTTTCCATGTGTCTCTTCATAGAGAGCAAGTTTTGTCATTAATTTTACTTTTCTCTCATCTAACATATATCCACCTCAACATGATATTAATTCCATTAAAACATCATTTTAAGTATAACAAATCTCAGTACCCTTGTCCAATACTTATGGTTAAAAAGTAAACATTCTCTACACCTTTCTGTTTCAATACATTTGACACTGCATCAATTGTATTTCCCGTTGTATAAATGTCATCAACCAACAACACTCTCTTTACTGCCTGAAATGTATGTTTCACTGCAAATGCGTGCTTCAGATTCTTTTTTCTTTCCTGGTGACCTAGTTTTTTCTGCGGACTGGTCTTTCTGGTTCTTATCAGACTTTTACTGTCCACCGGGATTTCCAGGATTTTTCCTATTTCTTCTGCAAGTATCTGTGCCTGATTATATCCTCTTTTTCTCTTTCTTGAAGGATGCAACGGTACCGGCATAATAATATCCGGCCTCCATCTTTCTATTTCTTTTTGGAATTCTTTTACAAGTTCCTGACTATATAATATTCCGTATCTTCTTTGGTTATGGTACTTAAATTGATAAACAGACTGATTTACGGGGTTTTTGTGGTTCCACAAACTCAATCCCCGTTCATAATAATGATGTGTATGCATGCAGTCATAACAGTATTCCTGCTCTACACTACGGATCTGTTTTCCACATTGCATACACCTTGGTTCTCTGACTTTCAGTAGTTCCAGCTTCTTTCTGCATTCTTTGCAGATGCCGTCTCTGCATACTTTTTGGCAGAATGGACAAACTTCCGGCCAGAGCAAAGATATGATTGATTCTTTAATCTTATTGATTTTTTTATGATTCATTTAATTCCCGGATTCGCTCTGCAAGACTCGTATTACGGTTCTGTTGATTCGTATTATGTATCATTTCCTGAAATACACTTTCACTTCCAATCACTGTAACACACTTTCTTGCTCTTGTAACAGCCGTATAAAGCAGATTTCTGTAATATAGCTGTCTTGGTCCCTGTAACAAAGGGATAATAACCGCCGGATATTCGCTTCCCTGGGCTTTATGAATCGTTATAGCATAAGCCAGTTCCAATTCATCCAGCAGATTATACGGATACTTTACCAGCTTCTTTTCATCATACTCAACAGTAACCGTTTCCTCATATGTATTAATTTTACGTATGATTCCCATATCGCCGTTAAAGACACCGATTCCCTTATCGATCGTCATTCCATAGCGGGTAGAAATTTCCCATTCAAGCTGATAATTATTCTTAATCTGCATCACCTTGTCCCCCTCACGAAACAGGTGATCTCCGTATTCTTTTTCCTGTTTTCCAGGTTTCGGCGGATTCAGATATTCCTGTAATATCTTATTGATTCTCTCTACCCCCAACAGTCCTTTTCGCATCGGTGTCAGAACCTGAATATCCGCTTCTTTCGCATTCACAAACTTTGGAAGTTTCTTCTGGATCAATGTAATAATATTGCTGATGATCATATTCGTATCGTCACGTTTTAAGAAGAAGAAATCCATACTTTTATTGTCCAGAACAACCGGTTCTCCCCGGTTGATCTTATGCGCATTCACAATAATGTCACTTTCTCCGGCCTGTCTGAATATCTTCGTCAGTTTTACAACCGAAAAGCACTCCGAAGAAATGATATCTTTCAGTACACTTCCCGGTCCTACACTTGGAAGCTGGTTCACATCCCCCACCAGGATCACACGTGTTCCGGGTACGATAGCATTCAGAAGTGCATACATAAGCGGCAGATCTACCATCGACATCTCATCAATAATAACTACATCTGCTTCCAGTGGATTTTCTGCATTCCGCTGGAAGCCCCCGATTGTCTCATCATCCGGATTTCCTGACACTTCCAGAAGACGGTGTATCGTCTGTGCTTCACAGCCGGTTGCCTCAGTCATTCTTTTTGCTGCCCTTCCTGTCGGTGCGGCCAGGTAAATATCCAGTCCTTCACTTTCAAAAAAATGTATCATAGCATTGATCGTAGTCGTCTTACCGGTACCAGGTCCCCCTGTCAGGATCATCAGACCATGCCTTACTGCTTCCATTACAGCAGTCTTTTGCATATCATCCAGATACAACTCTGTATTTTTTTCGATTTTATTAATCCGGCGTATTAAGTTAGCATCTGCAATTTCAAAATCAAGATTAAGATCATGCAGCATTTTTGCTGTATTTAATTCCATATAATAGTAATGAGACGTATATATCCTCATTCCCTGCTCCGACGGCTTCATAACGATCTTTTTTTCCATCGCAAGATCCATCAGGTACTGTTCCATATCCTGAATCTGAACACCAAGCAATTCACTGGTCTCTCTTAACAGTGCTTCCTGATACAAATAAATATGTCCATCATTCACGCTCTGCTGCAATGTATAAAAAATCCCACTTCGTATACGAAAATCCGAATCTGTGTGGATTCCAATCTTTGCCGCAATCTCATCAGCAGTCTTAAATCCAACCCCCGGAACATGATCCGCCAGCTGATACGGATTCTCCTCAATCGTGCGGTAAACATTACGGCCATAATGCTGATAGATTTTCGCCGCAAGCGTCGTTGAAATTCCAAACTTCTGCAGATAGATCATCGCCTGACGCATATCTTTCTTTTCTTCCACCTGAGAAGCAATCTCTCTTGCTTTCCGTTCGCTGATTCCCTTGATTTCCGCCAGTCTCTCCGGCTCTTCTTCTATGATCCGAAAAGTATTTTCTTTAAATTTCTTGACAATTTTTCCCGCCAGCGCGGCTCCGATTCCTTTTATCGCTCCGGATCCTAAATATCTTTCAATTGATATCAGATCCTCCGGTTCACATACTTCCGATTCTTCCACAGCGAATTGAAGGCCATACATCTTATGTGTTGTATAGCCTCCTGTCAATCTTAATAATTCTCCTTCTTCTATAAAATGAAAATTTCCGACACAGGTAACCTCTCCATCTGAATTATTCAAATGGAATACTGTATATCCGTTATCTTCATTTCTGTAAACGATATGTTCTACGTATCCTTTAATCTCTTCCATTCGATTTCATTCACCCTGGTTTTCTAGATACCTTTTCTTTCGCCCATAAATTCTACATATTCTCCAGTACCGATTGCTACAACTTTCATTGGATCATCCGCTGTCATAGTATTAATACCTGTCTTTTCCTCGATCAGCTCTTCCATACCACGCAGCATGGATCCGCCTCCCGTCAGCATAATTCCTCTGTCAAGAATATCAGCGGAAAGCTCCGGTGGAGTTCTCTCTAACACACTGATTACGGCTTCTACAATCTGTCCGGTAGTCTCTCGAAGTGCTTCTTCTGTCTCTGTTGATGTTACCGTAACAGTCTTCGGAAGTCCTGTTACAAGATTTCTTCCTCTGACTTCCAAAGTCTCATCTTCAATCAACGGATAAGTTGTACCGATTTTAATCTTAATATCCTCTGCGGTTCTTTCACCGATCAGAAGATTATGCTTCTTTCTCATATAACGCACAATTGCCTCATCGAAATCATCACCTGCGATCTTAAGTGATGTATTTACAACAGTTCCTCCAAGAGAAATTACCGCAATATCTGATGTTCCTCCCCCGATATCAACAATCATATTACCGCAAGGTTTTGAAATATCGATTCCTGCACCGATAGCTGCTGCAACCGGCTCTTCAATCAGATGAACTTCTCTTGCACCAGCTGCATAAGTAGCCTCCTCAACTGCCTTACGTTCCACTTCTGTTACACCACTTGGGACACAGATACTGATTCTAGGCTTTTTGAAGGTTCTCTTACCTAATGCCTTCTGCACGAAATATTTAATCATTTTTTCAGTTACTGTATAATCTGAAATAACACCCTGTCTTAATGGTCTTACTGCTACAATATTTCCCGGAGTTCTTCCAAGCATCATTCTTGCTTCCTCTCCGATCGCTTTTATCGCATTTGTATCTCTGTCATAAGCTACGACAGAAGGCTCCTTTAATATAACACCTTTTCCTTTTACATATACTAATACACTGGCTGTTCCCAAATCAATTCCAAGATCTACTGACATTCCCAATTCTCCCTTCATCAAGCTGTCTATATCATTATCTTTTGTAAGATATGATCATACGCATGCTATTTTTGAGCATGTTCCCATTATAATCAAAATTATTTAAAATAAAAAGACCCATTTTGCTTAAATCTTTGTGAAGCTTTTTACATAAATATTACAATATGACGAATCTGCCCGAAGAGATGAACAAAATGTCATATTTCTACCTTCCTAACATCGGTTTTATATACTTTCCTGTATAAGACACAGGACTTTCTGCTACCTCTTCCGGTGTCCCGCTTGCGATCACGGTTCCACCTTTGTCACCGCCTTCCGGTCCGATATCAATAATATAATCTGCAGTTTTTATAACATCCAGATTATGCTCTATCACAATAACCGTATTACCATCAGCTGTCAGTCTGTGCAGAATCTCTGTCAGCTTATGCACATCAGCAAAATGCAGTCCTGTCGTCGGCTCATCCAGAATATAGATTGTCTTTCCTGTACTTCTCTTACTCAGTTCCGTTGCCAGCTTGATACGCTGTGCTTCTCCTCCGGACAGCGTCGTGGACGGCTGTCCCAGACGGATATAAGAAAGTCCGACATCATATAAAGTCTCCATCTTTCTGCGGATGCTTGGTACATTTTCGAAGAAATGCATAGCTTCTTCTACTGTCATATCCAGCACATCATAAATGCTTTTGCCTTTATATTTTACTTCCAGAGTCTCTCTGTTATAACGTTTTCCCTTACATACTTCACATGGAACGTAGACATCCGGCAAGAAATGCATCTCGATCTTGATGATTCCGTCTCCGCTGCAGGCTTCGCAGCGTCCTCCTTTGACATTAAAGCTGAATCTTCCTTTTTTATAGCCTCTTGCCTTCGCATCCGGTGTTGCTGCGAACAGATCTCTTATGAGGTCGAATACTCCCGTATAGGTTGCCGGGTTAGATCTAGGCGTACGTCCGATCGGAGACTGGTCGATATTGATAACTTTATCTAATTGATCCAGTCCTTCAATGCCTTTATGTTTGCCCGGAATAGTTCTTGCACGATTCAGGTCTCTTGCCAGACGCTTGTAAAGGATCTGATTCACCAGCGAACTTTTTCCCGATCCGGACACACCCGTTACACAGGTCATTACGCCAAGTGGGAAGCTGACATCAATGTTCTTCAGGTTATTTTCCTGTGCTCCGAGTACTTTCAACCATCCGGTTGGTTCTCTTCTTGTCTCCGGAACCGGAATCTTGATTCTTCCGCTCAGATAGGCTCCAGTTACAGATTTTTCATTCTGCATGATTTCTTCTGCATTTCCCGTTGCAACCACTTCGCCGCCGTGCTCTCCCGCGCCCGGACCGATATCCACAATAAAATCCGCTTCTCTCATCGTATCCTCATCATGCTCGACTACGATTACGGAATTACCAAGGTCACGCAAATGCTTCAATGTGCCAAGTAATTTATCATTGTCTCTCTGATGCAGACCGATACTTGGCTCATCCAGAATATATGCTACACCTACAAGTCCGGAACCGATCTGAGTCGCCAGACGAATTCTCTGTGCTTCTCCGCCGGACAGTGTTCCAGTTGCTCTTCCAAGTGTCAGATAGTTCAGTCCGACATCCATCAGAAACTGGATTCTGGAATTGATCTCTTTCAGGATCTGTCCGCCGATCAGCATCTGATGATTCGTTAGCTTCAGTTCTTTCAGAAATGCCTGCAGTTTCTCGATCGACATTCCTGTCAGTTCTGCAATATTCTTATCTCCTACCGTAACAGCCAGTGCTCCCGGCTTCAGACGCTGTCCCTTGCAGGCATGACACGGTGTAATATTCATGAATTCTTCATATTCCGCTTTCATAGTTTCCGAACCAGTCTCCCGGTAACGGCGTTCTACATTCTTGATCAATCCTTCAAACGCAACATCGTAGACACCTTCTCCACGCTGTCCCTTATAATATACTTTGACTTCTTTTCCATTCGTTCCATGAAGCAGAACATCGTGAATTTCTTTCGGATAGTCTTCAAATGGAGTGTCCAGCGAAAAATCGTATTCTTTGCTTAATGCATCCAAAATTGCATAAGTGAAGCTTTTTTTGTCTGTGCAGGACTGCCATCCCATAACTGTAATGGCACCTTCGCTGATGCTGAGACGTTTGTCCGGGATCATCAGATCCTCATCAAATTCCATCTTATATCCAAGTCCGAAACATTCCGGGCACGCTCCAAATGGATTGTTGAACGAAAAGCTTCTCGGTTCAATCTCTTCGATACTGATTCCGCAGTCCGGGCATGAAAAACTTTCACTGAACTGAACCGGCTCTCCGCCGATCACATCTACGGTCATCAGTCCCTCTGCCAGATTCAGTACATTTTCAATGGAGTCGGTCAGACGCTGTTCGATGCCTTCTTTTACTACCAGACGGTCTACCACAATTTCAATATTGTGTTTGATATTCTTATCCAGCTTAATCTCTTCTGAAAGTTCGTACATATTACCGTCAATTTTGACGCGGACATAACCGCTCTTCTTGGCACGATCCAGTAATTTGGCATGGGTTCCTTTTCTTCCTCTTACAACCGGGGCCAGAAGCTGGATCTTGGTTCTCTCCGGCATTCCCATGATTTGTTCTACCATTTGGTCAACCGTCTGCTTTTTGATCTCGCGGCCACATTTCGGACAGTGCGGTATTCCGACTCTTGCGTATAATAAACGGAAATAATCATAGATTTCCGTTACGGTTCCTACGGTGGATCTTGGGTTACGGTTCGTAGATTTCTGGTCAATGGAAATCGCCGGGGAAAGCCCCTCGATGCTTTCTACGTCCGGCTTTTCCATCTGTCCTAAGAACTGTCTTGCATAAGAGGACAGGGATTCCATGTATCTTCTCTGCCCTTCCGCATAGATTGTATCAAATGCCAACGATGATTTTCCCGAACCACTGAGTCCAGTCAGAACTACCAGCTTGTCTCTTGGTATATCTACATCTATATTCTTCAGATTATGCTCATTGGCTCCTCTGATTTTGATATATTGTCTTGAATCTTTTTCCTGTGACATGTGAGTGTATACTCTCCTTTTTCTATATCTTTATTTCCTGCAGTGTCTTTTTAAGCTCAATTAACTTATCTCTGAGTTCTGCTGCCGCCTCAAAGTTCAGGTCTGCCGCTGCTTTCTTCATCTGTTTTTCCAGTTCTTTGATCAGTTTCTCTAATTCCTTCTCGCTCATAGATTCCGGATCTTTTTCCATCTGCACTTCAGAGACTGCCACCTTCTTGGATACAGCGATCAGATCTCGTACCGCTTTCTGGATTGTCTTCGGTGTAATGCCATGTTCCTCATTATATGCCATCTGCACTTCACGTCTTCTCTGCGTCTCATCCAGTGCCGCACGCATAGAATCTGTGATCGTATCTGCGTACATGATGACATGTCCTTCTGCATTACGCGCTGCACGGCCGATGGTCTGGATCAGTGATGTCTCGGAACGCAGGAATCCTTCTTTATCTGCATCCAGAATTGCAACCAGTGTGATTTCCGGAATATCCAAACCTTCTCGCAGAAGGTTGATACCAACCAGTACGTCAAATACATCCAACCGCATATCCCGCACGATCTCGGTACGTTCCAGTGTATCGATATCCGAATGCAGGTAGCGCACGCGGATTCCCAGTTCTCTCATATAGTCAGTAAGGTCTTCTGCCATACGTTTGGTCAGTGTTGTTATCAGTATTTTGTGCTTATTGGCAATCTCTTTATTCACTTCTCCGATCAGATCATCAATCTGTCCTTCTACCGGACGAACTTCCACTTCCGGATCGAGAAGACCTGTCGGACGAATTACCTGCTCGGCTCTTAACAGTTCATGTTCTTCTTCATATTTGCCCGGTGTTGCAGATACAAACATGACCTGATCGATCTTGCTTTCAAATTCGTCAAAGCTAAGTGGTCGGTTATCCAGTGCTGACGGCAGACGGAATCCATATTCTACCAGTGTACGTTTTCTGGACTGGTCTCCATGATACATGCCGCCGATCTGCGGAACCGTCTTGTGCGACTCGTCGATCATAATAATAAAATCATCCGGGAAATAATCCATCAATGTATTCGGCGGCTGTCCCGGTGCAAGTCCCGCTAAATGTCTTGAATAGTTCTCAATTCCCGAGCAAAATCCTGTCTCACGCATCATTTCTATATCAAAATTCGTACGTTCTGCAATCCTTTGCGCTTCCAGAAGCTTGCCTTCCGATTTGAAATATTTCACCTGTTCTTCCAGTTCAATCTCAATATTACGAATCGCTTTCTCCATACGTTCTTTCGGAACAACATAGTGAGAAGCCGGAAATATCGCAATATGATTCAGCGTATTTTTCACTTCACCGGTAAGCATATCTATTTCCGAAATCCGGTCAATCTCATCTCCGAAAAATTCCACTCTAATAGCAGTATCGCCACGGTCTGCCGGTACAATCTCTACCGTATCTCCCCGTACCCGGAATGTTCCGCGCTTGAAATCCATGTCATTTCTGTCATATTGAATGTCTATCAGCTGGCGCAACACTTCATCACGGTCTTTCTCCATACCCGGACGGAGCGATACCATCATCTGTTCGAAGTTTTCCGGTTCACCAAGACCATAGATACAGGAAACACTGGCAATTACGATCACGTCTCTCCGCTCGATCAATGCTGCTGTTGCCGATAATCTCAGTTTATCAATTTCTTCGTTTACAGAAGAATCTTTCGCAATGTATGTGTCTGAGGATGGGACGTAGGCTTCCGGCTGGTAGTAGTCGTAGTAGGAGACAAAATATTCCACTGCGTTATCGGGGAACATCTCCTTGAACTCTCCGTATAACTGAGCTGCTAACGTCTTATTATGAGCGATGACAAGTGTCGGCTTCTGTAATTGCTGAATCACATTTGCCATCGTAAAAGTCTTTCCAGAACCCGTAACCCCTAGTAAAGTCTGGCATTGATTGCCTTCCTTGAACCCTTTCACAAGCTCTGCAATCGCCTGTGGCTGGTCTCCGGTTGGCTTATATGGGGCTTTTAATTTGAACTCATTCATGGTAAATCCCTCCATTTGTGACTTTTACTATGATCATTATCAGCCAAAAATTCGTATCCAGATTCGTAACGAAAAGCTTATTTTATGGTGAATAGATGTCCTTTTCACCTCGTTACGAATAAAAGTCACAAAACTGATTTTTGCGGATAAAACAGCACTCGGAAATACCTGATGATACCAGGCTCCGGTTCTGTCATATTTTTACTGTTTGTTCTTGTAACAGTCCCTATTATATCAGACATTTTTTTGAAAGTATATAGATGAAGGTAAGAAAAAAGTACAAATGTTCGATTCTTATTTGTACTTTTCTCTCTTACTACTATTCTATTTTTTATCATGCTGCGTTGAAATATTCCTCCAGGATTAAGTCTATTTCAATCACTTCTGAATAATCATAATACTGATCTTTCCGCTCTTTTGGAATAACTTCTTCAATAAATGGTTCCAATACATCCAGACAGTCTTCTATGATTTCCTGCGTATCTCCATAAACATCTACTGATATGATTTCCTTGGCATGTCCCAATAAATGCGAAACACCTTTTGAATTAAAGCTATTCTTCAGCAAAATAGTTGCATAGGTATTTCTCAACTGGTGAAAATGAATATCAGGCAAATCCAAGGATTTCAACAAGTCTTTATAGTATTTCTGATGAAAGCCTTTACTCCTTGGATTCCCATATGTAGAACAACAAATATAATTCCAGTCCCGGAACTCTTTTGGTCTGCGTCTGCGGTTCTTCTCATAAGTTTTCCGTTCTTCCAGAATTGCTTCAAATACATAATCCGGTATTGGAAGTTCACGCACACCAGCAAGTGTTTTTGTTTTAATTTCCTGCTTTGTCAGCATCTTAGGTGCACAGTCTTCTGCTTTACTGTTTGGCTTCTTTCCCAACTGACGCTCTACTCTCAACGTCCTGTGAATGTAATCGACATCACTGTATTTCAAACCGTTGATTTCACTTCTTCTGAGCCCCATCAATACAGCAAATAAAATCTGCATATGAATCGGTGTTTCTTTACTTGCCTCAATCAACTGTAGCACCTGCGGAAGTGTCAATGTTTTCTTTTCGTCGATTTTCAGAACACGATACTCTGTCTTTTTTATTTTCTTCGGTAAATTGATTCCCTTCGCAGGATTAGTTGCCAATACATTTTTGTTAAATGCATACTCCAATGATGTTTTCATGATCGTCCTGACATTTTTCGCAACTGATTCGTACTTTTCTGCAACTGTATTATATAATTTTCTGATATAACCCTGATTCAGTGTAGACATATACATTTTTCCAAGCTGTGGAACAATATAATTCCTAATGGCACTTTTGTAAGTTGTATATGTGTCGTCTGTTATTCGGGGACGCATAATATCTTCCAGCCAGAAGATCATAAACTCCTCTACCCGGATTTTCCCATACACAATATAGGTTCCGGTATGTAGCTGTCCAATGACTTCATCACGAAATGCATTGGCTTCTCTTTTGGTCGTGAATCCCGCATGTTGCTGCGTCTTTGTACTTTCGTCTGCAAACGTCAGCAACACACGAAATCCATATCCCTTTTTGATTGTTGTCACCGAATAGACCTTATATTCTACATATTTCTTAAAGTCAAAGGTCTTATGCATGGCTATCCCTCCGTTCCGGTTTGTTGTGGTACAAATGTATTATTTACAAACGCAATAATCTTATCTTGCTCGTCCATAATCTCACAATAATATTCGTAAGTCGTATGAACGGAACTATGACCTAACAGACCAGATATTTTAAACAATGGAACTCCAAGTTCAATTAAAATGGTCGCAAACATATGTCTGAGTCCATGTACGGTGATATTTGCCAATCCATTTCTGTTACAGATTTTCGTAAGTGCCTGATTCATTGCCGTTAATGATCGGGGTTCGCCATTTTCCTGACAACATACATAATCAAAATTCTTGTATTCTATGCCCGGATCAGTTTTTCGCAATTCAATCAACTGCTGTCTGCGTTTTACTTCCTGCATCACCACTTTTGGCACTCTCAATATCCGGTAGCTGTTCTCAGTCTTTGGATTCCTTTCAATAACAGCATATTCCGTAACCGTAAATTCTTTTTCTTTCAGTTTCAGGTTTCCAACAAGCTGTCTGCTAATTCTGACGGTCTGTTTTTCAAAATCAAAATCCTGAAATTTCAATCCAAGAATTTCTCCTTTTCGTAACCCACAAAACAGTCCCAGTAAAATTTCTAGATACCAAGGATTCTTGCTGGCAGCTTCAAGAAAAACTTTCAATTTTTCTTTGCCTAATACCCTTACCTTTGGTTTTGCTCTCGAATATGGCTTTGTCTCAGGCATTGGATTATAGCTTATGAACTTATCTCCTGCTGCATCTTTCATGGCGATGCTCAAAAGCTCTCGCCCTTTATTTCCTGCTGAAGGACAAATTTTCGCGACACGTTCCAGTAGAGCATCTAAATACTCTACTGAAATGTATTTTAATTTGATATCCGCTTCCATACTCGGAAGAATCAGATTATATAAGGTATATGCTCCAACCATTCTTGTGGTTGTCTCAATTCTCGGACTGAAAATATTTTCAAACCAGTATTCCAGATAATCCCCAAGCATCACATCTGTCTTTTGCATTTTTGCAATCTGGAGATTTCTCTGCTTCTTCTGGTATCTCTTTTCATATTCCCAGTAACTTTTCTCTGCTTCTTCCGGCGTTTCAAATCCACCTTTTTTCCCATATTTTGTCGTCAGATCGTCCTGCAGCTCTTTGGTTCTGTGATACCATGATTTTCCTTCAAAAAAGACAACTCTCTTTTCCTTTGACATTGTCTCCTGCTGCGTTTCTTTCTGTTTCATTCGGCTCTCACTCTTTCTCTCTCCTCGTCTCCATTCAGCCACCTATCAAAAGAATTGCATGGGATACGATAAGATCTGCCAATCTTCAACACCCGGAATGGTTTTCTATCATAATAAACATTTTCTATAAATTCATACGCCTTGGAGCGTCCCAGCCCAAGCAAATTCTGAACATCTTCTACTTTATATACTTTCTTTTCCACTTCATTCTCTATCATTGCCATGACGTTATCCTCCTCGTCCTAATCTTTGCGCTTCACTACCGGTAGTTTTTAGCTGTGTAACATCTAAAAACGTTACACCACTAAGATATCCATTTTCGTCTGCATCGTCCAATGTGCGAATTTTCAAATCGCACACTTGACTTTTACGTGTTACTTGTTCTTTCTTCCTATATAATAGTCGTACCCATTCCGGACATTACAGAACATACAAGTATCCTTATATCGCTGTTCTGGATTCACTCGCCGGATATAATGTCCCGGCACATCATAAAAATTGCCTGCACATACTCTGCACAGGCTCACGACTAACGGTTTTTCAATTATCTTCGGTATCCCGGTACTTCTCCTGATTGCTTTATTGATTTTCTCCATTTCAGTGCGGTCTAAGGTACACACATAATTTTCCAACCGTCTTTTATCCAAAGTTCTAAGCTGCTCCAACAGCACTACAGAATCTTTTTCTAACCCTTCCATTTCCGGGACTGCAATGTGTGTTGGCAGTTTCATTTTTTCTTTACTAGTAATTGCTGCCACAATCACTGTCGGACTGTATTTATTTCCTATATTGTTCTGAATCACCAGCACCGGACGATAACCGCCCTGTTCACTTCCAAATACAGGATCAAGGTCGGCGTGATAAATATCCCCACGCTTGACGTTCCTATCTTCCATCTTTGCTATATCTCCTCTCGTCTTTCTAACTGTTGTTATCCCTAAATATGTAAAATACAAGCCTATTTGTCCCCGACGCCCCGACTTGTAATTGGGAAATCATCAGACGGCTGACTGCTAATCAGCTCCACAGGATTTTATCTAAAATAAATATATGGGATTGGGAGTTTTCCTCTCCAGGGATCTCCTGAAGCTGCCCTCACTTGTTGCGGCATCAAAGAAATATTTTGTATACACGACTTTATGACCGGACAGGAGTATCATTATGCCTGTTGTCTGTCATCGCCCTGCCAGAAGCAATCTGACAGTTATAACCAGATATTTTTCGCTCAACAGTCCGGGTAATACAAACTGAAACCAAAAGGAAGTATACGGGTGGGATTTCGCTGTCTTTACCCAGCCTGTGTTATGGCGTATTTGTTAATGTGGCTTACGCTCATCACGATAACAACAGGAATGTGCCTGATGAATGTATATGAATTTGTCAAGGTTCTTCCCGCTCCCCAGTCTTTTCGTGACAAAAGAAGAAACAGGTGGATCAAAATATTTCTCTTTCCACCTGTTTCCTCACTTAAATGCTATTTTTCAACCCACTATCTCAAAATCTTTTTCAAATTTCTGATTGCTGCTTTTACAGACTTTGCTACCATCTGAAAAGAGCATCCTTCTTCCTGTGCAATCTGCTCATATTTCTTATCTTCAAAATAATACTTCATCAATCGTCTTCTCTGAATTTCCGACAACTGCTGAATTGCACTATGTAACCGTTCCGCTTCCAGTTTATTCAGAACCGTATTCTCTACATTTTCTTCTTTCTGAAATATCCGTTCATATAAACTGGAATCCCAGATTTCTGACTGTTCCAGATGCCTGTCCACAACATTCATATGCGACACATCCTGCAATTCAAACGTATTAAAAGCTTCATATACATTCTTTCCTATTTCCAAATCCTTGTACTCTTTTTCACCATTACGAAATGAAACATAATATTTTCCGTCCTTCTCATAGATTTCATATGGGTTATATTTATCTTTTCTTCTTTTAGGCTGTCTGCCTTCCATGACCTTTCCTCCAATCTGAATTTTTTTTGAATTCAGATCAGTAGGCGGGGCACGAATACGAACAATCGACCTTATTTTGAATTGCTCATTCTCAATATTTAGGTAACAAAAAACGCCCTGACAGATTTCACTCCTATGGACGCATTTAATTCGATATTTTATTACCCTGGATTCATTATTGGCTCTTACCCTAGTTTCAATTCCAACATTTACTAATGAAATTGTTGAGATTTTTTTAATTGAATACCTTCTGTTGAACAGAATTTTTTAGCTGAACTCTTGCTAAGAACCATATTTTCTCCGGTTAGATTCCGGAAAAGAAAATAAGCATACAAATACTGCTCTTTCGGAATCTGTTTTTTTAACCGAAAGAGATTTGTATGCTTTCTCATTCATCGGGTAATACCCTGTGTTTTTTCTAATGTTACACCCTTTTCACTTTTCAAATTTTGGGTAATACACTAAGTTTATGGAGGTATACAAACATGGATATTCCAAAAACATTATTTGCCACTTTAGTAAAACAAGGGCGTATGGAAATGCATTTAACACAAGAAGCTCTTGCTGAAAAACTCGGAATATCGGCGGCTTATCTTGGAGACCTCGAACGCCATAAAGGCGGTCCCAGTCTGGAATTATTTTGTAAAACCATGCAGACTTTAAATATTTCTGCTGATGACTACGTTTATCCAAATCAAAATAAAAATAATTCTACATATGATCAGATTCTTCGGCTCTTAAATCAGTGCAATGATTATCAGTTACAGGTAATTCTTGCAACTACGACAGCTCTGCTAGATTCTAATCCTTTTATTTCTAACGTAGACACTACTAATGATACAAAATAAAACTTGTAAAATACCGATAAATAGCTGATAATTACCGATATTTAAAATTAGTGGAATAAATACTATTACCATATGTTAAAAACAGTTATGCTATATCATTACAACTTGATATAACATAACTGTTTCTTCTTTACGAACATCCTATTATCTATCAAATACTACATTTCCCTCCACGACACACTTAATTGCTTTTCATCTCGCTAATTATTTTTTCCATATCCGTCGATTTTTTCAAGAGTCCTAAACCAGCCAATAACTGAATACAATCTACATATCCTTGACAATATGCCCTTTGTTCTGACACAAACGCTTCTTCTTCCAAAATTTCTCCATATTGCTTCAACTTCTCCCTGTCCTCATAACTTATATGATCGAGAAGTTTATTCACCTTTTCTTTTTCCATTTTCTTCTTCAACTGAATATTTGCAAGTTCTTGGAAATAGATATAACTTTCTCTGTTTATATTCTCACAACGCAACTGGTTCAAAAAAGAGCGCAAGGAAGAAAACATCGCCGAGGGCCGCGCCGCGCTGGAGCGTGAGCTGCGCCGCAACCTCATCGCCATCCCGGCCGAGGAATACGACGCCTTTATGACAGACATGGCGCGCCGCATGCGCCTGAACACGCCCGAAGAGCTGTACGCAGCCATCGGCTACGGCGGCATTCAGCTTTCGCGGCTGATGATACGCATCAAGGACGAGGTGGCAAAGCAGGCGCGCGAGGCCGCGCCGCCCGCCGTCACCACCGTGCCCATCCGCAAGCAGAAGGCCACCGAGGGCGTCATTGTGGAGGGGCTGGACAACTGCCCCATCAAATTTGCCAAGTGCTGCAACCCGCTGCCGGGCGACGAAATTGTAGGCTTCATCACGCGCGGCTTCGGCGTGTCCATCCATAAGAAGGACTGCGCCAACGCCAGGGCCGGCCTCTCCGGAGAGGATTCCGCCCGCTGGCTGCGCGCCTGGTGGGCGGAAAAGGCGTCGGAGAAGGAATCGTTCAAATCCTCGCTGGAGATATCGGCTATGGACCGCGACGGCCTTGTGGCCGACGTGGCGGGCCTGATTGCTGAAATGCGCCTGACGTGCTACACCTTCTCGGCGCGCCAGCTCTCGGACGGGCGTGCCTCGCTGACGCTTACCATCGCCATCTCTTCCAAAGAGCACCTTGCGGGCGTCATCCAGCGCATGAAAAAAATAAAGAGCGTGCTCAGCATCCAGCGCCTGTGAGGGCGCGGCGCGCACGCCGAATACAGAAAGGCGGATGCAGGCAGTGAAAGCGGTCATCCAGCGCGTCTCCCGCGCGCATATTGTGATAGACGGTGTGGGCGAAAGGGCCATCGGCCCCGGCCTCGTCATACTTTTGGGCGTGAAGGACACCGACACCCCCGCCCTGTGTGCAAAGCTGGCGCAGAAGTGCGCAGGCCTGCGCATCTTCGACGATGAGAACGGCGCCCTGAACCTCTCGGCAGAGGACCTTGGCTATGAGGCGCTGGTGGTGTCCAACTTCACGCTGTATGCCGACACGAAAAAGGGCAGGCGCCCTGGCTTTACACGCGCGGCAAAGCCGCCTGTCTCGGTAGACTGCTACAACGAGTTCGTGGCCCAGATGAAAAGCACGCGCCTTGCCGGTGTGCAGACGGGCGAATTCGGCGCCGAAATGCACATCAGCCTTGTGAACGAAGGGCCCATTACCATCGTCATCGACACGGACGAGTGGGCCGCAAAGGGCGAATAGGCCCGTGTACAGAAAGGAAGGCATCCCCCTATGGAAATTTTGCATATCACGGGCCCCGCGCCCCTTTACACCAACACCTTTCTCGCGCTGGACGGCGCGGGCACGGCCATTGCCATAGACCCGGCCGCAGACGCCGCAGCTTACCTTGCCCAGCTGGAAAAGCACGGCGCAGGGCTGGCGGCCATTCTGCTGACGCACGGCCATTTCGACCATGTGGGGGCTGTGCGCGCGCTGAAGGCCGCCACCGGCGCGCCGGTGCATCTGGCGCAGCCGGACGCCGGGGCCAGCCGCATGCTGCCCCTTGCCCCGCAGGATGTGGACGTGTTCGTGCAGGACGGCATGGCACTTTCCTTCGGCGGGCTTTCGCTGCGCGTCATCGCCACGCCCGGCCACACGCGGGGCAGCGTATGCTATCTGTGCGGCGACACGCTGTTTTCCGGCGATACGCTGTTCGACGGCGATGTGGGCCGCACGGACCTTGCCGAATCTGTGCCCGCGCAGATGGCCCAAAGCCTGGCAAGGCTGGGGCGCGAGGTGCCGCCCGGCGTGCAGGTGCTGCCCGGGCACGAGGGCTTCACCACCATGGCCGACCAGCTTGCGCACAACCGCTGGCTGGCCGCCGCCTGCCGCGAGGGGTGACGGGCGTGGAGCTGTTTTTCTGCGGCCTTGCCGGCACCTATGAGGCAGAGCACATTGCGCGCATGTTTTTCCCCGGCGCAAAGCTGGTGCAAAGGCGCTGCGCGCCCGGCGCGCCCTGTGTGCGTGTGCGCAGAGCGGGCGCCAGGGTGCTGTGCGGCGTGCGCACGGCACAGCGGTGCGGTGTAAAGGTGTTCCGCTTGCCGGATGGCGCCGGCACGAAAGAGGAAGAATATGAGGTGTGCCGCGCGCTTTACATGTTGCTGCAGGCGGAAACAGGCGTGCGCCCGCCCTGGGGCATGCTGACGGGCGTGCGGCCTGTGCGCCTTCTGCACGACATGCGGCGCAGGGGCCTTTCCCCGGCGCAGCAGCAGGCGTTTTTCTGCCGGCGCAACGATGTCAGTGAGGAAAAATATAAACTTGCAGTACAAATTGCAAATAATCAACAAGATGTAATAAATTGCAGTGCCCTGCGCTCTTACAGCCTGTATATCTCAATTCCCTTCTGCCCGTCGCGCTGCTCATATTGCAGCTTTGTCTCCACCACCACAGAGAAAAGCGGCGCCCTGGTGGCGCCGTACCTGCAAAGGCTGGAGCAGGAGCTGCAAAGCATCGCGGCTATGGCCGAAAAGCTGCGCCTGCGGCTGGAGACCGTGTATATCGGTGGCGGCACGCCCACGGCCGTCAGCGCACAGCAGCTTGCGCGCCTGATGGCCGCCGTGCGCGGCGCGTTCGATTTTTCGCATGTGCGCGAATTCACAGTAGAGGCCGGCAGGCCGGACTGCACCACACCCGAAAAGCTGGCCGTCATCCGCGAGGGCGGGGCCACGCGCATCTCCATCAACCCGCAGACGCTTTCAGACGAGGTGCTGCGCGCCATTGGGCGCCGCCATTCGGCGCAGGACGTGCTGGACTGCTTCGCCGCGGCGCGCAAAGCCGGGCACCGCAATATTAATATGGATCTCATTGCCGGCCTTCCGCTGGATACGCCCGCCGGCTTTGAGAAAAGCCTTGCCGGGGTGCTGGCCCTTTCGCCGGAGAATATCACCGTGCACACGCTTACCTTAAAGCGCGCCTCAAACCTTGTGATGCAGGCCGTGCCGCCCGCCTACGGCGACGTGGCGCAGATGGTGCAGCACTCTGTCTGCGCGCTGCAAAGCGCCGGGTACGGGCCGTATTACCTCTACCGACAGAAGGGCACTTTGCAGAACCTGGAAAATACCGGCTGGGCAAAGCCGGGCTTTGCCGGGCTTTACAATATCTATATCATGGAAGAGGTGCATACCATTCTATCAGCGGGCGCGGGCGGCTCTACCAAGCTGGTGGGCCCGGCGGGCCGCATTGAGCGCGTGTTCAACCACAAGTATCCGCTGGAGTACCTGGCCCGCTTCGACGAAGTGCTGGCACGCAAGCAGAAAATAGAGGATTTTTATGGCAAATGGTTTGATATGGATCCCCAAACGGCTGGTTGAGCTGGGCCTTTTGAACGTGGCCGCAAGCACGCCGCAGAGGTTTGTGGAATACTGCGAGAATGACTACGCCGCCCGTGTGCGCCACGCCGCCGGGCAGGTGCTGCAAAGCGGCGCGCGCGTGGTGATGCTGACGGGGCCGTCTTCCTCCGGCAAGACTACCACGGCCCACAAGCTGGCCGGGGCCCTGCGCGCCGCCGGGGTGGAGAGCGCCGTCGTCTCGCTGGATAATTTCTTCAAGAACGTGCAGGATTACCCCCGCCTGCCCGACGGCAGGCCAGACTATGAAAGCGTGGACGCGCTGGACATTCCGGCCATTCTGCGCGCGCTTGCCTCGCTTATCGAAACGGGCCGCGCCGCCATTCCGGATTTTGATTTCAACCGCGAGCAGCGCGTGCGCGGCACGCTGGAGGTGTGCGTGGGCCGCGGCGTGGCTGTGGTGGAGGGCATCCACGCGCTGAACCCGCGGCTGGTGGCGGGCCTGCCCGCGGGCAGCGTGTACAAGGTGTATGCGGGCCTGCGCGAAGAGTATTCGCACGGCGGGCAGCGCATTCTGCCCACGCGGGACGTGCGCCTTGCCCGCCGCATGGTGCGGGATTATAAATTCCGCGGCCACTCGCCCCAGCGCACGCTTGCCATGTGGGCGGACGTGTGCCGCGGCGAGGACGAGAATATCAAGGTGTTCAAGCCTGAGGCCGACCTTCTGCTGGACACCAGCTTTTCTTACGAGCCCTGCTGCCTTGCGCCGCTGGCGGCCGCCCTGCGCGGCCAGGTGCCGCCGCAAAGCCCATGGGCCGAAAGCATGCAGAGCCTGTGCGCGCGCCTTGCGCTGTGCACGCCGCTGGAAGCGGCGCTGGTGCCGACCGGCTCCATGCTGCGCGAGTTCATTGGCTGACGGCTGCGCCGGGCGCGGCATATGCTGAAGGCAGAGTGCATATTCACAACAGGGCGGCCGCACGGCCGCACCGGAAAAGAGAGGGATGCTTTTATGGATTGGAACAAATTGAAGCAGGCGGGTGCCCAGGTGGCCGATTCCGCCATGCGCACGGCTGGTACGCTGTATGAAAAGGGCAAAAAGGAGGCAAGGCTGGTGGCGCTGGAATCGAAGCTGGGCCGCGCCCAGCGCGAGCTTGGCGCGCTTGTGTATTCGCTGCGCCGCACCGGCGAAGAGAACGAAGCCTTTATAGAGGGCCTGTGCGAGGACATTGCCGCTATTGAGGCGAAAATAGCCGCCCTGCGCGCGGGCGGCGCGCAGCAGCCGCAGGCCCAGCCCCCGCCATGGCAGACGATGCACAGACGGCTGTCTACTGCCCCCAGTGCGGCGCGGAGGTTGAGAAGGAGGCCATGTTTTGTCCTGGGTGCGGGTGTCAACTGGGGTAAGCCGCGCACAAGCTTTTTCGTGGCCAGGCCTGCAAAGGCCGCCGGCGTGCGCGGGCGTGAAGAGAAAGAAAAGTAACTCAATACCGTTTTCCTGCCGCGGCTTTGCGCCCCATGCCGTGAAAAATTGCATAAAATGGCCCCGGAATGCGTCAAATCCGGCGAAAAAACGGCAAAAGGGGTTGCAATCTGAGGGCGGTTCATGTAAAATCATATAGGCCAGCCCGGGGCATGGCCGCCCCTGGTTTGTGCGGTGTTTAGCCCGCGGGCAAACGGGGCATACTGCCGTACAAAGGGCTTGCACAGGGCAGCGCCCTGTTCATGATAGTGTCGCATGCGCGCTGCGCGCAGCACACGCGAAAAGGAAAATTGTTGGAGGTTACGACAAATGACGAAAGTTGAACTGATCGCGAAAGTCGCCGCGGACGCGGAGCTGACGAAGAAAGACGCCGAAAAGGCCGTGAACGCCGTTCTGGAGGGCATCACCGCCGCGCTGAAGGCTGGCGACAAGGTTTCTCTGGTGGGCTTCGGCACGTTTGAAACGCGCAAGCGCCCCGAGCGCACGGGCCGCAACCCGCGCACGAAAGAGACCATCAAGATCCCCGCCACGGTGGCCCCCGCGTTCAAGGCCGGCAAGGCCCTGAAGGACGCCGTGAAATAAGTTTTCTTTCGCTGAACATTGCCCGTGCGCGCCGCAAAGGCGCGCGCGGGCCTTTTGCTTGCAAAGCCCCGCCGCCGCGGGCGGGGCAGGGAAGGAGGGCAATATGCGCATTGATAAATTTTTGAAGGTGAGCCGCCTCATCAAGCGGCGCACCGTGGCAAACGAGGTGGCCGACGCAGGCCGCATTACTGTGAACGGCCGCCCGGTGAAGGCCAGCTATGCCGTGAAGGAGGGCGACGAAATTGAGATAGCCTTCGGCAGCGCCCCGGTAAAGGTGCGGGTGCTTTCCACCCAGGCGCCCGCAGGCAAGGCCGTTGCGCGCGAGAGGTATGTGGTGCTGTAAAGCGCGGGCCCTTGCGGGGCCCGCGCCCTGTACGGGCTCGAGCGGAAATCTGGCTGGACGGAATACAGCGTCACAGTGGACGTAAACACCGGTGGAATAGCGGGCTATGAGCAGAATTGGGGCTGAGTCCCGCCTGCACGCTGAACAGGCGTGTTCATGTGCCCGCACAGGGCTTATAATGCCCGCCCTGTGTGGAAAGGGCACCCCTACAGAGCGCGCAAAGCAAAAACTTAGCTTCTCATATT
>OLQL01000060.1_pt1 | contig 108836 bp, 89 predicted proteins | sample 1672971 | NCBI WGS metagenome assembly OLQL01 (sample SAMEA3136742, study PRJEB25190) | human gut metagenome | biome: human gut; feature: human-associated habitat; material: faeces | place: Austria | collected 2013
TTGATCTTGTTGCTCTTGACGGCGCCCGCCACGTGGATCGCGCCGCCGAAGAGCAGCAGCTTCTCGGTAAGGGTCGTCTTGCCGGCGTCGGGGTGCGAAATGATGGCGAACGTCCGCCGCCGGGTGATCTCTTCCTGTAAAGTCATATCGTTACGGTCGGGAGCGGCGAACCGCTGCTCCCTGCTATTCCATTGTCAACTGTTTCTATTCCGGCTCCCGTCTTTGCGGGAAACCGCGCCGGCATCCGCCGCTCGCTTCACTCGGCCGCCGTCTCGGGCGGATAGTCCGTATTGTAGTGGCAGCCGACCGACTCCTTCAACTCGCGCCCCTGCTTGATAATAAGGTAGGCGACCGTAATCATGTTGCGCAGTTCGCACAACTCGCGGTTGGGCGTCGTCTTGCCGTAGAGCTCCTCCGTCTCGTGCCAGAGCGTTTCCAGACGGCGCATGGCGCGTTTGAGGTAGAGATTCGAACGGATGATGCCCACATAGTTGGACATGATCTGCTGCAACTCGCGCTTCGACTGGATCACGAGCAGCATCTCCTCGGCCGTGGCCGTTCCCTCGAAATTCCAGTCGGGAATACCCTCTTGGATCGTGACCCGATCCAGCTGCGCCACGGCATGGCGCGCCGCCTGGTCGGCGTAGACCACCGCCTCGATGAGCGAATTGGAGGCCAGCCGGTTGGCGCCGTGCAGCCCCGTGCAGGAGGTTTCGCCCAGCGCATAGAGCCGCCGGATCGAGGTTTCGCCGTTGAGGTCTACTTTCACCCCGCCGCAACAGTAGTGCGCCGCCGGGGTGACGGGGATCAGGTCGCGGGTGATGTCGATGCCGAGCGAGAGGCATTTTTCATAGATGTTCGGGAAATGCCGGCGCGTCTGCTCCGGATCTTTGTGCCGCACGTCGAGATAGACGAAGTCCTCGCCCCGGCGGGTCATTTCGGTATAGATGGCCCGGGCCGTCACGTCGCGCGGTGCGAGCGATTTCATCGGGTGGTATTTGTCCATGAACTCTTCGCCGTTTTGCAGACGCAGGATCGCGCCGTAACCCCGCATCGCCTCCGTGATGAGGAAATTGGGCTTTTCGGCCGGATGGTAGAGCGAGGTGGGATGGAATTGGATGAACTCCATGTTTTCGGTGATCGCCTTGGCGCGGTGGCACATGGCGATGCCGTCGCCTGTGGCGACGCTCGGATTGGTCGTCGAAGAATAGACGTTGCCGCAGCCGCCTGCAGCGACGACGGTGAATTTGGCCAGCACGGTTTCGATCTCGTTGCTCTCCAGGTTCAGTACGTAAGCTCCGAAGCAGGCCAGGCCGCGCGTGTGGCGGGTGACGAATTCGCCCAGGTGATGCTGTGTCAGCAGGTCGATGGCGAAATGGTGTTCGAGAACCGTGATGTTGGGGTGCTTGCGTACCGAGGTTATCAGGGCCCGTTCGATCTCGGCGCCCGTGAGGTCCTCGTGGTGGAGGATACGATGTTCGGTATGTCCGCCTTCGCGGTTGAGTTCGAAGCGTCCGTCGGGTGTCTTGTCGAATTTCGTGCCCCAGGCGATCAGGTCGCGGATCAGCTCCGGGGCCCGGCGAACTACCAGTTCGACGGCTGCGGGGTCGCATTTGCCGGCACCGCAGACCAGGGTGTCGTGAATATGTTTTTCGAACGTGTCGGGCGCATAGGTCACCGAACAGATGCCTCCCTGGGCATAGTTGGTGTTGCACTCGTCCATTTTCCCTTTCGTTACCAGTGTAACGTGGCCGTGTTCTGCGGCTTTGAGGGCGAAACTCAGTCCGGCGGCGCCGGATCCGATGACCAGAAAATCGGTTTTCATGGTTTTCAGCGATTGGACAGGCCGAGATAGTGCTGGCGCATGATGAAGCCGGATCGAGCCGACTTATATCCGGATGCAGCCTATCAGAGCGAAATTTTTTGTAAAGATAGCAAAAGGGAACGACGAGCCGAACTCGTTCGAGCTTGTCCGAACCGTCTTCTATCTGATGCAAAGATAGTGAAAGCCGAGCGCAGCGCCAAATTTATTTGAGCGTTGCCGAGGCGCCTCCTATCTAAATCAAAGTTTTGTGAGATAAAGATAGTGAAAGCCGAGCGCAGCGCCAAATTTATTTGCTGGTCTAAACCGGGTATCTTTTCCGTAAAGACCGGGATTTTTGTTAATTTTGTGCCCGTTATATGCTGAAAATGGAAAGACATATCGACATAGACCGTTTCGACTACGACCTGCCCGACGAGCGGATCGCCAAGTATCCGCTCGAGGAGCGTTCGGCATCGAAGCTGCTTGTTTACGAACGGGGAGAAATCTCGGAGCGCCGCTTCCGCGACATCGGCGATATACTGCCTGCGGGGACCCTGCTGGTGTTCAACAATACCAAGGTGATCCGGGCGCGGATCATCATGCACAAACCTTCGGGGGCCCGGATCGAGGTATTCTGCCTCGAACCGTACGATCCGGCGGATTACGAGCGGGCGTTCGCCGTGAAAGGTTCGTGCCGCTGGAGCTGCATCGTGGGCAACCTCAAAAAATGGAAAGACGGCCCGCTGGTGATCGATTTCGAATATGAAGGTCGCGCGGAACGGATGCTGGCCTGGCGTGAGGGCGAGGGCGGCCGCGAGCAGATCGTCCGCTTCGAATGGACGGCTGATCTGACGTTCGGACAACTGCTGGAACATCTGGGCCGGATTCCGATCCCGCCTTACCTGAACCGCGAGAGTCAGGAGATCGACAATACCCGTTACCAGACCGTCTATTCGAAATTCGAAGGTTCCGTGGCCGCTCCGACGGCCGGCCTGCACTTCACACCGGAGTTGATCGAGCGGATGCGGACGCAGGGGTTTTCGTTCGAAGAGGTGACCCTGCACGTGGGGGCCGGAACATTTCTGCCCGTGAAAGACCGCGATGCGGCGGCGCATCCGATGCATACGGAACATTTCGAGATCCGTCGAAGCAGCGTGGAGCGGCTGCTGGAGAAGTGGGATAATATTACGGCGGTAGGTACCACTTCCGTCCGAACGCTGGAGTCTTTGACGGCGCTGGCGTGGCGGATCCGTACTTCGGGTGCGCCCGATGCGAGCCGCGTGATCGGGCAGTGGGAGTTGTACGACTTGCCCGAGGTGTTTACAGGCCGCGAAGCATTGCAGGTACTGTCAGACTATATGGTTCGTGAGGGGATCGAGAAACTCAAGGCCGCCACGCAGATCATGATTACGCCGCTGGGATACCGTTTCCGGATCGTGCGCAATATCGTCACGAACTTCCACCAGCCCAAATCGACGTTGCTGTTGTTGGTGTCGGCTTACGTGGGAGATGATTGGCATCGGATTTACGACTACGCCCTCACGCACGATTTCCGTTTTTTGAGTTACGGGGATAGCTCGGTGCTGATGCGTTGAGAACTTTGAATTATAAATGAAAACGGCCGGAACGTGATAGTTTCCGGCCGTTTGTTGTGACGGGGATTGCTTGTTAGTGGCTTACGGCCCCCATCTCTTCGGGCTTGTGTTTGTAGCGGAAGACCATTGCGAAGACGATGGCGACGACCAGCGCGTAACCCGCAAAGATATACCATGATTCGGGCCAGCCGAAAGCATCGACTACCGCACCTGCCGCGTAGGAGCCGAAGAAAGCACCGAGTCCGTTGGTCATGATCATAAAGACACCCTGTGCCGAGGAACGGATGTCGGGGGTAGTTTCCTTTTCGACGAAAAGCGAGCCCGAAATGTTGAAGAAGTCGAATGCGACCCCATAAACGATCATCGAGAGGATCAGGAAAACGGCACCCGATCCCGGATTGCCGATACCGAAGAATCCGAAGCGGAGCACCCAGGCCAGCATCGAGATCAGCATCACCCATTTGATGCCGAAGCGTCGCAGGAAGAAGGGAATCAGCAGGATGCAGAATGTTTCGGACATTTGCGAGAGCGAGAGCAGGATTACCGAGTGGCGCACGATGGGCGAGTCGGCGTATTGGGGCATCGTGCCGAAGTTCTGAATGTAACTGTCGCCGAAGGCATTGGTAATCTGAAGAGCGGCGCCCAGCAGCATCGAGAAGATGAAGAAGATCGCCATGCGTTTCTCCTTGAAGAGAGCGAATGCGCGGAGTCCGAGCGTGTCGATCCACGATTGGCTTTTCCGGGCATGGCTGACGGCACAGCCCGGCAGCGTGAAGGAGTAGATTGCGAGAATCAGGGAGAGGATGGCCGAAACGTACAGTTGCCAATAGGTCAGTTTGATCTGTACGCCGCCTATCTGAACCAGATCGACGAACCACATGGCGGCGATGAAGCCGACCGTGCCCCAGACCCGGATGGGCGGGAAGTGCTTCACGGCATCGAGTTTCGCCAGGTCGAGGGCATTGTAGGCCACCGAGTTCGAGAGGGCGATGGTGGGCATGTAGAACATGACGCTCATCAACATGCAGGTGTACAGGGGTCCGTAGGCGGTTTGCGAGGCGGCTGCGACGAGGAACCCGGCGCTGATGAGCTGGCAGATGCCCAGCAGCTTCTGCGCGGGGATCCAGCGGTCGGCGATGATACCCATGAGGGCCGGCATGAAGAGCGATGCGATACCCATCGTAGCGAAGAAACTGCCGATTTGCAACCCTGTGAACTGAAGTCCTCCGCCGAGGTAGGCGCCCAGCGAAATGAGCCACGAACCCCAGATCGCGTACTGCAGGAAGTTCATGACGATAAGACGGAATTTGATTCCCATAATTGGTTGATTTATGTGTTGTTTTACTTTTGCAGGCCGTTTTTCCCGAAAGGGGTTATGAACAAAAGTATAAATTTTTTTCGGAATTTTCTTTGCAGTTGAAAAATAAAGTTCTACTTTTGCATCACCGAAAGGACATTGAGCTATGGTGTAATGGTAACACAACAGATTCTGGTCCTGTTATTCTTGGTTCGAATCCAGGTAGCTCAACACAAAGAACGCGCCGCTGATATTCAGCGGCGCGTTTCTTCGTTATTGCGGTCGGCGCTTTTTAGAAGCGGAATCCGACGTAGAAACGGACGGAGTTGGTTTTCAGTTTCGTTTTGGTCGATGAGATGCCCTCCAGGTCTGCATCTTCGAGTGAGAATCCATTGTATTTGGCCTGGCCCCAGCGACCTTCCACGCCGACCGAAATCACTTTCCAGGCCACCGATCCGCCGAAGCTGTAGAACAGGGCGAAGTTGGAGTTGAAACTATCGTCGAGGTACATCATCGAGTAGGAGGGCGTGAGTTGGAAATAGAGGCTGATTTTCAGTTCGTGAACCGGGTTGATCGTAATCGAAGGACCGACCTGCATGCCGTATTCCAGTTGATGATTGCCGATGTCGATCGTTTCATCCATAATGTCGCCGACGGAACCCGAACCCGGCTCTTCCGATTCGGAGATCGTGTATTTCGAATAGTTCAGATCGACCCAGCTCCAGTCCAGACCGAATTTCAACATTCCGAGCAACGGTTTTTTGTGCAGGTAATAGGTTTTACCCCAACTGATCGACACGCCGAAATCGTTTTTCAGCTTCTCGTCGCCGAAATCCTTGAATACGAGCGATTGTTTTACGTAACCGAGGTTGAAGTACTTGGACCTGTTTTTCCATATTTTGCGATCGAGTTCCTCGTTCTTTTGGTGCCGTAATTGCTGGGATAGGTCATCGACGACCCGCTGCAGCGAATCCGTTTCCGTCGCAACGGGAGAGGTCGTTTCGGCGACCGGTTCTTGTGCTGTCGCAGTCAAGGTCCACAGGGACAAACCGATTAAAAACGTAAAGATTTTTTCATAATGGTATTTTTATTTAAGTTGAAGGTTTCTGCCGTTTCCCATACTGCAAAAATAACATTATTGTGAAAAAAAAGTTCGTTTGAATGGAATTATTGTCCGATAAGTATTATATTTCTTTGGTTACTCTTCCTCTTCTTCCAAATATATCTCCTCCATAAGGTTGTCCAGTTCGCGCCGCTCCTTTTTGGTCGGACGTCCCGTACCCCGGTCGCGGAAGACGAAGACCGTTTCGCGGGGGATGTTGAGCTTGTCGAGTTCCGATTGTGGAGTGATGTTGCGACAGTAGTCGGGGACGTTCTTGGCCGGCTGGCGGCTCGACACGTAGCCCACGACTTCGAAGAGATAGGTCACGGGCATCCGTTTGACGGCGATTCGGTCGCCGATCCGCACTTCGCGCGAAGGTTTGGCGTAGGCGTCGTTCACCAGCACCCGGTTCTGGCGGATGGCTTCGGCCGCGTCGCTGCGGGTCTTGAAGATGCGTACGGCCCAGAGGTATTTGTCTAATCTGATCGCTTCCATTTCGTTTTTTCAATTATATCGTACAGGCAAAATCCGATGTCGGGAGGCTCGGTGGCTCCGGCAGATTCGGATTTTCCGTTGTGCTGACGATTCGGGACAGGATGTCGGAACAGAGCCGAAGCCGGTAGTGTGCGGCTGCGGGCTGTCCGACGATTTTCGAACCGGAGGTCGGTAGTAGCATCGATCCCTCGGGAACGGCGGTTTCGGTGGGGAAGTGTCGCGGGCTATTTCTCATAGATGCTTTCCGATTTGGGCATGTCGTGCGATTGTTCGTCGTTCTGTCGGCTGACGCTCAGGATCATGCCCAGGGCGATAGCCGTGAAGATCGTCGAGGAGCCGCCGCGTGAGATGAGCGGCAGGGTTTGTCCCGTTTCGGGAATCAGGTTTACCGTTACCATGATGTGCAGCAGCGCCTGGCAGGTAATCAGCAGGGCCAATCCCAGGACCAGCAGACCCGGAAATGCCGTGCCGCACCGTCGGAAAATTTCGATGGCACGGAAGAAGATCCACAGGTAGAGCAACAGCAGCAGCAGCGCCAGGACGATGCCGTACTCCTCGACGAAAAAGGCGTAGGCGTAATCGCTTTCCGGGTGGATCATCTCTACGCGCATGGCGCTCTGTCCGGCGCCTTCGCCCAGGATGCCGCCGTTGTGGATGGCGATCATCGAACGCTCGGTGTCGGTCAGCTGGTCGATCGGCTTTTCGGTTTGGGGCTTGGTCCAGAGGTCGATCCAGGTTTCCACGCGGCCGCCGGCCGTTTCGCTGCGCCCCAGGTTCAGCAGTCCGGCCAGCATCACGGCGGCGAAAGCCAGGCCGAGGAGTTTCACCAGCTCTCTGATCCGCACGCGTCCGATAAGCATCATCACCCACGAGGCGAAGAAGACCAGCACGGCCGATGAGGTGTGGGCCGGGAAGATTACTACGCAGGAGAGCAGAACAGGGGCCAGGATGGGCCACGTGCCCTCGCGCCAGATTTTGCGCTGGTCGGGGCGCTTCCATCGCAGCGGGTTGAGCGAGGGGATGATCCGCAGCTTGTCGATCACGCTCTGCCGGCCGGCGAGCTGCCGGGCCAGGAACAGTACGGTGGCGACCTTGAGTGCTTCCGAAGGCTGGAACTGGAAAGGACCGAGCGGAATCCAGCGGGCGGCGCCGTTGGTCGTGGCGCCGATGAAATAGACGGCCAGCGTCAGCAGAACGCTGCCTGCATAGGCGACCAGCGCCAGGTGGTTGTATATCCGGGAGTTGATCTTGTGTACGATGATGATCAGCGGAACGCAGACGAAAAGGATCAGCAGCTGTTGGCGCAGGAAGTGGGCCGTCGAACGAGCCGTATGCGCATCGTAGGCCATCTTCGCCGTCGAGGAATAGACCACCAGTACGGAAATGACGGCCAGTGCCGCGATAATGATCCACAGCACCTTGTCCCCGGCGAAGAGTTTCATGCCGGGCTCCTGTCCGGGTGCGTCGGTCTGCACAGTCGTACCCTCTGTGTTCGGATTGCCGGCCGTTTTCTCCGTCTGTTTTTCCGCTTCCATCTTATTATTTCGCGTGTTCGGCGACCCACTGTTTGAACAGTTCGCCCCGGTTTTCGTAATTTTTGAAGAGGTCGAAGCTCGCACAGGCCGGTGAAAGCAACACCACGTCGCCCGGACGGGAAGCTTTGCGGGCCGCCTGCATCGCCGCGTCGAGCGAATCGGTCGAAATGATTTCGGGAATTATGCCCGTGAAACTTTCGACCAGCTTGCGGTTGTCGATGCCCATGCAGACGAGCGTATGCACTTTTTCGCGGGCGAACCGCTTGAGCGGCTCGTAGTCGTTGCCTTTGTCCGTACCGCCTGCGATCCAGACTACGGGACGTTTCATACTCTCCAGTGCGTACCACGTGGAATCGACGTTGGTGGCTTTCGAGTCGTTGATGTAGGCCACGCCGCCGATCTCTCCGGCGGGTTCGAGCCGGTGTTCCACCGGCGCGAAGTCGTAGATGGAGCTGCGGATGCGGGTCGGGGATACTCCGGCCGCGAGCGCCGCGAGCGCCGCCGCCATAGCATTATAAGCGTTGTGCAGCCCGGGAATCCGCATTTTGGCCGTGTCGATCTCCACCGACTCCCGGCCGACCGTCGCGGTGAATTTTCCGTCCAGGAGGAACGCATCGCCTGCGCCGCTCGCCACGGCGTTTTTGGCCGCGAAGGGGAGCTGCTTCATCCGCAGGTCGTATTTGGGCAACTGCTGCCAGATCACCTCGTCGTCGCCCGAATAGATGAAGAAGTCGCGCGAATTCTGGTTCTGCGTAATGCGCATCTTGGCATCCACGTAGTTCTGGAAACAGTAGTCGTAACGGTCGAGATGGTCGGGCGTGATGTTCGTCAGCACGCCGATATGGGCGCGGAACCGGAACATGCCGTCGAGCTGGAACGAGCTCAACTCCAGTACGTACCAGTCGTAATCGCCGGTAGCGACCGAGTAGGCGAAACTCTCGCCGATGTTGCCGCCGAGGGCTACGTTGTAGCCGGCGTCGCGCAGGATCTTGTAGATGAGCGACGTAGTAGTCGTCTTGCCGTTCGAGCCGGTGACGCAGATCGTCCGGGCTTTGCCCAGGTAGCGGCCCGCGAACTCCATTTCGGAGATGACCGGAATGCCCGCTTCGCGGAGTTTGACGATCAGCGGCGCCTTGTCCGGAATGCCGGGCGACTTGATGACCTCGTCCGCCGCGAGGATCCGCTCTTCGGAGTGGTGCCCCTCCTCGTAGGGGACCTGCCACTGCTCCAGTTTGGCTTTGTAGCGGTCGGCGATCCGCCCCTTGTCGGAGAGGAAAACGTCGAATCCTTTTTTCTTGGCGAGGATCGCGGAGCCGTAGCCGCTGATGCCGCCGCCCAGGACAACTATTTTTTTCATGGGGTTATCGGATTTTAAGCGTTACCAGGGTAATGGCCGCCAGCAGCAGCGACACGATCCAGAAACGGGTGACGATCTTGGTTTCGAAGAAACCCTGTTTCTGGTAGTGATGGTGCAGGGGGGACATGAGCAGAATGCGGCGTCCTTCGCCGTATTTGCGTTTGGTGTATTTGAAGTAGCTCACCTGAAGCATGACCGAGAGGCTCTCGACCAGGAAGATGCCGCAGAGAAGGGGCAGCAGCAGCTCCTTGCGGATGCAGAGAGCGAAGACGGCGATGATGCCGCCGATGGAGAGCGAGCCGGTGTCGCCCATGAAGATCTGTGCCGGGAAGCTGTTGTACCAGAGGAAACCGACCAGCGCACCGGCCAGCGCTGCCGCGAAGACGACCAGTTCGCCGCTGCCCGGAATGTACATGATGTTCAGGTAGTCGGCATAGACGATGTGTCCGGAGAGATAGGCCAGGATGCCCAGTACCAGGACGATCGGGGCCGATACGCCCGTCACCAGACCGTCGAGTCCGTCCGTGAGGTTGGCGCCGTTCGAAACGGCCGTGACCACCAGGATCGCCACGACGACGTAGAGAATCCAGGTGAGGGTGCGGTTGCCGCCCGTGAGCCAGCTGTAATCGAATTCGTTGTCCTTGACGAAGGGAATCGTGGTCTGGGTCGTCTGACGGCTCTCGGAGCTGACGATGCGCCGCTGGATGTGGTCGGCGATGGTTCGGCCGTGTTCGTCGAGGTAGATCGTTTCGACCGGTTCGGTCGTTTTTTCCCGGACGACGATGTCGGGCGAGAAGCACATGGTCGTACCTACGATAATGCCCAGGCCGACCTGCCCCACGATCTTGAAACGCCCTTTGAGCCCCTCTTTGTGGTGGCGGAAGACTTTGATGTAGTCGTCCAGAAAGCCGATCAGCCCCAGCCAGATCGTCGAAACCAGCATCAGTTGGATATAGACGTTGTCGAGCTGTCCGAAAAGCAGCACGGGGACGAGAATGGCCAGCAGGATGATTACGCCGCCCATCGTGGGCGTGCCTTTTTTCTGGAGTTGTCCTTCGAGCCCCAGATCGCGGATCTCCTCACCGATCTGTTTGCGCCGCAGGAAGTTGATGATGTTGCGTCCGAAGACGATGACGATCAGCAGGGCGATGATGATGGCTGCCGCCGCGCGGAACGAAATGTACTGGAACATACCTGCGCCGGGCAGGTTGTGAACGTTGTCGAAATATTTGAAAAGATGATAGAGCATGTCGCAGGTTAATTTTTAGCGTAGAGGGCGAAGGCTCGGAGAGCCTCCTCTTTGTCGTCGAAATGGTGTTTTACGTCGCCGACGATCTGATACGTTTCGTGTCCCTTGCCGGCCAGCAGGAGGATGTCGCCCGGCTTGGCGAGCATTGCGGCCGTGCGGATGGCTTCGGCGCGGTCGGCGATCCGCAGGTAGCGGTCGCCTGGGGCGAGTCCTGCGACCATGTCGTCGAGGATCGCGTCGGGATCTTCGTGCCGGGGGTTGTCCGAAGTGAGGATTGCGGTGGTCGCGTATTTTACGGCGATCTGCGCCATTTCGGGGCGTTTGGTCTTGTCCCGGTCGCCGCCGCAGCCGCACAGCACGAAGAGCTGCTGTCCCGGACGGCGGATCTCCTCGACGGTCTGGAGCACTTTTTCCAGAGCGTCGGGCGTATGGGCGTAATCGACGATCGCCGTAGTGCCGTCGGCGGCTCGCACGAACTCGAAACGTCCGCTTACGGGATGCAGGGTGCTCAGCGTTTGGAGCACCTCGTCGCGGTCGGCGCCCAGCAGCAGGGCCGCAGCATAGACGCTCAGCAGGTTGTAGGCGTTGAAGCGGCCGAGGAAATGGACCCATACTTCGCGTCCGTCGATGCGCAGTTCCATGCCGTCGGGGTGCGTCTCGAGAATTTTGCATCGGAAGTCGGCCATCGATTGCAGCGACAGGGTCTTGACCGTCGCCCGCGTGTTTTGCACCATGACCCGGCCGTTGCGGTCGTCGATGTTCACCAGCGCGAAAGCCTCCTTCGGGAGATTGTCGAAGAAGAGTTTCTTGGCGCGGATGTACTCGGCGAAAGTCTTGTGGTAGTCCAGGTGGTCGTGGGTGATGTTCGAGAAGATGCCGCCCGTGAAATGCAGTCCTCGGATGCGCTCCTGCACGATGGCGTGCGAGGAGACCTCCATGAAGCAGTATTCGCACCCGGCTTCGACCATGCGGGCCATCATCTCGTTCAGGCGGATGGCGTCGGGGGTGGTGTGGGTCGATTCGATGCGTTCGGTGTCGATGCAGTAAACGACCGTCGAGATCAGGCCGACCTTGTAGCCCAACCCCCGGAAGAGGTCGTAGAGCAGGGTGACGGTGGTGGTTTTGCCGTTGGTGCCCGTGATACCGACCAGTTTGAGCTGACGGCTCGGGTCGCCGTAGAATGCGGCGGCCATGTCGGCCATCGCGGCGTTGGTATCCGCTACGACGACGTAGCAGACCGACGGGGTGAGGTGTTCGGGCAGCCGCTGGCAGACAACGGCGACCGCTCCGGCGGCGACGGCCGCATCGATGTAGGCGTGCCCGTCGCTTTGGGTGCCGCTCACGGCGAAGAAGCAGTCCCCGGGAGCGATGCGGCGGGAGTCATACGCCAGTCTGCTCACACGTGTATCGGAGTTGCCTTCCACGCGGAGCACCTGTGTCGCCTTGATTAATTCTTGAATTTGTTTCATCTCTTTATTTGAGTGTTATGGTTACGGCTCCCCCGCGCGAGATCCGCGTGCCGGGAGCGATGCTTTGGTATTGGACGGAGCCTCGTCCCGAGAAGGAAACTCTGAGGCCCCGGCTTTCGAGCAGGAACAGGGCGTCTTTGAGTCCCATGCCTACGACGTTGGGCATCGTTTGGTCGTCCTGTGCGAGCGTCGAGATCGTGACGTTCGAGAGGGAGTCGATCCGTACCGTTCCCCAGCCTTTGCGGTCTTCGAACGAGGTGCGGGGCGAGAATTTGTCGGCGATGCGGCGGATTTGGGCGATGTCGCCGCCTTTGATTCGCCGGGGATAGTGTTTTTCCCCTGAATTTTCCGGCGAGAGATCCCAGTCGTGCTCCCGGTTGTAGAGGTAGGTGACGACCTTCTTGACCACCGGACCCGAGAGCGGGCCGCCGTAATAGGATTTGCCGGCCTGCCGTTTGGTGTGGATCGTCGTGAGCACCGTGTAGCGGGGGTTGTGAGCCGGGAAGTAGGCGACCATGCTGCCGATGTAGTAGCCGTCGCGGTAGCCGATCTTGTCGTCGGCGTATTGGGCCGTACCGGTCTTGGCCGCTACGGTGTAGAGGGTCGTGTCGCGGAAAAATCCAGCACCCGTACCTTCCGTGCCGACGCTTTCGAGAAGTTTGCGGACCTCGCGCAGCGTGCGTTCGGAGCATATCTTGTCCACGAGCGTTCGGGCCTTGAAATGTTCGACCACGTCGTCGCCCCGGCGCAGCTCCCGAACCAGGATCGGAGAGATCATTTTGCCGTCGTTGGCAATGGTGTTGTAGAGGGTGATGACCTGGATCGGGGAGAGTTTGATACGATAGCCGAACGAGCGGCGTACGAGCATACTGTTGGGGTCGGGCACCTCCTTCCAATCCTGAAAGAGCGGTTTTTTCTCGCCGAAAGCCTCCAGTCCGACGGTTTGGTCGAGGTGCAGCTTTTTCATGAAGTCGCTGTAACGCTCCTTGTTGTCGGCATAACGCTCCCAGATCGCCTTGGCGAAATAGACGTTCGACGACTGGGCGACCGCCGTGCGGAAATCCATGTCGTTGAATCCGGCGTGCGAATCCTGCACCCGGATGCCGCCGACCTTCACCACACGTCCGTTGCCCGTGTCGTAGGTCTGGTCCAGCGGCATATCCGCGTCGTCCAGCAACAGCAGCATCGAAGCCAGCTTGAAGGTCGAGCCCGGCTCCGTGTTACGCCCGATGGCGTAGTTCTCCCGCTCGGCGTATCCGCCGCCGGGGGTGCGGCCCAGATTCACGAGGGCGAGGATTTCGCCCGTGCGGACCTCCATCACGATCGTGGTACCCCAGATGGCGTTCTGGGCTTCGAGCTGTTCGCGCAGGTAACGGTTCGCCACGTCCTGCACATCGAGATCGAGCGTCGTGACCACGTCCAGTCCGTCGATCGGGTCGATGTTGTCGCCGTCCACGACGCGGCCGTAAAAACCCCGGGCGATGCGTTGGCGCGTGGCCCGACCGTCGCGGCCGGCCAACTCTTCGCGATAGACGGCCTCGATGCCGTAGTTGCCTCGGTCGCCGGTCAGTCCGATCGTGCGGCGCCCCAGTTCGCCCTGCGGATAGATGCGTTCGTCGCTTTCACGCAGGTTGTAAACCATGCCCATGTTCCAGTTCAGGAGCGGGTATTTGCGCAGGGTTTCCCATTCGGTGTAGTCGATGTCGCGGGGAAAGATTTGGACGGGAGTGTGGTCGCGCAGGGTATCGTAGAGTTTTTTCGGCACGAATTCCCGGTCCAAAATCCGGTCGATCCAGCGGGCGATGCGTCCTTCGGAGCGGGGAACGAGGGTGTCCTTGCGGTATTTTACCTGGTAGTGTTTGGCATGCTGCGTGCGGAACATGCGACGGTATTCGGCTGCGGATCTGTCGCCGAAATAGGCGGCAAGTAGTTTGGACAGCGAGTCGCTCTGTTCGTGGAACGTACGCACGGAGTCGAGCCCCGGGCTGCCGAAATCGAATTCGACGCGGTAGCGGAAGATCGAGGTGGCCAGCGGATCTCCGTCCCGCGTGAGGATGTTGCCCCGCTGGGCCGGGATGATCTGTTCGGTGAAGATGCGTCCGGCGAGCCGTTCGGCATTGTAGGCGACCTCCGAGCTGAAGAGCTGCACCCATACCAGACGTGCGAAGATGAGCAGTCCCGCCAGGATGAAGAGGATGTAGAGCAACCTCACCCGCAGCAGGATGTCGCTTTTGATGCGCGATTTTTCCGGTTTCATCTTGCTCATCAGTCGTCGAGAATTTCACCCGGAACGACCGGGTCGTACAAGTCGATGCCCCGTCGGCGCAGCTCTTCGAGGATGGCCGAGTGGGTCGTATGGCGGAAACGCTGCTCCTGAAGGCGCGTCGAGCGCTCGCGCAGCATCTGGACCTCGCGGTAAAGCCGCGAGTATTTCATGTCGAGGTGCAGCGCCGTGAACATTACGAAGATGCTGACGAAAAACATCGCGGCGATGCAAATCATGTAACGATAGTATTCCGAGGCTCCTTTCCGAACCAGAATATTGCCCGAAAAGAGGAGCCAGAAGATGTTCGAGCGGCGGCGCTCCTCCTTGCGCTGCTCCTCCTGCCGGGCCTCCTCTTCGGCCTGCTCCCGCTCCCGGTCGGCACGAATTTCCTCGTCGGCTTCGCCGCTCTGCACGCGCAGCACTTCGCGCCGGATGCGGCGGGCGAGCTCTTCCTCCCGCTCCCGGGCGGCACGCTCCTCGTCGGTGACGGGGTCGAATTCGTGGTCGTTGTATTTCATGTCGGTCGGAAACGGTTATTGGCGTACGATTTTGGCAGCGGCTCGCAGTTTGGCCGAGCGCGAACGCGGGTTGCGGACGAGCTCTTCCGAGGAGGGAGTGACGGCCTTGCGCGTAATGATTTCGAACGGCGTTTCGGGCTTGCCGAAGAAATCCTTTTCGATGCGCCCCTCGAAATTACCGCTGCGCAGGAAGTTCTTCACCAGCCGGTCTTCGAGCGAGTGGTAGGAGATCACTACCAGCCGTCCGCCGGGGCGCAGCACCTTGAGGCTCTGTTCCAGCGCCATTTTGAGCGCTTCCATTTCTCCGTTTACTTCGATGCGCAGGGCCTGGAACAGCTTGGTCAGGAATTTCGATTCGTCCTTTTTCGGGGTACAGGGCGCTACGGCCGCAACCAGGTCTGCGGTGGTCAGGATCGGCTGCGCGGTCCGTGCGCGGACGATGCAGGCGGCGACTTTCCAGGGGGTGTCGATTTCGCCCCAATCGCCCAGGATGCGGGTCAGGGCATCGGCGTCGAGCGTGTTCACCAGGTCGGCCGCCGTGCCTCCTCCGCGCTGGTTCATCCGCATGTCGAGCGGTGCCGAACCCCGGAACGAGAATCCCCGTTCGACGGCATCGAAATGGTGGGACGACACGCCCAGGTCGGCCAGGATACCATCGACCCGGGTTACTCCGCGCAGCCGCAGGGCGCCCCGCATGAAGCGGAAGTTGCTTTCGACGTAATGGAAGCGGCTGTCTTCCGGACAGTTGTCCCGGGTATCCCGATCCTGATCGAAGGCGTAAAGACGTCCCCGGTCGCCCAGTGCCGACAGGATGCGGCGCGAATGTCCGCCACCGCCGAAGGTGAGATCGACATAGGTTCCTGCAGGATCGATGTCGAGCAGTCGGACGGACTCTTCGAGCAGGACGGGCGTATGATAGACGGAGGTCATTTGGTTTCGATATATATTTAGGGTGTAAAGTTAGGCAATTTGCAGGGAAAAATCGTTATCTTTACCGAAGAAAAAACGGTTGAGAACGGTCGTACTCCGGAAGGCCGGGGTGTCCCGCTTCCGGGATCTCCCTGTACCGATGCGGAGTTTCGATTGGAAATCCGAGCGTAGGTGCGATAGGTGCAAATCGGGCGTCGTACGACTTTCGACCGATAATTAAAAGGGTTACGTTATGCCGAAAATAGATGTCGATGCCGTGCTTGCGGCAAAGGCTCCCCGGATCGCCCGATGGGTGCCGGGATTCGTTATCCGCTGGCTCAAGCGCACGATCCATCAGGACGAAATCAACTATATTCTGGATGAGTATTCCGCGCTTCCTCCTCAGCAGTTTATCCAGGCTTGTTTTAAGTTCTGGGGAGTGACCTATTCGGTCGAAGGGCTCGAAAAGCTCGACCCGAAGGGACGGTATCTCTTTGCCTCGAACCATCCTTTCGGGGGAATGGATGGTATGATGCTGGCCGACGAGCTGGTCGGATATTTCGGCGATGCGCGGGTGATCGTGAACGATTTGCTGATGCACGTCGAGCCGCTGCGACCGCTCTGGATCCCGGTGAACAAGCACGGTTCGCAATGCGGGGAATACCTGCGCAGGTTCGACGAAGCTTTTGCAAGCGATTGTCCGATTCTGACCTTCCCGGCCGGGCTTTGTTCGCGCCGTCGGCAGGGGGTGGTGTCCGATTTGCCGTGGCGTTCGAATTTCGTCAAGCGGGCGGCGGCGTCCGGGCGCCGGATCGTGCCGGTTTTCGTCGAGGGCGAACTATCCGATTTCTTTTACCGCCTTTCCAATTTTCGGAGGAAGATAGGTATCCGGTTCAATATCGAGATGCTCTATCTGCCCGACGAGATGTTTTCGCAGAAGGGAAAACATTTCCGGATACTGGTCGGGGAGCCTGTTTCGACGGACGAGCTGGTCGAATGCGGATCGTGGCAGCAGCGGGCGGATTACGTACGCGAAAAGGCGTATTCTTTGGAAAAAAAGTTGCGTGCCGAAGCAAAACACGGATAAATTGTTTAGTTTTGCTCTAAATTTAACAGCATGGAACCCATCATAGAGCCTGTAAGCCGAAGTCTGTTGCTCGCGGAATTGACCCCTGAACGCAAGGTCCGAAATACGAACAAGGCTTCGAATGAAATCTATATTTTCGATGCCGCCGAATGCCCGTCCCTGCTGCGGGAGATCGGACGCCTGCGGGAGGTCGCCTTCCGGTCGGCGGGGGGCGGAACGGGGCTCGCCGTGGATATAGACGAGGAGGATCTCGCCGGCGACGGTTATTACCAGTTGATCGTCTGGGACCCTGCGGAGCAGGAGATCGTGGGCGGTTATCGCTTTATCGTCTGCACGTCGGAAAATCCCCGGCATCTTTCCACTGAACATTATTTCACCTTCAGCGACAAATTCCGCAAGGAATACCTGCCCTATACCATCGAACTGGGGCGTTCGTTCGTACAGCCTTCCTATCAGTCGCGCGGCAATTCGAAGAGTATCTATGCGCTGGACAACCTCTGGGACGGTTTGGGGGCGCTTGTGGTGCTGAATCCCAAGGTGAAATACCTTTTCGGCAAGGTGACGATGTACGCTTCGTACAAGGCTATGGCACGCAATGCCCTGATCTGGTTCCTGCGCCGTTATTTTCCCGATCCCGATCATCTGGTGGCGGGTAAAAATCCCGTGCAGCTCGATTTGGACGATCCCTATTACGAGCATTTTTTCACGGGCAAGACCTATGAGGAGAATTACCGTATCCTGATCCAGCGCATCCGCGAGTTCAACGAGAACATTCCTCCGCTGATCAATGCCTATATGAATCTCTCGCCTACGATGCGGGTGTTCGATACGGTAATCAACACCGATTTCGGCGGTGTGGAGGAGACGGGTATTCTGCTGACCATTCCGGACATTTATCCCGAGAAAAAACAGCGTTATATGCGTTGGCAGGGGTGGCGTGAAAACCTCAAGCAGCGCCGGGAACATTTCCGCCTCCGCCTGCAGGAGCATCTCTCGCGTATCGGGAAAAGATGGGAAGTGTAGTCGAGCCGGATTTTCCCGGGTCGGATGTCTTATTTTGATAAAATTACGCCTTTTCGGTGTAATTTTTTTGTTTATGGATGCGGAATTTCTCGAAAAATTGTAATTTTATAGAGAAAAGAGAAGTTTGTATGCGTACAAGATTGGTAGTGTCTTTTTTTATCTGTTTTTTGCTGCAGGCATGCTCCGGAGCTTCGACGACGAAGACGAATGGAGTGTCGAACACATCGGGAAACGATCAGGCCGGATGTATCGCCTTGGATACGATCGGCATCGATGGTGCGGTCGAGAAGTTCGTATGGAACGAAGAGGATGGAATCGGCTTCTTAATTCAGGATAATAGCTATTTGGACTTTATTAAATCGTCTTTCACATCGAGGCCGGTGTTTGCTATGCAGGCTGCTGACGGTCGAATAACCTATTCGACGGAGGATTTGATGAAAGAGATGTGGCCGAAAGAGCGGATCGAGGATCCTGTTTCGGTCGTAGCTTGGCGACCGTATGGATTTGCGTTACAAGAGGACGGGAGTTTTTTTCTTCCGGTCGGTGTGGCGCAGTATGATGAGAAGGGGTGCCGGAGCGTGCCTATGCTCGGCCGGTACCGGGGAAATCTGGCTGAAATGACACTCGATTTCGAAAATATGTTCTCCGCTGTGGAGTTGCGATTGAGGAAAGACAGCTTCGCTCTCGAACCGATTAAGGTGAAACAAGTTATTTTGCAGGGAAACGACGGTGAAATTCTGGCAGGATCGATCAAGGTGGTAGCCAGTAGGCAGGAGCTGCCCGACAGTGTGTGCGAAGAGAGGAAAGTCAGTCCTTGCGTCGTATTGGATTGCGGATCGGGGGTGGAGCTGACGGAAGAATCGACCTCTTTTTATCTGCCTGTACTGCCTGTGGAGTTTCGCCGAGGGTATTCGTTAACGGTCGTGACGGATCGTGACAGCGGGAATATGTTCAGGATTCAATGCGGTGGCAAATTCCCCGTAAGATTGAAAAAAGGTCGGATATACCGTGCGGCGGATACGATTGTTCGCCCGGCGTATCTGCAATACATGATTCCCGATCCCAATTTCCGGGCTTATCTTTTGGAACAGGGGTATATCGAAGAGATCGGCGAAAACGGGAGCCGGGTCGTAGTAACACCTGCCGGTCGGGCTGCGACGAAGATAGATTGTTCGAGGCGGGGTATCGCTTCCTTAGCAGGAATCGAGTATTTCCCGCTGTTGGAGGAGTTGAATTGCTGTATGAATATGATATCGACGTTGGATTTGACGCAGAATCCTCGTTTGGTAAAGTTGGATTGTTCGGGAAATTGTCTTAAATCCTTGGATGTAAGCCATAATTCGGTGCTAATGGAGTTACGGTGCATGTTGAATGAGCTGGTGGCATTGGAAACGGATCGGAATCCGAAGCTGACTGTTTTGCATTGTGCATTTAATCGCTCGTTGAAAGCGTTGGATGTGACTGGTAATCCCCTGTTGAAAGAGTTGGTGTGCACGGAAAACAGTCTGTCGAGTTTGGATGTGTCGCATAATTTGGAACTGAAAAAACTTATGTGCGGAAATGGTTTTGTCAAAAAGAACCGTTTGGAAACCCTGGATGTTAGTAAAAATACCAAACTCGACACGTTGGAATGCTCGGGCTGTTGGCTGAAAACCTTGGATGTCAGTCGGAACCGGGATTTGATATATTTGAATTGCAGTAGAAATGAATTGGAGCGTCTGAATCTCGGCGCTGTTCCGAATTTGAAGGAATTGGATTGTCCCATGAATAAATTGAGCCGACTGGACGTATCTCGTTGCAAGGCTCTGACATGGATTTCGTGCGACAGGAACTCGCTCTCCTCGTTAGATGTATCCCACAACCGGTCGTTAAATTGGCTGTCGTGTGGTGAAAATTTGCTTACTACGTTGGATGTGTCGCATAATTCGGTGTTGGAAACGTTGTGGTGTAATGACAACCAATTGACTACGTTGGATCTTTCGGGAAATCCGATTTTGAGAAAGCTGTATTGTTGCAATAACCGGTTGTCCTCTTTGGACTTGAGTAAAAATAAATTCTTGGAACCGAGGAATGTGTCCGATCACGGGAACTGTTTCCCGGAGGAAGAGGGTTCGATTGTGGTTAATTCCTGCTGTTTCTGAAAAATGAAAAAGGGGCTGTCTAACAGTTTTAGACAGCCCCTTTCGTTGCTTTTTGGTTTTACCGCGACGCGGCGATATTCGAGCTGTGCATGCCCCGGGAATCGCGGGCCCAGTCGTCCCTGGCGCGGAGTACCTGTTCGATGATGTCGCGCACGCAGCCGTGCCCGCCCGCGAACTCCGAAACGTAGCGCGAGGCTTCGATCACCTCGGATGCCGCATCCGAGGGACAGACGGGGATTCCGACTGCCTTCATACACTCCAGGTCCGGGATGTCGTCGCCCATGTAGATGACGTTCGCCGGATCGAGTCCGTGGCGTGCGAAGAAATCCTGCATGGCCGATATTTTGTCCATGCAGTCCAGGTAAACATCTGTGATTCCCAGCATTTTGAGCCGGTGGTCGAGCGTTGCGCCCCGTCCGCCCGTGATGATGCACACTTTGTAGCCCATACGGAGCGCATAGGCGATGGCATAGCCGTCCTTGGCATAGTATTTTCGGATGAAATCCCCATCGACCAGGGGCATGATTCCCCCGTCGGTCATTACGCCGTCCACGTCGAAAATGAACGCTTCGGTCTTTACGATGTCTTCTTTGAAGTTTCCCATATATCTTGACTTAATGATTCATAAATTCGTAACAGTCGCGGATCGTGAGCGAGTGCGGCTTCGTGCCGCCGCAACGTCGGCAGGTCGCCGCGTACGGCAGGCCCGGTCTGCACCCGATGCGGATCGCCCGAATCGACGGCTTTGGCTGCGGTTTCGGCGATCAGGGGTTTCAGTACGTCGAAGGGCAGTTCGGTCCCGTGCAAAATCTCGCCTCCCAATGCGTAGAGGTGATTGACGAAATTGCAGGCGAAAACCGCGGCCAGGTGAAGGCGTACGCGACGGTCGGAGTCGGCACGATATACCGTGCGGCTCAGATTGCGGGCGAACGCTTCGAGCTCCGAGGTGAAGGAGTCGTCGTTTCCTTCGACGAAAAGAGGTATTTTGGCAAAATCCACGCTGCGGCCTTGGGTAAAGGTTTGCAGGGGATAGAGAACGCCCCGACGGTCGAAGCGTGCGGGAAGAGCCTCTATTCCGATGCCTCCGGCCGTATGTACCACAGCGGCTTCGGCGGGTATGGGCAGGCTTTCGGCCAGCGTGGTGATCGCCGCATCGCTGACGGCCAGGATGTAGAGGTCTGCGGCGGCCAGCTCGCGCGGATCGGAGCTCCACGCGGTGCCGTTTTCGAGGGCGAGTGCTGTACCTCGTTTCGCGTTGCGGGCGAAGATCTGGAGCAATGTTGCTCCTTCCGTGCGGCTTATCGCGCGGGCGAGCGCTTCGGCCAGGTTGCCGCTGCCTATGAGGACGATATTTTTCATCTTTCCGAGTGTTTCGATTCGGGCTGCGGCCCGGAAGCCGGTTTGCGGGCGGCGTTCACTGCGTCGTCCAGGTCGATGAGCCGAAGCCGGTCGCCCGCTGTACGGCAGGCCGTCTGAAGCTCGTCGAGCGCGCGGTCTATTCGGCGCGTTTCTTCGGTCGCGGCGAAGTAGAGGCGTGTCGAACTGTAATTGTCGATGGTTCTGAAAATGTTGTAGAGCGTCATTTCGTGGATGTCCCGTCCGGGGGCGAAAGCCACTTCGCGGTCGTCGTCCGGATTCCGGATTTCGATCAGCAGGCCCGTGCGCACGAGCTGGTGCAGGACATCGTTCACGATGCGGGTGGGCAGCGAGAGTCGGCGGCGGAGTTCATCGACCGGGAGCGCCCCTTCGTTTTCCCGAAAGCGGTGTACGACCTGGAGCATGACGGCCAGGATGATCCGGCGTCGTCGGTCGTTGCTGATGCCGAGCGATTCGCGCTCTTCGGCGAAACGGTCGATATTCTGGTAGGCGAACGAGAGTTCGCCGCCGAAGAGCAGGATTTCCCACGAGATTTGCAGCCATAACAGGAAGAGCGGCAGGGCTGCGAAACTGCCGTAAATCGCGTTGTAGGAGGTCATCCATCCTTGCAGATAGAGGTAGCCCCACTGAAAGAGCATGAAGACCGTTCCTGCGACGATACCCGCCATGAAAGCGCTGCGCCACAAGACTTTCGTATTGGGCACGACGGCATAGATCAGGGTGAAGCTGCCCCAGATGATGACCAGGGCCGAAAGTTTCGAAAGAAGGATGCCGAGGAACGTATTCCCCGCGTCGAAGAACCGGAGCAGATAACCTCCCATCGTGCTGGCCACGAGCCAGAGGATCGGGGCGACCATCGCGATGACGATGTAGTTGAGGTATTGGCGGGCGATATTGCGCGAGGACTGAACCTCCCAGATGTTGTTGAAAGCGCTCTCCACCGACCCGAAAACCCGGATGACGGCCCAGAAAAGGGTTACGACGCTGACCAGGGCGATAAGCCCGCCCTGCGTATTGGCGAGGGCTTTGCGGGCGAATTCCACCATGTAGTCCAATACTTCGACGTTTTGCGGGAAAAGGGCGTAGAGATCGTCGATCAGGCCGTCCAGAAGCCCGAATCCCTTGACTACGGCGAATACCAGCGCCAGGATCGGGACGATCGAGATGAGCGTATAGAACGTCAGGGCGGCGCTGCGCACGATCGTATCGTGGGCGATCAGGCCGCGTGCCGTGTAGAACAGCAGCTTGTACTGTCTGACGGCCCACCGGACGCGGGGATTGCGGTAGGAGTTTGCGTTGCGCCGCAGGATCGTGTCCGTGAAGTAGGTGAAGACGTTCTTGACTTTCATTTCGGGACGTTTCTCAAAGATAGCTATTTTAGACGGATCGTCCAATAATCCTGCCCGATTTTCGTGAAGGCGATCCGTCGCTCGCCGCCTTCGCGTATGCCGAGCCGTGCGGCGATTTCAGCCGCCGTGAGCGGGAAATCTTGTTTCAGAATCGTCAGTCGGCTGCCGGAAAGCTCCCGTTTCAGTTGCTTGGGGTTGTAGGGCTCGATCCGCTCGATCTCCAGCCAGCGGCCCAATGTGTCTTCGGACTTTTCCGCTGCGAATCCGTAGCCGTTCGGACTCCAGATGTCGGCGCGACCTTGCAGGTAGGTCGGCGCCAGCCGGGCTTTTTGAAGCGCTACGTCGGGGATCAGCAGCCAGCGGTAAGCGGCCGGATCGAAGGGCTTGTCGCAGGGAGTTGCACGGGCTTCGGCGGGCGGACAGGAAAATTCTCCCAGTCCGAGCGCAACGGCCGTCAGCAGGGGACCCGTGCCGTCGGCATAGACGACGACTTCCTTGCATTCGTCGTGCAGCGACACCACCTCCGTGCGGCAGGGACCGAAGAGCCGGAAGGTTTCACCGACGTCGAACAGCGGGGAGTTCTTGACGCAGAGGTTCGGGGCGATGCGACGGAGTTCCGGCAGCAGCTTCGGTATGTCGGGAGAACAATCCTCCAGCCGCACCAGCTTGCGCCCTCCGGCGCTGCGACGGTCGGGGTCGGCGTAGATCCAGTCGAAGTGGTCCAGGGTCGAGGCGAGGAACGCCTCGGCGGAGGAGTTGATAACCCGTATGTTCGTTGCGCCCAGCCGCCGGAAATTCTTTTCGGCGACGGCCGCCAGCGTCGCATCCCGTTCGAGGGTGATGACTTCGCGGAAGCGTTTCGAGAGGTAGAGGGCATCGACGCCCAGTCCGCAGGTAAGGTCGAGCACCGTGTTTCCGCTGCAACTTTTGCGGGCCGCGCATGCCTCGCTCGAGGCCTGTTCGAAAGCCAGCGGCGGGAGGATGCAGCGGGCTTCGTAGTAGGAGGGGAGTTTCGTCCGTGCCCGTGCGAGGTATTTGACCTGCGTGGCGACGAGTGCCGCATGCGGAATACGCTTGTCGAGGGCGATCGCCGCAGGGTCGCGGCCAATTTGCTCTTCGACGGTATGCCGCACTTCGGGAGTCAGCAGCAGTCGGTATTGTTCCGGAGTCATCATTCCGGGAGCGAAGATACCGATTTTTTCCGTTCGGCGCTCCATAGGAGCAGGGTTGCGAAGATGAAAAGTCCGTAAACACTCCAGCATTGGGTTGTCGTGAGCCGGATGTCGAGGGCGGCTGCCGGAAGTGCCGCTGCAGCTCGGATCAGTTCGTTCTGTGCCCGGGCTGCGAATCCTGCGACGACCGAGAAGAGCGGTGCGAGCGCCGTTCCCGGGATCACGAGCCAGAGCGTGCAGCTCCCGACCACGACGTAGGAGAGCAGGATGACGACGGGGTTGAGTGCCAGCCCGACGACCGAGATCTGGCCGAAGGTATGGGAGATAAGAGGTGCGGTCGCAGCGGACGCTGAAAATCCGATGGCGAGGGTTGCGGTCAGCATATCGATGCTTTTGCGGCGTGTTCGCAGGAGGCGGCAGAGGGGGAGTCCCCAGGCGATGATGCCGGCGACGGCGATGAAGGAGAGCTGGAAGCTGATGTCGAACAGGTAATCGGGATGGAAGAGCAGCATGACGAAGGCTACGCCGGCGAGTGTGTTCATCCCGACGTATTCCGACGACGAGGCCAGGGCGAATTGCAGGACGGAGAACATCAGCGCGGCCCGGACGACGCTGGGCGGGAATCCCGTCGTGGCGGCATAGAGCCAGATGAGCAGGATGACCGCGATATTGCGCAGGATGTGTCCGTGCCGGAAGAGCGGCAGCCACCAGAGCAGCAGGTTGGCGAGCAGAAAGACGATGCCCACGTGCAATCCCGAGACGGCGAGCAGGTGCGAGGTCCCGCTGCGCGAGTAGGCCGCACGGAGTGCCGGGGAGAGCGAGCGTCGATCCCCGGCCGTCATAGCGTTGCAGAGGGCCTGTTCGTCGGGTGCCAGGGCCAGACGGTCGAGCCGTGCGACGGCCCGTTCGTGCAGGAACAGGGAGAGGTGCTTCGGGGAAAGCTCCCGGTGCAGGGTGTCGCGCAGCAGCAGGCTTGAGCGGTTCAGGTAGAGGGTGCCGACGTATCCCCGGCGGGTCATCAGCCGTCCGTAGCCGCCGTGACGGGCGGTGAAAGGGTAGATTTTGCCGCGTACGACGGCTCGGTCGCCGGGATTCAGTGCGGTCGAAGAGTCGCATCGCACCACGAGGTTTCCGGCGGCGGGGAGCCATTCTCCGGTTGCGGAGTTCCGCCGGGCGCGGATCGTTGTGCCGGAGGCCGTTTTGCCTTCCCGTTCGGAGAGGCGTTCCCGGACGATGATTTCGTATTCGCCCGGAGTGCCGGTCGGCGGAGCGGGAGTGTGTCTCAGTTCGGTGACGGTCATGCCGAAAAGCAGAATGGCTCCCAGGGTGGCGAGGTTTGCGCCCCGGTCGTCGGCGAGCAGTGCCAGGATACCGCAGACGAGGAATCCGCCTACTAACAACCACAGCGGCAGTACGTAGTGGTCGGCCAGCAGGATGCCGGCCGCGAGCGGCGGCAATGCGCGGAGCAGGGGCATGCGCCGGAGTTTCGACCGGAGGTTTTCGGACTTGAGTCGTAGCATAACGGAGCCGGATCGCGGGAAATGGACGGAGAACCGGGCTTTGACTTTGTGTTTTTTTCGTTTTCTGCGTTCGGCGGGACCTCGCGGGCAGTCGCGGGCCTCGTCGATCGGATATTTGCGGTTTGCCTCCTTTGGAGGCGGCGGAATATTCCCGCCTCTTCGTTACATCCGCTTCGAGTGTCGGTTTTCGGATTCGGCGATTTCCCAATTCGTAAAGATAATTATTTTTCGGAAGAATGAGCCGTTCGGATGTATGGATAATACAAAACGACACGCATCAAATAGAATGATGCGTGTCGTTTTGTCGTGTCGGAGATCTTTTCGCCCGTTTAGAACGATGCGAATGTGTTCCAGTTCGAATTTTGCTCCGCTGCGGCCTGAATGTCGGCAGGCAGGTTGGCGAAGAAATCGAAGCCGGTGAGCCGTTCGATCTCGGCGACGGAAGTCGCATAGTTCGTGTAGTTATCGTTCGAGTACTCCCTGTGTTCCATCCAGAAACCGATCGTCATGGCCGACGTCACTTTGTTCGACGCGTCGCGCCGGACTTTCAACAACGCTTTGTAGTAATAGTTCGGTACGGGGCATCGTTTGCTGTCCGACTTCGGTGTGATCCAGGTGATCGCTTCGTGGTTGCCTGCGGTCTGGAGAATAGCGCCCGTCACCACATATACCGTGTCCGTAGTCGCAGTGATATTTCGGACGCCGCTTTCGAGCTGCTGCCAAATACCGCCGTTGAATTTGTTCTGAATCTGCGGCGTGGAATTGGTTGCGTAATAGGTCTGTACGACCAATTCGTCCGAACCGTTGCGGTCGGCGTTGGGTATCTGGTGCCCCCGGGCGTAGAACTCTTTCGAATTGTCATATCCGTCCGATGTGGTAGCTCCGAGATTGACCCCGTAGCTGCTCGACCAGACGTTGATCTGTTCGGATTCGGCCAGTCCGGGATTGCGCTGCCATTTGTCGGAACGTCCGTTTCCCATGTGTCCTTTTGCGAGCGGATAGGCTACCCAGTAAGCCGTGTAGGTCGATTTGTCGTAGTACATCGTGTAGTTGCGCTGCGATCCGGAGGCGGGATAAACCGTCTGCGTGATCGTCGCGTCGGCTGTCGTGCGGGCCGGAAGCTCGTACCAGGCGGCATGATCCGTCCGTGCTCCTTCGGTGGTAAAGGTTGTCGAAGAACTCTGCGGCGTGGAGCCGTTGGTCGCCGTTACGACGCCGTAAACCGTGTACGTCGTTGCGGGCAGAAGATCGGAGAGGTTGGCGGTCGCTTCGTTTCCGACAACAGCGGCAACGACACTTCCCGTGTCGCTGCCGTTCGTTGCGGAATAGAAGAACTGCACCTCGGTTGCGTAAGCGGTGTCGGTCAGACTACTGGAAACCTTCGCTGTACTCGAAGTTATGTCGCTTACGCTCGGTGTGGCAATTCCCGGGGTAGGGTCTGGGGAAGGATTATCGCCTCCCCCTTCTCCCGAGTTTCAGTTGATCGTGATGGTTTTAATCATCAACGACTTGCCGCCCGATTCGGTGTTTAACGTAAGGACGATCTCGCCGGACAGCGGAGTTTCCGATTCGACGACATACTCCTGGTTATTCGTTTTTGCCAAGGAGATCGTTTCGCCGAGTGCTTGTCCACCGACGGTTGCATTCACGGTACTTAAGTTTGCCGTATTTGCCGACATAACCAACGTGATTTTTTTGATTCCTCCGGTATAATCGGACGTTTTTATGGTGACACCGCTGGGTTTCGACCAGGAAAGACCACGATTGTTTTGATCAAATGCAGTGGGCGCTTTGCTTGCAGTCCATGTCAGTCCGTTCACCGTTAAGCCGGCAGCGATCTTGTCTTTATCCGCGCTTTCGAAGGTGTAGGTCCAAGTTTCTCCGACACCGCCTTCCGGTTTGCTGTTCTGGGTAATGAGCAATGTTGCGTTGGCTGTACCCAGTGAAGTAGTGGCGGTAAGAACGATGCGTGCTGTACGAGGTGTTGCGACCGTATTTTCTGTGGCTGCGACTTCGAGGCGATTTTCGCTGCCGTTGTAATCATCTGTGGTGATCCAGTCCGGCTGTTCGGTTCCTTCAGTGCCGTCGTAAATAGCGACGGAAACGTCTTGCGTTTCGGCGTTCTTCAACGTAACGGGGATATAGTGAGTTTCCGTATCGTTGTAAGACAGCGTTAGGGTCGTCTGATCCAACGTGATTTGAGGCAACTTGACGTATTCGGCAGGGATCAGGGTCAGATCTTTTGTCTGGGAACCGGTATAGAATCCAAAACCGTAAGCTGCCTGCGTGTTTTTCGCCAAAATACGGGAAGGGGTCGCTGCCGATGCGATTTGGTAAGTGCCTTCGGACTTGTTCTTGGTAATTACCAGTTCATAAGGAGTCGTAGAGGTCGTAGCGCTGTTGCCGCTTTCCCAGGAGAGGTAGTTCTCGCCTTGACTGATCGTGTAGTTGTCACCCGATTTGGTAATTGTCCAAATGAGGGTTTCGTCCCCGGTTTTGTAGGGATTAGACGGCGTAATCACTACGGGAGCCAAACGGGAGCCTTCAGCTAAAGAACTCATTGCATAGGTTGTTTCGGATTGGGTCGCCGTGATGACGTAGTCGCCGCTCAATGTTTCGTTCTCCTCTTCCGTAGCGCCGGTCATATCGACCGCGAAAGTCGAACTGTCGCCCGCTGCGAAAGCCAGGGCCCGGCCCTCCTGAACGGTTACCGTCTTGGTGAAGATCTTCGATGCGGTGGTCACGGTAACGGTGAATGTTTCACCGGTTGCCACTTCGAACGGGAAGCAGGTGAAATAAGCCGTCATACCCGCTTCGCTATTGGCCGTGATGTTCATCTCCGAAGAGTAGTTCAACGTCACGTTATCGGCGAAATTGTTAATATAGCCATACTCCTTGATGGTACCTGCCGTCATATCGACATAGCTGCGGCCCGTGACTTTTTTGTCGGGAGCCGTAAATTTGACGCCGAGGACACTTTCCGCAGATGCGAGGTTCTTGACCGTCATCTTACCGATGGCGACGGCACGGCCGAAACTCATTTGCAGTTCGGTCGGCTGACTCTCCACAGAGATCGATTTGGCGATCAGCAGGTCCGCGTTCGAATCGAAACTCGTAGCGGTCGGCTGCTGGACTGTGGGAGTGATGACCTTCATGTTGGTGATGTCCGTATTGCTGGTGGTAACCCATGCCGAAGCGGGGTAAACCGCGTTGTAAACGAGCGGGGTGTTCTCGTTTGCGGGGAACGTTACGGCGAATTTTGCAATGTCGCCGCTTATCACGCCCTCTTGCGAGGTAGCAAATACGGTAGTGGAAGCTGCCGTTTCGAGTACTTGCAGGAATTCACCGGTCGCATTCCACGAAACTTTCCCCGTCAGGGGATCATACGTTGTACGGGAACCGGATGCCGATTCGAGTTCTGACGATGCGGAGACCGTCATGGTTACTTTGCGCCCGTTCGACGGGTCGGAAACCGTGTCGTCTTTGGAGCAGGCTGTGAACAGAGATGCACACACCGCAACAGCCAAGATGGATTTGAAAAAAGTTTTCATAGTCGTGCAATGTGTTTGTTAGTACTCTCCGTAATCGGTGTCATTGATGCTGCCGCCTGCTTCGCCCGATCCTCCATAGTCCAGGACGGTGCTGTTGGCAAAACCTTTTTCGATCGAGATGTTAAGGATCTCAATCGAAGGAGCGGAGTACGAAGTTCCCCCCCCCTTAACCGTAGATTTGTAGTGTCTTTCCATAGTAATAGAGATATATGTTTGAGAGTTTTTACATCCTTTCCCGGTTAATGGGCTACCACAAATATAGACAATATTCGATTAAGGAACAAGAAAGAATCCAAAATTCATCGAATCTTCATATTTCGATGCGGATTATGCGCGAAAGCGTCCGAAATTTAATATAAATTGTCGAACATGCTCTGGCTTTTGTCGTATTTCAGGTCGGCGAGGGAAGCCGCTTTGACGCCGATGTTGAAACTCCAGCTCTGATAGTGGCCGAAGGGGACCCACGCGAACGACATTTGCCAGCAATGCAGGTCGCGTGTAATGGTGATGGAGGCCGGAGTCAGCTCCTTGGCCTGGAAGTCGTAACCGCCCTGGATTGTTACACCCATTTTTGGCAGAATCGTAACGCTGCCGTTGATGCCGAGCGTTTGGGTGATGTTTTTCTGGTAGCCCGTCGTGCCGTTGTTGGTCGGTGATGCGGAGTAGCTGATCGTATAGTTGAATCCCAGGTTCCAGGGTAGCGAGAAGTCGTAGTAGGCCTGGGTCATGTATTGCCGTCGCAGGGCCGGGTTCATTTGCCCGTAAGGGTCGTAGAAAGGATTGGCGTAGGCCGGATCGACCGGGGCGCTGTTGATGTCGTTGATCGCCGGGGTGGAGTTGTCCTGGCGGGATTGGAACGTATAGCCGAACGAAGTGCTGGCCGATACCACACGGCCCGGGAAAAAGAGTTTGTTGATACGCTGGCCCTGCGGGGTGACCCGGTAAGGGTCGAGCGTAGCGTTGATATTGATGCCGAAATTCTGGAAAACGGTCGTGCGCAGCGAAATGGGGATGTTCGAAAGTCCCATGGAGTCGGCCAGGAAGTTATAGGATACCTGTCCGATGCGGAGTTCGTCGATCAGTTTGATCTTCTTCATACCCGAGGTATCGCGTTTGCTGAGCACCTTCATTTCGAGCGTCTGCGAGAGCGAGGCGTTGATGGCCATGGACTGACCGGAGCTGGGCACGCCGAAGATGCTCCCTTCGAAAGGCGAGTAGGTCTTGAAATTACCCAGCGTATCGCTCTGCACGGTCTTTACGTAGCCGTATTTCTGCTTGGAGAAGTCGGGGGCGTAGGAGAAGCTCACCGTCGGGGTGATCGTGTGGCGGATCGCCTGTATCTTGCGCGTTTTCTTCTTGGCCTCGTAGCGGCCATAGATGATCGTCGAGGCCTGCAGGCTGAAGTTGTAGTTGTACAGACGGTAGAACCCGTACTCCGGGTCGAGTTTGTCGATGCGGTTCAGCACCGGGTTCCAAACCTGCTCCTGTTTTTTGAAATACCACTTTTCGGTGTAGTTGATCGTAGGTCCGAAGTTGATATAGTTGAAGATGTTGTACGTCGCCGAGATGGGAATGCTATGCTCGAAGCCGTACTGCATGTTCTGGAGTGTTTCCTTGGTGAAGATTTCGGACTCTTTGGCGTTGGCCTTGTTGTTGAACTTGCCGGTGTAGCGGAGCGAAATCTTTTCGTACCATCGCTGCTTGCCCATCGCCTCCTTGCGTTTGAAGGGGTAGAAGGTCGAAACGTTGAAGACGACGTTCGGCAGGGCGATCGAGAGCGTTCCGCTCTGCGAGTTCTGCGAAACGGACATGTTGGCCGAAAGGGAGAACGGTGTGCCGAGCCAGCTTTTCGAATAGGAGATCGTCGAACTTGTCTGCGTCTGGAGCGCTTCGTTCAGGCTGGTAGCCGAATAGCGGTTGTAGCCGCTGGTACGGAAATCGACCGATGCGGAGAAGGTCGATCCCGGATTGGCTTTGGGGTCTTGCGTATGCTGCCAGTAGAGCTGGAAGTTGTTCTGCTGGAGGAAGTCGGGTTCGCCCTTGTCGCCGACACGGACGTTCGAGTAGTTGAAATTCAGGGTGCCGTTGTACTTGTAACGCTTCATATAGCGCGACATCGCGGATGCCTCCCACGATCCGAGGGTGTAGATACCGCCCCGGATGGCCAGGTCCATGTGCTCTCCGAGCGTGAAGTAGTAGCCCAGGTCACGGATGTAGAATCCCTTGGTCGATTCCTCGCCGAAAGTCGGCATCAGCAGACCCGACTTGGGGCCGGAACTGAGCGGGAAGAAACCCTCGGGCAGCAGCGGAAAGTAGATGGGAACGTCTTCCAGGACCAGGTAGGCGGGACCCGTGACCACTTTCTTGCCGGGAATCACCTTCGCCTTGGTCATCGCCAGGTAGAAGTGGGGGTGGTCCGTCTGGTCGCAGGTGGTGTATTTGCCGTCCTGGATGTGGATGGTGTTGTCGTCCATCTTTTTGACGTTGTTGCCGATCAGCCAGCCGTCGCCCTCCTGAGTCGCCACGCCTTTGATTTTCGCCTTTTTGCTGCCGATGTTGTAGGTGATCGTGTCCATCGTGTAGGGATTGGCGGCTCCTTCGGTGAAAGTGGGGTTGGTAACTGTCGGTTTGCCGTCTATCGTGTCGCGCTTGCCGTGGGCGTAGATGATCTTTTCGTCCATATTGACCCGCATGAAATCTCCCTTGAGATTCATGTTCTGGTAGTTGATATCACCCTGGTTGTAGATATAGACCGTGCGGTTGCGTACGTCGTAGTAGAGCGAGTCCTGGTTTTTGCCGCTGATGATGTCGTCCAGGAAAGATTTTTTCCGGGTCGTATCGCGCTGGGTCGTGTCCTGACGCAACGAATCGCGCAGCAGCGAGTCGTTGCCGGTGGGAGCCGTACTGTCGGCGGGGGCGATCGGCGAGAGGGGAGGCGCTCCGAAGATCGAGTCGATCCTGGTGTCGAAAAGCGAATCCTGCTCCTCTTCCGTACGTGTTTCGGCGGTCGGGGGGCGGTCGGCTTCCCGTTGAAGGCGCCGAATCTCCCGGCGGGTTTCGCGGCGGGATTTTTGTACGGCTTGCGTCGGAGTGCTGTCGGGCGGTGTTTGGCGTTCGGGTGTCGCGGGATGCTGCACTCCGCCCGGCAGCGCCATGCCGAGCACCGGAAGCAGGAAGAGCAGCAGGAGTGCTCCCGAGAAGATATATTTTGCCTTTAGCCTGTCCAAAATTCCAAAAAAAATCATACCTTTGCCGACGAGTCGGCAAAACCGCCCGAAAATGGCTCCGAAGGCCTCAGTGCGGGGGTTTTAACATCCGGCAAATATAGGTAAAAAATTCAGAACCGTTAAATTTTCAGCCACTTTTGCTATGCGGAAATCGCTTTTTCTTGTTGCCCTGTTTTTGATTGCGACACTCTCTTTCAACGGAGTTGCCGCGCAGAATATTGCACAGGGCGTGCGGGTCGTCGTAATCGATGCCGGGCACGGGGGGCCGAAGTTTCCGGGAGCTCATTACAGAGGCGTTTATGAGAAAGATCTCAACCTTCAGATCGCTCTGAAGCTCGGGGCCTTGATCGAGAAGGAGATCCCCCAGTTGAAAGTGGTTTACACGCGTAAGACGGACAAGCAGTTTTCCGAAAGTCTGACCCAGGATTTGCAGGCTCGGGCCGATATCGCCAACAAGGCGGGCGGCGACCTGTTCATTTCGATCCATACCAATGCTGCGGCATCGGCGTCGGCACGGGGAGTCGAGACCCTGATTATGGGTGAGAGTCCGCTGGAGAAGAACGCCAACGAGCGGGCCCTCTATTATAACAACCAGGAGGAGCTGCTCGATATGTCGAACGAGAAGACGGCGGCGATCGTTCGGGCTTATATCCAGAACCTGCAGTTCACCTATGGTGAATACAGCGAAGCGATGGCCCGTCTGGTGCAGAAACATTACGTCAAGTCCGGGCGGCACAATCGCGGTGTGAAGCGACAGCCGCTCAAAGTGCTCTACGCTACCGATATGCCCGGTATCCTGACCGAGATAGGTTTCCTTTCCAATTCGGAGGAGTACGCTTATATGAATTCGGCGAAGGGGCAGGCTCAAATCGCACGTGCGCTGTGCGATGCGGTGAAGGATTACGTCGCTTTCGTACGGGGTACGCTGCTTGTCGATGACGATGCTATTTACGAACAGGCCGATGCCGATGTCGCGGAGCCGGCTCCGGCTGCCGCTTCGGACAAAGCGGATAAGGGTAGTGTCAAAACCGGGAAAGCCAAACAGGAGAAGACGTTTTATGCCGTGCAGTTGATCGCCAGCGCCAAGCGCGTGCCGCCCAAGGACCGGCAGTTCAAAAGTTACCGGGGAAAAGTCACGGAGTTCGTTACCGGCGGCCGGTTCAGGTATAAGTATTGTGTGGGGCGTTTCGATACCCGCAAGCAGGCCGAAGCCAAGTTGGCCGAGGTGCGCAGGGAGTTCCGCGATGCGTTCGTGGTGAGTTGTCGGGGCGACCGGATCGTACAGTAAATAAAACGAAAAAAACAGGTATATGAGAAGAGAAGTTAAGATCGGCATTTTCGCCGTGCTGATGATCGGCGCCCTCTGGGCGGGTATCCGCTTTCTGAAGGGGTTCGACATCTTCAGTCGCAACGCGGTCTATTATGCCGCTTACGACCAGGTCGATGGCGTGCAGAACGCTTCGCCGATTCTGATCCGGGGCGTGAAGGTGGGAGCCGTGACGGATATTTCGTTCGATCCTTCGATCGGTAACGAGGTCGTACTTCAACTGACGATCCAGCGGAAATACCGGATTCCGTCCAATTCCGAAGCCCGGATCTACAGCAACAGCATCATGGGCGCCAAAGCGATCGAAATCGCTCTGGGCGATGCCGGGACCTACCTGCAATCCGGGGACACCCTCTGTTCGAGCCGCAGCAAGGGCCTGATGGATATGGCGGGTTCGGAACTCGAATTTTTCAAGCAGAAGATGTCGCAGGTCGTGGGGGATTTGAGCCGCACGATGGATAACCTGAATCTGATTATGGAGCAGAACGCCGCGAATATCGAAGGTACGATGTCGCACCTGAATTCGATTACGGGCAGCGTAAACGGTATGTTGCTGTCGCAGCGTGCGAATCTGGAGAGCGCCGTAGCGAATTTGACCCGTTTTTCGGAGATGCTCGGCGAGAACTCTCCGCGTATGGACAGTATTATCCTGAATTTAAGCAATTTTACCGACCAAATACAGCGTGAGAATCTGGCCGGGGCGCTCGATTCGACTCTGATGAATCTCAATGCGATCCTGGCCCGTGTCAATGCCGGGGAGGGGACTGTCGGGCAGCTCGTCAGCGATCCCCGTCTGTACGAATCGCTCAACGAGGCGACTGCGAACTTGGCGTCGCTGCTGGCCAACTTGCAGGCCCATCCTGCTCGTTACGTCCATTTCTCGCTGTTCGGCCGCGATCCCGAAAAGGCCGACCGCAAGCAGCAGAAAAAAGAGGCGAAACATGCCCGGCGCGATTCGCTCAAGGCCCTGAAAGCGGCCCGATAGTTTCGAATGTTTTCTCTGTGCGATGATCTATCCGGCGAACTTTGAACAGAAAGTCGGTTTCGACCGGCTGCGTGAGCAGGTCGCGGCGCTGTGTACGATTCGCGGCGGCCGGGAAAGGTTGTGCGCCGAACAATTCAGCACTTCGCAGGCCGATGTCGAGCGGCGGCTGGCGCTGGCGGACGAGATGCGCCGTCTGCTGGAGATGGAGCATGATTTTCCGGACGACGAGTTCGTCGATGTCGATTATATCCTTTCCAAACTGAAGATCGAAGGCAGCTTCCTCGAAGTCGAGGAGGTCGTGTTGCTGCGCCGGGCGCTGGCTTCGGCGGGGGCGATCGCCGGTTTTATCCTGGGGCGCGGTGAGGAGCTATATCCCGAACTGCGGCTCCGCAGCCGGGGGATCGAGGCTTTCCCGGAGATCGTTCGGGCGATCGACGGTATCGTCGATCAGTACGGCAAGATTCGGGACGACGCTTCGCCGGAGTTGCAGCAGATCCGGCGGATGATCCTCGAACGGGAGGGGCAGGCCGCCAAACGCCTGCAGCAGGTGTTGTCGAATGCCAAGAAAGCCGGTATCGTGGAGGCCGACGCGATGCTCTCGATCCGCGACGGCCGGGCGGTGATTCCGGTCGCAGCGGCCAATAAACGCAAGTTGCAGGGTTTCATCCACGACGAATCGGCCACGGGCAAGACCTTCTACGTCGAGCCGGTCGAGGTTGTCGAAATCAATAACGAACTCAAGGAGCTGGAGTACGCCGAGCGGCGCGAGATCGTGCGGATACTTTCGGCCTTCACCGACTCGATTCGCCCCGAAGCGGATCGGATCGCGCTGATCGGCGACTATCTTTCGGATCTGGATATGATCCGTGCCAAAGCCCGCTGGGCCGTTGCCAACGGAGCGGTGAAACCGATCGTTTCGACGGACGACCGGCTGGTGCTGCGCAATGCGCGGCATCCCTTGTTGCAGCAGACGCTCCGGGCGCAGGGCAAGCAGGTGGTGCCGCTCGATCTGCAACTCGACAAACGGCGTCATATCCTGGTGATTTCGGGGCCGAATGCCGGCGGCAAGTCGGTGTGTCTGAAAACTACGGGCATCATCCAATATATGTTCCAGTGCGGATTCCTGGTTCCGGCATCGGAGAATTCGGAGCTGCCCCTGTTCCGCAACCTGATGATCGACATCGGGGACGAGCAGTCGATCGACGACGATCTTTCGACCTATTCGTCGCACCTGCTCAATATGAAGAACATGCTCGCCGGAGCTTCGAACCGGACGCTGGTGCTTATCGACGAGTTCGGCTCGGGTACGGAGCCCATCATCGGCGGGGCGATCGCGGAGTCGATCCTCGATCGGCTCCGCAGCAAAGGCTGTTACGGGGTGATTACGACCCACTATGCCAACATTAAGTATTATGCGTCGAACACCGAGGGAATTGCCAACGGAGCGATGATGTTCGACGTGCAGAATATCCGGCCGCTGTTCCGGCTCGAGATCGGCAAGCCGGGCAGTTCGTTCGCGGTGGAGATCGCCCGCAAGATCGGGTTGCCGGAGGATATTATCCGCGATGCGGGCGAAAAGGCCGGCAGCGATCATATCAACCTCGAGAAACAGTTGCGTGAAATCGCCCGTGACAAACATTACTGGGAGCAGAAGCGCGACCGCATCCGGATCGCCGACCGTAAGGTCGAGGAGCTGGAACAGACCTATGCCGACCAGCTTTCGCGCATCCGGCAGGAGCGCTCGGAAATCTTGAAAAAGGCCAAGGAGGAGGCGCAGCGGATGATCGCCGACGCCAACCGTCAGATTGAGAATACGATCCGGACGATCCGCGAAGCGCAGGCTGAGAAGGAGCTTACCCAGTTGGCCCGTAAGGAGTTGAACGATTTTCGGGACAGGGTGGAGAGGACGGATGCAGCGGATGCGGCGCACGACGAACGGGTGGCCCGCGAAATGGAGAAACTCGAACGCCGCCGCCAGCGTCGTGCCGAGCGCAGACAGCAGGCCGGCGAGACTCCGGAGGTCGCACAGCCTGCCGTGCCGGAGAAACCCCGCGAGGCGGAGGTCGGCTCGAAGGTGAAGATCGCCGGGCAGGACATTCCCGGCGTGGTGCTTTCGATCAAGGGCCGGAAGGCGCAGGTGGCATTCGGACAGATTCTTACGACGGTGGATAGAAGTTCGCTCGTCGTGATCTCGGGCGCCGAATTCAAGCAGGCGACCAGGCCCGTGCAGCCGCGCACGGTGGTATCGGTCGATGTGTCGGCCCGCAAGTTCAATTTCAAGGATCATATCGATGTGCGGGGCCTGCGTGCCGCCGAAGCATTGGAGGAGGTGCGGGATTTTATCGACGACGCGATCATGGTCGGCGTCGGTACGGTCACGATCCTGCACGGCAAGGGGACGGGGGCGCTCAGGGAGGAGATCCGCCGTTATCTGCGCACGGTGCCGGAGGTCGAACGGGCTGCGGACGAACACGCCGACCGGGGCGGAGCGGGGATTACGGTGGTGACTCTGCGTATGGATTGACGGCAGTTATGTAAAGGAAAGATACGACATGAAATACATGTTATCGGAAATCGCCCGCATTTGCGGGGGCGAACTCATCGGGGAGGATTTGCCGGTGGCACGGGTGCTTACCGACAGCCGCAACTGTTCGTTCGGCGAGGAGCCGCTGTTCGTGGCCATGAAAGGTACTAATCACGACTCCCACGCCTTTATCGGCGAGATGGTTCGCCGGGATGTGAAGGCATTTCTTGCGGAGCGGAAAACGCAGCTTCCGGCCGGTTGCGGCTACGTGGTGGTTCCGAGTGCCATCGCTGCCCTCCAACAGCTTGCGGCCCATCACCGGGCTCGGTTCAAGGGGCGCGTGGTCGGTATTACGGGTTCGAACGGGAAGACGGTGGTCAAGGAGTGGATCGCCCAGCAGATTCCTGCCGGCGTCAAATATTTCCGGTCGCCGAAAAGTTATAATTCGCAGTTGGGCGTGGCGCTCTCGCTGCTGATGATCGAAGGGGACGAGGAGTTGGCGTTGATCGAAGCGGGTATATCCTGTCCCGGGGAGATGGTGCGTCTGGAGCGGATGATCCGTCCCGATACGGTGATTTTTACTTCGATCGGCGAGGCGCACCAGGAAAATTTCACCTCGCTCGAGGAGAAGAGTGCCGAAAAGTTGGTGTTGGCGAAGGGAGCGCGAACCATTATTTATCATGGTGGCTCCTCCCTGCTCGAACGGATGATCCGCACGTTATACGGCGGCCGGCAGTTGCAGGACGCTGCGGAATATCCGCTGCCGGAGCAGTTGCCCGCAGGGGTTCTGGAGAGCGGGGCCGGGCGTGTCGATGCCCAGTTGGTCGGGGCGTTCTGTCGGGTGATGGGCTTTCCCGACCCCGATTTCGGCCGGATTCGGCCCGTGGCGATGCGCCTCGAGTTGAAGGAGGGAATCAACGGTTCGCTGCTGATCGACGACGCTTACAATTCGGACATCAACTCCCTCTCCATTGCGCTCGACTACCTGCATAATATGGCCGCCGGCCGTCCCATGACACTCATTCTTTCGGATATCGAGCAGAGCGGCGTCGAGGACGGAGTGCTTTACGGCGAAGTGGCCCGCCTGGTGGCCGCCGCCGGAGTGAGCCGTCTGATCGGCGTGGGAGACCGTATTCGAAATGCCGGGGCGAATTTCGCCTGCGACAGCGCCTTTTACCGCACGACCGACGAGCTGTTGCGCAACCTGCGCCGCGACGATGTGGCCGGGCGCGTGGTGCTCATCAAGGGCAGCCGCGACAGCCGCTTCGAGCGGGTGAGTCATGCGCTCGAACGCAAGAGCCATACGACGGTATTGGAGGTCGATCTCGATGCCATGATCCACAACCTGAATTATTTCCGTGCGCGGCTCCGTCCCGGAGTGCGGCTCGTGGCGATGGTCAAGGCGGCCAGCTACGGCGCCGGGGATTTCGAGGTGGCCCAGATGCTCCAGCATCAGGGGGTCAATTACCTGGCCGTAGCTTTCGCCGACGAAGGGGTGCTGCTCCGCGAGCGGGGAATTAGAATGCCGATCGTCGTTCTGAATGCCGACGAGGGTAGTTTCGATCTGATGGTCGCTCACCGGTTGGAGCCCGAAATATACAATTTCCGTTCGCTGGCGTTTTTTTCGAAAGCCGTCGAACGGGTCGGAGAGGAGAGTTACCCGATCCATATCAAGCTCGATACGGGGATGCACCGGTTGGGTTTTATGGAAGGGGAGTTGGAGAGGCTGACCGAAACGCTGGGCGAAACTCCGTCGGTGAAGGTCGCTACGATCTTTTCGCACCTGAACTGTTCCGATATGCCCCAGGAGGATCGTTATACGCGGGAGCAGATCGCCCGTTTCGACCGTATGAGCGGCCGTCTGGCTGCGGCGCTTCCCTATCCGGTGCTTCGCCATACGGCCAATTCGGCGGCGATCGAGCGTTTCCCCGAGGCGCAGTTCGACATGTGCCGTCTGGGGTTGGGACTTTACGGTTTCGGCTTCGAGCATAACGACGAGCTGCGGCCCGTTTCGACGCTCAAAAGCCGTATCGTGCAGCTCAAGCACCTGTCGGCGGGCGAAGCCGTCGGTTACGGCCGGGCGGGGAAGCTGACGCGTGACAGCGTGACGGCTACCGTGCCGATGGGGTATGCCGACGGACTGGACCGTCACCTGGGGTGCGGCCGGTGGTCGATGCTGGTCGCGGGGCGGCCCGCGCCGATCGTGGGCCGCGTCTGCATGGACAGTTGCATGATCGACGTGACCGACATTCCCGGCGTGGAGGAGGGGGACGAGGTGGTGATCTTCTCCGCAGTGCCGGGCAATACGCCCGAAGATATGGCCCGCGTACTCGATACGATCCCTTACGAGGTGATGACCTCCGTGTCGGGCCGTGTGAAACGGATTTACAGCAAGGAGTAAAAAAGAGAATCCCGACGGAGCCGGATGCCGGGGCGGTGGCAGAGGCGGGGTTTTCGATAAATGGAATGAAGATATGTCGCAGGAACGAAAACCGGGACAGCCGGGTACGCTTTACCTGATTCCGTGTCCGATCGCCGAGGATACGCCCGTGTGGGACGTGCTGCCGGCGGCGAACCGGGCCGTGATCGACTCGCTGGATTATTTCATCGTGGAGAATGTCCGCTCGGCGCGGCGTTTTCTGTCGAAGGCGGGCATCGGCCGTCCGATCGACAGCCTGGAGTTCCGGGAGCTGAACGAGCATACGACCGATGCCCGGGCTGTGGACGAGATGGTGCGTCCGATTCTTGCGGGGCGTTCTGCCGGAGTTATCTCGGAAGCGGGTGTGCCGGGAGTGGCCGATCCCGGGGCCCTGGCGGTGGCCCGGTGTCACCGGCTCGGAATCCGCGTGGTGCCTTTGATCGGTCCTTCGTCGATCATCCTGGCAGTGATGGCGTCGGGGTTGAACGGACAGTCGTTCGCCTTCAACGGCTATCTGCCGGTCAAACCGCCCGAACGGGCCCGGGCGATCCGGACGCTGGAACGGCGTGCGACCGGCGAGAGGCAGTCGCAGGTTTTTATCGAGGCTCCTTACCGGAATGCGAAGCTGCTCGGGCAGTTGCTCGAGGTATGCGCCCCCGATACGCGGCTTACGCTGGCCGTCGATATTACCTCGCCGCAGGAGTATATCCGCACGCTGACGGTTCGTGAGTGGCGCTCGGCCCTGCTGCCGGAAATGGATAAACGGCCTGCAATTTTCATTTTGGGCTGATGCTTCTGCCGGTTGGTATATATTTTGGACAATAGAGGAGTGGAAAATCAAATAATACATCAGATATGGACAAGGAAAAGGTTTATAATGAAGCGGTTGGCGGCGACGAAGGCTTCGCGGCGGGCGATGGGTATCCCTCCTGCGACGGGGAGCCGTGTGCCAATGTGACAGATGAAAGCTCTGCCGATGCTGACACAATGGCAGGGGATAGGAATACACCGAAAGCGGCTTCGGAGGAGTTGCCTTCGCGCGACTGGGAGGCGGAGATTGCGGAGTGGCAGGACAAGTGCCTGCGTTTGCAGGCCGAGTTCGACAATTTCCGCAAGCGCACGCTGCGGGAGAAGATGGAGCTGGTGCAGAGCGGAAGCGCCGAGTGCGTGAAGAATTTCCTGCCTCTGATGGACGATTTGCAGCGGGCGCTGGAAGCGATCGAGAAGAGCAATGACCTGGAGGCGCTTCGTGAGGGTGTGAAATTGATCGCACAGAAGTTCAGGGAAACGCTCAAGAAACAGAATGTGAAGGAGATCGAGGCGCTCGGACTGGAGTTGGATACCGATCACCACGAGGCGGTTGCCCGTTTCGATGCCGGGAAGGAGAAGAAGGGCAAGATCGTCGATGTGGTACAGCCCGGTTACAAGATGGGCGACAAGGTGTTGCGTTTTGCGAAAGTGGTCGTCGGAGAGTAACGGGCGTTTTCGTTTAACGGGCGCGGAGTTGCTCCGTCGCGCACTATTGTGCCGAGCGTAGAGTGTGAAAATACGACTATTGAAAAAGAATATTGAGCCGGAATCGAAGTCCGGCATTCGAATACTATGGCAGAAAAGAGAGATTACTACGAAGTGCTTGGCGTGGCGAAGAACGCCAACGCGGATGAGATAAAGAAAGCTTACCGAAAGGCGGCTATCAAGTATCACCCGGACAAGAATCCGGGGGATAAGGAGGCCGAGGAGAAGTTCAAGGAGGCGGCCGAGGCGTACGATGTGCTCTCCAATCCCGAAAAGCGAGCCAGATACGATCAGTTCGGCCATGCCGGAATGAGCGGTGCGGCCGGAGCCGGCGGCGGGTTCGGCGGATTCGGCGGCGGGTTCTCGATGGAGGACATCTTCTCGCAGTTCGGCGATATTTTCGGGGGTCATTTCAGCGGCGGAAGTTATCGGACCTCTTCGAGCGGCGGCCGTCGCGTAAGCCGTGGTACGGATATCCGTGTGCGGGTGAAGCTCTCCCTGGCGGAGATCGCTGCCGGAACGGTCAAGAAGCTCAAGATCAACAAGCAGATCGCCTGTCCTAAATGCGGAGGTACGGGAGCCAAGGACGCCAACTCCTATTCGACTTGTTCGACCTGCAACGGAGCGGGGTATGTGAATCGTGTCGAAAATACCTTTTTCGGTCGGATGCAGACCCAGAGCGTGTGTCCCACGTGCGGCGGTACGGGCAAGGTGATTACCAATCCCTGCGACGAGTGCAAGGGCGAAGGGACGATCAAAGGCTCCGAGGTGGTGGAGATTCGGATTCCGGCCGGTGTGGGCGATGGAATGGTATTGACGGTGTCGGGCAAGGGAAATGCGGCTCGTCACGGCGGTGTGAACGGTGATTTGCAGGTGGTGATCGAGGAGGAGCGGAATCCGGAATTGCTGCGCGACGGAAACGACCTGATCCATAATCTGAATATTACGGTTCCGACGGCTTTGCTCGGCGGTTCGGTCGAGGTTCCGACGGTCGATGGCCGGGCGCGGATCAAGATCGCACCGGGTACGCCTGCGGGCAAGGTGCTGCGGCTGGCCGGCAAGGGCTTGCCCGACGTGAACGGTTACGGACGCGGCGATATACTGGTCGTGGTGGATGTTACGGTCCCCGCCAAGCTCAATGCCGAGGAGAAGCGGTTGGTGGAGCAACTGGCCGCACAGCCTTCCTTCCAGCGGGCCGAGGCGTCCAAAGGACACAACATTTTCGACAGGATGAAGAGTTTCTTCCGGTAATTTCCGGTCGAAAAGTGAGAGCTCCCGGAGTGACATGGCTGGTTATTCCGGGAGTTTTTCGTATCTTTACCGAAGAAATAACCGGTTTGGACGGCTGCATTCCGATCGGGCGTAACACGACGTGTTGCGGGCCCCGTATTTTTTGCGGATGACGATGAAGCGGGCCGATGCAATTCGTCTGTTCGGAGCCTCGCCCGGGCCGCTGCTGTCTTCACCTTAAAAAACAGAATTTTATGTCCGGTTTTACGCCGTTTAAGAAACACGCCAATAAATTCAACTACCTGCCGCGCTACTACGATCCCGAGAAAGAGGAGCGCGACCGGCGTCGTGCCGAGCTGCGCGGCGAACGGGCCGAGGATGCGGGCAAAGAGTATAAGCCGGGACAGTATATCCGTACGCAAAGCCAGGCCCGGGCAGCCCGCCGCCGCGAAGAGATGTCGCGAGGCTCCGGCCGTATGTGGATGATGGTCGTACTGGTCGTGCTGGTGCTTTTGTTCTTGGTGTTCGGCTATCCGCGTGTGGTCGCGTTCATTTCCGACATGCAGAAACCCAAAACCCCGCAGACCGAGGAGTTCAATCCCTACACTCCGATTACGGTCGTCCCTAACGATTATGAGGAGTAATGGCTGATCGTATCAAATTACTGCCCGAGGTCGTTGCGAACCAGATTGCCGCCGGTGAGGTGGTGAACCGTCCGTCGTCGGTGGTGAAGGAGATGATGGAGAACGCGATCGATGCCGGAGCCCGCAGCGTGAAGGTCAATTTCCGAGACGGCGGCAAGGAGCTGATTCAGATCGTGGACGACGGTTGCGGCATGTCGCCCATCGACGCCCGCATGGCTTTCGACCGGCATGCTACCAGCAAGATCTCTTCGCTGGACGATATTTATGCGCTCAAGACGTTCGGCTTCCGGGGCGAGGCGCTCGCGTCGATCGCCGCCGTGTCGCAGGTGGAGCTGCGTACGCGCCAGGCGGAGGATGAAGTGGGTACGCTCACGACGGTCAATGGCGGTGAGTTCGTTTCGCAGACCCTCGCGGCTTGTCCTGTGGGGTCGCAGTTTTATGTGCGCAATCTGTTCTACAACGTGCCTGCCCGCCGTAAGTTCCTCGAAAAGAGTACGACTTCCACGGGGCAGATCAAGTCCGAGTTTCAGCGGGTCGCGCTCTGCAATCCGCAGGTGGGGTTCGAATTGCTGATGAACGATCAGCCGCTCTATCGGTTGCCCGCTGCTTCGCTGGCTTCGCGGATCGTCGATGTGGTGGGGCGTCATATCAAACAGAACCTGCTGGAAGTCGATGCCGACACGTCGATCGTGCGGGTGACGGGCTTCGTGGGCCGTCCCGCTGCCGCCAAGAAGAGCAATAGTTCGGAACAGTATCTTTTCGTGAACGGGCGTTATTTCCGCTCCCCCTATTTTTTCAAGGCGATCCTGAAGGCTTACGAGAAGCTGATTCCCGATGCCTGTTCGCCCTCCTATTTTCTCTACCTGACGATCGACCCTTCGCGGATCGACGTCAATGTCCATCCCCAGAAGACCGAAGTCAAGTTCGCTGACGAAGAGGCCGTGTGGCAGATCATCAACGCTGCCGTGCGGGAAACTCTCGCCAAGACGGGAGCGGTGCCGCTCATGGATTTCGATCAGACGGACAGCGTCGAGATTCCGGTGCTGACCAAAGGGGCCGTTTACCGTGAACCCAAGGCGATGTCGAACGAGAGTTACAACCCTTTTCGTGCGGATTACGCTTCCGATGTGTCGGAACGGATGCCCGACGTGGATTTTTCGGGCTTCGACGCTCCTTACGACGGGGAGATGCCTGCCGGAAAGGGTGTGGGGGCGGAGGATCGATACGACGAGATGATCCCTTCTGCCGGGTTCGCTCCGACCGAAATGGAGTTCATTCCTTCTGCCGGGGAACCGGTGCAACAACGGCTGATGGACGATCCTGCGGCTTGTTTCAGCGGTGTGACGGTGCTCGGCAACGGGTATGCCTCGGCGCTGTACGGCGGCAAGTGGGTGGTCGTGGACCTGCGCCGGGCGCGGGAACGGGTGTTGTACGACAATTACCTGCTGCTCCTGACCAACGGATCGTCGGTCAGCCAGCAGCTCCTTTTCCCGGAGCGTCTCGCGTTTTCGGAAAACGAATATGCGTTGCTCGAGGAGAATGCGGTCGATTTCGCGGCGTTGGGTTTCGACCTGGAGTTTTGCGGCGGCGGAGCCGTCGAGGTAAAGGGCGTTCCGGCCGACATTCCGCACGATACGATCGACCGGTTGATTTACGAATTGCTGCAGGAGTTCGCCGTGCCTGTGGACGTTCAGGCATTGCGGCGCGAGAAGATCGCCGCTGTCATGGCTTGCAGCGGAGCCCGCAGCATGTCCCGTACGATTTCGACGGAGGAGGCCGAATCTCTGCTGGGGCAGCTCTGCGAAGGCGGGAATGTCAGCTTCACGCCTTCGGGCAAGGCGGTCATGGCCGAAATCACACTGGAAGAAATCCGCAATAAACTTGGTTGAGAGGTTGCCGGAAGGGATATAATCGTTACATTTGCATCTAAATCTTACTTTGTCTATGAATAATAGCCGCTATTTTTCTTCGACGCCTCCCGTAGTGCTGAACCTGATTATCATCAATGCGTTGATGCTTCTTGCGACCGAGCTGCTGCCTGTCGGGAACAGAATCGTCGGGGCGCTGGCGCTTTTCAACGTCGAGAGTCCGTTGTTCCATTCCTACCAGTTGGTGACTTATATGTTTCTGCACGGTGGATTTTCCCACTTGTTTTTCAATATGTTCGCCTTGTGGATGTTCGGTCGTACGCTCGAATACGAGTTGGGGTCGAAGCGCTTTCTGACCTACTACATGGTGTGCGGCGTCGGTGCCGGGGTGTTGCAACTGTTGGTCGGCTGGCTGGAATACCGCTATGGCAATGTCGGTATGATGGCCCTGATGGTGCCGACGGTCGGAGCTTCGGGTGCCGTGTTCGGTCTGCTGCTTGCTTTCGGCGTAATGCACCCCAATGCGGTCATCATGCTGCTCATTCCGCCGATTCCGATGAAAGCCAAGTGGTTCGTGGTCGTGTATGGCGTGATCGAACTTTTCTTCGGCATTTCGGGCCGGATGGACGGTGTCGCCCACTTCGCCCATGTCGGCGGTATGTTGTGGGGATTCCTGCTGCTCTATTATTGGAAACACAAAGGGGTGATCCGCTATTGATCGATGAGCAGGGAGTATTACGACGATTACAGACACGGTGCTTCCCGGAAACGTCGGAAAAGTTTGCCGGGCAGCGTGTTCAACGGGGTGATGCTGATCCTTTCGGTCGCGACGGGTGCGGCCATGATCGTAACGCTGCTGGCACCGTTCGTGCACCCGGGGCGAACCTGGATTTTTCCGGTGCTGGGGTTGGTCGCTCCGGCGGTTTATGTAATCACCCTGCTGGTGACGTTGTACTGGATCATTCGGTGGCGGTGGCGCATTGCCCTTCCGCTTGTCGTACTGTTGCTGGCGGGCCTTTTCAAGGTGCCGCTCTTCCTGAAGCCGGAGTTGCGCCGTCATTACGGTGAAGAGACGAGCTTCGGCCGGGGGGCGATCACCCTGCTGACTTTCAATGTTCGCAGTTTTTATAACGACCGGGGACAGTGGAGTTTCGACGGGGTGACGGAGGTGATCCGCCGTGTGAATCCCGATATTGTCTGCTTACAGGAGTTCAACCGTACCTCGAGCAAGGCCGAAGAGTTGGATTCGCTGTTATCCGATTACGATCGTACGGTGGTTATGGAGGGGAACAGACGGGATCCTGTATTTCCGCTGGCGCTTTATACCAAATACCGGATCCTCGGAAAATCTCATTCGATATTGGGTCCTATGAAGCAGGACGGGCAGTCGGTATGGGTGGATCTGCTGGTGGGGGACGATACGATTCGGATCTTTAACAACCACTTGCATTCGACCGCAATTACCGTGCATGACGATAAGTATCTTTCGGAGCATCAGTTTCTTACGGATACCGCTGGCGGAGCGAAAATCAAGAATATCTTCCGCAGGTTCCGCGACAACAGCATGTTGCGGGCGGCACAGGCGGACACGATCGCTCGGGCGATCGCTGCGACTCCGGGCTGTAAGATCGTTTGCGGTGACTTTAACGATACGCCTATGTCCTATACCTATCGGGTGATGGCACAAGACCTCGACGATGCTTTCCGGGCGAGCGGTAAGGGGTATTCCTATACCTTTCGCGGATTCATGGATGTTTTGCGGATCGATTACGTCCTCTATTCCGAAGATTTGGAGTGTCTCGATTACCAGGTTTTGTACGATGTGGATTTGTCGGATCACTATCCGGTCGTGGTCCGGTTGAGGCCGGTCAAAAGATAGTTGTTGTTATGATTTTGGATTCATTGAGAAACTGGGCTTTTTATTGCGGGGCCGATTCCCGGTTGAAGCGGGCGTTGGAATACCTCGCTGCGGCCGATTTGAATACTCTTGAGCCGGGGCGGTACGAGATCGAAGGAGCTGAAATTTTTATGAAAGTGACAGAAGGGGAGCTCAAACGGGAAGAGGAGGCTTCGCTGGAGGTGCACGATAAATATATCGACGTACAGGTATTGATCGCCGGCGAAGTCGAAACGATGGGTTGGCGGGAGCGTCGGGAGTGCCGTGTTCCCCGGGGGCCTTTCGATGCGGAAGAAGACATTCGGTTTTTTGCAGACCGGCCGCAGCTTTTCGTCGGGATCAGGCCTGGACAGTTCGTCGTTTTCGGTCCCGAGGACGCCCATGCTCCGATGATCGGTCGGGGACGGATCAAAAAGGCGGTCGTAAAGGTGATGAAATAGGGGCTTGTGCCGCGTGTCGCAGGACTCGGAAAGAGATAGAAACTAAACAGGGACGGTGCCAATGACGGCACCGTCCCTGTTTATTGCGGACGAATCGGGATTTTCTACCGGATTTTTTCGGCAATGGCTTTGGCAAGTGCCGTGCAGCATTGTGCCCCCTGATCGTCGTATCCCTGTTTCATTTCTGTCGGCTGGCAGATGGCCTCCCATTTCATTTTCTGGGCGAATTCTCCCAGCAGGCGTACCGCTGCTCCAGCCCAGGTATAGGAGCCGAAATAGGCGAATTTCCGGCAGGGAATGCAACGTTCGCTGATTTTTTGCAGCAGGGACCCGACTTCGGGGAAGAGTTCGCCGTTGTAGGTCGGAGAACCCACGATCAGCGTGTCGTATTTGAAAATGTCGCGGATGACATTCGAAATGTCGGCATACGAAAGGTTGTAAACGATGATGTTTTTTACACCCTGTACGGCCAGCTCCCGAGCGATTTTCTCGGCCATCTGGGCCGTATTGCCATACATCGAACCATAGGCGATCACCACACCCGGTTCGCCTTCGTAGCGACTCAACTGATCGTAGATACCTATTACGCGCCCGATTTCCTGCTGCCATACGGGGCCGTGCGTCGAGCAGATCGTTTCGATGGGAAGGCCGCTCAGTTTTTGGAGGGCTTTCTGTACGGGGGCGCCGTATTTGCCCACGATGCAGGCGTAGTAGCGGCGCATCTCGTCCCAGAAATGGTCCAGCGAAAGCTGGCTGTCCAGGATACCGCCGTTCAGGGCACCGAACGTGCCGAACGCATCCGCCGAGAAGAGTACCTTGTGTTCGGGGCAATAAGTGACCATCACTTCGGGCCAGTGAACCATCGGCGCCATATAGAACGAGAGGTTTTTTTGGCCGAGCGAAATGCTTTCGCCCTCTTTGACTTCCCGGGTGAGGGTATGGATGCCGTAATATCCGTCGAGCATCTGAAGGGTTTTGGCATTGCCCACGATCTGCATCTCGGGGTAGAGCAGGCGCAGGGTTTTGATCGAAGAGGAGTGGTCCGGCTCCATGTGATCGACCACCAGGTAATCGATCGGCCGGTCTTTCAGGATCGCGCGGATATTGTCGATGAACTGTTCGCCGAACGATACTTCGACCGTGTCGATCAGAGCGACTTTTTCGTCGATGACCAGGTATGAGTTGTAGGAAACGCCGTAAGGAAGCGACCACAGCGATTCGAAACGGGTCGTGGTGCGGTCATTGACGCCGACGTAGTGTATTCCGGGTAATATTTCTGTAAAAGCCATAAATTGTTTAGGTTTTGATTCGGCGCGAAGATACGAAAAAAATCGTTTCGATCCATTGCTGCCGAATTTTATATATTATAAGGTGTCGAATAAGAGCGGGGTGTAAAACCGGTATTTTTCCGCTGCTTTGTCGGGCAAATGGCTTTTCCGCGCCGGTCAGATCTTAAATTGGTCAATATGGGATTTGAAAGGAGATAAATCCGAATATACGTGCTTTTTTTGATTATTTTGAATACGGTTATTTGCTTATGAAGCAATTAATTTCTATATTTGCTCGGAACTTTTTATTTCAAACTCAATTTTTAAATTAACGCTTATGATTAAGAAAATTGTACTATCGTTAATTACTGTACTGAGTTTCTGTTCGTTGGCTCTTGCGCAAAACAAGCAGGTGACGGGTACGGTTACCGATGAGAAGGGAGAACCTATCATCGGTGCTACGGTTGTGGCAGAGGGTACGTCTGCCGGTACGACGACCGGAGGAGACGGGCAGTTTACATTGACGGTTCCCGCCAATGCGACGCTCTCGATCTCTTTTATCGGTTACGAAACCCAGAAGGTGAGCGTAGCCGGTAAGACGCATATCGACGTGACTCTCGGGGAAGAGGCTACGGGCATCGAGGATGTCGTGGTGATCGGTTATGGTACGGGTAAGAAGATCGGTTCGGTGATTGGTTCTGTAGATCAGGTGAAGTCCGAGAAGATCGAAAACCGTCCCAGCACCAACGTCGTGGACGCTTTGCAGGGTCAGGTAGCCGGTCTTCAGATTATGACCGGTAACGGTGAGTTGACTTCGACTTCTTCGATCCGTATTCATGGTCTGGGTTCTATGGGTGCCGATACGTCGCCGCTGATTCTGTTGGACGGTGCGCCGATTCAGGCTTCGACGCTGCAGACGATCAACCAGAACGATATCGCTTCGGTGAACGTCCTCAAGGACGCTTCGGCGACTTCGATCTACGGTTCGCGTGCTGCCAACGGTGTTATCTATGTGCAGACCAAAACCGGTCGTCGCAACCAGGAGAGTGTCGATGTGACGCTTACGGGACAATACTCCATGTCGAGTGCCGTATCGCCTGAATTGAATATGATGAGTGCGAACGAGATGTTGGATTATATCGGTGCGGCTGTTGCCGTTCGTTTGTCGGGCGATGCCTTGACGACTCCTGATAAGATTGCGTCCGGCCGTCAATATTTTATCCGTAATTTCGGTCTGGCTAAGTTCATGGATGAGAACTATAATCCTATGAATGATTACAAGTGGTGGAACGAGATTCTTGAGAGAAATGCGCCGATGTATCAGGTCGATCTGTCGGTTTCGGGCGGCTCGGCGAAGACCTCTTACTATTTCTCGGGTAACTATGCCAATAAGACCGGTATTCTGCCCGGTTCGGAGTTGGATCGTTACAATTTCCGTACGAATATCGATACCAGGGCTAACAACTGGCTGCGTTTGGGCTTGAACCTCGGTTTGGGTTATCAGCACAGTTCGGTTGCTGATACGGATGAATCGATGGGCGGTCTGTATGTATCGAACCCGGTGATGGCATCGTTGATTACGCCTCCTTACCAGCCTCTCTATGACGATAACGGTCAGATGCTCAATTTCTTTGATGCTACCCAAGCCATCAACCCGTTGATGACTGCAGACTATATGCCTCGCTGGCAGAATCGTATTACGATGAATGGTATGGCTTTCATTGAACTGACTCCGGTGAAGGGGCTGACGATCCGCTCCTCTCTTGCTGTGGATGCTTTTGACTGGCGTTCACACGGTGCGTCCAGCCCTGAAACTCCTACTCCTTCGGGTAAGTTCGGTACTGGTAGTGCCAGTGAACTGTTCCAGCGTTTCTATGAATGGACTTGGACCAATACCGCCGAGTACAAGCATACTTGGAATGAGGTTCATAACTTTACGGCGCTGCTCGGTGAGGAGACTCTTTATCGGAATAACAACAGCTTCGCTGTAACTTCGACCGGTATCACTTCTTCGCGCTTCCTGAATATCGCGATGGGTACGGAAGTTTCCGGCGGTCTGCCGACCTATAGCATCGCACAGTCAGCTTCGAATTCTGTATTCGGCCGTCTTGAATATAACTTCGCAGAGCGTTATTTCATCAGCGGTTTGTTGCGTAACGACGCAAGCTCGCGTTTCGGTGAGAACAACCGCAATGCGCTTTTCTGGGCTGTCGGCGGTATGTGGAATATCAAGAATGAGACGTTCCTGCGCGACAATCAGACTATCAGTGATTTGAGTCTGAAAGTGTCTTACGGTACACAGGGTAACTCCGGTATCGGTGACTACAACCACCGTCAATATATGGCTGCGGGTTCGGCTTACGGCGGTTACACGACTTGGATGGTATCCGGTATCGGTAACCCCGACCTGATGTGGGAAAGCCAGAATACACTGACCGTGGGTGCCAATATTGAGTTGTGGAAAAAACTCTCTCTTTCGATTGAATACTATCGCCGTCAAACCAACGATATGCTGATGTCCATTCCGTTGGCTCCGTCAGGTGGTTACAGCGGTCGTGCCGGTAACGTCGGCGGTATGCGCAACTCCGGTATCGACCTTTCGTTGAACTACGATATTTACGCTTCGAAAGACTGGTTCGTGAACTTCCACGCGACTTTCAACTACAACAAGAACCAGCTGACCGATCTTTGGGAACCGGGTCTTGAATTCGCTTATATGGGCAACGGTCTGCAGGCTTACAGCGTAGGTGATCCGTTCCCGACTTGGACAATGCAGGAGTGGCGCGGAGTCGATCCTGAAACCGGTCTGGATACCTGGACTACGGCAGACGGCGGCATTACTTCCGATTTCAACCAGGCTGCTTTGGTAAATCTGGGTACTTCGCTTTATGCGCCTTATACCGGCGGTTTCGGTGTGACAGCCGCATGGAAGGGACTCAGCCTGACGGCAGACTTCTCTTGGGTTCACGGCAACTACGCGCTCAACAATACGATGTATTTCGTTGCTAATGCCGATATGGGACTCTCTTCCCAGTTCAACCAGTGCGACCTGGCATGGGACTATTGGCAGCAGGAAGGCGACCAGGCGAGATATCCCCGTCTGGACCAGGCGATCAATTTTGACAGCCGTATGCTTGAGAAGGCTTCGTTCCTGCGTCTGAAGTATATCCAGTTGGCTTATACGCTCCCGAGCCATATTATGGAGAAGACGAAGTTCATCAAGGGCCTTAAGGTTTGGGTCGGTGGCCGTAACCTCTGGACTGTGACGGGCTATAACGGCCTGGATCCTGAGGCTGCAGAGAAGGGTGTCGATGTCGATACTTATCCGAATACGCGCGAGTTCACTTTCGGCCTTGAGTTTAAGTTCTAATTTTCAGTGTTCATTATAAAAAAATAAATACAAGGCTTAGACTATGAAAAAGATAATAAATTCGATTTTGGCATTCGTTACCCTCTTTTCTGTGACGTCGTGCGACTTGGATATGGACCCCGAAACGGCGATCCGGCCCGAGGATGCGTACACCATGGAATATTGCGAGGGTGTGAGAGGTTACGTTTATGTGGACCTGAAAGCGCTCCTTTCCGGTGGTTTCTACTCGATACCGGACCTTTATGTGGATGTTCTGAATGTTTGCATCGGTAGCGGTAATCAGGGTATCTATCCTTTCAACTGGCGTTTGTATCCCACTGATCAGGATGTAACGTCGTTCTGGTCCAGTTATTATACGACGATGATGCATATCAACTATGCGATCCGTCATATGGATGCAGCTTATGAATATCTTACTCCCGACGAGCAAAAGAAAGTGGATGTTTACAAAGGCGAGATGTATTTCTTCCGTGCTTATGTAATGCACCGTGCAGCGCTGCTCTTCTGCGAGGACTATGATCCGGACAAGGCTGCCGATCAGTTGGGTCTTCCCTATCTGAAAGAGTGGGATCCGGAAGCGAAACTGGCTCGCGGTACGCTGGCGAAATTGTATGAGAACGTAGAGGCAGACCTCGTAGAAGCTGAGAAAACCGTGACTGCTCAGGGTACTCCGACGGATCAGATTTACCTGACCAAAGATGCCATTACCGCATTCCGCGCCGAGCTGGCACTGCATCTCCACCAGTACACGGAGGCCAGCCAGTACGCCCAGTCGCTTTACGGCACCTATCCTTTGGTGACAACGGCTGAAGGTCTCGAAAGAATGTGGCGCGAGGATACTTCTACCGAGAATATCCTGCAGTTGGAGGTATTGCGTACGACCATGACGACTGTGAACTCGTTCGGTAGCTATCTGAACAGCAGCTGGGAGCCGAATTTGGGGGAATACTTTTATGCTCCTACCTATATTCCGGAGCAGCATATTGTCAAGTTGTTCAAAGATGCCGATTTCCGTACGGATATTTTCCTTGTTAAGAATGCCAATGTTACGATCAGTGGAAATAAGGGGGTCGGAGTTCTTATTGGTAAGTTCCGCGGTAACAAGAATTTCCAGACCAATACGACTACGTTGGTTTATCGCAACAGACCTAAGATGTTCCGTATCTCCCAAATGTATCTGGTCGATGCCGAGGCGCAGTATCGTTTGGACCCTGCTAAAGGTTTGGATCCGCTGAACCAGTTGCGTACGGCCCGTGGTCTGACAGCCCTTACGGCGGATGATGTGAAGGATGATGTTACGTTGCTTGACGGCACGAAGATATCTGGACTTTTCAATGCTATTCAGGAAGAGCGCGGCCGCGAGATGCTTGCCGAGGGTACGCGTCTTTTCGACCTGAAGCGCTGGGGACAAGGTTTCAAACGTGATATCAATGCCAAACTTGCTCCTTTGGTTGACCAGGTGTCTTATTTGCAGACTATGAAACAGACTGCTGGTAGCCCGAAGTTCGTATGGCCTATTCCGAATAGCGAGCTGACGCAGAACCCGAATTTCGGTAGCCAGAACCAGGGATATTTGTAATAGATATCTTTGATCTGACAAGATATGTGAAGGATCGACCCGTTACGGGTCGATCCTTTTTATTTTGCGATCATATTGAAAATGGAGTGGTATGGATTCTCCTTTTTCGTTGAGAGGTTCAGCTTCTCTTTTCTGACGCGGTTTGGAAATGGATTCGGGATTCCGGATATACTGTCGCAGGAGGATTTTCGGACCTTGCAGTCTGATGCAAATAATCCGGAATAATGCAATATGCTTGTTTTTTCTTGGTGATAAGTGGGCTTTATCGGTCGGGATATTTTTGTCAATGTGGTGCGTGTCCCGGGGTGTTTGGGAAAGCGGTGATATTTATGTGTTCGTTCGTAGCACACTTCCGGATTTTGTTGCCGGGCACGAGCGATGCCGGTGGTGTTGTCTTTTCTCTCTTTTGGGTATAGGGAAAAGGGAGGGGAGGATCCGCAAAACAGTGTGTCGGAGGCGGGATTCAGGCTTTTCCCTTGCTTCGGGTAAGGCCCTGCGGCAGGGCGAGCGATAGCCGTGAGAAGCTGACGACGGAACCGGCCAGGGCAAACCCTCCGGCAAGCAACAGGGCGATATGGCAGCCGTTTTCCGGGTCGATATGGAACAGCAGGGCTACCAGAGCCGCTCCGGTCGTCTGTCCCGTGAGCCGGGCTGTTGCCAGCATACCGCTGGCGCTTCCGCTTCGCTCGGGCGGTGCGGAGGCGATCAGGATGCTGTTGTTGGGAGATTGGAACAGGCCGAATCCGAGGCCGCAGAGCAGGAGTCGCCAGACGATGTCGGCGACGTGGGGTTGCTCGGGCAGAAAAGCCAGCAGAACTACGCCCGCCGCCATGATAAGCAGTCCTACGCCGCCCATGGCTCCTGCGTGGATCCGTTCGACCAGCAAGCCGGCGATCGGAGCCACGACCATAATGATAGCGGGCCAGGCAGTGAGGATCAGGCCCGTATGTACTTCTGTATATCCGAATGTCTTTTGCAGGTAGAAGGGAAGCGCGACCATAGCGAGCATCTGGGCGATGAACGAGCAGATCGAGGTGATCACCGAAACGGAGAAGATCGGGATGCGCAGCAGGTCGAAGGGGAGGATCGGATAGGGTTTGTGGAGCTGGCTGCGCACGAACAGTGTGCCGATGAGGACCAGCAGGATGACGCTTATTCCGATATAGCTGGGTTTGAGGCCGTGCGAGTAACCTTCGATCGAAGCGATCAGCAATCCGAAGGTGAGGGCGTTCATCAACCCGTCCCGCCAGTCGAAGTGGCGGCCCCGGATGCGTACCGGGTTTTTAGGCAGGAATCGGTAGCTCAACAAACACGCGATGAGTCCGATCGGGATGTTGATAGCGAAAAGCCAGGGCCAGGTGGCGATGGAGAGAATACCCGAAGCCAACGTAGGGCCGGCCACCGAGGAAACGGCTACGACCGTAGCGTTTACGCCCATTCCGCGTCCCAAGTGTCGGCGGGGGTATATCAGGCGGATCAGTGTGGTATTGACGCTCGTGATGGCTGCCGCCCCGAATCCCTGGCAGACGCGGGCCGTGACCAGCGTGGCGAGAGAGTCGGACAACGTGCAGCCCAGTGAGGCGACGATGAAGATACCCAGTCCCCCGATGTAGATTTTACGGTAGCCGATCACGTCGCCCAATGCTGAAAACGAGAGCAGGGAAACCACGATGGCTAACTGATAGGCATTGACGATCCAGATCGAATTGGCCGACGAGATGCCCAGCATACGGGCCATAGTCGGCAGAGCGACGTTGGCGATGGCTCCGTCTATGACCGAGAGCGATACGCCGAAAGCTACGGCGAGGATGCCCCAGAATCGGGTCGGCATGGGAAGGCCGTCCCACTCCCTGTTGCCGGCCAGACGGGGTGCTGCACCCTGTATCGGAATTTGTTGCAGACCTGCTTTCATCGTAAAAGAATCCTCTTGCAAAGGTGCGGAAAAAGCCGCGTGCAAGGTAAATTTATCGGCATTTTGTCGGGCGAAGTACCTAAAGCGGAGGCAAAGGTACGAATAAATACGGTCGGATGGACCGTCCGTCGGCATTTTCGGGTGTCTGGAAGCAGCCGGATATTTGTGGGAGAAAACGACCGGTTCGACGTTTTGCGGGGCAGGATGTGCCGGTCAGAGGATTTTCTGGAATGCGATGCGAGGATCTCCGGCGTAATGTATTTCTCCGCAGCGGACGAAGCCGAATTTGGCCAGCAGGCGGAGCATGCAACGGTTGTCGAAGTTGGTGTCTATCCGGAAGCTGCCTGTGCCGCGCTCCCGGGCCAATGTCATGGTGCGGCGCATGAATTCGGTCGCTATGCCCTGTCCTTTGACCTCCTGTGCGACGGCCAGACGGTGCAGGACGACGTATGGGGCTTGGTCGAGCCACGTGCCGTCGATTTCGGCATAGGCCGGTTCGCCGTCGAAGACGACAGCCCCGTAAGCGACGACGAGTCCTGTGTGAGTACATAGTACGTGGCCGTATCCGCGGTCGATGTCGTCCGTTATATGTGCCGCCGCCGGGTAGCCGTTCTGCCATTGGCGACTTCCCCGCAGGCGCATCTGCGCCTGGGCCTGGCGGATGATCGTGCAGATACGCTCCAGATCGTCGGGAAGTGCCGGGCGGAAGAGCAGACTGTCTGTCTGAAGGACGGTTGTCGTTGCGTTCATCGTCTTGCGAAAAATTTTTAGGAAGGGACGGGTAGTTCGGTCGTGCAGGGTGCGGGACGAAAAAGCGTTGGATTTATTCCGCCGTAACGAACATCCGGCCGAAGTCGAAGACGATGCGGTCGAACTTTTCGAAAAGGTCCATTCCGAGCGAACCGAAATAGGGTTGTTCGGATGCGGGGCCGAAGTCAGCTGTGACGGTCACCTTTTTCAGGGTGCGGGAGCCGTTGCCGATCGTGAAGGTTATATTCTTCAGGTCGTAACCCGTACCTCGCAAAATTCCGCCGAAACCTCCTGCGGCCGTTTCCCGCTTTTTCCCGCTGCGGTCGATCTCTTCGCGGTGCAGGGTGTAGTAGTTCGGCGAAAGTCCCGTGCGGGAGTTGCCCGTGTCGAAGACCATCGGGACGGTGTCTTTTCCGGCGACGAGCGTGTTGAGAATATATTGTCCCGAGGAGGTGTCGTGCATCAGGTTTCGCCCGCTTGCAGGGGTCGGTTCCGGAGTGGCGGGCAGGAGAAAGAAACCCTCTTTGGGGCGAAGCTCGATCTGGCCGGCCAGACGCATGAAGTCGGTGCCGAGGACGGCTTCGATATGGCCGATTTGGTCCGAAGCCTCGTCGTTGTCGAAGACCATGAAGTAGGGGTGGCGGATCGTGACCGGTCCGATCTGCATGGAGTCGGTCGTGGCGAATTTCACGAATCCGTTGCCGCCGATACCGCTCACGGAAATCGAATCGCAGATGATTTCGAGGTCGTGGCGCTTGGCGAATTCCGCCGAAACGAAGCTGGCGCCGCTGCAACCCGTGTCGAAGATGAAGCGCTCGGTGCGGCCGCCGATCGTTATGTCGGTATAGAAGTTATGGACCTTTTTGTCCGTGCCGTCCAGCGGGCTTTTGACCGTTTCGCTTCCGACGGTCAGCGGCAGCCGGATTTCGCCGTCGGGTTTCGTGAGCGACGTGCGCGGATGTCGGGCCATGGTTTGGAACCACCGTTGGGTCGCCAGGGTCGAAGCCCTCTCTTCCTCGCTCTGTCCGGCAGCGAACTGGGTGAGCAGGTCGGCCGCCTGTTCGTAGGCGCCCAGCTCCTGCAGGTTGCCGATAAGCATGGAGAGGAGCCAGCCGAGCATCGAGCCTTCGGGATCGGCGAAGAGTTCCTGTTGGTAGTCGTTGAGCAGCGTCCCGATGGCATTGCAGCTCTCCGGCAGCCGGTTGAAATGACTGCCCAGAGAGGCTTCGCAGAGCAGCCGGACGAAGGGCGACAGTTCGTCGCGGATCTCCGGGTAGCATGCTTCGAGCCGGAACCACTCCTGGGCGTTGATCAGAGCGGCGGCCTGTTCGTCGGCTGTCGGTACGGCAGGCTGTTCCTCTGCCGACAGGGGCAGGGTGAAAACGAGGAAGAGGGCGAGCAGCAGTTTTTTCATAGCGTCTTAATGGTTGGTATCGGTTTTTCCGGTCAGCGTCCGCAGGTCGTTGCCCGAAGGGTTTTGGAAAACGCGCAGGTCGAATTCGGGGATGACGGCCAGCACGTGATCGAATACGTCGGCCTGAATGCCTTCGTACGGGACCCAGTCCACCGTGTCGGTGAAGAAGTAAAGCTCCATCGGGAGGCCTTGTTCGGTGGGCTGCAGTTGCCGGACGAGTACCATCATGTTTTGATTGACCCGTTCGTTCTGCCTGAGATAGAGGTTCAGGTAGTTTCGGAAGACTCCGATGTTGGTTTGGTGCAGTCCGTTGATTTTGTCTTCACCGGAGGGGATGTCGTGTTGCCGGTTATACTCCTCGACCCGCTGCTGGGTCCGGGCGATGTAATCTTTCAGCAGGTCGATGCGCTTGTATCGCTCCAGCATTTCGGGTGTGCAGAAACGGATGCTGGTCATGTCGATATTGATCGAGCGCTTGACGCGGCGCCCTCCCGAGGAACGCATTCCTTCCCAGTTTTGGAACGAGTCGCTCACCAGCAGGTAGGGCGGGAGGGTGACGATCGTGTTGTCCCAGTTGCGGACTTTGACCGTGTTGAGCGTGACCTCCTCCACCGTGCCGTCGGCGCCGTACTTGGGCATGCTGATCCAGTCGCCGACTTTGAGCATGTTGTTGGCCGACAGTTGGATGCCCGATACGAAACCCAGGATGCTGTCGCGGAAGACCAGCATGAAGATCGCGGCCGAAGCGCCCAGACCGGTGAGGAACATCGCCGGAGAGCGGTCGAGAAGAATCGAGAAGACGAGGATGACGGCGACCAGGAAGGCGATGACCTGTCCGGTCTGCATCAAGCCCTTCAGCGGCTTGCCTTTCCACTCCTCCCGGCGGCCCATCAGTTGAAATATGGCTTCCAGCAGGGAATTGACGAAGCGCAGGACGGCGATGACGATCGCTATCTGTACCAGCCGCGTGATCAGGACGACGAGGCCGTTTTGATCGGGAAAGGCGATGGGCAGCATCACCACCACCAGGATCGGGGTGACGATGTGGCACAGCCGCCGCAGGACTTTGTCGTCGAAGATGATGTCGTCCCACGTGACTTTGGTCTGCTTGACGACGCGTCGCACGACCTGCAACAACAGCAGGCGGATCAGGAAGTCCAGCCCTACGCCGATGGCGACGATGATGGCCAGGATGACCCATTGGTCGATGCCGCGGGCGCTGTCCGCAGAGATTCCGATGTAAACGAGCAGTTGGTCGATCCAACTCCGGATGGTTTGTTGCAGCATAAATTCTTCGGTTCCGTTTTTCCAAGACAGGGAAAGGTGAGAGCAATCGTGCGGGACTTGCACGCGAAGATTGTCGAACCGCTTCCGATCTTTTGCAAAGATAGTGAAAGTCGAGAAGAAAACGGGAGCTTACTCTCAGTTTTCCGAGGCGTATCCTATCTTCTGCAAAGATAATGGAAGACAAGCGGTAGGCCAAACTTAATTTTCAGTTTTCTCATCCTTGCATGGCAGAGTTCACGAGCGTCCTCGGCGCATGCTTCGAGCGTCGGTTCGTGCAAATTTGATTCAGCCCTCGGTTTTCACTATATTTGTATTTCGAAATACGATGAAAATGAAACCCTTGTTTATTTGCTATCCCCGTTGCAGCACTTGTCAGAAAGCCCTTAAATGGTTGCAGGAGCGCGGGATCGAAGTCGAAGTGCGCGATATCGTGCAGCAGAATCCCTCCGAAGCGGAGCTCGAAGAGTGGATCGATCGCAGCGGTCTTGCGGTCAATAGATTTTTCAATACCAGCGGTCTGCGTTATAAGGCGCTCAACTTGAAAGAAAAGGTCCGCACGGCTCCGCGCGAAGAGCTGATCCGCGTGCTTTCGACCGACGGTATGTTGGTGAAACGGCCTTTGCTGATCGCTTCCGACAAGATTTTGGTCGGATTCCGCGAGCCGGAGTGGGCCGCAGCCTTGTCGGAAAAAAGATAGGCGTTTCCGGCTGTACCGAAATAGGAAGCGGACGGAAATTTTCCGTCCGCAGGGGGTTATTTTTTCATTTTGTCGGGTTGTCGCTCCCGTTTGATTCTCTTTTTGCGGCGGACCGACCAGCCGAAGTAGCCCAGCATACGGCCCAGTGCGAAGTATTCGCCGTGCGAATAGACGATGGGGCGGGCTTTCTGCAACTCCAGTTTACCCGTTTCGGGGTCGATGTAGCGGTTGTCGGCCTGGATATTCACCACTTCGGCCAGAAACAGGTCGTGCGATCCTAACGGTAGGATCTGTCGTACGCGGCATTCGATCGACAGGGGAGCTTCGGCTACGACGGGAGCCTTGACGACGGTCGCCGGAGCCGGAGTAAGTCCCGTTTCCCGAAATTTGTCGTGGTCGCGGCCGGAACGTACGCCGCACCAGTCCGTAGCGCGTGCCAGCTCTTCGGTGGTGAGGTTGATGACGAATTCACCCGTGCGGCGGATGATGTCGTAGGAGTGCCGCTCCGGGCGGATCGAGATGTAGCACATCGGGGGATTGGTGCAGACCGTACCCGTCCAGGCGACGGTCAGCAGGTTATATTCGTCGGGGGTGGCGCCGCAACTGACCAGTACGGCCGGTAGCGGGTAGATCAGCGTTCCCGGTTTCCAGTTTTCTTTCATTGTTTTCGGAGGAATCTTGCGTGATGTCCCCTGCAAAAGTAATCATTATTTCACAAAGCCTCCGGACTGTTTTCCGACTTTGTTCCGCCGATGAACGAACGGTACCGTGCGATGGCGGCATCCAGTGCTTTGGGGACGGCATTTACCCATAAGGTCGTTTGTATGGTGACGTTCCCTCGTCCTGCGGTTCGTTTCCAATTGCCGACGATCTGTCCGTCGCAAAGGATAACCGGTTGGAAAATTCCGTGGGAGTTGAAGGCTTTGGAGGTGTGCTCTTTTGCAAGGACGCCCGAACGGTCCTTGTAGCCGATCAGGTATTGGTCGTAGGCGGGCAGCAGATGCGTCGTGTCGCACGGAGCGGCTGCCGCAGCATTGCGGAATACGAAAAATTCCCTGTCGCCGAAATGTTCGGTCGTGAGTTCTTCGGCGATGCTCGCCACGGCGCGGCGGGCTTCGGTCGCGGTGAGTCCCGACCACCAGGTGAAATCGGCGAGCGTGGCGGGGGAGTGGCTGCGGAAATAGATTCGGGCCAGCCGGGCCAACGCCTCTTCACGGGAAGGTTCTTCGCCGTGCGGAGCCCGTTCGTCGAGAAGGGCGTAGGTCGCGGTGCCCTTCTTGTCGGCGCCGCTGCAGACGATGCCGTCCGTTTCGGCCCGCATCAGCAGATGCCGCAGCGCATATTGCGAGAGCGGAATGCCCCGCTGATTCAGCGCTTCTCCGATTTCCTCTTTCGTCCGGTGTTTGTTCCCTTCCAGCGTCTTTTGCAGCAGCTCCAAGGAACGCGACAGGAGCCTGGGGGTAAATTCGGCGTCGGTGCCCCGGGCGAAAGATTCGTTGGCGGTACGGATACGGTCGGCGGTGAGGGAGAGCATCCAGCGCAGGTCTTTCGAGGAGACGAAATGCCACGTCGGGCGCAACAGGTGCGTGCGCAGGATGTCGCCCCTGTTCAGGGCGGCTTCGATCTGTGTGGCATCGGTCGATGCGGTGCGGCAGCCGACGGCCCACTTGGCCATCCGGTAGTCCTGGGCTTGTATGGCTCCCATCCACTCTACGACTTGTTGCGGAGAGTCGAAAGGCGGCCGAACCAATAACTGGTTTTGCAGTCGTAGTGTGATGAGAGGCAGCATTGCGATTTCGTTTTATACCTCTCCGGCCGTGGAAAAATCGGAGCGGATTCTATGATTAAAATATATTGATTCGAATTTTACGCCACAAAGGTACTAAATTGCATTCACGGTGGAGGATGTTCCGTACTTTTCTGTCGAATCGATTGGGATTCAATTATAAAATAGGTATGGGAATCGGCAGACAGGTTGATCGAAGAAAGGTTTTGACCGAAAACAGATTAAATCGGATATTTTTTGTTCTTTTTGTCGTTATTGTAATTTCAAAACGGGAACAAAATTTTTCTTTTCAGGAATTATTCTTTAACTTGATTTTCGAAAAAGGAGAAGTTACTTCGGGGTGATTTTTTCGATAGAGGTTTAATTTTAAAATTGTACTGTATGAAAAATCTTTACTTCGTAGTATTGTGTTGTCTGTTGGGGTTTACGACAAGTTGTAGCGATGACGACAATGCGACTGCATTGTTGCAGATCGATCCTTCGACCGACCTGGTTTTCGAAGCTGTCGGCGGTACCAGGACGATCGAGGTCAAGACCGACCAGGCTACATGGCAGGTGGAATCGAATCAGGCCTGGTGCAAGGTCGCTCAGTCGGATGGTACTCATTTCACGGTAACGGCCGAGGAGAATACGGCTTCGGAACCGAAGCCCCAGGCAGTGGTGACGGTGACGGCCGGGACGGCACAGGCCGTATTGAAAGTCGATCAGAAGGGTACCGAAACCCCTCCTGTGACAGGAACGACTTTTAAGATTACGCTCGGTGAGCCGACTCCGACCGGAGTGAATATGAAAGTGGTGCCTTCGGACAACGATGCGGTTTACTATTACGACGTTCTTTCCAAGCAGATCCTCGATCAGCACCACTCGGGCGATTTGGCCGTATATATGAAGAATATGATGGCAGAAGCGGTCAAGAATTACGGCTCGGTCGAAGAGGCTCTCAAAAAGTTGGGATCTCAAGGCGAATCGAACTATGCATTCGAGGGGCTGGATCCGAATACCGATTACCTGGCTTTTGCTGCGGGGCTCGATGCAGCGGGCGAAGTGAATACCGCGATCGAGAAAACGACTTTCAAGACCAAGGAACTGGCTGCGGGAGCTACTTTTAAGGTGGAGTTTACCTGCTATTATAACGGAGCGGACTTTACGATTACTCCGTCCGATCTCGAGTTTCCGTATTATTCGGCCATCCGTCCGGCGTTCCGCTACCAAGGACTCGACGACGATGCTTTGCTCCAGACAATCATAGCGGAGGACAGCTTCATGCTCGATTTCATGGCTGCTCCGGGCGTATATGAATACGAGAACGAAGGAGTTTATCTGCCCGATACCGAATATTGGGTGCTGATCTTCGGTTGGGCGGCCAGTGCTCCGACCACTCCGATTCAGAAATTCCCGTTCCGCACGAGCAAACCCAATATCGATCCGGCGGCGTGCCAGTTCACGGTGACCCATTCCGACCTTACTTCGCGCGGAATGAACATATCGATCAAGCCTTCGGACGATACGGTTCCCTACATGTTCGATTTGATCTCCGAGGCCGATTACGAGCGGTACAAGGCCGATATGAAGGCTTATGTGACGGAGTACGTGGGACAGGATATCGACAATCTCGATAATAACCGGGTGTGCGGCCAGTCGGGTTACAGCTATACGAAGGTGCTCGAACCGGGAACGAAATATTATGTATGGGTAGCCAGCATCGACGAATTCGGCAAGCCGCAGGCGGAGGTGTACGTTTCCGATCCCATCGAAACGCTGCCTAAAGCCGTGAGCAATGCGACGGTAACGGCGACCATCGACAAATACTTCAACGGCGACGACCTCTATGCGCTCGATAACGAGAAATACGCGGATTGCCGGGGGCAGGCCTATGTCATGGTGACTTTTGCGGCCGAGAATGCGAAGGAGTGGTACGGAACGATGATCGCGGAGGATCCGAACGATCCGACCAGTGCGATTCCCGACGACGAGGTTATCGAAACGTTGTTGGTCGGCGGTACGTGGTGTCCTACCGGCAAGCTCTACCTGTGCAAATGGGATACGGAGCATACGATTCTGGCCGTAGGTGTCGCTGCGGACGAGAATCCGGGTGTACTGTTGCGTCAGAGCCACACCTTCACCAAGGCGGGAGCGTCCCCCGTTTCCGAATTCGTGGCACCCGAATCGCAGGGCGTGCGTACCGGGACGATGAGAATCGCTCCGCACGTGGCTTCTGTCAGGAATTACAAGTAACAGATGATTAACCGGATGAAATAGTTCCGGTCGGGGTAATAAAATAAAAGTTAAATGGAGGGAAAAGCGGACTGCGTGATGCGTCCGCTTTTTCTTGCGACATTAGAAATCCGCCGGTTTTTCGATCGCTATCCGATCGCCGGTCGCCGGATGGCGGAATTCGATCCGTTCGGCATGCAGAAACAATCGCCGGCCGGCTGTTCCGTACAGTCGGTCGCCCGCGATCGGAGCATTGAGTCCCGATGGATGGGCCGCATGGACGCGCAACTGGTGCGTGCGGCCGGTCAGCGGGTAGAAGGCGATGCGGGTGCGGCCGTTCCGGAATTCCAACACTTCGTACTCCGTGATCGCCGGTTTTCCGTGCAGGGGATCGACCGCCTGTCGGGGACGGTCGTGGAGGTCCGGTCGCAGGGGGAGTTCGATACGTCCTTTCGGCGGGGTTATCCGCCCCTCCAGCAGGGCGATGTAGCGTTTTCGGACGGTCCGGTGTTTGAATTGGGCCTGGAGCTCCTGGTGCGCTTCTTTGGTCAGGGCGAGCAGCAGCACACCCGAGGTGTCCATATCGAGGCGGTGGACTACGAGCGGTCCCGTAGCTGCGGGATAACGCTCCCGAGCCCAGTCGAGGACCGACGGAGCTTCCGATTTTCCGGGGACGGAGAGCATCCCGGCAGGTTTGAAGACGGCGGCTATCCAGCGATCTTCGTACAGAAGTTCCGGGGCGGCCTGAGGGCAGGCGCGATCGGGTTCGGGCTCGACGTCGAGTCCCCGAAGCATGTGGGCGAGAATCGGGCCGCATTTGCCTCGGCAGGCGGGATAGTAGTGTCCGTGACGGCGGATTTCGCCTTTCGGCGAGGCTCCCCACCAGAATTCGGCGATCGCCAGCGGAGTGAGCCGATGTTCGAAAGCGTATTGCAGCAGTTTGGGGGCCGCACACTCCCCTGCACCGGCCGGGGGTGTCCTCTGCGGAGTCGTGGCGAATATTTCCGCCAGATCGCGAATTTCTCCGAGGGCATTGAGCAGACGGAACTTGCGAAATAGTTTCGCCTGAAGAGCCGCAGAACGGGCCTTGCGCTCGCAGCGCAGGGATTCGATTCGTTCCACGATGGAGGTTCGTTGTGCGTGAAGCGATGCGAGCCGATTTTTCCAACTCTGTTTCAACCGGTGCAGCTCCGCTTTTTCGTATTGGCTTTCCCGGACTAAAGCCGTCTGCGTATTTTCGTCCGGGTGCTCCCTGCGTCGGGCTTCTCGGGCGGTTTTTGCGATTCGCATCCGGGCTTTTGCGGCTGCGATTTCCCGGGCGACTTCTGTTTCCGTTTCTTCTATGGTTCGGAGAAGTTCCCTGTAGCGGCCGGCCGTTTCGAGGGTTTCGATTTGCCGGTTCAGGTCCGAAATGGAGGCCTCTTCGGTGCGGAAGAAATCACCGGGCCGCAACATGTCGTAGATGGGCGGGACAAAGTATTCGTGGCTGTTGCTGCCGGCCAGATTACCTGAAAATGCGGCCAGAAAGCCCACAGTTCCGGCTGGATCCTTCACGACCAGCACCCCGAACATTTTACCCGCAGAGAGTTCTTCGGTCCACTCTTTCCGTTCGCACAAGTAGGCTCGCAGCTCCCGGGCCGCTAATTCGCACAGCGGATGCGGGGTGTAGTGGAATGGGTTGTTGAGCCGCGTCGGAAGCGAGAACGAAGCGATGGAGTGTCGGAAACGATGCAACATGGGTACTGTCTGCGGATTCGGGTAGTCGGACCGAAAAAATATTTCGGGAAAAATGGCCGGAGTCGTTTGCTGCGACTTCGGAGTAGTTTGTTATCGTTCCGTTTCGGAGTCGATCGGCAGGGAGCCGATCGGTTTTGTGACGATACTATCGACCACGAATTTCGAGAATCCCCGCCAGGGAAGCGCTCCGAAATACTCCTTGTAGTGGAGTTCGATGTTTTTGCCGCCCAGCAGCATCAGCTTGCGGGCGAGCGCTTCGTTTTCGACGGAAAATTCGAATTCGTAGGATTGGATCGTACCGGCCGTTTTGGACCGTATGCCGGATTGGATCAGCTTGCCTTCGTAGGTTTTGAAGACGAGCCCTTTATAGACGACATAGTTCAACTCTCCGCTTTTGACGCCCTCGCCGAAGACGAAGAAGAAGCGGATGTAGAGGAATGCGGTCAGGGCGACGATAAGTAATACGGTGAAGACGATCCAGCGTTTTTTCATGCTTGCGGCGATTTGTTCCGATGCAAAAATAATCATTTAATCCGATTCCGGTCTTCCCTTCGTATTTTTTCCGGGAACCGGAGCGGAAGGCCGGGAAACGCTTGCGGGGGCGAATCGTCTGTCCGGCGGCATAGTCCGGGGTGCTATTCCTGCCGACCGTTTTGCAGCAAATACACAATGTTATAAAAAAAGAGTTGCATTGCTGCAACTCTCTCTCATTCTGTGGTGCCACCAGGAATCGTAATTTATTTCCAAATAGCTGAATATCATTACTTTCTAAAAGCAACTCAACCGTAATCTCCTCCGTTTGCTCCACCAGTGACTTGCGTTGTTCTGCGCAAGGTTGCGTGAAGGTTTCCAAGGGCAAAGGTAGTGAATTAGTTTGAACTATTGTCATTCTTGTTCTTTAATCTTTTGATTTCTTTATCAAAATCGCTTTCAAGCAGTTCCATTTCGCGTTTGCGATAAATGGCAAACTCCTTTTCTGCCTTCTCAATCGCTTGTTTATGCGAAATATTTCCCTTGCCAATCAAAACCTTACGCTTGTGTGCTATGATTTGGCTATCCAGTGCCTCTATCCAATCTTTCATTGTCATAGGATTCATTTCCAATGCTTGGAACTCGGCAAAGTCCAAGAAACCGGAAACAAGCAGATTCAGACGTTGGAGTTCAATCGCAGTCAGATAGTTCTTAGCGATCTTTACGTCATCTTTAGTTACATAGTTCCCCTTGAAGTTCGTCATGCCTACAAACGGCTTTTCATTGTCCACGCGATTGTATATCACTTCGGCAGCAGTATTCTCATGAACTGCATAATGCAGTTTGTTTTGTACGGTGGCAAAGAACATCTTTGTCATCTCATCGCGTGGATCATAATCCGTAGCCGTAGCATAAATATCGGTGACTTGCTGATAAAAATTGCGCTCGCTACTACGAATATCCCTAATGCGTTGCAGCAACTCACGGAAATAGCGGTTACCCCCTTGCTTTAAGCGTTCATCATCCATAGCAAACCCTTTCTGGATATACTCATGAAGTCGTTGTGTTGCCCAACGGCGGAAACGAGTAGCCACTTGCGACTGAACACGATAGCCCAAGGCAATAATCATGTCAAGGTTGTAGTGCTCTACTTCTCGTTCAACCTTACGAGAACCTTCTATTTGAACTGTTCGGAATTTCCGAACAGTTGCCTCCTTTGCTAGTTCTCCATCTTCAAATATATGCTTGATATGCTCACTTACATTCGATTTGCTTGTTTGGTATATCTCAACTAATTGTCCCTGAGTCAGCCACAAGTCTTCATCAGCAAAGCGCACAGACACACGAGTTATCTCGTTATCGTCCTGATAGAGTATTATTTGGTTTTCTTTGTTCATCATAATTAGTGATTATCTTTTTTCTTTGAATTTGAACGATAAAGCCTGTCGGTAATTACACCCCTAAATATATCCTCATTGAGAAACTCTAAAACACGGTTCAAATCTGCAACATTATTTGTCGGTAAAACCAATTCTTTATTTTCATTTATTTGTGCATTAACTCCGTATTTGTTTAATAGGCTAGTTTTTGTTCGAGGTGCTTTTCTCATAAAAGCTGAAATATTGTCTGTATTCGATAACAACTTTATAAGCCGACGCGTCTTTATATTTGCAATATGCTTTATACTTTCAGTATTTACATTAATTCCATCTATTTCTCCAAAGGATTCAATTTCAGCATTTGTAGCCTCGGTAACAAAATCTATTAGTGAGAATATTTGATTTGCGACTGTATAACTTTGAAAATACAGTTTCCCCTCCTCATATAGTGCATCTTATCTTCAACAATAAAAGCAGAGTTATTCATTTTTGCAAATATATTTCCACATTCAAACTGCAAGACCATTTTTCGTTGTAACATGTTTCTCTTATTAAAGACCTGAAAATAGAATTTTCCGTCATCGTAATAAAAGATACTTTTAGGCATATCTTCATTTATATTGTATTCAGACATATCAGCCTGATTATATGGTATGCGAGCAAAATCTTCAGGTAAGTCATAATGTACATATGTTATATTCTCCCCGTTCCGGCTAATGATATTGCCATCGAAAACATCTTCTTCTATACCTTCTGGTTTAAATATAGCACCTCCATTTATAAATATATTTTTAATCTCTGTTACTATCTCTTCTTTAAGAGAAATGTGTTTTACTGTATTATCGGACATCAATGCATAAAATTGGCTCATGTTATTTCTCGTTAATTATTAAACCCATATAATCTGTCACTTCAATAAACTTTTTAATCTCATTCTTATTTCTGATACATTTTCCAGAAATTAGTATGTAGGTATTTTCTTCTGTATATACTTCATAATAACGATACCCCCATATTGAACAAAGTAAATTGTAGTTATTGTTATTGTAACTTGCAATCGCGATAAAGCAGCATTGAAGTATTATGCAAACAAATAATACCATAAAATCAAGTTTGTCGGCAAATATTGTTAACCAAGGGATTATAGATGAAATTATTTGCTCCGCACTGTTCAGAGATAAATTTGAATAAGATTTCACTTGAATGGTTTTTCCTTCCTTGTGTTTGTTGGATTTTCTATAAAGAAAAATTTTAATACCGATAAGGCATATCAACATAAATCCGAAACTAATATTGATGCCCCACCATTCAAAACTAGTAGGAAATATCTTATTTTCTAGCATATCATCCCATAGTTGAAAATAATTCGTGCTATCCTTAATAACACCTATTAATCCCAGTGACAAGAATGTTGGTGCTGTTACCGTGGCAGTGAACAAAAATTTAGAAATAAAACTTACCATCAGAAAATTATTTTAAAGATGAAAATAATTTATTTATCTCTTCTTCTGTCTCGAATATGGGGGTTGCGCCGTATTCGCCATTGAGGTAACTGTTTTGAAGCATTTTATCAAAACGCACATTATATAAATTATCCATTCGTCCAAATGAACTGATACCGTTATTGTCTTTTTTCATCAACCATATTTCATCTCTCCTGAATATCTTTTGATCCATTAAAGAGCTTTCATGAGTGGTAAAAATCAGTTGACTAGAAACATCTTTTGAATGCTTATAAAACAATAAAATTATTTGCTTAATAAGTGATGGATGTAAGCTACGTTCCATTTCATCAACAATAAAGACTTTTCCTCCTTGAATCAAGTCCAAGATAAGTGGAATATAATCGAATAAACGTTTTGTACCATCACTCTCATCGCCAAGCGAAAAAAGTTCAATGTCAGCTTCATCCATTTTTTTATGCACAGTCATCAATTTCTTAGCCCTAATTTCACCATCAATCAAGTTAATTAAATACAGGTTATCGTCAAATCTTAATGCTCCAAATGCTTCATCAGTATTGGATTTTGATAAATCTGTTTTGATTGCACGTTGTAAATCGTGTGGAATTCCAAGTTTTTCAAATTGAACATCTATTAATTTCACACCATCAACGCCCGTATTGAAGTATCTTAATAGTGCCCCAAAACCACGTTTTAAGTCGTTATCATCAGCCGCTTTAAGTAATACACCTTGTTTGTATGGTGTGTCGGGAAATATAATTTTAAGGGAATTTACAAACCAGTCGATAACTGCATCTAAATCTTTTATATTTGATACATTTTCATGAATGTTACGACTCATAACTTCGTGGAGGAATAATTGCTTTTGTGGCGTTGCTTTTGCTAGAAAAGAAAGGAATTGTGATTCTTCTTCTTTGGGGTTAAGCTTAAGTAGATATGAAATTTCAAATTCAGACTTTTTTGTTTCTCTTTGAAAAATAACACAGTCGCTGTTTTTGTTTATTTGTTTAAGCCATTCTGAACTTATTTGTTCAGAATTGTAACTAAATCCGTATTCATATTTTTTGTTACCACATAGTATGTGATAAATAATAGTGGTATCTCTTTTTTTATTTTCGGAACTCAAGCGAAATGGGTAAAAATCTATCAAATCATCTGTTCTCGTGCCCCTTAGAACAAGCCTTTTCCCTAACTCAATCGCTTTTACGAAATTGCTCTTTCCACCTGCATTCGCTCCAAACATTGCAGCAGACTTTAATACCCATTGTCCTTTAATGGGTTCCGTTTTATGTTCCTTTTTCAAAGTGCCTTTATTAGGTAGAAGAGAGAAGGTTTCCCTGTTCCTAAAAGAGAGAAAGTTCTCAACTATAAATTGCTGTAACATATACTATCTCATTGATTATATAATAAATCGGTGCAAATTTAGAGATTTTTTCTCAGCAAAACAAATGTATATGCCAATAAATGCCAAATATCTATATTGTAAATGTGAATTTTTCACATGTTGTTTGTTTGTAAGAGAAAAAGTCCATATCTTTGCTGTGTGAATTCGAAATTAAGACCCTGGCGAAGGACCAGAGAATTCGCGCTAATTGATATGTATAGAATATTTATATCACACTCGTGGGCATATTCTTCAGATTATGACAAAATTGAATCATTCTTGCGTTAGGAAGGTATCGTCTTTTACAACCATTCAGTTCCTAAAAATGATCCTATTCACACAAATGGCACAGACAAACAATTATCTGATGCAATAGAGGCAAAGGTAAAGGGGTGCAGTTGCATTATCATTCTTGCAGGAGTTTATGCCACTTATAGCAAATGGATTAATAAAGAGATTGAAATGGCAAAGAAGTACAACAAACCTATCATTGCTGTTCAGCCATGGGGAGCAGAACGCACATCCTCTATCGTAAAAAATGCAGCAGATGTTATCGTTGGCTGGAATGCAAAATCTGTTGCCAATGCTGTCCGTAACTACGCCATTTATCAATCACTATAACTATTTGTTACATGAAAAAGGCATTGTTGATTGGGATTAATGATTATCCCGAAGGAAATGAATTGACAGGGTGTATTGAGGACATCAATAGCGTTAAAGCTGCAATTGAACGACATGGTGACGGATCTCCTAACTTTGGCGTAAAAATGATGCCAAATGTACAGACTTCAGGAGAAGTGATGGATGCTATTCGTAAACTTTTTGCAGGAAATGATGATACTGCTCTCTTTTATTTTTCTGGGCATGGCTATATGAATAGCACTGGTGCAGAAATTGTTATGCCTCAAGATATAGCTACCCCTGGTCAATATTATACGGGGATACAGATGTCAACAATAATGAGTATTGTTAACACTTCCAAGGTTCGCAACAAGATTATCATTTTGGATTGTTGTCACTCAGGCAATATCGGGAAATACGAACTTCAGGATGTAGGTAGCATTTTAAATACAGGAGTTTCAGTCTTAACAGCTTGTCGTGAAGACGAAGTTGCTATGGAAGCTGGTGGTCATGGTCTTTTTACAGAATTATTATGTACTGCGCTAAATGGCGGAGCATCGGATTATTGCGGTAACATTACTATTGGCGGTGTATATGCATATATCGATCGCTCTTTTGGACCTTGGGATCAAAGACCTGTATTCAAGACTAATGTTACGGAATTTGCTCCATTACGTACAGTTACGCCACAGGTATCATTGTCAATTATTCGCGAATTAACAAACCTGTTTACAAATCCCAATAACGATTTAGCTCTAGACCCATCTTTTGAGGATACGAACGACCCATCTGTAAATCATGAATATATTCTCCCTTATGCAGATGCGAACAACGTTAGAAAATTCAAATTACTTCAAAAGTTGCAGAGTATAGGGTTTGTAAAACCTATAAATGAGGAGTTCATAGTACCGGATGTCAGTTGACAGAGTTGGGAAAGTATTATTGGCGATTAGTAAATGAAGGAAGAATCTAATATGAAGTATTTTAGCGAGGCGTATTTTCGTAACATAGCATATAGCACTCCCCTTTACGAGCAACGTACATATAGCGATAATCTTCAAGGAGCATCTCTATATAAACAGTTTGATATATTCCTTTCATACAATATTTCTGATTTGAATGTTGTAAAAGGTATATATTACACTTTGTCGAAAATGGGGTTACAAGTATATCTTGACTGCATTGTTGATGTTGACTTGAAAAGGAATGAAACAAATAAAGATACAGCAAAAAGGTTGCAGAAAAGATTAATGAGCAGTAAATCTTTAATTTATGCTCAATCACCAGAAGCTGGAAGAAGTAATTGGATGCCATGGGAATTAGGTGTCGTGGATGGACATACTGGTAAATGTATGATCATGCCTGTTACAAAAGATGCGCAACATGCAAGTCCTCAACGGGAGTATTTACTTCTCTATCCATATATTATGCCTTATGGTATTGAAGGACAGATGAGAGTCTTCACAGAGTCATATCCTTATAGTGGAGAAGATCTTAGTTCATATATACGGAAATAACTCATAATATTAAGCAGTGCATTCTCGGCTGCATAATTCGAGATTGACCTAAAAAGAAGATTATGGCAACAAATCCACCGTCAGGAGACGGACATCGCAATGGTGCAGTAAGAAATCGTTCACAGGTTTATAATCCCAAAACTGAACAATGGGTAAAAAGGGATAAAGATACTGGGCGTTTTATGGATGTCAAACAAGATGGTACACCGTTTAAAGGTGTGCGAAAAGAAAAGTGAGTTAAAACGAGGGCAAGAGTATAACTTGCCCTCGTTTATGCTTACATCGGTTTTATCATTGATTCAATAAATGAGATTTCTTCGTCTGTAAGATTGTATTTGACATACAGTTGTTTGTCAATTTGAACAGATGAAAGCGACCAATCAATATCGCTTTCCTTCGAGAAGTCCTGCGTCGGGACAAAACGGAATGTTTTGGCCGTAGCATCTTGACTTGACTTCGCTTGACAGTGCATGAACCTCGCAAAGCGAGATTTGAGATATAGGCAAATATTTACGCACTCATCATACGAAACATTGGAATCTGCGAATATGCAAAGGTAAGATTCTGTACAAATTTCGTTAGGCTTTCCAACAAACGCATTAAGATTGTCATCATTAGCCTCTGTGCCAATGTTGTTTGCTCGAGGAATGATTACTTTGAATCTATCAATCCAGTTAGTGTGCAAAGGAACAAGATTACGTTCCACATACCCTTTTTTGAGACCTTTACCAATACAGACAACAGGAGTTGTCAGCCCATCAGATGTTTCATGAAAATTGGGATCGCTCACGAAATAACCACGCAAGCCAAATGGTCTCAATGGTGATACAAATGATTGGATGTATTCACTACTCTGTTCCGTTACTTTGGTGATGATTGAAATACTTCTACCATCTCGGATAAAAATATCAGAGGTATTCTGAGCAAGGCTTCTTTGAGAAGCATATACGCCAGTTTCTGTATGAGAAATTATGGTAGGTGCGGTTTTTATGTTATCATATTTTGCGTCCATTAGGAAATAGCATAATCCACCTTTGATCCCACATTACTGAAAAGGTCTGATGCTTTCGGATAATCGTGCAAGCTGCGAATAGTTTTGTCTGATAGCATATCTGCACGAAAGTCATCAAGCCCTCGTCCTCCTGCATACCAACGAGCAGGCATAATCATTGAAATAAAATTGGGTTGAACTTTTTTAGCTATAGAAACAAAATACTGATAAACTGGCACAGAACTTGCTTGTGCGCCTCCATCCATAACTTGATACGGTGGATTTCCCACTATCGCATTGAATTTCATATTCTTTATTCCTGTTCTTTCTGAAACGAATTTATCAACCTGCTTGATAAAGTGTTCAGGTTTGTTTTTAATTTGATTGATTAAATCCTCAAAGTATCTGGTGTTTACCTTAGCCTTGCGGAAGCCTATCAAGGTTCGTTTGGTGATGCTCTTTGCCATGGGAGTTTTGCAGATGACAAAGATGTTTTCTGCGACAACCTTGTCCCAGATTTGTTGTTCGTCTTCGATACTTGACACCGAAAATAAAGAGTTCTTTACTCGTGTACGGTAAATGCTGTATGCCATATAGAGGGGATATAATCCCGATTTTGAGTTGATTTCAAGAATACGAGAATCCTCGGCAAATACATTGGCGGTCACTTCACCCTTGTCAATGAAACGAGGTTCGGACAGTGTGGTTTCATACCCTTGTTCAAAGAAGTTATATCCACCCAAACAGTCGCCAAGGTGCATATTCACCACACGCCAAGGAGTAAGCACCGTTTCCTTATCCGGATTACGGAATGTACTGAAAATATCCGTTATGCGCTCGATGCGTTCCTCCACGCTGAGTTTGTCGGCAGCACGAGCCATAGCCCGGATACGCTTTCCGGCTGCACAGAATATCTCCGGGTCATAGTATTTCTTGATGTTGTTGAATTTCTGTTTGGTAACACCCTTAGGCATAAATTCTTCCCACGATTGAGGGTCGATGAGCGAAGCGAAGTTGTCAATGGTGATTTCTTGAGACTCGTCTTTCAACTCTGCTCCATAAATCAGCAAAGGCATACGGATGGATATACCCCGAAGAATGGAAATAGCGGCTTCCCGATTGTTCTTTTTCTTCTTCAGTTCTTCCAGTCGTTGTTTCTCCTCCTCTGTCAAAGGCTGTTTGTCCTTACCTTTCTTCTTGGATTTCTTTTCAAGACTTTCAAGTTCCTCGTATTGCTCATCAGTCAGCCCCTGATTGTTGATGTCCACTTGATTCGTCTTGGGCATGGCTTTTGTCTGACCGATAATCTTTTTGAGGTCATCGAACTCTTGCAACTCCAAATCATTGAGTTTCATTAACTCATCATTATACAGACTTCTGTCCTCAAAGCCATTGCGCACGACACGTTCCACATAGACCTTTTTGAGTTGTTCCAACATCCTTGGCACATCAAACTGATTCATCTTGGAACCCTCGATGGATATTATCGGGCAGAAATTCAGGAACTCGCCCATAATCTTACGGTCGTTGCCACTGGTCTTTCCTGTCTTGGATGAAATCTTGGCTGTTTCTGCTATCACTTTCAATGTTCTGTCCGGTGCGAAGTCAAAGACATAGCATTGCTCTTTAACCTTTCCGTTGATAGCGGCAGGAGTCTGCACACGGAAGATAGTCTGCATATAACTGGAGGCAGCCGTGTTATACGAGCCTGACAGCATAAACACAGCTGTCCAAGCCTTCACACTGACACCCGTTGTCAGTCTGCCACAAGACAAGGTAATGGTACGTGTGGCATCAGGGTCTTTGCCAATGGCTTCTTCTACCGCCACAAGTGCATCCTTGCTTTCTTCATCCTCATCTCCATTGCCTGCAACATTCACAACCTTGAAATGTTGGAATACCGAATGTGTCTGCAACATGGCACTCATCGCCCGTGCCTCCTTCACTCCAGGCAGCATCCACAGGGTATGACGGAATATATTGCGGTATTCCTCATTGGCAAACGGATAGCAACTCTCCCGGTCCTCTTTGGTTATAAGATTCAAGAAAGCACTTACATCCTTGTCATGAACGAAAGTTCCATTGTCATTTACACGGAAGAACTCACGGAAGTTGAATGCCACATCTTCGTCCACGAACTCATTGAGTAATCGTCCGAGGTCATAGGTGTAAATGTTCATGGTTGGCAGTGATGCGTATGGATTCGGGTCGCCAAAGTGCAGCTCATCCCAAGACGCTTTGGCACGCTGTTCCATTACATAGTCCCAAGTATATATCTCATCCTCCTTGAAATCGTCCAACAAATTGAATGGAGTGCCGGAAAGACGCAGAATCTTGGTCTTGTCCTTCGTAAGTTCCTGCATTACAGCCTTACCCAAATCTGTCTGTGTGCCTTCGTGCGCCTCGTCCACGATGATACAGTCCCATGCGGTGGCGAACACTTCATTGTTCTTATCAAAGTTGCCGCCTACAAGTTCAGAACCACGCAAGTCTTGCATGGAAGCAAAGTAAACATATTTGCATTGTCCTTGTTTTGCTCTTGTTTCCAGCGAAGTATGACTATCACCGTTATTCTTTGAGCCGTATGCAAAATCCCGCCTATCATAGAATATCTTGCCAAAGTCCTCAAACCAACCGCTATCAACTACCGGACGGTGGGTGAGAATCAAGGTTCGGCTGAAATCCATATCTTTTACCTCCTGTAATGCGGACAGCGTCTTACCAAATCGCATCTTGGCGTTCCACAGCATCTGGTTTCCTTTCTTGAACTGCTTTTTAGTCTTTTCAATAGCTTCACGCTGTTCCGGTCGGAATACAATAGGACTTTTGTCGTGTGAAACCTCAGCAGAAGATAATGATTCACGCCCCTCTTTTACGGCGATTATTGCCCGTTTAACTGTTTCAAGATCGGTAATAAACCACTCGTTGGCTTTGTTCTCGGTATCAAATATCTTTTTCTTGATACCTGAACGCTCCAGCACGCTATGCACTTCCTTGTCATTGAAAGAACACAAACCATACTTGCTGTTGTATATCGTAAGTTCCGTATATAAGAGGTCGTATGCTATACCTGCCGTTTGCGTATATTGATTGATACGTTTCTTGGCAGACTCGTTGAGAGCCTTGCTGTTGGGAGCAAGACCGAAAACATTGTCATTGTCACAAGTGGCTTCGCCCACTTTCAGACATCCCTTGTGCGCAGCATCGTTGATACGGAACACATATATCAGTTTTAACTTTAGTGAAGATGTGAATTTCATACCGCACTATTTTATTAGGTCTATAAATCGGATTCGTTTTCCCTTTTTGCCTGTTGCCTTGTCGGTAGCATGCCAATCCTTGATTTGGCAATAGACCCCATTGTGCCTGCGGATGTCATCTTTCAGACATCCTTCACATTGGGTGACCACTTCGGTAGTCCCGAACAAGTCGGCTACAACTTCCCTACGTTCTCCGCAACTATTTGGAATGACACCTCTTAATCCGTCCATCTGCCATACGTTCCACGAAATGATGTAAGCGATGTAGTTGATAGATTTCAGTAAAGGGCATTTGCCAAATTTCTGTTGAAAATACTCCACAAAAGAGACAAGCATAGATTCTCGGGCAATGAGTAGATTGTCTCCCTGCCACTCGTAACCGTAGGTACTTTTATAGGCTTCTTGTGCCCACTCAAGCCATTCGCCCGAAGTGGATGTGTTCTCGCTTACCACCCTTAGTTTGCGGTCAAGCAAACCGATACGCTGTTCCAAAGGGATAGTCTCTCCTGTCGTGGTATCATAGCGGCTAATCAGATATGGGGCTTCTCCGCAAGTGATTTCCAGTCGGATATCACGCACATAATCCTTCCAACTTTTGCCCTCCGGGAATATGATACAGCCTTCCGTTGTTTTCCATTTATGATGTCCCTGTTCGTCTGCATATTCGGTATTGAAAACATCCTTTCGTCCGAACCATGCTTCATCAATCAGGTTGTTCTGTGCATTGCATATCCATGATGGAGTGAAGACCTCAGCCATATCACGGGAACGGGTTGATTGGGTATCACGGCTTTTGAGGACACGAGGCATGATGATATGTCCGTTATCTCCTGTTATAAGGTGTGGGAGGATAGGGGAATTGTATTGGTATTCTTTGCCAAGATGTTCATAATCTGAAGTAGCCCAGAAGATATTGCGTTGCATTTCGTCCCTGCTCGTGGTGTGGTCTTTGAGCAAGGTGTTCAGCAATTCTGGTGAAAACTGGAATATGCTATCTTCCAATATATCAACTTCGACAGGCATTTTATATCAAGTTTACGCCCGTCTCTTCTTATGGAAATAAGGGAAAAAGGTTCTTCTCTTGGTAAGCGTTGGACGGATTCGCTAAACATTCATGGTTTCACAGCAAATCCAGTATTCTTTTATTGGCTTTATCTACTACTGTAGTATCCAGCGATGCAAGATAAATCTGTGTAGTGTTCTCAGAATCATGTCCCATTCCCTCGCTTATGACAGAAATGGGCACATTACGGCTCTTGGCGATACTTGCCCACGAGTGCCGACCGACATACATAGTTAATGGTATTGGCAAATCCAACTGCTTTCCAATTTTCTTCAACAGATGGTTCACACGGTGAAGTTCGTTGGCGTATTGCTTCCGATAATCTTCGTCCCGTTTTGTAATGATGGGCAAGAGGTATTCCGTTTCGTTTACTGGATATTTGTCAAGAATCTCTTGCATACACTTTTCCCATCTGATGAACAACTGCTGTCCTGTCTTACGTCTGCGATAGGAAAGAGTACCATTCTGCAAGTCCTTCTTTCTCAGATAAGCCATGTCGATGAACGACATTCCCCTTGTGTAGAAACAGAACAGGAACATATCACGGGCATAATCAAGATTGGGCTTCAATGACAAGTCCAGTCCTTTGATACGTCTGATGTCATTGAGCGACAAGGCTCGCTTCATTGTTTTCTCCACTCCCGTGTAAACGGACTTGAACGGATGTCGTTGCTCGGTCAGTCCATCTTCCACCGCACGGTTATAGACGGCTTTTAGAATACGCATATAGAAGGATATAGTATTGGGCGTATTTCCCCTTCCTTTCAAATAAGCCTCGTACTCTGCCAACAAATCCGCATTAAGCTGGTCAAACAAGACATCCTTGCCATTTATAAAACCGTTAAAACTTCTGAGTGCAGCTGTATAAGTCTCTGAGGTGCGTATTTTGCCCAAGCGTTTCAGTCTCGCTATCTGTTGGCTGATGTAAGCGTTGAATGACAATTCTTGCCTGTTTTCATGAAAGCGCATGACTACATCATCCGTTACGAATGTGCCGGATTGAAATAACTTGTGTATGATTTTGTTCAGCCTGTCCTTGTCCCACTTGATGCGTGAACCGATTGAAAGCAGGTAGTTGTTCCTCTCTTGTCCTGTCAATAGATGATGCAAGACAACCGTTTCGGAATGGCTGTCCCATTCCGAAACAAAAAGTTTATACTCGGTGTTTATCTGTCTGACCACACGGTTGTGAATGACCTGATAGTAGAGTGTGCCCTCCTTACCGTTTACGGTAGATGGACGGAACTTGACCTTTACTGATGCCATATCAGTCGGATTTTGATTGCTCCCACTTAGCGTACATCTCCCTTGAAAGTTCCACAATCTCCCTGCTCAACTTCACAAGATCAATGGTACAACTCTCCAGTTTGTAAAGCAACGCCATCGCCTTCTTCTCCGAAAAATGGCAGCGTAGCTCTTTGACTACCTGATTGTAGTTCGTACCAATGGCACGGAACTGGGCGTGAAAGTCCGACAGTTTAGTCGTGTAGTCCACCATCGTCTTGTCCACCTTCAGTACCTTGAACTTCTGCCCGAAGAAGTGTGCCTTGAGAAAGACGGCTTTAGCGTACACCTCTGATTCCTCGTACATCGTGAGAAACTTGTTCCATTCCTCATCATCGAAGCGCACCATCACGCAGTGTGTCTTCGGGTTCAACTTGGGATTTCTCCCGTACTTGCTCTTCTTTTTCATTCTTCTTATTCTTTTAGTTTAATGATTCATTCATAGTCTAATCTCCGATTAAAGAACCCCGAAATTATCCGACTGCGGAGGATAATTCAGCCCACGGCGGTGCAAGGATTTTCAGTCCCATAATTATATTTTTGAATAATTATGTGTTGTTTGAATTTTTATATGAAAATCAATGTTTTAAGCTTCCAAATGTGGCGATTTTATTTTGTTTATTTTTATCTATTTTTGTTTGTTTTTGTATTTTTGTGTCGAAATTGTGTGTTGAAATAATAATTATCCTATCAAATGAACTATTCAAAAGACGGAATAACAGTTGCGCCCATAATAGATACGAGTCATCCGAAAAAGAACGGAAAGTGCCCCGTAAAAATTCGTGTAACCTATCGCCGGGATCGTCGCTATTATCCGACGGGCAAAGACCTTACCTTGGATGAGTGGGAAGGTCTGACTACAACGAAGGTTCGCGCCCTTGTGGCCGTTCGTAAAGATATAGAAAGCAGTTACCAAATTGTTCGTGGGGTTGTTGAGGAATTGGCACGCGACGGTATTTTTTCATTCGATAGCCTCAACAAGCGATTGAAACGTTCGGGGGTTGATACTCTTAACCGTGCATTTGCGGCTAAAATAGCGGAATTAAAAGAGCAGGATCGTATCGGGTCAATGCTGGTTTATAATGTTGTTATACAGGGATTGGAGCGGTTTGCCGGGGATCGTATTGCTCTTGAATCTATAACGGTGGATTGGGTAAGACGTTATGAGCGCTTTCTACTCGGAGAAGGTAAGAGCCGTACAACGATCGGAATACACATGCGCCATTTACGAGCCATATTGAACGATGCTTGTCGATGCGATGCGATTAAACCCGCGCAATACCCGTTCGGCCGAGGGAAATATGAAATACAGGCCGGTGAGGGCCGTAAATTGGCTTTAACGCTGGAGCAGATCGGGCAGATCGCCCGCTATGAGGATGGGAACGAAGCAACGGCCAAATACCGGGATTATTGGCTGTTCCTCTACTTGTGTAACGGGATCAACGTCGCCGATTTCGTGAAATTGCGGTATCGTGATATTGTGGACGGTGAAATCTGTTTCGTGCGTCAAAAGACCGAGCGCACGACTAAGACCCGTAAGGAAATCCGGGTCGCGGTAGTTCCCCAGATGCAAGCTATTATCGACCGCTGGGGTAATACTCCAGCACCGAATAACTTTATTTTCCCAATTCTCGACGGGTCGGAGGATGCGGTGCAGAGCCACGCTAAAACAATAGCCGCTACCGGGTTAATCAATAAACGGATGCGGATGATCGGGGAGCAGCTCGAAATTGGGAACATATCGACCTATACGGCGCGTCATTCGTTCGCTACGGTGTTGAAGCGTGCCGGGGCGAATATCGCCTACATATCGGAAAGCCTCGGCCACCAAGATCTGAAGACGACGGAAAACTACCTTGCCAGCTTCGAGCGAGAGGAACGAGAGAAAAATGCTGCATTACTGACGAATTTTTAATACGATTATTTGCATAATGCGCCGCAGTGCAGTACCTTTGTCATATCGTGTTATTTTAGTTGGAATGATCGGCGGGGCACATCTTATTTCCGTCGGTCATTCCGTTTTTACTGCATTTCTCCTCTTGGATGTGGTGAATAGCAACAACCTCACGCCTAACCGACGCACTATTTCGCCGGACAAAGGGTGTTTCATTTTGGAACAGTGCTTACAGTGACGGAGAGAATGTCCGCCAAATGGACGATGAAACCTGGTGTTAATAGATTTTGCCTTTCCTGTTTCACCTTGCGAACGATGCTATTCTTGCTTTTGTAGTTTATAGGCGTGCACGATGCCTCATACTTTGCCTCAACTCCTTATGCAACACCTTGCAACTTATTCCCTACGTACTGCGCTTTTGCCAAGAGTTATACGGCATCGCGATTGATGAACAGCGAATCATTGAAGTGTTTTTTGTTTTCCCCTATGAAATACGGCAAATTCTTCGCCTTTTCGATTCTTTCGGTGTTGTCCTCGACCCATCGTTTGAAGTTGTCGGGCACATCCTTGACCTCATTCAGCGGTTCCTCCCAAAAATCCCTATCCGTGCCCTCGTTGGCTATAATTGGCACTGCATAGCACTTGCAGTTCGGGTGCCACCCGATGAATTTGAAAGATTTCGGATATTTTCCCTCCATTGCGTCACATATTTCCAGCGGCGCACGCCCTTTTTTGAAGCGCGGATACCAGAACTTTGCCAGCCACTGTACGTGCGATTTTGATGTTTTTACCTCATATCCGACAATAAAATCAAGTTGTTGCCAGCGGATACTGTCGGCTTCACGATAAGCGCTGTTTATTTCGGTGCGAGCCATACGCATAGCATTCTGATAAGATGACCGGTAAACGCCTTGCCCAGGGTGATAAGCCTGCGCCACTTTCGACAGGGTAAGATTGCCGAACGCATTTCGGACACGTCGAAATAGTTTGTCCGGCTCATTCAGATAGACGCGTACATCACGGCTTATATCGGCAGCGCTTCGGCCTTCGCTGATACCTATAGATAAGGATAATTCTATGTGCCGTTCGAACTGCTTGGCGATACTCCAAACTCTTTCGGATAAATTATGCCCGTAAGTTGTTCTACGTTGAAATGCCTCAAGTGCACCGAGATTGTGAAGCATCCATCCTTTTTTCGGATTGTCGAATAGTTGTTTTACCCATGAATCGTTCTTGTCGTTGGCAAAAAACCATTCCGAAGTGATCCCCGCTGTAATTATAGTGGACAACTTATTTCGGAATGAAGATAACGAGGCATCGGCTTGTTTACTACGGCTTTTGTTTGATGAGAAGGCGAACAATCGCCCCGTATTGGGTTGATATTTATATCCCATTCCCAGTCGAATCAATTCATCCGAGGCCACATCATACAAAGCCTCTATCTGTCGTAGATATTCTTCGACATGCGTTTTGTGCTGTTGCTCCCATTGGGCGGCTTTCAAATTCAATCCGGGCATCGTTTCGAATTAGAATGTTGGCTCTATAATATTGTTCATAGATGCCTCTGCCTTCGCTTGCTTTATTCGCTCGATTTCAGCGGTAACATCATCGGCCGTTCCCATTAGTTCAACGCCCTTTTCCAGCGACATAACGCCATCCTGCACAGCACGGCCTATAGCCGCCCAACGTGCGGTGACATCTTCATTGAACGGTTCGGCAAATTCGTGTTCTATTTTGAGCGCAGCCAAATCAGGACGCAAATGAATATGGGTTACATTCATCATAATAGCGAGAATAAGATTTTTCTCCCTATCTACGGCTATGTCGTATATCTCTTTATTATTTTCGCGCTTGATATATCCCAGTACCATCGCGCGTTTGATCGCTTCGCCCGACAAAGTTCCCAGCCCAGCCATTTTCTCGGGTGTAAACTCGGGCGTGAAAGTGTCGAACAAGATGGACTGCGCGAGGTCTTCCTTTTCCCGTTGCTGCGTCTCGGAAGAGGTCGGTGGATTGATGTACTCGAATTTTGAATCCGCTCCGGTCATCCGAATCATTTTCCCGGGCTTGTCGGCTCGACCTTTCAAAAAATCTACGACATCGCCCGTTGCTGCGGCGATAGGGTCTGCGAAATAGTTATTTGTGTCGGATATTTTGCTGTCTATATCCTCCTCGCGGTCTATGCGGGGGTTGAGGCCTCCCCACGCTTTATCCTGTCGGTAGTAGATAACATTGATTTTTCCGGTTGGATTGGGAGTTGCAATAACCTCCCAATTAAGAGATCCTCGTTTGCATCGGTAGATCGTATCAGGTGTTTGAATATCGAAATGCTCGATAGTTGATGTCCCCTCTTTAAGGTAGTACCCATACCCGAATGCAATGAGGTTCTCGTATAGGTCGAATAATGGACGTAGGGTGTATCCTTTCGACTTGCAAATTACCACAACTTTTACCTGCGGTTGGAAATTCTCGTCCCGATAGATGTGGTAGAGCTTGGCACATTCAGTTTCTGCTCCCGCAATGCGTTTTGCTTTACGCATGGAAACGTTGAATCGTGTATCTTGCAAAAATTGATTATATGCTTCGAAAGCCTCGTCCGAACCTTCGTTGTTCACCTTCTTCCATCGTATCGGATTCCCGAGCAGAAAGAATAGTTCCACCTCATTGATGTACTTCTGTCGTGCACGAGGCAACTTCTCGGTACGATAAGGCTCCTGGCCTTTCCGCATCTTATCGGCCTTTCGCATAATACGGTGGAGTTCGGGGTTATATTCCTGAATCGCCTGCAAAACCTCCGTATCGCGATTCTGCATAAGTGTTTGAGCCTGTGTAATGTCTTTGTCCTTGATAAGCGTAAGCAGATCACGTTCTGCACCGGTTGCATTCAGATATTTATTGCGTATCGCATTGAGTAGGTTGTCTATAAATCCCATATCCGTACTTTTTACCAAATTCCTAAATCCTCTTTGTCTAAATCTTCTTCATTGTTGAAATACCCCCGCTTTTCGATTACTCCGGTCAGGGCATCTTCGGCGTCGTCATGGCTGTTGAACTCCTGCTGCTTACGGTATGATTTGACATGCGAGGCGAACTCCGGCCATTTGTGCTCCCATCCGGTCGGAAAATAAATAAGGTTTTGCACTTCATTCGATCGCGTGAAAATACGCACCCTTTTGTTGGCGGTCTGCGTAAATGGGTTGAACGATGTAAAGTTGTTACCGATTATTCGGCACTGCGCCTCAACATTGCGCCCGAAAGACCTGCCGCCATTGTTGCTCTCGACGTAGCAGATCTCCGTCTTGTTTCGGGACAGCATCTCGGCTGTTGCCGGCTCGGTATATTCCATCGGTTTCTGTGTATATAAAATGTCCGTCACGAAATTGCCGATGGGAGTTTCCGTATAGCAAATAGAACACAGATAGTCACTGTCGGTATCAGCGGTATCCGTGTAGTTCTTTCGCTTCATAGATGCTGCATATGGAATTATGTCGTATGTCTTAAACTCTCCATACATCAAACCTTCCAGCGGCTTCGGGTTCTGCATATATTGCGTTTCAAAGACAAATGAGTTCGATCTCTCGATTTTGTGCAGTTCCTCCAGCGTATGCTTAAATTCCCAGAGAGGCTGTTCCTGTCCGTTTTCGTCATGCCAGATGCAGGGCAACGAAAGTACCGTCCATTCCTCCGGCTCGATCTCCTGAAGATAGCCGCATAGATCGTGCTCATGGAGCCGTTGCATAATGATTATGATAGGCGTATTGCGCGAGTTCACGCGGTTGCGGATAGTCGATTCAAAGCGATTGTTCACCCGCTCGCGGATCGTTTCGGATAGTGCATCTTCCGGTTTGATCGGGTCGTCGATAACAATAGCTCCCGCAAAATCGCTTTCCCACGCAGGAATAAAATCACCCATTTCGCGCCGCTCCCTATACGGATCATTTACTTGACCTGCACCAAATCCTGTAACCTGTCCTGCTGCACTTACTGCATACAGTCCGCCTCCGACGGATGTATACCACTTTTTAGCATTCTTGCTTTCGACGACTACTTCAGGGAAAAGCCGCTGGTAGTAGTCTGATTGTACCGTTTCATTGATCTCTTTCGAGTTGTCGAGAACAAGATCATCGGAGTATGATAGGTGTATGAACTTACTGCGGGGGTTTAACGCCAGCCCGTAGGCGATGAAGTTCTTAGAGACAAGTTCGGTCTTGCCATATCGTGGCGCAATATTGATAATAAGACGCTTTATTTCGCCACGGACGACTTTGTCAAGAGCTTCGCATATTTTGCGATGATGATCGCCGACAATAAACCGCATCCCCGTCTTATGCTTGAACATGTAACGGGTGAAATTCAGCATACCGGAAAGACAGAAGGTACGCTCTATGTCTATGTCGCGAATCGGAGTAGTGCGTTAATACTCTTCGTTAAGTTTTAACCCATATTGTCTTGCCTCTTCGGGAGAGAGAGTGCGAGGTGGAATAAGTTCGGCACCATCTGCTCCTGTAACCTCTTGACGTTCTACATATCCCCGTTTTTTTCCGCGTGTTTTGAGAGTGAAAATGATCGCTGTTTCGGAGGGACGTTCGATCCAACCGGCAAATCTCTTTTCGCCATTCTCGTCCTTTTCGATGGCCGGAACGCCGGCAACCAATTTACGCAGGTTGCTTTCGGCCAAATCAACGAACCGTTCACGGGAATCTTCGAGGGCTTGGGCGAATTGCTCATCATCATTGCACCATGTGTAAATTGTGCTACGCTCTACACCTAAATTAGCAGCTATGTCTGACAAAATACCGCCGCAAGCATTTGCAACCTTGCGAAAGGTATCTAATTTCGGTTTTTTGGAGGGCATTGCCATTTTTTATACTGTCGTTTTTGTCGTTATTCGACCCGTTCAACCATATCCGAGAACATTTCGCCGGGGATTATTTTGTCGTCTGGCCTGAACCCGAACCGAAGCATGAATGATGATTTCGCCCTATAAGACTTAAAGTTGAGCATTACATAGGATTCGATGTCTTCCGCTTTTTGCTCTGCCTGTTGACGAATCTGTTCTTTCATCTCCTTTACCGCGGCCTTGCGTTCCTCAAACGGTCGTTGTATCTCTTCGAAATCACCTAACGTATCAGACAGTTCTGAACTTATTTCGTCCTGCATGACGGATATACCGTATATGTTCATGTCTGCTTCAGAAAGGCCAGCGGCTTTATAGTCTATTTCCGGTACAAGTACTTTTATTTTCTCCATGTCGAATTCTCCCATTGCGGAGGGCGAGTTCATGAAGATATTTTGTTCGCGCTCTGTCTTGTCGTCTAACTCTACAGCTTCTACCTTGATCTCATAATCCGTTTCAGGTGTCCCGTCGTAATTGTTGATGATGTCAAGCGTCTGTACGCGCTTGTGCCCTGAAACCAGATAAGATGACAACTGATTCCATACGATACCGCCCAGATAGCCGACAGTTTTAAAGTTCTTTTTGAGCTTCTTGATGACTTCAGGGTCTTCTTTGCGTGGATTGTATGGAGCAAAGTTGATTTGTGATCGCTTGATTACGACCGTTTCACTTTGCTTGTATTTGGGCTGCTGCTCTTTTCTCTTCGTCATATCGCAGTAATATATTTCGGGATAAGGGGAATACTTTGTAAATCTTTTCGAGGTCTTGCGGATAATGCCGGCGGAGGTAATCGAATACCTCCGGCAAAAACGTCAGACCTTGCGATTTGTTCTTGTTGTAGGATATGGGTTCAGGCAGTTTCTTTGCCTTGATGTAGGCCATGACGTCCGATTTCTTCCACTTGGATAGAGGATATACCTTGTTCGTATTGCTTATAGCTTCGTTCTCGTATCCGCGCAACATAAGACAGCGATTCATTCCGTCCGACTGCTTCATTCCATAGAAAGAGTAAGATATTCCCGTCTTCATCCGGACGGATTCATCAACGTCTTTCAACGATAACAGCTTTACATTGGGGTTAGGAATGCAGTATAGCCCACAACGCAAAACACGCGTCAACGTCCAATGGGGGACTTGCAGTATGGTAACATTGGCATAACGAGCTTTGACTGCTCGCAAATAGTTGTCAATGTGGTCGAGGCCCTTGACGAAATACATGAACACGCAAACGATCTCTTTGAAGTGCGGAGCCATTAGGTCGAGCAATACCTCGCTGTCTTTGCCACATGAATAAAAAAGGATCGCCCTGTCCGTTTTTTGACGGACAGAGGCAATCACTTCGTTTGCATGGTCTATCGGGGTCATGATTAACCTGTTGCCATGCCAAAGGCGGCGCGAATGTCGCGTGCACGACCGGCACGATTCGTCGCACGACCGCCTACTGCACGATAACGAACACGGCTAGCGCCTGTCGTCCGATTGATTCGATTTCTTACTGAATTTCGAGTGCAGCTTGAATTTTAGAAGTTTGACAATATGATTTAACCTACGGAAAGGCCTCGGGCGGCAGATTGCCTAGCTCTTGTATATGCACTGGTCGCCCTTGCATACCTATTCGCAATAACACCATTTCGGCCACTCATATTTGCGAGGCTACTTAATCCTACAGCAGGATTAGGCGTGCGGCGTCGCAATTCACTCGTTATACGGCTGTATTGCGCGTCAAGCTGAGTTGCTGTTTTTTGTCTTCGTCTTCGAGTGCAGCAATGATTTTAAGGGTTTAACAATTCATTTTCTCGATTACCTTGCCGAGGTGGTAGTCGATCTCGGTCATGGTATATTCGTTACCGTTGTGCTCGTACACAATCGGCTCTTTCGTCTCTTCGTCGCAAACATCTACCAGCTCGACGCCTTTGACTTCGACCAGCGCGCCGGGGCGATTCTTTTCGTAACCTACCCAGAACTGTATGGCATCGTAGTGGTTGATAACCGTATCAACGCCCTTCTCGCTGTCCCACGCCGATTCGGGCACGTCACTGTCTTTCTTGTAGACTTTGCCTGTGTTGTTGTCTCGGTATGAAATGTATTTCGTGTTGGTCGGGCGTACTTCGCGGGTCTCGACCGTTTTTTCACCCGACAAAATGGCGTCGAACCATTTTTGTTTGATGATAAGCGTTAAAATTTTCATAGCCGTAAATTTCATTAGTAGCGGGGGCAAGAATCGAACTTGCGCCTGCGGGACACTAACCCGCCGTGGTAACCTCTGCACTACCCCGCATATATCTGTTCGATGCAAAAGTGGACACGTTCGGCACATTATGCAAATCTTACTATTGAATTATTTATTAAAAATACGATTTTTTATTGAGAGCTGCAATTTTTAAGGTCTTTTCTTCACACACCCTTTGCAGCGGATAATCTCAAGCACTACTGCGTCATATTTGACGATCAATAGGCTGTCGCGATTGTTGTCTGCACCTTTGTAGGCTTTACACCCACACTTCAGCCGCGTGCGGTGACATGTCGCGTCCGTCAATTCGAATGCCTTTTTGAGTAATGTCAAATCGCTGCGTTTTTCTACGTACATCGTTGGTTTCATATATTATATAACTTTTACAAAGTTGAACATTCTGAATGACCGCCAGCCCTCGGCAACCGTATCGTAATAGGTTACGAGGTGTTTGTTAGGCTTACGGTCGTCACCTTTTGTTTCGGGGCATAAGTCGTCCTTAAGCGTACCGAATGCCTGTCGCAATTCACCCGTACTCGATTTGAGGTAGAAGAACTGCACGATGCCCGCGCGCATCTTTATCTTCAATTTGAACACCTGCCATGCCTTATGCAGACACTCAGCAAAGGTTACACCCGTCGCGCGGCACATCTGCCACGCCGTGCGCATGATGATGGAAAGGTCGGTTCGTTTCATTGTTATATAGGTTAAAAGTTGGTTTTTAGTTTGAGTAGTCGCAAGCACTCTTTCAACTCGCTGTCTGTGTATTTCTTGGCGATCTCTCGTGATATGCCGTTTGTGTTCATTGCGATTTTGATCGCAGCCTCTCTGTTCACCTTGAAGGATTTTCTTGTCTTCATAGCTTTTCAATTTTTTCAAATGTAACATAATACAGCCTATTGCCAACGAGTACCATTGCGATATTCAGTTTATCGAACTGTCCTCGATATTCACCAGTATTGCGTCCGAATCCCAAAGGATTGTCCTTAAAAAAACAGGACAGGGGCAATAACGTATAAAACGCACGGAGATAGTGTTTTGACGAGATTGTTCCGGAGGTAAGAAAGCGGTTCAGCCGCATGAAAAGGCAAAGTTCGGAAAGAGTTGCGTTACCAGATCGTTACCGCAGCTTTTTCCGGACTTCGTTTTTAATGGTTTGTTTTTCAGTTTCTTGCGCCAGATTTCACAACAACAAATAACTCTAACGAACGTATTAACAATAAAGTTTTTAGAGTTATGGCAAGAAGCACTTTCAAGGTTCTGTTCTATCTGAAACGACAGGCCGAACAGAACGGCAAAGCGCCCATCATGGGACGCATCACCATCAACGGAACCATCTCGCAGTTCAGTTGCAAACTGTCTGTTCCACTCAAACTGTGGGATACCAAAGCCAACAAAGCTACAGGCAGAAGCGTCGTAGCCCAGCGGATCAACGAGAAACTGGAGAATATCAAGACCAACATCGGCAAACAGTACCAGCGTATCTGTGATCGGGATTCTTACGTCACGGCAGAGAAGGTCAGGAATGCCTGGTTGGGATTCGGGGACGGGTATCAACTCCTGTTGCAAACCTTCGACGATTACCTGAAAGAGTTCGCCGAGAAGCGCGTCGGCAAAGACCGTGCAGAGGGAACCCTCGTGAACTACACCCGTTCCCGCCGTTATCTGGCCGCATTTCTGCAATACGAATACAAGCTGGAGGATATCCCTTTCCGAGAGTTGAAGCGTGAATTTATCGAAAAGTATGTGATTTATCTCTCGGCCGTCCGTCATATGCTTCCCGGCAGTATCCATACTCCGCTCAAGAAGCTGAAGCTGATGACCTATACCGCTTTCAAGAACGGCTGGATCACCTCCGATCCGTTTGCAGGATTCCATATCAACGTCACCTACCGCGACCGACGTTTCCTTTCCGAATCGGAACTGCAGGCCGTGATGAGGGTCTATGTTCCCAATTACAAGACAGCCATCGTCCGGGACATATTCGTGTTTTGCTGTTTCACGGGGCTTGCCTATGCCGATGTGAAGAAACTCACCCATAACGATATTCATACGGATGAACAGGGGGATCTGTGGATCGTGGACCATCGACAAAAGACAGGAACGCAGTTTCGGGTCAAGCTGCTGCCGGTGGCCAAACGGCTCGTTGAGAAGTACAGACACTTGCACTTGCCGGGAGGCTGCGTGTTTCCGGTCAAAAATCGTAAATCCATGAATATGTCCCTACGGCACGTGGCACGCCATGCCGGATTGTCGTTCAATCCGACGATGCACGAGGCAAGGCACACTTTTTCGACCACGGTCACCCTCTCGCAGGGTGTTCCCCTGGAGACGGTCAGCAAGATGCTCGGACACAAACACATCACCACCACACAGATTTACGCCAAAATCACCAACGACAAGATCGGTCATGATATGGATGCCCTGAGCCAAAAGATCGCTGAAAAATTTCCGATAGCATAACCCGAAAAGGAGAACTGACTATGAAGAAACAGATAGAAGATCTCGGTTCTATTGAGATAACCGATAACGACTACGGGCCTTGTACGGTTGCAGTCCGACTGGTCGATGGCAATGTCTGGATGACACAGAGCCAAATCGCACGGCTATTCGGCGTGTATGAGGCCACGGTGCAAAACAATCTGCGGGCGGCATGCAGAGGCGGAATGTTACGGGAAGGGAAAGTCTCACTTCTACATAAACAAAACCAAAGGACGACTTTGAATTTGCCGTCCTTTGGTTTACAATTTCAGGTGGTCATTGAAATATGTCTTAAATTACAGCTATTAATTTATGCTTTTTCGATATCAAATTTTCATATTTTCCCCAGTCAATTCGCTCATTGATATATCGGAAATGGATAGATCTTTTACCTGCGATATCGCGACCGGCGAAATGAAACTCCGCTATCAGTTTTTTTTGTTCGGAATATACACGTACGATCAGTTCATCCAGTCCCGAAACTTTTTCTGTATTAATTTTATACGATATAGAAGAAGCTAATCTTGTTGATGGCCTCAAAATTCTGTTACGTTCGACAATAGCCATAATCATTCTTCTTTTTTTATGTTAAAACGTACTTCTATGGGTTTTGTAACCTCTTCTTTGGTAATGGATTGAATAAAATCATCCTTAGATAGTTGGGGATTATGCCATCTGTCATAATAAATTTGAGTCTTTTTATATTTCGTATCTGATGTAATAGGCTGCATTATACGGCTTTCTGTATATCCTTGAAAAACATAATTATCACTAATTGAAACTTGTGTTCCTTGGGCAATAAAGCCGTTTACCCCCAATTTCATTTCATTATAGAAATGTTGCAAGTATAAATCAGCTTGGTGTAAATCGGTTCTTTTATGCAAATTGAGCTGTAATGCCGTCGAAAGACCATTGTCCGATCCGTTATGATAATATACTATGATGGCATCAGAAACACGCCATTGTTCTTTGTCCAATACAAGTGCAGTAGGAAAAATAAGTACAGAAAAATCCATTAATCCTTTGGGAACATTTATTTGGTATAATTGTGAAATGAATTTACATTGATAACCATCCTTATCTCCCTCTGAATATCTAAAGTTTAGCGATAAAGTGCTGGATTCTTGAAATCTGTCTGCAAGACGGACTGGGCTTGTTGCTAAGCGATATTTACTCAAAACATTATCCATGTAATTCTGTTTTGCCTGATTAAACAAACTATCAGATTTCACCGCAAAGGGTTTGAGATAGTTTATAAACTGGCCATATTCTGTTTGAGAAAACTCGCCTGCCTTTTTCGCAATAGTTTCTTCATATTCCTTTTCTTTTCTCGCTTTTTCAGCCTTTTCTTGTTCGATTTGCTTTTTCTCAGCATTCATTCGGACTTCATCCTCTTTTATTACAAAACAGAGGGTATAATCGGGTTCAAAAACTTCGCCCCTCCATAAGGATGAGCCGAAACATGCGGTATGAAAATCGTAAATGAAAAAGTATGCGATTTCATTGAACCAGTATGGCTCATTGGAAAAAATATCGCCGTTCTGAGTGAGTTGACAGTAAAATTTATTTTCTTTTTGGGGTTGAAGACAATAGTATCGGCCTGCATATTGATAGTTATGTTGGGCTAGTGAATCGGAAAATTTAGCAACCTCCCTGATATCATCTATCGTGCGTTCACCCCAATCTCCGGTAGAATAATCATAATCCGTATATCCGACATAAATACCTTTATAAAAATATTGCGTACGAATATATTTGTTATCTATTCCGTGAAGCCACGTATCGATAACAGAAGGAGAGCCATGTTGATTTCCAGCTATTATGCGCCCGTCAGGGGTTCGCATCCAAAAATCAAGAGAATCCAACTCTCCCTGTGTAAAATGAGCATTTAATTTTAATTCTTTATAGGAATCTTTATATCGTACTCGGTAAATTCCATGCTTTAGACCTTGCTTATAGCTTGTTTCTTCATGAAACCCATACCAATCAGTTTTCCATAATCCGGTTTTCATATCATCAGTATATCTGCCGGACATAGACTTTTTTCCGTCTGCTGATTTATATGAAAAATTCCCTTCGAAAATTCGAGTCAATCCATCTTCTTTATAAGTATAATTTGCAGAACCATCTTCAAAAGAACCATTGTATGTTTTTAATTGAGCCGAAGCGACTCCAATATTGAACAAGGTGAAAACTAATAGTAATCGTTTCATAGTAACTATTTTAATTGGGTTAATAATTCCAATTCTTAGTTACCATTCAACTCCTAAATGGTGTTTGCTATAACTACAAAAAGAAAAGTGTGGAGCTGATTTCGTTTATCGAGTGGATGGTTGTGAAAAGACCGATAACAACAATAAACGACGCAATACCCCACACTTGAATAGATATGGAGTATAGATACGCAGAACGCGTCCCTGCCATAATCTAAACAAGAAATGAGTGCTGTTCGTTGTCCCGTTGTTATTGAAAAACTTCCACATTTTCCACTCAGGACAGTGCGAAAACACTTTCAATATGTCTGCCAAGTGCATTGCTGCACAAGACGTTGTAAAGATAGAAAATAATTCGCGAACAAACAAACACTCATTGGTGGAGTATTGCCGATATATAATACATTTTTTGAGCGGCATTTGCACCTAAATTATAATAAGTAGGAGCAATAATAAACCCGGGATACATGGTTGAATACCCTTGTGTCCCAGGTTTGTTATGCTTGGCCCATTGCTAGGATTAGAAGGGTTCTTCGACAGGTTGTAGATTTCTGTGAAGGCTTTCCCGTAATCCACTCTCAGGATAGAGAAATACCCGTCCGCTGATAACGGTAAAGGGGATCTGTCGTGTATCACGCAGGGTTTGGAGTGTGCGCGGCGAGATGTGCAGATAGCGACAGACCTCCTCGCCCGTGAGGTAACGTTCATTCAGGATCGAGGGACGGTAGTTGTCCTTGGCCTGTTGCAACGCCTGTTTTGCCTCGGATAGTTGTGCGAGCGCGATTTTCACCTCCTCGCTCTCGCTGTTCAGGTAATCGAGCATGGCTATTGTTTTTTGACGGTTCTACGTTCGAGATAGTCGGCCAGGTCACACTCTCGGTAAAAGAACTTGCCGCCGATACGGGTATAGGGCAAAATACCTTTATCCCGATAGCTTTGCAGGGTGCGTTTGGTAATGTTCAATACCCGGCATACGTCTGCACTATCCATATACCCGTCCGAGGTCTGCGGATCGAACCGGCGGCGTACCTGCAAGGCAAGGGCGGACAACTCTTTCAGTTGGTCGAGGATGTTTATTCATGTTTTCTCTCCGATGCATATTATCTTTTCCATCGTTTCATTGTTTTTTAGTTCAACAATCGGTTTGTCTGTGTAGGCGATCGGGTGGTTTTCACTCATCGCGAATTCGGTGCGCCCGGTTTTTCATCGTAGTGCGTTTTTGTGTGTTTCAACCGCCGTTCCAGGACGGTCTGCCTACTTGTAACGCCTACGATATACGGCAAGTTGTACGATCGTACGGAGGTGGCAGTGGTTGGCTTCGCCATGGCAGCGGTTGGCTCCGATATTTTGCATAATTTCTACACGGGCAGCAACAGATGGCAACGGAACGCAAGATCCGACATGGACGCAACAACCCGCAGCGAGCAGCGTTGTTTGAGTAAACAGACGTAAATCGCACAGCCATGAACATCCATTTCACAGCATATCCGAATGTCGAATACCGTCCCCACTGAACTGCAACGCTGCAGCGTTGCAATCTTGTAACGTCCGTAGTCTGGAGCGTTACAACCCGCTCCGTTCGGGTAACTGTTAGGGCTTATCCATCCCTGCCCGACAGCTGAACTTCACGAGTTTCTCGCCAATACTCTGGCGTGTATATCCGGAGCGATCTTCCCGTATTTATCGTCCTTCGCCCCTGCCGATTCCGTACGCTGGGGATTCGGAGTGAGATCCGGAGTGCCGCGTTCGAATCTGATGATCCGGCCTCGGCATTTTCTGAAGCCTTAAGGAGCAAGGTTGTATCCGGAGGCCCTCAAAACCTCCCCTCGGAGTTTTCTCGGAGACTCCGGCAACCTTGCCCTGCGGGGCTGTCCCGTTCGGCGTACTCCCTGTGGTCGCACACCGAACCATCTCCCGCTCCCGTCGGTCGCAGGGGATTCGGGACTCTCGGCATCTCGGATGCCGTCGGCCAGTTCCCTCTCGGTCGCCCGGCCGGGAAACAAATCGCCATAAGTGAAAAGGAAGGAGGTGCAGGCTATGGCGGATAACAAAATAGATAACCGGGACAAAGGCGGGAGACCGCCCAAAGCCGCAGCCGAAAAACGTTCTGCAGAGGTCAAATTCCATGTTACGCCCGACGTGAAACGAAGGCTGCAAAACGAAGCGATCATCGCCGGGACGGATCTCGCCACCTACTGCCGGGAAAAGGTACTTACGGGGCAATCGCCACGGCATATTCCTCCCGCGATACTTGCCGCCGTAGCCGAATTGGCCCGACAGGGGAACAACCTGAACCAGTTGGCACGGATTGCCAACACACAAAAGGGAATGGACGGCATTGTCATGCGTCTTATCGGACTGATCGAGTTTTACGAACGGTTGGCCGCAGAGATACGGAGCTACTTTAAGCGATAAGATTTTAACTTTTGGACAGCGAAAAGATGATAGCAAAGATCATAACGGGTAAGTCGTTCGGCGGAGCCGTACGCTACCTCCTCGAAAAAAGCGGTCACACCCGTATGATAGACAGCGACGGAGTGAAGCTGTCCGATATCCGTTCCCTAATCGGCAGTTTCAATTTCCAGCGCAAGGCACGGCCCGAGAAAGCCCAGGTCGTGGGTCATATATCCCTTTCGTTCCACAAGGACGATACGCCGAGGCTTACGGACGGATTTATGGCAGGTCTTGCACGCGAATATATGCAGCGTATGGGAATCACCGACACGCAGTACATCGTGGTGCGGCATACCGACACGGAGCATCCCCATCTGCATATCCTTTACAATCGGGTACAGTACGATACGAAGTTGGTGCAGAGCCATAACGAAAGGATCCGGAGCGTAGCGGTCTGCAAGGCCATGAAACAGAAATACGGCCTGACATTCTCCAAAGGAAAAGAGAACGTAAAGATCGAGCGGTTACACGATCCCGACAAAGTGAAATACAGAATTTACGAGGCGGTTAAAACAGCGTTGAAGGGTTGTGCCTCTTTTACGGAACTGGTCGAACAGTTGAACAGGGGAGGCATAACGGCAACGTTCATACACCGGGGAGGTGATCCGCAAAAAGAGATACAGGGCATGACCTTTACTATGCAAGGGCAGACACTCAAGGCCTCGCAGGTAGATCGGAAGTTCAGTTATGCCAACCTCTGTAAAGCCATCGAAGCGAACCGAGCAAAACTGGAAAGGCAGGAAATAGAACGGCATAAACAGGAACATTCCACCCGGAACCCGATCATATTTGGTGTACGGCTAACAGATGAGTATGTAGAACAAATAAAGGACGGGCAACCGGTTTATCTCGAAGGAATGCAGTATGAAAGGAAAACGTTCGACGGTTATCTGGTCATGGATGACAACCTGACGAGAGGACGAGCCTACGTCGGACACGACCCGCGCGAGTGGGTCGTGTACGGCAAATACGCCATGCGTCGCATGGACAGGGACTTGATAAAGGACGGTTTTGTCGTTCGTGCCCTCGTTCAATGGTGGGGAGGACACGGGCAAACCGCAAGGCCCTACCTCTGGAAAGAGAATCCCTCGGACGAAACCTATAAGCAGGAGTGGAGCGATCCGAGAAAACCCCGAACGCCCCGACACGATACAAAACAGGGAAAGATCGTGTCATCCCCCAAAAAATCTAAAGGCCCGAAGCTATAACGGGAGGCCGGGAACGAAATCCCCATTCCACCCGAACGCAAAGGTATGGATCGAGGGGATAAGCTGCAAGGCTATACAAAGCGTCCCTCACGGGTCGGCCTTGCAGCTTGTCCCTCCGATCCCATGGGCTGGTCGCTACCGGATGGAATGGGGCAGTGTGCGGAATGAGTAAGGGAAGGATGGTTTTATGAACGTCAAAAATGAGATTGTCGATGCAAGAAAAGGATCTTATCGATTGTTTCTGTCGTTTTTTTAACTACCTTTACAGCAGTTATTTGAAGTTGTGATTACTAACGCAAGCAGCGGAAAAGAGAACCGTTGCCTTTTCGTTACCTCTCCTTCAATAAAAAATGCAACAGCCCAATTCCTCAGACTGTTGCATCGTTTCAAGGGTGCTCCTCACCGGGTCGCCAATTTTTATGTCTTTCATATCTTTCATTTTTACCACCGGCGGCAGGTGCCGCCACGCTTCGGGCCTGAGGTCTGTTTATAGCCGCCCGAACGGCTTTATTCGTCGAGGTAGTAGAGCAGCAGTTCACAATCTTCAACGTGCAGAACTCTCGTAGGTTCGATTTTTTCGAGTTGCAAAGACAGTGTATCGTCTTTCTCTGCATAGATGTACGCCCACTGGCCTTTCAGTTCGATTTCTTCTCTGGTGCCGAAATAGGCGACAGTATTATCTACGTCTTTGACAAGACCCCAGTTGCCATTGTCCATACCATCACGATTGATTGCGTCGATCACTTTAAATGCAAATGCGTTCATAGTTCTATTGTTTTAGACGTTTATTCAATAAATCAATTAGTTGATTTCGCTGACTTTGCAAGGTGTGAAATACATATCTCTTTCGATGCCAAGACCAAAGGGGCGAGTTCTAACGCGTTGAAGTTCATTCAGTGACACATAACCATATTCTCGCTCGCCCATATTGTCTAACAATGCGAAGAGAATGTAGTCGTCGTCTTGCTTCTCGCCTTCGAGAATGTACCACGTCTGACTGCCGCAGGGGTTGAAGAACTTGCAGATGACCTGTGCCTTGCCGCCTTTGCCATCTTGTGAATAAATGGGGTACTTTGCCAACTGCTTCTCAATTGCTTTAGTTAAGAGTTTCATGGCCGTATTGTTTAATTGTTGTTTTGATTTTTTGGTGCAAATATAAATGATATTTTGATATAATGCAAATATTTTGAGATAAAAATTTAATTGACACTAAAATTTTTTGCTGTTTATATGAATATCAATATATTTGTGGCAAATAATACGTCAAAATGAGAGTTAAAGAATTATTGAAGGAACGAGGAATGACCGCAAAAGAGTTGGCGGCGCGTCTCGGAATGACTGAAACGGGGTTAAGTATTGCAATTGGTGACAACGGAAATCCGCCGTTAAAACGATTGCAAGAAATAGCCGATATTTTGGGTGTTGAAGTGCCGGAACTTTTCGCCGCTTCGAAAGAGGGAGCAATCACGTGCCCGCATTGCGGGAAGTCGATAACCATCAAGGCAGAATAACCTCAACGATACCTACCCATGGAACTACAACCTATCCAAAGCAAGATTTACGAAATACGGGGCCAGCGGGTGATGCTGGACCGTGATTTGGCGGAATTGTACCAAGTAACAACAAGCGCTCTCAATCAAGCGGTAAAGCGTAATATCGAACGCTTTCCGCCCGATTTCATGTTTCAACTGACAGATGCCGAAACTGAAAATTGGAAATCACAAATTGTGATAACCAATTCCATCACGATGGGTTTACGCCGCAACCCCTATGCGTTTACCGAGCAAGGCGTTTCTATGTTATCGGCTGTTTTGAAAAGCTCCGTTGCCATACAAGTAAGTATCGCTATTATGCGTGCTTTCGTAGCGATGCGGAACTACATCACGACCACGACGACAGTAACGGCCGAGTTGGCCGAAATTCGGGCGAAACTGGCGTTACTGGAGCGGGTGGACGCCGACAATGCCGAGGCGGTCAGCGATCTGTCGGAAGATATGCGCAAGGAACTTGATAATATCTACAACGCTATTGCGGCGTTGTCGGTCAAGATACCGCAGGCACGCAAACCCGCCCGCAAAATTGGATTCCAACAAGCGGAGCAAAAGGCGGAAGAGTAGCAACGTACCCGACGAACACAATCACCTGCCCGAAGTGCGGGACGGTGCTGGAGGTAAAAGAAAAGGAATAAATAAAACTACATTCCTATGACACAAAAGCAGGCCATACAGTTGTTCGAGGACCGCAAGGTGCGCACCGTTTGGGACGAGCGGACGGAGACGTGGTATTTTTCCGTTCTCGACGTGATCTCCGCTCTGACGGACACCGTGAATCCGACCGATTATTTCAAGAAGATGCGCAAGCGGGATGAAGCGCTCGCCTCGTTCGTGGGGACAAATTGTCCCCAGATAGCCATGAGGTCAGAAACGGGAGTGATGCGCAAGACGCTGGCCGGAGATGTGAAAACCGTCCTGCGGATTATCCAGTCGATTCCGTCACAGAAAGCCGAGCCTTTCAAGCAATGGATGGCGCAGGTGGCAAGCGACCGCCTCGACCAAATGCAAGACCCTGAGTTATCTATTGAGCAGGCCGTAGCCGATTATAAACGCCTTGGATATTCGGATACATGGATTAACCAACGCTTGAAAAGTATCGAAGTCCGTAAACTTCTCACTGACGAGTGGAAACGCGGGGGCGTTGATGGAACGCAATATGCCACCCTTACGGACATTATCACGAAGGAGTGGGCCGGACGTACCACGAAAGCCTACAAACGTTACAAGGGGTTGAAAAAGGAGAACCTGCGGGATAATATGACCAATGTCGAACTGCTGTTGAACTCATTGGCCGAGGCCTCTGCTACCGAACTTTCCCGAAACGAAAATCCAATAGGTTTCAAGGCCAACGCCAACGTCGCCAAACGGGGCGGTACAGTAGCTAAAGTTGCCCGACAACAACTCGAAAGCCAACTCGGACACTCTGTCGTATCACCCCTCAACGCTCGGCAATACCTCGGAACGTTGCCCGACAATCCGCCACCCGAAACAGCGCACCTTACTTCAGCGGTAAAATCGACGAAACCGATTACATGCGACACCTCAAACGAGGAGGAATAAATAGTTCTCAACTTAAAAACACAAATGAAACTAAAGTAATAAACGCATCGAATTCGATGCGTTTTAGAATATGAAATGTAATATGGAACCGTCTCTGAATATTCGATCATTTCGAATAGGCAATTTAGTGTATAACCCCCATCTTGAGCGAATTGGGTATATTGCAGAAATTACGCGTGCAGACATGACGTTATTTCATGGTGAGATGCTAATTAAGGAAGCCGGATTTTATCATGAGATTTTAGATAAAGTAGTATTATGAGATGTTAGGCCTATACGTTTGACTCCAACGTTATTGGAAAAATGCGGCTTTGAGAAAGAATTTAGCGACTGTTACCAACGATTTGACTACTATATCATCCCCCGTGTGATATGCTTATCTCCTAAAAAAGAAGGGTTCTGTTGGCAGGTGGAAGACGAAATCGACGATTGCAATGTGGATGTGCCCATAAAGTATCTGCACCAGCTCCAGAATATATATTTTACATTGACCGGAACGGAGCTGAATGTAGAAAAGATATATGATGCGAGAATGTAAAAAGCCGAGGGAACTCGGCTTTCTGTTTATCATTTCAAACCGACCGAATCAAAAATAGGGTACGGTTCGATATGTCATTTTCTCGGTTCATGATTGAGGCGGGATTGTGAGTTGATTATCTTTTTTAGTCGGTCTCGACCGCAATACCTCCAATATCACTCGGTCACCGTCGAGAACCAGCATCCCGTGCCGACGGGGATCACCACCTTTTGTGCGGTGCTCGGCCTCGCATTCGGTGCGGATCCGGACACAACGGAAACCTGCGGCCTCGAAAGCCGACCCGATTAACGATAGGTCGCTGCGCTTGGGGACGCAGTACATGGGGTTAATTGCCGCTTCGATGCGGCTCATACGTTCGATGTGCTTTTTCATATAGGTTTGACAAATAAAAAACTGCGTTACGAGTTGTCCGGCCCTATATGCAAGCCGTCGGGCGTTTCCGCTTACCGAACTCGACGCAGTTAAATTTAACTGTATGTAATAGATACAAAATATCTGATACTACAGACATATTTATATTGCATATAGATTTGACGATACAAATATACATTTTTCAATCGGAATGAAAAAATGATGTAGAAATATTTGTATAATACGCAAAAGTGTATTATATTTGTAATACCAAACACGAAATATGATATGGAAGTAGAGCTAACAGAAAAAGAGTGGGATTTGATAGAATCTATTCGTAATTACCATAAGGCATATCCCAATGGAAAGGAGGAACAAGAATGGTATATTGAGATGATTTTGCAAGAATTATTAGACAGAGATTAAACAATCACCTCCGACCAATTGGCCGGAGGTATAAAAATAGATCGTATGGAAATTTTAGTGAAACAAAACCGAAAAACGGTAAAACAGAAAATGTCCGATATTTTATTAGATGTATCGTGGGCTAAAATATCGGAGCGGTACTTCGGCAAATCCCGGTCGTGGCTTTATCATAAAATGGATGGTGTGAATAATGGCAAACCGGATGATTTTAACGAAGCAGAAAAAGAAACTTTACGAAGCGCTTTGCTTGATCTTTCAGAAAGGATCAGTAAGTGTGCGAAAAGTATTTGATGATTGATTCTATTTATTATTTTTATTCATAAAACCCCGGTCTATGACCGGGGTGAATTTTTATTTGTCTGATTTGATTTTTCCATCTTGTGCTGTATTTTGTACATCACGTAGCGGAATATAAAATTTAGTTTGCGTTGGTGTATAAATACCGCATGTTATACATGAAACCAACAGGTTTAGGAAGTTATGATTAGTCTTTACTACGAAATCTTCCGCATTGTTCACGTATTCTGCGGCTTCGAGTTTATTTTTACCGACCGGCACTAATCCTCCAATCAAGTGGTGGTTCCATTCTTGATTTACTTGTACCAAAGGTTCATTAGGCTTTACATTCCCATGCAGGACCCGTGTGCTGTAACAAGAGGTCATACTTAATATTATGCCAAGTACCCCTCCCCATAATAAAATTTTTTTCATGATTAATGTAATATTAAGTTAGGTGCTGCAAAGTTACAAAATTCCCCCCCCCGCAAAATAATGAGGCTATTTTTTTGAAGTTGTGCCGAAAGTTCCGAGGTTTGTAAAAAAGAAGTTTATGATCGGGATTTATATTTTGCTATTCGTGATTATCGCGTTGATTGTGTATTTGATCTATCTTGTTCGTTTTTGGGGCAGAACTAATATTGAATTGACAGGTGATACTTATACTGGATTAAACAATGTTCTGTGTAGAATATTGAATCAAGACAGATTAAAAAAGTAATTTACTGATTTTTTGCATTGCAATCCAAGTCCATTCAAAAATAGTGTGTCCCCAAAATTGAGAGGCGCAAATAGATATGATAGCTAATGCAATAGCCCAATGCGCTTCGCGCCTACTTATTTTTAAATTGCGAAGTTCTAAATTATCCCGTTCTTCTTGTTTGCGTTGTTCGTTATAGATGACTGCACATCCTCCCTGGTCTTTACACACTGATAAATTAGCCGCAGCTTTTAACCATATTCCACCCCCCTTTTATTTCAATGACCATATGATCTTCAAGAACGCGCAGTATTCGCATCCGTTGTTCTTCATTTGGGATTAATGTTTTGACGGCATCCATATTAAAATAGGCCGGATTTCTTGATAATTCATTTAGAAAAACGTCGGCAATGTTAATGTCTCCTTTTTGTAGTTTGGCTATCATAAGGTTCATTGAATAGTAATTCAATCTGAAATTTGCATCGGCTCCTATTTTTTAACTCTTCTTTGAATGCTTATTATCAGGTGTCTGAATTACAATATATTTTTGTAATTCATTGATATACATTATTTTAGCTCCGATTTTATGGGGGGGGGAGATTTTTGACCCCTAGATCTGTCGGAGCAGCCGGAAAGCCTGTAGAAACGCCTGAAATCGACGCAAACAGCCTATCGTAACGGGCATTAAGGTCTTCCATCAGTTTATCGGCGACCTTTACGTCTTCTTTCCGCAGTAAGGTTTCCAGATGCAATATGCTGTTTAGTTAGTTCCACGTTCTATTTTCGGCGGGCCGGGCCTCTCCCGCCGGATTTGGGGCTTCCTTTATTTCAGATAAAATTTAACGGTTGATATGAGTTGGTCCGATAGTTTGTAAATGTCAGTAAGTGCTGTAATTAAATGTTTTGTTCCTTTCTTTTCCTCGTCAAACGTTTCAACATACTTTTTCCCTCCGTTGAAATGCAAGCCCAGATACTGCGCCCTCCGTAGTGGCTATCCGCTCCGCTGTTGTCGTTGGGGAAATCATTACCCGCAGCGTTCTTACCAAGCGAATAGCGTTCATAAAATCCGCGTAGTAGGATTGAAATACGATGGTGGACAAAATGTTTGTAAGAGCTGTTGTATCCATTGTAGGGGACCAGTATATAAGTTTTGTCCGCTCTTTTAGCATATCTTCGATTTCTTGTTGCGTCCGAAGTGTGGCGATAGCGATTATTTCGGCCACCTCTTTTGATTTTTCGGAGCATATGGTCCACATACGTTTAACAGCACCCTCCATCTGTTCGTCGTCGAAAATCAGATCAAGGTCTATTAGTCGGCGACTTATCATCGCGAGTCGTCCGAGTTGGAGGGGGTATAGGTAAAGGGTTATTTGTTCTTTGTCATTGCCTTCAATCTCGAACGATTCAATTTTTTCAGTCAGTGTGTCAAGTGCACGTTGTTCTGTAAGGCGGCCGACTTCTTCTTTTTTCATATTATAAACTATTGTTTTTGCTCCCGCCCCGTCCTCGAGACGTGATGCAAGTCGTCAGCTTTCCAGCGGGATAGAGAATTTACAAAACGCTCTTGGTATATTCCGGAGTTGTAATCGGCCACCAGGAATAACCACCTTGTTCCGGAGCTAAAACTTTCGCAGATACTTGAATTTGGAGCGGGTCGGTTTTATTGATTCCACCACCCAATGTCGCTACATATTTTAACCTTGCAAAAGCGATGGAGCCTCCACTTTTGGAATCGAATACGAATGCTTTTACTCCTTCGTAAATCTCGCCTTTTGCAGGTTCTGTAGTTCCGAAGTAAAATTCCATCGTGTCGTCGTCAAAATCTACGACATTCCAAGTAACTTCTTTTGTGCCTGTCGTTTCGTCGATTGCAGAGTAAAATGGGTCTGCTTCTCCTTCCCGATAAAAATCATTACTGGAAGGTATCGCGAAATTGGTGGAAACACCACCATTATAAGGCTGACTGATTTTGGTGAAAGCCTTCATTAAGTCGGCAGCCTCAGCGTCTTTTACTCCTTTCGGGAGAGGATTACCTGCATGAACGGCTTTCAGTCCGATTATTTGTCCCATGTTTAATATTTTTTAAGTTTTACTTTGAGGTTTGAAAATGTGTAGGAGATCCCCTCCTCACTAATAAGAGTTTCATCGCTCACATCAAAGAACCAGCGTTCGTTGATAGGGTAGTATCCTAGTGAATCGAAAGCGAGACGAGTTAGTTCGTTCAGACGGTTGCGATCGGGGTAGCGTTGCTCTTCACGACCGATTGTCGGTGTTGTGTCCGGTACATAAATGTTTACATTTACGGTTGCCACCTGCGAATCTCCGACGACATTTGACAATGAGCCTACGACGATAAATTCTCCCGAAGGATTATTCGGGTAGTGGTCCGCATACATCATCGGCACGGTCTTCCCTAACAGCGAATCCCGGATGCGATCCCAGACGAGTTTGAATATTTCCGTAGAGGTCAGGTTCATCGCTTTTTCGATTTTAAGAATCGAGCGAACTCCGCTTTGAGTTTTTCAGCAGTAGATTCCACCCAGTTTCCCGACCCTTCGAGAACGTCGAAACCTTTAGCCTCGACATATTTCGCGTATTCCATACCGGCTACCCATACGAGATATGTTTTGTTAGCGGGAAGTTCACGGGCGACAGACCGGGCATGTTCAAGCCCTTTGGCATGAGCTTCATCGGCACCTTTGTTCCCTTTAGGATTGCCGTCCGGTCTGACACGGCGGTTATACTTGAAAGATTCAGCAATGATTCTTCCGTATTGTACCACAACATACCCGATGGAGTTGCGTAGGTTACCCGTGTGATCGGTATAACTACCGTGTTCGCGGGCGTACTTCACCACTCTTTCCCCCAACGCCGACAACCATTCTACAGCTTTTCGGTCGTACTCTTCTTTTGCTCGCGCAAATTCAAGTTCCACCTCACGCCAGTTGGTACACTTTACAGCCATAATCTCGTGTTTTCGTAACGTTGTCCGCTTTTGTAGAATCCCTGTACCGGATACGACGCCGTGTCCTTGTCTTTCGGTTTGGCCTCAGTGCGGAGCGAACGGTCGAAGATGTTGAATCCTCGGCTGTCGAATATGCGTACTTTCGTCCCGATAGGAATTGGCTGTGTATCTGCAGGCATCGTAACCTCGAAAGAGTAGAGGAAGGCATCCCCGTTTTGCCCTTTGATTTGCTGTGCTCGTCCATTCTGACGGGCATTGCATCGTCCGATGACACGCCATTCATGCGCACCTTCGATCCACGAACCATCAGGATTTTGCGAGGCGTCCTCCTCGTACCACATTTCGAGCGTATAGGGGAATCTTACCATTGGTCGGAAATGTCGGTAATTTTCGATCGAGTATCGAACTCTTCGGCAATATCGTCCAGCCCGTTTTCCTTTGCGATATGGAAAATGCGCTTTTCCAGTTTGTCCGTGTACGACAATGAATAGCCCCCGTTGCTCTCACTCGCAAGAACAATGAGATTTCGCAGAATGGCGATTGTGGCTTTTGCCACGCTAATTTTATCGGTTACCGTATAGTCTGCTTGAGTGTCTATTCCCTCGTCAATGCAGGCCTTTTCTTTGAGGAAAGGATCCACATCGTAAGGATACAGACTTGCCGATATTGCCTCGAAATTCTTCATACAACTACGATTCTACGGTCAGCGAATAGATGCCGTTGATTTCGGTGATAACCGGAAGTGACAGCGACTGTGCTTTCGTGAACTCTACGCCGTTAGAGTTGTCGGTTTCGCCCTTGCCCCACTGTGAAATGCGGATGCGTCCGTAGTTAGAGTAGGTGACACCCGGCTCTTGCCGCAGCTCGTTGTCGGCATAGGCGTTCTTGATGACGCCCAGTTTGCCCGCAGGTACGAACACGAGGTTCTTGTCGTTCCACGGCGAATACTCCGTAAGTTTACCGTTATCCTGAATACGGGTCATGCGGCGGATGACTTCGAATGTCGGGAATCCGTTCGAACGCATAAACTCGTTCAGGTTCGCCAGCAACAGCGGTGTGGACGACTTGTCACTACCGAATACCGCCAACTTCATCTTCTTGTTGCGGAGGATATACGACAGGCGTTTCTGCGAGAGCAGAATGCGGTCGAACGTAACTTTGTCCTGTGCAGCATCGAGGATGGCTTGAATATCCTCCAGCGTATCGACCGTATCTTTATTGCCATCCGTCCATAACGTTTTCGCGGTGGCAATGTTCTCGCTCGGCATTTTGTAGTCGATCGTACCGCGCACACCACCCTCTGGGTTATTGGACGCGTCAAACGTGAATACGCCTTTGTTCGACAATGCTCCGAGGAAGATGATGTCCAGTTTCGATTGCACGGAGTTCACGACCTTCGTAACATTGTTCCACATCAGATTGATGAGCTGCTGTGTCTTGGCCGAATCGGACAGCATCCGCGAATCGAGAATCTGCAACACCTTACGATACTCTTCGATAGGCATCGAATAAGACATCTGGTGGGTTAATACCTTCTGCTTGATCGTTTCCAGTCCCTCGGTTCCCATGATAGGCTCCTTACCTTTGGAGTCGAGCGTTGCAGCGGCGACGCTCAAATTGTACGAGCCGATCAACTCCTCGAAGTTCAGTCCGACGGTGGGGGTGTCCCAGTCGAGGAATCGCTCGTAAATATTTTGGTCGAATAGCCGCTTACGCAGTTCAGAGGCGGCATCGATGCGAATCTGCACCTGTTTAGTCAGTTCGCCGAAAATGGATGAATAAAATACTTCGTTCATTGTTTACCTCCTCTTTTACTGTCGTACATACTTGATTTCGGGGTTGTTCTTCAGGCTGTAACCCTGAAGCCATGCAGCAGGGACGGGATAGGCTACATCCTTGAGGATGATACCTGCATATCCGGCCGATACGGTCTGGAATCCGTTATTGGCGGAATAGACCATGTCGGTTTCGACAACTGCATCAGGCAGATTGTCGTCCGAGAGGACATCTACGCCTTCAGTCGCACCCGTTACGGCCGCTGCGAACGTGATCACATCGTAATCTGCATTTTTGGTATCAATGCTTTTTACGGTCGAATTTGACTCGCCGACCTTAACCGCATCTCCTACTTGGAGCATGGAACCCTTCTTGACATGTGGAGCAGTGGTTGTGCCGCCCGACAGAACACGTGCACTCTTGCATATGGAACATTCCATGTTGTCGAAGTCGAGCTTGATCGGCGTACCTTTGGGAATCTTTGTCCCTTCGGGATAGGTTCCCTTCAGTTTGAAGTCCCCCGGCAATACGGCGAACTCACCGCGCCAGAATATGGGGAAACCGCCCTTTACTTTTGTTTTTTCAAATACGATTGCCATGATTTTACGTTTTGGTTACTCTTTGTCCGGAAGTGTTTCAGCCCACGCCTTTGCGAGTTCTTTGCCCTGCGCTTCGGGCGTGGACATCGGGAATCCCGAACCTTTCCCTTCCAGCTCTGCGGTAACCAGATTTTTCTGCACGTTTGCGAGGTAGTCGCCGATCGTTTTTTCATCTGCATCGTCGGCGATGACGAATCCCTCTTTCATGCGCCACTCCGGAATACCGAGTTCTTTTGCCTTTGCGGAGATGAGATTGGCCCGGTCGTTCTTGGCCTTTTCAGCTTTCAGAGTATCGCTCTCCGCTTTGATGGCGTTGTAACGCTCCTCCTGTTGCTTCTTGTAGGCTTTGAACCACGCAGGTTCCTCATCGTCGGGTTCGTTTTTTTTGCCCTGCCCGCCCCCATTTGCAGGAGATGCCTCACTCTTTGCCTTGAGTTCGTCATACAGTCCTTTCAGTGCGTTGTACTCGGTGCGTGCACGATCAGCGTCAGACTGGAAAACTTTAAGGAAAGGTTCGACCCCGCTGACTGCGGTTTCAATTTGCGATTCATCGGTGACGGATTTTTCCAAAATGGAGGCTACTCCGTCGAGAGCCTTCGCTCCGAACCCCAAATTAGAATACTTGGTTTTCAGCGCTACGAGAATTTTCTCTTTCATGTTTTTTCGTTCTATATGGTTTCGAATAAATCATCATATTCGCACAAAAAAGGTCTGTCAGCCGACGCCAACAGACCCACTAACAATTACATGAAGGTTATATCGTTCTGCAACTGGTGGGCTGCGACTTCACAGCCTCTGCGACAAAAGTCAGTATGTTCGGCACATTATGCAAATTATTTTAAGGAAAAATTCGTTAAAAAAAGAGGAGAGCAATTCTCACTGTCGGAAAATAGCTTTATTGAAATGATTCATTCCAAAAAGTGCGAAAAATAGTGCAAGAAGGAGAGGTATCCCGCAATGGGAAATTAGATTGGGTTTGTGTCTAAATTGTGTGCCCGACTAAAAACAAACCAGTCACCTACAGGGCTGTAAGTGACTGGTTTTCTGTGTGGTGCCACCGGGAATCGAACCAGGGACACAAGGATTTTCAGTCCTTTGCTCTACCAACTGAGCTATGGCACCATCATCGACTGAAACTCGTGTGGGTTTCGAATCGTGGTGCAAAGATAGATATTATTTCCTGAAAACCAAAAAAACGACCGAATATTTTCCATCTCAGACTTTCATTTCAGGAACGGCAGGCCGGAATATCGGAAAATTTTTTCGGCCAGGATACCGGAAATTCAGGATTTTGGTTATTTTTGTAAAAACTGTAAAGATTATGAAAACAAGCAGTTTGATGATGTGTGCGCTGGTTGCATTGACAGCCTGCGGTACCGGAGTGAAGCAGAGTGTCCGTACGCCCGTCGAAATGGGCGAGCGGATCGAATTGAAGACGCCGGATCCCAAGATGGGACTGACTATCAACGAAGCGCTTGCGGCGCGCAGCTCGTCGCGCGACTTTTCTCCGGAGATGCTCTCTCTGGAGGAACTTTCGGGTGTACTGTGGGCTGCTGCCGGGGTAAACCGGGAGGATGGGCATCTTACCGCGCCTTCGGCTATGGCGCTCTATCCCATTCGGGTCTATGCTTTCCTGCCTGAAGGTGTGTATCGTTACGATTCGAAAGCGAATGTATTGAATCGGGTCATCGAAGGAGATCGTCGGGAGCTTACCGCGATGCAGGATTTCGCTTACACTGCGCCGCTCAATTTGGTGTATGTGGCCGATTACAGCGTTTATGCGGACCGGAATCAGCCGGTGGACCGCATCCGTTTCTGGTGCGCGGCCGATGCGGGCGGATATACGGAGAACGTGAACCTTTATGCCGCCGGAAACGGTCTGAAGGCCATTACACGGGGCAGCTTCAAGGAAGAGGCGCTGTTGGAGTTGCTGGGGCTCGATCCCGCACAATACGGTGTGATTCTCGCCCAGACGGTTGGCCGGTAGTATTTTCGGAAAGAGTATCGACGAGGAGTTCCCGGAAACGGGTGGCTCCTCGCTGCGTTTTGTCAGGAGCGGGCAGACTGCAGGTCCGGTACCGGGTGGATTTTTCGGACGAACCGTGCTATCGTCGCTTTTTCCTGACAAATGAAAGGGGAATTTCACTATCTTTGACTTCGTTTTGGATACTCCGCCTCGGCAAAACGCAATAAAAATTTGCTTTTGCATTCGGCTTATTCGTAATCTTTGACTTTGTCTTAGATACTTCGCCTCGGCAAAATGCAATAAAAATTTGCTTTTGCATTCGGCTTATTCGTAATCTTTGACTTCGTCTTAGATACTTCGCCTCGGCAAAATGCAAATAAAATTTGCTTTTGCACTCGGCTTATTCGTAT
>OLQL01000068.1_pt1 | contig 103236 bp, 87 predicted proteins | sample 1672971 | NCBI WGS metagenome assembly OLQL01 (sample SAMEA3136742, study PRJEB25190) | human gut metagenome | biome: human gut; feature: human-associated habitat; material: faeces | place: Austria | collected 2013
AGCTCAGTTGGTAGAGCAACTGACTCTTAATCAGTGGGTCCTGGGTTCGAGTCCCTGAAGGTGTACCAAGTTTAATCCCGTGTATTTTGCACGGGATTTTTTGTTGTATACAGCAACAGCCTGGCTGTATTCAGTCGGGCTGTTGCTTTTGATCATTTCGGCAGGTGCAGGAAGCCGCCGGTGAAGGCGTTGGGAAAGGCGAAATTTTTCTGACCGTCAGCAAATTTTACATATATATGTTTATCAGCGATTGACTGTACTTTTCCTTCGCCGAATTTTTTATGTATTACGGTCATTCCTACTGTTATTGACGATTCGTCAAAATCGGGGGTGTTGGTGTGTTTTCTGTCGGGAACGGGTAAAGCGGCTTTGGGAACGGGTGATTTAATGCCGAACTTTTCGGTCACAAGAGGCGGAGTGGTTGGACTTGCAGCAGTAGACTTGCCGGATGGCTGAACGGATTTTACCGCTGATGACCGTGTGACTTCTTTCTTTAACTCCGCTATATCTTCGGTGGCTTCGGTAGGCTGAGGAGCGTTCATTGATTCCTGTTGATTATAGAACAGCTTTTTGTATTCATCTTTTCTTATGGCGGTATCCCAACCGCCTATTTCCTTATCGTTACGGTGCATATCAATTCCGGTATAGGTAAGGCTTGCGTCCTCGTAGCGTTTGAACTGGAAAATGGAATGATTCATAAGGCTGGAGTTGAAAACGCCGAGTGAACACAAAAGGTCGAAATCCTTTGTATCAAGACCGGTTACTTTTTTGAAAAGACCGGGTTCAAGCTGGGTTATAACGTCCTTGAGGCAGGATTCACGGTAGTCGGTAAGGTACATAAATACGGGAATTCTTGAAGCGAATTTCATCAGCTTTTCCTGTACCTCCTTACGCTTTGACTTGAACTCCTTCTCGGCTTCGGTAAGCTCTTTCTTTTCTTTCGGGGTGAGCTTTTCAACGCCGTCTTTCTTCAGCTTCTTTACCGCCTCGGACTTGTTGATGATTACCTCAAGCTCCTTGTTGAGATTTCGGAAAGCCTCGATATTTTCAAGTGCGGTCATCGCCTCTGTGCTTGCCATAAGACGTTTTAGCGTATCGTTATCAACGTTAACAAGAAGGGCGGACTGCCAGCGCTTTGCGAGGAGGGTTGCGGAGGTTCCGGCAAGGGTAATATCAAGAATAGCCTGTGCGTTTACCTGCTCCATAGTCGAGCCGTCATAGGCTAAGACGGGCAGGAAGTTTATAAACTCGCTGACGTTCTTTTCGGGGTTTGTGTTCTCGGAATTCAGATTGCAGGCATAGTCGGATATCTGGCGGAGCGCACGGTCAAGTGCAAAGTCGAACACATAGCATTCGTGCTTGATTATCTCTACTTCGCCCTTCTCATTTTTTACCGTCCAGGGCGACTGTACACGGAAAGCCGACTGGAAATAGGTTTCCGGGCTTTTAAGATTGCGGAGCATAAATATGCCTGTCCACGGCTTTACGGTAACGCCTGTTGTCAGCTTTCCGCAGGTGAGGGTTATTGTCCTTGTAACGAGAGGATCGCCCATAGAATCAATAACGGGCTTTACCGCATCAAGACCTACGCCCGCTTTTATACCGGCGCAGACGTTTATCTTATAGCCCTGATTGTAATAGTTGTTCTGACTTTGCATAAGAAGATTGTACATCGCAAAGCAGGACGCTACGCTCGGCAAAAACCATAGGGTGTGCGACAGTACGTTAAGAAGTCTTGTGTCCGAGAAGGGCATAGGCGGACGCTTGTCAACGCCAAGACTTACCGCAATTTTAAGGTCGTCTACGCTTGCAGGCAGATATGCGCCACGGATAAGATCGAGCCATTTCTGCACCTCGTTCTCGTTTACGAAGCTGGCGTCCTCGCCTTTTCCCTTTGCGGAAAAGAACAGATTCAGATCGAAGCCGTCAAATTCTCCCTCTGAGGCTACAGAGCGTATACTTTCGGGAATTTTATAGGTCATCATCACCATACGGGGAAGCGACAGATACGGGTTGTTTTTGCCCTTCCAGTTTTCTTTTGCGCTCTGCTCATCTGAATAAGTCCAGTTGAAAATCTGTTCTTCTATGAACTCACCGCTGTGCATTGCTCTGAACGGGGTACCGGACAGATAAAGGTAGTGTGACGAGGTTATCGGCAGGAAGGTTTCGTTTACGGCATTTCCTGCTTCTTCCTTCTGATATTTTTCTGCGTCAAAGTCTATATCTTCATCGTCGGGATCGTCAAACAGCTTCTTTGCGTTTTCTCTCCACGCTCCGAAATGGTATTCGTCAAATATGACTATATCCCAGTTGGTAGTATGGATAAACTCGTTCTTGTATTTTATACCGCCGTTTTCGTTAGTACCGAGCAGATCCTGAAACGAGCCGAAAACTACTATCGGTCTTGTGCTGTCGGCGTTGTAATATGCCTCGTCGATATTCTGCTTGTTATTATGTGCGTCCTTGTTTGAAACGTACTGCCAGCCCTCAAAATCAACGTGAGTTCTTAAGTCCTCGTTCCACGCCGACTCTACGGCAGGCTTGAAGGTGAGAATAAGAATACGCTTGAAATTCATCTTCTTGCAAAGCTCATAAGCGGCAAAGGTCTTGCCGAAACGCATTTTTGCATTCCACAGGAATTTTGGTATGCGTTCAGGCTCGGTCTTTTTAATGTTTTCAAAGTATTCGATTGTGCGGTCTACCGCTTTACTCTGTTCCGGACGCATTTTAAAGTCGGCGGTGCGGTATTCATCCGTCCTTTCGCCTGTGCGAAGCTCACGCACGGCGGAGCGGACATCATTTACGGTACAGTTGTACCATTCGTTCTTGTCTGTGTTTTCGTTAAGACGGTGAAAGCCGTTACGTTTAAGAACGGCGTGTACGTCACGGTCATTGAAGCATGAGCCGTCAGGACGCATTGCCGATTCCTCGCAAAGCACGGTGTAGCTTATCGCACTTGTATGGAGCTGTTCTTTTATACGCTGCTTTACATCACGGTCGGTGTAGCCTACTTTTATGTAGCCGTCGTGAGTGGTAACGCCGTTCAGCTTGTAGGCATAGATAGTCGGGTTTACCTCGGGGCGAGGGGTCACATACTTTTCAAATACGTCAGCCATTGTTGTCACCGCCTAAATCCATCGGTCTTATCATAGACTCGATAAAGTTTATTTCTTCGTCTGTGAGATTGTATTTTTCGTAGAGTTCGGAATCTGTCCACGGTTTTGAGAAGTCTTGGAGGGGGACGAATAAAAATTTATCTTTAGAAATATTGATTGATGTCAGTGCTTGAAGCAGTAAGAACCTGAAAAATTTTGTTTTCATATAGCCACAAAGATTATTTGCTTCTGTTTCGTTTTCAAAAGAACCTATACACAAATAGGTTTCTGTACATACTTCGTTAGGTTTAAGCACACGCATTGTTGATGAAATGACCAAATACGATCCGTCATTAGACGGTTTATTGCCACCTGACATTGCTTTTGTCATTATCACTTTATATTTGTTCAATAAATTATCTCTGTCTGATATTTCATTCTTGGTGATATACGATTTGCCATTCAGCGAATACAGTACACAATCTTCTTTTTTATATTCATTATGTCCGATTTCTTTGCTGAACAAATTGAAGCAATTTCTTGAATGAACAATCATATCTAAATAATTTTTTGTAACTTTATTTACTTTCCGGATAATCTGTATCGCTATATTGTTTCTTACAAATACAGGATACTCATTCAATTTCCGAATTGAACTGGAAATTTCTTCCCCTGCATTCATATTGATTATTTTACATTCTCCATTGTATTCTAAGCCCCACAAGAAGTAACAAATACCTCCGGCAATAGTAACTCCGGGAAAACAGTCAGCACTATTTGCAAAATCAACAATTGTCGATATTTTGCTTGAGTTCAACATATTGTTTCTAAAGTCATCTAGCCCTTTACCTCCAGCATACCAACGAGAAGGTATAATCATAGATAAATAACGAGGTTTTAATTGAAGTGACTTATACACAAATTCGTGATATATAGGCACAGAACTTGAACCTGTGCCACCACCGTCATTTAACTGATACGGCGGATTTGAAATAATAACATCGAACTTCATGCCAAAAATCTCCTCGGGGTGTAATGTGTGTATCCATTCATATGCATAATATTCACGTTCTTCGCCACGGTCGTACTGCGTTTCGGACGCACCGCAGAAAATGCATCTGCCGGATTTGTTGAACGAGTGGGGGATACGCTTGAAACGGATATTTCCGTCCGAATTTTCAAAGTGTGTTACCGAAAAAGCACTGTTTGCGTACTTACTGCAATAAAGGCTTCTGCGTGAGAGCAGGCTTGTAAGCTCGGTTATCGCAATGCCGTAAAGCTGATTTTTAAAAATATGGTCTATTCGCTGCTGTCTGTCGGGGATAACGGTTTCAAGACCTTTTATAAGACGCTTTGCTATCTCACGAAGGTATACTCCCGTTTTCACGGCGGGGTCGAGAAACTTTGTATCGGGAGATGAGAAAAGCTCCTGCGGGAGCATATCGAGCATTTTGTTTACTATCTCAGGAGGTGTGAAAACCTCATCGCTTGAGAGATTGGCAAGGCAGGACAGAACATCGGGGTTGTATGCCTTTTCGTAAAGTCCGCTTAAAATTCCGGTTGAAATATTATCAGCCATTTTCCCATAACCTCCTGTAGTTGCATATATATTTCCGTAAAAAAGTACCCTCGCCTTCTGTGCTGTCGCTGAGGGTGAGCTGAGAAGCCTTTTCCTTATTGCCGTTCACCAGTTCGTCAAAGCTGTAATCGCTGCGCTGTATATTACTGCCGAAAACGAATGCCCACTCGGAAAAGACTATATCCTGTTCGGTATCGTTGCAGTTTTCGTCTACGCACTTAAGAGTAAGGGCGTTTCCGCAGACGATATTTCTTGACAGGATAAAGCGGACGGATTTTCTTGTATCATCGTTGCATTCTTTTTTGCAGACGGCTCTGTATTGCTTGTCCCACTGCTTAAACAGCCGTTCACGGCAGGTTTCGACATTATCCGCCATTATATCGACACCGTAAAGACTGCTTACCGTAAGGAGCGAGTATTTTTCATATTCAAGAGGACTGCGACCGTATTCAGACTTTACGACCGCAAGTTTTCTTGCAAGAATTTCGGTTAGGAAATTGCCTGTTCCGCAGGCGGGTTCAAGAAAACGGCTGTCGATACGCTCGGTTTCCTGTTTTACAAGGTCGCACATTGCCTTTACTTCACGCTCGGCGGTGAAAACCTCGCCGTGTTCGGTAACACGTTGTTTGGATTTTATTTGTTGTTGCACTTAATCACCTTTTGTATTTAAGCAATTTATTCGGATAAAAATTGTCCATCATACAATAATAATAGCACAAAATTGCTCAATAAGCAACGATTTTATGAGATAATTTCATAAAATGCAATCAGAGGTGTGCTGTATGAATGAATTTGGCAACAGGCTGAAGAAAATCAGAATAGAAAAGAATATGTCGCAAAAGGATTTTGCGGCACGGGCGAATATAGATAAAAGCATGATGTGCAGATATGAAAACGGAGATAAGCGTCCGACGTATGAGGCTCTTTGCTCAATTGCAAGAGAACATAATATATCGCTTGACTATCTTTGCGGCTTACAGCAATCCGGAACGGTTTCGCTTATCGGGCTTACGGACGGGCAGGCTGATTGTGTTCGATTGCTTATAGACGCTTTTCACGAATACAACAATACAGTAAGAAAAAGGCTCAGCGATGAGCAGTACAGGGTACTCGGTCAGATACTGGCGGAATTCCTGAAATAAACGCAAAACACCGCCTGCACGGGAAATGTGCAGGCGGTGCTTGAAAATCGTATAAGAAAAAGCGGTCACGGGGCTGTATCTGTCCCTGTGACCGCTTGATTGTTTAATTTATGTCTGCTCACGCTTTTTGAGTATCTTGCGGAAGGTAAGAGCGAAGATAACGGTACAGCAGATTGCCGAGGTAGCATCCGCTACCGATTCTGCGAGATATACACCCTCTACACCGAGAAAATTCGGCAGGATAAGGGCAAGAGGGATAAGCAGTATCACTTTACGCAAAAGGGCTATGAACAGTGAAATTTTAGCCTGACCGAGAGCAACAAACATACTCTGGCAGGTACGCTGAAGTCCGAATATGGTCATGCCTGTAAGGAAAAGAGGCATCATTCTGCCGACTGTTTTTATAAGTGCGGTATCGTCTGTGAACATTCCTGCGACAAATTCGGGGAAGGTAATCATAAACAGGTTTGTCAGGGCGAAGAACGAGAACATAATTATCACGGAATATTTAAAGCAGAGGCGGACACGGTCTGTGTTGCCCTTGCCGTAATTGTAGCTGACTATCGGAACGAAGCCCTGTGCAAAGCCGCTCAGAGGCACGGCGGCAAACTGCATTGCGCTCTGCATTACCGTAAGGGTGCTGACGTATATATCGCCGTAGCCGCTCAGCGAGCCGTTGAGAACGAAGCCGACAAGACTTTCCGTACTTGCCATTATAAACGGGGCGATTCCGAGTGCGAACAGCGAGCCGATTATTTTTATATCGGGCTTAAGATATTTCGGCTTTATTTTCAAAGTCGCTTTGTCGGATACAAGAAATCCGACTATTATAAAGGCGCTTACCGCCTGCGATATTACCGTTGCGAGAGCGGCGCCCGTTACGCCCATACCGAACACATAGATAAAAAGCGGATCAAGGCCTATGTTGAGGATTGCGCCGATTATTACGGCTATCATTGAAATTCCGGGTCTGCCCTGTGCATTTATGAACGAATTAAGTCCGGTTGCAAACATTACGAACAGCGTGCCTGTAAGGTATACCGAGAGGTAGTCTGTGGCATAGCCGATAGTAGCGTCGCTTGCGCCGATAAGGCGGAGCAGGGGATTCATAAAGATATAGGTTATGCCCGATGTTACTACAGCAAACAGCACGAGCAGTGAAAAGCCGTTGCCGAGTATCCTGTGCGCTCTTTCACGGTCGCCCTTGCCGAGCGCTATTGAGGCAAGCGGTGCGCCGCCACCGCCGACTATCTGTGAAAATGCTGAGATAAGAATGATTATCGAGCTTGTAACACCGATACCTGCCAGCGCATCTGTGCCGATAAGCTCTATGTGTCCGATGAAGACCCTGTCAACTATGCTGTACAGCAGGTTTATAAGCTGTGCCGCAAAGCCCGGCAGTGCCATTTTAAGTATAAGAGGCAGCATCGAGGCTGTGCCGAGCCGTTCTTCGTATTTGTTATCCATTTAAAGTATCTCCGTGTTTTGTCTTACTATTTATAAAGTATAGCACTTAACAGAAGAAAAGTCAAAGGGGGCGGGTGACTGAAAGTCACTGTAAATTTCGTCTGCGGCAATGTGCCGCTTCAAATTCCGCCTTTGGAAATGTCTGAGTTATCCGCAGGGTAGCAAAACGGCGGGTGACTGAAAGTCACTGTAAATTCCGCCTTTGGAATTGTCTGAGGTTGGCGAGGCTTGCGTTAACGGCGGGTATTAAAACGTGTATGGTTTTAATTGTTCAGATTTATATGTCAATATTACCTTTTACGAGGGAGCATTAAATTGGTTTTTAACTTTGTGCTTGTTATTATAAAAACAAAAAGGCAGCGCCGTCCGGCACTGCCTCAGTTTGTAGAAAAAGTCTGTATTTATAAGAAAAGAGCAAATTCTCTATCCCTATCCCCAAACCCCTTCCCCTCGGGAAGGGGCTGAGTGTGGGGCTGCCGCCCTCACCCCGCTTGGGGCTACGCCCCAAACCCCATTTTCAAAAATTATATAGGTTTATCGACAGTCTGAGACAGCGCCGTTCGGCACTGCCTTTAATGTTTATAAATTTATTGCAATTACGCCTGTTCGCTTGGGGCAAAGCCTGTTCTTTTCAGAGCCTTTGAAATTGCGAGAGCGGCAAAGTATGCGAGAACTACGCTTGCTATATCCTTTATAAGATAGGGTGCGGATACGAGCAGGAAGCTGGATAACAGATCCTTGCCTGCAACGAGAGCGTACTGTACAAAACCGCAGATATGGCAAGCGGCAACGCCTAAGATGCCCATTGCTATTCTAAGCGGTATACGGAACTTTTCGGGCATATTTCTGAATGCGATTCCGCTGATGGCCGCCATAGCGATAAAGCCGATTATAAATCCGCCCGTAGGACCTACTATTGAAGCGATTCCGCCCTTGAAGCCGCTGAATACGGGAACGCCTACCGCACCGAGCAGAACATAAACGACCGTTGAAACGGTTGCTCTTGCCGTGCAGAGATAAAAGCCGCAGAGGGCTATTGCAAAGGTCTGTAATGTAACCGGTACGCCGGAGGGCATCGGTATCGCTATCTGCGAAAGTACTGCCGTAATTGCCGCAAAGAGCGCACAAAGTACGATTGTTGTGATTTTCTGTCTGTTCATATTTTTTGTTTCCTTTCCATTTTGTCAAATGACTTTAACAGAATACCACCGACAGCGCCTCGTGTCAACCAAACTGCACAAATGGGTGACAATTGAGAACGGTCTGCGATTTAACTTAATAACATAATTGTACAAATTAACTAAAAGTTATGTGGTAAATGTGTGAAAAATGCAAATTGATTTTTTGGCGGGAAGAGGTTATAATTAATTTGCTGAGATTGTTGTAAACTTTTAACAACACTCATAAGAATGAAACATATACAATTTGTTTGGAGGTAATTAAAATGAAGATGAGAAGATTCATCGGTGCAGCAGCTGCAATGGCAGTAGCTGGCACACTTACAGTAGGCGCAGCAGCAGAAACTTATAATGCTTATATCGGTTTCCAGACAGCACCCTACTCATTCAGAAACGCTTTCGATGAGGCACAATACGGAAGAGATGCAGCAGACGGCAAGTACTTCAACAGCGTAATCGTATGGGGCGGTAACGACCCCGAAACATTCCCTCAGTATGAAGACAAGTTCGACGATGATATGCCGGGTGGTGATGCCGGCTATGTTATTCCTGCTACATACACAGATGTACAGATCGACAAGGACGGCACATACAAGGTTGGCATTACTGACTTTGACTGGGCACTCGACGGTTCTTCTGCTTTCAACCTTCTGTTTGTTTCAACAGATATTCCTTTCAACAAGGACGCAGGCGAAAATGGCGAATCTATCGCTAAGTTCTCTGACTGCAAGATTATCGTTGATGGTACAGTAACATCAGAAGTTGCTGATCCTATCATTGATACAGAAGACGGTAAGAAGTCAGGTCATACTAAGATTCTGTTCGCTAACATCTGGAACGATGCTCTTAAGAAAGATGGCTATAACGGTGCATACCCCACAAAGTCTTTAGAGATTGAATTCACAGTTTCAGGTCTTGACGCTGCTAACCAGCCTGCTGATACAACAGCTCCCGCTGATACAACTGCTCCCACAACAGGCGATTCTACAAAGCCCAACACAAACACAGGTGTTGAAGGCGTTGCAGCAGTTGCAGGTGTTGCACTCCTCGCAACAGGTGCAGTAGTAGTTGCTAAGAAGAGAAAGTAATCTTAAAAAGATTAACGAATAACGACAGCCCTCATTCGTGAGGGCTGTTTTAATATCACGACCGAAAGAGGAAATATGAAAAAATCTATAATCAGACGTGCGATAGCTGTGTTTATTGCGGCGGCTATGCTTGCAGGCTGTGCGGCGCAGGACAGCGGTGTATTATCGTCTGTCGGAAACAGCTCAGAGACCGAAAGCAATGTATCGTATGTTGAGAATACGAGCAGTGTTGATGAAAATTCCGAGGTTACTTCCGTTGACAGCTCAGTAACAGAGAGCGACACATCTTCCGATACCTCCGAACAGGAAGAAAGTAATACTTCAAAGCAGGAAAATGCATCAAAGGCAGAGAACACCGAGAAGCCTGGCGATACAACAAAGGCACCGTCAACTGCCGACACGAAAAACAACAGCCAGAGCAAGCCTGCTTCATCTGCAAGCAATTTCACTGTTCAGTGGAAGAAGTCGAGCAGCTGGGAAGAAGGCGGTAAGAAGTGCGGAGGTTATGAGATTGTTATAACCAATAACGGCGATACGGTGAACAGCTGGACGGCAAAGGTGACCGTCCCCGGCAATACAAAGCTGATGTCGCAGTGGAACGGAATATTCAGCATTTCGGGAAACACAATGACGGTCAAGAACGAGAGCTACAACGGGACTATAGAAAAGGGAAAGAACGTTTCATTCGGATTCAATTATTCGGCTGACGCTTACATCAATGAGGGTAAAGTGACTGTGAACGGAAGTACCGCAGGAACGAGTGCCGGAAATAACAGCAACAATAATAACAATAGCAATAACAACAATAATAATACGTCAACGACCAAAAAGCCGGCGGCAACAGTTCCCAAGGCGCCGAGCGACCCTAAAGGCACTACGCCGGTATCACAGCACGGTCAGCTTTCGGTAAAGAACGGACAGCTTGTTGATAAGAGCGGCAAGGGTTATCAGCTCAGAGGAATGAGTACGCACGGGCTTACATGGTTCCCCGAATTCGTAAACGAGAGTGCATTCAAAACGCTCCGTGACGACTGGAATACGAATGTTGTCCGCCTTGCAATGTATGTTGACGAGTGGGGCAACGGTCAGTGCTATATGGGTAACAAGAGCGGAAGCCTTGAACTGCTTGAAAAGGGTGTTGACATCTGCATCAAGCTGGATATGTATGTTATCATCGACTGGCACGTTCTTAATCCCGGCGACCCGTCCAAGTATACAAACGAGGCAAAATCCTTCTTTGAAACGGTATCAAAGAGATATGCAAAATATCCGAATGTGATTTATGAAATATGCAACGAGCCGAACGGCGGTGCATCGTGGAGCGGTAATATCAAGCCGTATGCGGAAAAGATAATACCCGTTATCCGCAAGAATGCGCCGAACTCGGTAATTATAGTAGGCACGCCAACATGGAGTCAGGAGATCGACAAGCCGCTTTCCGACCCGCTGAACTACAAGAATGTAATGTATGCGTTCCACTTCTATGCGGCAACTCACGCAGGACTTCGTTCAAACGTAGAAAACTGCGTGGCACAGGGACTGCCGGTATTTGTGTCGGAATTCGGTACTTGTGATGCATCGGGCGGCGGTGCAAACGACTTCAACGAAACGCAGAAGTGGCTTAGCTATTTTGACAAGCAAGGCATAAGCTACTGTAACTGGAGTATCTGCAACAAGGATGAAACCTGCTCGGTACTGCGGCCGGGAACATCGGCAAACGGTAACTGGAGCGAGAGCAATCTTACCGAAAACGGCAAGTGGATGCGTAACTGGTTGAAGAAGCACTAAGTGCCCGTGGGGCACGGCAAATTCCGACCTTTTGAAAGGTTTGCGGTTGGCTGGGCTTTTGTGGGACGGTCGGGGTTGACGGTAGCTGAAAACAAGCTATCGAAATACTTGTTTGTTTACTCCCGCCGTTAAATAAACGTGAATATACAGCAACCGTATTTAAAGGCGGAAATGCGAGCCGAGGCACTCGGCTTCCGATCTTTTGAAATGAAGGCGGTTAGCTTGACTTTGCGGGACGGTCGGGGTTAAACGATGGCTGAAAACAAGCTGTCGAAATACTTGTTTGTTTACTCCCGCCGTCGAACAATCGTGAATATACAGCAACCGTATTTAAAGGCGAAAATGCGAGCCGAGGCACTCGGCTTCCGACCTTTTGAAATGAAGGCGGTTGGCTGGGCTTTGTGGGGCGGTCGGGAATAGACGATAGCCCGGAATAATCAGTAATAAAAAATCCGTGTCAGGCGACACGGATTTTAGACTGTCGATAAACCTATATAATTTTTGAAAATGGGGTTTGGGGCGTAGCCCCAAGCGGGGTGAGGGCGGCAGCCCCACACTCAGCCCCTTCCCGAGGGGAAGGGGTTTGGGGATAGGGATAGAGAATTTGCTCTATTTTTATAAATACAGACTTTTTCTACAAACTGAAATCCGTGTCAGGCGACACGGATTTTTTCTGTTATAGCTGTTTTAATATGTGCAAGACCGTTTGCAATAAGGCATTGACCGGGGTAATATAGGGCAAGGCAGAAATTCGAGAACGGGAAATCTATTTTTGAGAAGTACGCCATCAGGAGCATTATATCGGATATAAGGAACAGCACACTGCCGAGCGCAAGTATAAGGTTGAATCTGTTCTTTATGCAAATAAAGTTCATTATTGCTTTGCCTGTCATAATGCAGATTATAACAGCGTATGAAATGCCGATGATTTTCATCATAACCGAGCCGAAGTCAAGAAGCGGTGAGAACATCATAAACAGCACTATGGGGATAAATATTATAATTGCGGGGATAAAGTCGGTGGGTCGGGGCTTTTGCATCAGCGAATATGCTATGAAATAACAGATGTGACCTAATGCGAAAATCGCCGCTCCTGCGATGAAATTTAAGTTTATCGCTATATCTGCGCTCATTGCGAAGAATACGCCGACGGTCAGTATTACTGACGGCAGTTTCTTATCGGGGAAGTATTTCAGGGCGTATATCAGGTTTACTGCGGCGGCAAGCATAAAGAAAACGCTTGCGGTTATTTTTATCGGGTAGAGATGAGTAATTATAAGAGCTGTATCGCAAGCAAGCGATAAGCCGAGAAAAATAATGTTGAGCGGTAAAACGAGTTTTTTCATATATTTGTTTCCTCAGTCTGATCATTCAGTTCGATATTGATTTTTCTTGTGTATCGGGATAGCGGATATTCTCCGTCGTGGGATTCTCCGAAAAAGTAAGCGGACATATTTTCCGCCTGCGTAACTCTTGTAACTCCTGCACAAAGCAACAGGTCGGTAAGCTTTGCTCTGTCAGCCTTGTCGCAGATAAGCCCTGCGGTCTGCAAAAAGCCTTTTGCATTTCTCAGTGTACGCATTATGTTCTTTCTCGGAAGTCTTTTTACAAGCACATTGCACATCATAGGCGACAGTTCAAGTTCAAAGTCGTCTTTTATGATAAGGCTGCAATTCTTACCGTAAAATACGTCGGGAGAAATTTGACGTATCCCGATTGCCTGTTCAAGACGGGCGGAGTAGCTTATGAGCGTATCTCTCGCCCGTGTGCCTATAGAGGTATTCCTGTGTTTTCCGACTGCCGCTTCGAGATACGGAAGGAACATTTCGCAGAATCGGGTAAGCTCGGTTTTATCATCGGTGTCAATAAACACGGTCTGGCAGGAACTGCAGAGCAGTTGCTTTGTAGATGCTATATGCTCGGCAAGAGCCGAAAATTCATCTGTATGGTTTGCGTAATCGGAAATGTAGCAGAAGCCGAGCTTGTGTCCCCATTCAATCAGCTTAACTCCCGGCGGAGCAAGTGAACGCACTGCTTTTACGGCTTCAGTACCGCCCCATACCACTATGCCGTCGGCAAAGCCTGCAAGCGTCTGGATGGTACGCACATCGCTTGACGGGGTATAAAAGACATATATGTAGCGTGACAGCAAAGGCTCATATTTGCAAAGTCGCTTTATTATGCGGATTGACAAGCCCTTATCGGCGGACGGAAGCTTCAGTATATTGATATTGCCTGCAAGAAGTCCTTCTGCAACGCTCATCACGGGTAAGCCGTCGGCGTTTCCTGCGGCTATGTGGAACAGAACGCCGAGAGGTTTTGTCTGAATTTTTATTTTCGGAGTGATGCCGTTCGGAGAACCGATAAAGCCGTCTGAATCTCCGAGTTCGGTTTTCAGCCTGTATTCAAGATTTTCACGGCTGAGGCAGGCGAGTATAAGCTGTTTATAGTAACTCACATTTTCAACGTCAAGCGCTGAGAGCATATCGTCAAAAGCACCGTTTTCTATATCCGTGCTGATTTTTTCTGCGGCAAGCATGACCTGGTTAGCAGAAAGCCGACAGTTTCCGAGAGTGTCGCATATTCTGTCTTCAAAACGGGCTAACAGCTTGTCGCACATATCGTTTTCGTATATTTCGCCATCAAAGAAAATCATACGTTCACGCCCTTTATTATCTCTTCTGCGCCTGCCGCACAGGTCTTTATATCCTCCGGCGCAACTCTGCCGACAATTTCAAGAAACGGCGTTTTCAGTCCGCAGGAACATTCGCTTCCGTTATGAAGTATGCCGAGGTCATCTGTCATTACAGAAAGCACCGGGGTTGCTTTAACCATAGGAGTTATCAGGTTTACAAGTCCTGTCTTGCCGTTTTCAAGCGGTTTTAACGTATCGACATCTCTGATTATAACTCTGCTGTAAGCGGGAACGTGGAAGTGATGTTCCTTGCAGTCGCAGTATAAAATCGGATGCTCTACCGCTCCGAAAAATTCGATAATATCGTTTTCCTTTATGCCGAGTACCTTTTCGGCAAGGCTGTAAAAGGAATTTTTGTCGGCTTGCTCGGCATAGAACTGTTTCCAGCCGCCGCCGAGCATTATGCGTGAGCCTTTCGGCATTTTAAGATAAATTTTACGCTCGTCCATTATTCTCAGCAGAAAATAAGTATAAGCGGGAAACCCCATGAATCTTGTCGGGAAACGTGAACGTGAATGCCTGACAATAAGATCTATAATCCTGTCAAAGTCGGGGGAATAGCCGCCTTTTTTATATGTCAGGATATAATTGCGGCTCAGTGCAGGAGTGAAGAATGTCGCACCGAAAGCCGTCTTTGTTACGGCGGTCTTGTTTCCTCTGTGGTGCTTGTAACCCATAATGATATAGTGGCACGGAACGGGAGATAGCAGATTTCTCAGCTTTGATACACGCATAACCATTTTAAGTCCGCAGAGAAGGCCGCCCGTGTCAAAGGCTACCACGCTTTTCCTGCCGCTTGTGCCGGAGGAAGTCGCTTTTATAAGCGGAATACAGCCTTTATTGAAAATCTGCTTTTTCTTGAACAGCAATGTGGGTATCACGGGAAGTCCGGACGCATCCGAGGGAGAGGATATACCAAGATTTTCGCATATTCTGCGGTAATCATCGCAACGGGAAACGCAGTAGGAGAAATTTTCTTTTACGGCTTTGGTGAACAATTCGTCGGAACTATCGGAATACGGGTCTTTTACCCAAAAGAGCAATCGTCTGTATTTCATCGGTCTTCCTCCGCTGTTTAAATACTTAATATAGTAAAATGATAACATAAATAGCACGGCGTGTCAATAAACGGTAAAACAAATGCGTTTTACTTAATTACCGTGTAACCTGTTACATCGCCTTGCTGATAATTTTGTGTGAAAACGGCGTAAAATTATCGGAAATCTGTAGACAATGACGATTATTTGTGATACAATAATAATAACACCTGTCGCAGAGGTTTTTTGTTTTATGACTACAAGTAAACGATTACTCAAAACGTAATCGGTACATAACAAAAAAATGCGGCGGTATTATGACAGATTTATAAAGCAGAGAATAAACTGCACAGAAAGGAATTTTTGCTATGAAGAACATACCCGATGTAAAGCTCGGAATTGCGGCTGTAAGCCGTGACTGTTTCCCCATGAGCCTTTCAGCTTCAAGATGTGAGGCTGTTGTAAAGGCATGTAAGGAGATCGGTGTTGACGTATTTAAATGTCCCACCACTATCGAAAGCGAAACACACATGATGCAGGCTCTTGAGGAGCTTAAGGGCGCAGGCTGCAACGCACTGGTTGTATACCTCGGAAACTTTGGTCCCGAGTCGGCTGAAACACTGCTTGCAAAGTATTTTGACGGTCCTGTAATGTTCGTTGCTGCGGCAGAGGAAACACAGGATAACTTAGTAGGCGGCAGAGGCGACGCTTACTGCGGCGTGCTGAACGCAAGCTACAACTTAGCACTCAGAAACATCAAGGCATACATACCCGAGTACCCTGTAGGAACAGCTACAGAGGTTGCAGATATGATAAAGGAATTTATCCCTGTTGCAAGAGCGGTTATCGGTCTTAACAACTTAAAGGTTATCTCATTCGGTCCTCGTCCTCAGGACTTCCTTGCTTGTAACGCTCCTATAAAGCAGCTTTACAACCTCGGTATTGAGATTGAAGAGAACTCTGAGCTTGACCTTTATGCCGCATTCAACGAGCATAAGAATGACGCAAGAATCCCCGAAGTTGTTGCAGATATGGAAAAGGAACTTGGCGACGGCAACAAGATGCCCGGTATCCTGCCCAGACTTGCACAGCTTGAGATTACGCTTCTTGACTGGATGGAAGCACACAAGGGAAGCAGAAAGTACGTTGTATTCGCCAACAAGTGCTGGCCTTCATTCCAGACACAGTTCGGCTGTGTTCCCTGCTATGTAAACTCAAGACTTACAGCAAGAGGAATCCCCGTAGCGTGCGAGGTTGATATTTACGGTGCAATCAGCGAATATATCGGCGCCTGCATTTCAGAAGACGCAGTTACACTGCTCGACATCAACAACTCTGTTCCTGCAGATATGTATGTTGAATCCATCAAGGACAAGTACAACTACACACTCAAGGATACATTCATGGGCTTCCACTGCGGTAACACAGCTTCGTGCAAGCTGACAAGCAAGACTATGAAGTATCAGCTCATCATGCACAGAGGTCTTGAGCCTGACAAGGAACCTGATATCACAAGAGGTACGCTCGAGGGCGACATCGTTCCCGGCGACATCACATTCTTCCGTTTACAGAGCACAGCTGACGCTAAACTGAGAGCTTATGTTGCTGAGGGTGAAGTTCTCCCTGTTGCTACACGTTCATTCGGCGCTATCGGCGTATTTGCTATCCCCGAAATGGGCAGATTCTACCGCAACGTTCTTATCAAGAAGAACTATCCTCACCACGGTGCAGTTGCATTCGGTCACTACGGCAAGGCTATCTTCGATACACTGAAGTATCTCGGCGTTGAGGATCTTGAATTCAACCGTCCCGCAGGTATGCTGTATGACGGTGAGAATCCTTACGCTAAGTATTGATTTATCGGACGGCAATACGAAAGTAGATAAAGTTGATATAGTATAGTAAAATCCCTGAGAGCTAAGGCTCTCGGGGATTTTTATGTTGATAATTATTGTGGTAAAGTTAATGAATTATCAAAAAAATAATCCGCCTAATTCCGGTAGGCGGATTACTGTTGTATAAACACTTTAATTACCGAGGGAAACCGTCTATGAGGGCTTCCTATATGTTGATTATAGCAAATGATCGGGTTAAAGTCAAGGTAAATCTCAAATTCGTGTCATTTTTATCGCAATATCTGAGGACTGTTTTAAGGCAGTCCTCAGATATTGCGATAAATCAGTTAAATTAAATTATTAAACAATTAAGCGCAATCATTAATATCCGCCGTCAATGCAACTCGCACATATTATCAACATTGGGAAAGGCGAATTTGAAGCGGCTCACAGCCGCCGCACTTGCAAAAACGGGGAATTTGTGGTACAATAAAACTAATTATTGACTAAAGTTTCGCTGTACAGGGGAGTACGGCGGTTGAAAGGATAAAGCTGATGGCAAAGAAAAATTATGACGACAACAGTCTTAAACAGCTGAAAGGACCCGATCAGGTACGACTGCGTCCCGGTGTTATATTCGGCTCTGACGGGCTTGACGGCTGTTGTCACTCCGTGTTCGAGATACTTTCAAACTCGATAGACGAGGCGAGAGAGGGCTTCGGAAAGAAGATAATCGTTACACGCTTCCTTGATAAAAGCATTGAAGTGCAGGACTACGGCAGAGGTATACCAATAGACTTCAATAAAAACGAGGAAAAGTACAACTGGGAGCTTGCCTTCTGCACACTGTACGCAGGCGGTAAGTACGACAATAACAGCGGAGATAACTACTCATACTCGCTCGGTCTTAACGGTCTTGGCCTTTGCTCGACGCAGTTTGCGGCTGAGTATATGGAGGTCGAGAGCAACAACGGAACGTGGATATACGACCTGAGATTCGAAAAGGGCTATAACGTTGAAAAGGAAGAAAGAGGCTTCCGCCGTCACCAGTCGGACGGAACAACGGGTACTAAAATCAAGTGGAAGCCCGACCTTGACGTATTCACCGATATCGATGTACCGTTTGAATATTTTGACGATGTTCTGCGCAGACAGGCGGTAGTAAATGACGGGCTGACCTTTGTACTGAGAAACGAAGTGCGTGACGAGGAAACAGGCGAAACTCACTTTGAAGAGCATATCTACTGTTATGAGAACGGCATCAGCGACTATCTGAAAGAAATCGTAGGCGATACCGCACTCACTACCGAGCAGGTATGGAGCGCACAGCGTACAGGTAAGGACAGAGAGGACAAGCCGGAATACAAGGTAAAGATGAAGGTCGCTTTTGTATTTTCAAACAAAGTTCAGCTGATACAGCATTATCACAATTCAAGCTGGCTTGAGCACGGCGGAAGTCCCGACAAGGCTATGCAGGCGGCGTTCACAAATCAGATAGACGGCTGGCTGAAAGCCAACAGCAAGTACAACAAGACCGAGGGCAAGATAAAATTTACCGATATTGCCGATTGCCTTGTGTTCATATCTTCAAACTTCTCAACGCAGACAAGCTATGAGAACCAGACGAAAAAGAGCATAACCAATAAATTTATACAGGAGGCTATGACCGACTGGCTGAAGCATCAGCTTGAAGTGTACTTCCTTGAAAATCCGGACGAAGCGGTCAAGATATGCGAGCAGGTGCTGATAAACAAACGTGCCCGTGAAAATGCCGCAAAGGCAAGAGATACAATAAAGAAACAGCTTTCGGGCAAGATAGACATTGCAAACAGGATACCTAAGTTCGTTGATTGCAGGAGTAAGGATACGGCAAGACGTGAGCTTTATATAGTGGAGGGTGACTCGGCTTTGGGCGCTGTAAAGCAGGCGAGGGACGCAGACTATCAGGCGGTAATGCCTGTAAGAGGTAAGACGCTCAACTGCCTTAAGGCAAGCTATGACAAGATATTCAAGAGCGAGATTATCACGAACCTTATGAAGATACTCGGCTGCGGTGTTGAGGTAAAGGCTAAGGCGAACAAAGACCTTTCAACCTTTGATTTAAATAATCTCAGGTGGGAAAAGATAATAATCTGTACCGATGCGGACTATGACGGATACCAGATAAGAACGCTTATTCTTACTATGCTGTACAGACTTGTTCCGACCGTAATAGAAAAGGGCTTTGTGTATATCGCAGAGTCGCCGCTTTATGAGATAAACAGCAAGGATATGACCTACTTTGCCTATACAGAAGCGGAAAAGCAGAGGATACTTGCCGATATAGGCGAGCAGAAGTATAAGATACAGCGTTCAAAGGGTCTTGGTGAGAACGAACCGGAAATGATGTCGCTGACGACTATGAACCCCGAAACAAGACGGCTTATAAGAGTAATGCCGGAGGACGCACAGAAAACGCAGGAGATATTTGAGCTGCTGCTCGGTGATAACCTTGACGGAAGAAAGGACTATATCCGTGACTACGGCTATAAGTACCTTGACGATATAGACGTATCTTAAGCGGAGGATATATGGAAATTAACAGGATAGAGGTAATATCTGCCGTAGTATCGGAGATGATAGCGACACTGCCCGAGGAAAGACGGCAGAAGGCATACATTCATCTTTTCGGCACGGCACAGACGGCAGGGCTTATTGCACTGCGCAGAGGTGTTAACGCAGAGCTTGCGCAGATAAGCGGACTGCTCCACGATTACCGTAAATATCTGACGGGCGTTGACGAAAAGCACGCAGAAGAAGGTGCTGACGCTGTAATGCCGATATTGGCAAAGACGGGGCTTTTCAGCGTGTGCGAGATAGGCAATATCACAAGAGCGATAGCGAACCACAGCGACAAGGAAAATGTCGGGCTTCCGCTTGACGAGGTACTGAAAGACGCAGATATTCTGCAACACGTTTTACAGAATACAACGCTACCCATAAGAGATAAATACGAGAAACGCTTTGAAAAGCTGAAAAAAGAGTTTTCACTCTGAGCAGGGTATAAAGCTAAAAAGAGGTATAGATTTTGAGAAAAGGAAAGAACGAAAAGAGCGAGAAGAAGGTCGCTCCGAATAAAAACGCTTATATAGAGGGTGCAGGTATTGTCGAGAATCAGCCGATAACCGATACGCTGACCGAAAACTATATGCCGTATGCAATGAGCGTTATAGTTTCCCGTGCGCTCCCCGAAATTGACGGTTTCAAGCCGTCGCACAGAAAACTGCTGTATACGATGTACAAGATGGGATTGCTTACGGGAGCAAGAACAAAGTCGGCAAACATTGTCGGACAGACGATGAAATTAAATCCGCACGGCGATATGGCAATATACGAAACGATGGTAAGACTTGCAAGGGGCAACGAGGCACTTCTGCACCCGTATGTTGACAGCAAGGGTAACTTCGGCAAGGCGTATTCAAGAGATATGTCGTTTGCGGCATCACGATATACAGAGGCAAAGCTCGACCCTATCTGCGCTGAGATATTTGCGGATATTGACCGTGATATAGTTGACTTTGTACCGAACTACGATAACTCAATGACAGAGCCTGTACTGCTCCCCACAAGATTCCCTGCGGTACTGGTAAACAATAACGTTGGTATCGCCGTATCTATGGCGAGCAATATCTGTTCTTTCAATCTGTCGGAGGTGTGTGAAACAGCCGCCGCACTTATGAAAAACCCCGAACACGATATTGTATCCACGCTTAAAGGACCCGATTTTCCCGGCGGAGGCTTCATATTACAGGACGAGAACGAGCTTCGCCGTATATATGCCACCGGACGTGGAAGCGTAAAGGTACGCAGTAAGTATATCTATGACAAAACGGCAAACTGTATCGAAGTGACCGAGATTCCGCCTACAACGACTATTGAAGCGATAATCGACAAGATAGTTGAGCAGGTAAAGCTGGGCAAGCTGAAGGAAATCTCCGATGTGCGTGACGAGTCGGACTTATCCGGTCTTAAGATAACTATCGACCTGAAGCGTGGGCAGGACAGCGAGGCGGTAATGAAAAAGCTGTTCAGGATAACTCCCTTACAGGACGTTTTCTCCTGCAACTTCAACATTCTTGTAGGCGGTATGCCGAAGGTTATGGGTGTTGCCGAGATACTTGAGCAGTGGACGGATTTCAGAATTACCTGCGTAAAGAGAAAGACAAAGTTTGAGCTTGCAAGAAAGAAAGAGAAGCTCCATCTGCTGACAGGTCTTAAGAAGATACTGCTTGATATAGACAAGGCTATAAAGATAATCCGTGAAACAGAGGATGACGCAGAGGTTGTACCGAACCTTATGATAGGCTTCGGCATAGACGAAACACAGGCTGAATATGTTGCGGATATAAAGCTGAGAAATATCAACAAGGGCTATATTTTGAAGCGCATCGAGGAAATAGACAGCCTTAAGGAAGAAATAGCCGATATGGAGGATGTTCTTTCATCTGAACGCAGAGTGAAGCAGATAATCATATCGGAGCTTGGCGATATAGCAAAGAAATACGGCAAGCCCAGAAAGACAATGTTCATCTACGGCACTGAGGACGAGGAGAACGAGGCGGAGGAGGAGATACCCGATTATCCCGTAAATCTGTTCTTCACTCGTGAGGGATATTTCAAGAAGATTACTCCTCAGTCTCTGAGAATGAGCGGCGAACAGAAGCTCAAGGAAAACGATGAGATAATCGAAACCTATGACGGCAGTAACCGTGCGGAGCTGTTGTTCTTCACGGATAAATTCCAGGTATATAAGGCGAGAGCCTGCGACTTTGAGGACGGAAAGGCAAGCGTTATGGGTGACTATCTGCCTGTAAAGCTGGAGCTTGACCCGGACGAGAGGATAATAAAGATGATAGCCGCAGAGGACTACAGCGGAACGCTTGTAATGTTCTTTGAAAACGGTAAATGTGCGAAGGTGCCTATGGTATCGTTTGAAACAAAGACAAGACGTAAAAAGCTGGCGAACGCATATAATGACGGCTCGCCGCTTGTATCTATGGCGCTTATTGACGGCGACTGCGAGTTTATGCTAAGCTCGGACGCAGGCAAGGTTATGATTTTCAACACAGTGCTTATCCTGCCCAAAGCGGCAAGGGATACGCAGGGCGTGCAGGTAATGAGGCTTACCAGAGCAAAGCTCAGATCTGCGGTTAAATACAAGGACGGTATGATAAAGGACGCAGACAGTTTCAGGACAAAGACCGTGCCTGTTGCGGGAACGCTGTACGACGAGGATACCGACCAGCTCAAGTTTATGTAACGCATCGTAACAGCCGACAAAAAAATATCAGAATTTAGAAAAATATTTTTATAAGTAAAAAAGGGGTCGCAGGGGCGAAGCCCCCGGCAGGGACTAGGGGCGGCAGCCCCAGCAATATAGCCCCTTCCCACGGGGAAGGGGTTTGGGGTTGGGGATAAATGACTGGCGATATTTGTATAAGAGCAAGTTCTTTTATACTTTTATATAAGTTGAATATCCTTTAAACCTTGAAATTCACACTGTACTGTGCTATACTTAAATTGCGTCTTTACAATGACGTGAGAGGTTATAATTCAGGCGGTCAGCCACAGTAAAAAGAGGTAGAAAAAATGCTCAGCGATATTGAAATTGCCCAGAACGCAAAAATGCTAAAAATAAAGGATATAGCAAAGGAACTCGGAATTGACGAGGAGGAGCTTATACCCTACGGTCACTACAAGGCGAAGATCTCACAGGAATGTATAGACCGTCTTGAAAGCGAAGAGGACGGCAAGCTGATACTTGTTACGGCTATAAACCCCACTCCTGCAGGAGAGGGCAAGACGACTACTTCCGTAGGTCTTGCGGAGGGTATGTACAAGATAGGCGAAAAGGCTGTACTTGCACTGCGTGAGCCTTCACTGGGTCCCGTCTTTGGTATAAAGGGCGGTGCGGCAGGCGGAGGATATGCGCAGGTAGTGCCTATGGAGGATATAAATCTTCACTTCACGGGGGATATGCACGCAATCACCTCCGCAAACAATCTGCTTTGCGCACTTATAGATAACCACATTCAGCAGGGAAACGTGCTCGGAATAGACCCCAGACGCATACAGATAAAGCGTTGTCTTGATATGAACGACAGAGCGCTGAGAAACTGTATAATCGGTCTTGGCGGCAAGGTGAACGGTGTTCCGAGAGAGGATCACTTCCAGATAACCGTTGCAAGCGAGATAATGGCGATACTGTGTCTTGCGGACGATCTTGTTGATCTTAAGGCAAGGCTCGGCAGAATCCTTGTTGCGTATACTTATGACGGAAAGCCCGTATTCGCTTCTGATGTTGAGGCGGTAGGCGCAATGACAGCACTCTTAAAGGATGCTATCAACCCCAACCTCGTGCAGACGCTCGAAAATACTCCCGCTATCATTCACGGCGGTCCGTTTGCAAACATTGCTCACGGCTGTAACAGCGTAAGAGCGACCAAGCTTGCGTTAAAGCTCGGCGACTATGCCATAACCGAGGCAGGCTTCGGCAGTGATCTCGGTGCGGAGAAGTTCTTTGACATAAAGTGCCGTTACGCAGGACTTAAGCCCTCATGTACGGTCATAGTAGCTACTATCCGTGCGTTGAAATATAATGGCGGTGTTCCGAAAACCGAGCTTACCGCAGAGAACACAGAGGCTCTCAGAAAGGGCATCGTAAACCTCGGCGCACATATTGAGAATATGCGTAAATACGGCGTGCCTGCAGTTGTTGCGATAAACCACTTCTATACCGATACAGAGGCTGAAATAGCTATTGTCCGTGAATACTGCGAAAAGATGGGTGCAAAGGTCGCATTCTCCGATGTATTCTTAAAGGGCGGAGAAGGCGGTATCGAGCTTGCAAACGCTGTTATAGATACAATAAACGAAAACGAGGGCAAGACTAATTTTGCTCCTATATATGACGAGAAGCTGTCCATAAAGGAAAAGCTGAATATAATCGCCAATGAAATCTACCGTGCGGACGGCGTAAGCTATACAACGGGTGCGGAAAAGGCAATAAAGGAAATTGAAGCTATCGGCTTTGACAAGCTGCCTGTATGCGTTGCAAAGACACAGTATTCCTTATCGGACGACCCGACAAAGCTCGGTTGCCCGAAGAATTTCACAATAACCGTCCGTGATGTAAAGCTGTCGGCAGGCGCAGGCTTTGTTGTCGCACTCACGGGTGATATTATGACAATGCCCGGACTGCCTAAGGTTCCTGCCGCAAACAAGATAGATGTAAGCGCAGACGGCGAGATAAGCGGTCTGTTCTGATGGAAAGGTTTATTTCAGATTCGCCCGAAGAAACGGTTGAAATCGGCAAAAAGATAGCCTCTTATCTGAAAGCCGGCGACTGTGTGCTTTATACCGGTGAAATGGGCGCAGGAAAAACGCATTTAACAAAGGGTATAGCGGAATATTTCGGCAGTACGGACGATGTTACAAGTCCGACCTTCGCTCTTGTGAACGAATATGAGGGCGATGTGCCGATCTTCCACTTTGACCTTTTCAGAATAAACACGCTCGACGATCTGTACGCTATCGGATTTTTCGACTACCTCGACCGAGGCGGAATAATGTGTATAGAGTGGAGCGAGAACATACCTGAGCTTGCCTCATATCTTGACGGCAGGTGCGGTGTGAATATCACTAAAACAGGGGATAATTCAAGAGTAATTGAATATATTCCGCAGGAGGAACTATGCTGATACTCGGTATCGACACTGCCGCCGCTCCTTGCTGTGCCGCCGTGTATGATACGGAAAAGGGGCAGATACTCGGCAGTACGGTGATAAACAACAAGCTGACGCACAGCGTGACGCTTATGCCTGTTGTAAGGGACCTTGTCAGAAATGCGGAGCTTTCTATGGAGGATATAGGGCTTTTCGCAGTGGCGAACGGTCCGGGCTCTTTCACGGGACTTCGTATAGGCATATCGGCGGTAAAAGGGCTCGCTTTTGCATTGTCGAAGCCTTGTGCGGCAGTTTCAACGCTTGAGGCTATGGCGTATAATGTTACAGCTTATGACTGCGTTGTCTGCGCCGCAATGGACGCAAGGTGCAATCAGGTGTATGTTGCACTGTTTCGTGTAAATGGCGGCAAGGTCGAAAGACTGACCGAAGAAGAATGTCTGAAAACCGACGAAGCGGCAAGAATGCTGTCGGAATATGACGATGATATAATGCTTGTCGGTGACGGCGCATTTATAATGAAAAAAGCAACGGATAACGAGGGATTGGAAAACGTGAAGATTGCCCCCGATCCGTTAAGATACCAGACGGGCTACGGCGTATGCCTTGCGGCTGTAAACGCACCGCAGTTAACGCCCGAACAGCTTATGCCGATGTATCTTAAGCTGCCGCAGGCTCAGCGCGAGCTTATGGCAAAGAATGCTGAGGCATATAAAGAAAGGAAAGAATAAAAATGCTGGCAATAGGTAGCGATCACGCAGGATATGAGCTGAAGTGCGAGGTTAAGAAGTTCCTTGACGGGCTGGGAGTCGAATATATCGACTGCGGCTGTAACGGAGAGAGAGCGGATTACCCCGACATCGCAGAAAAGACCTGTGAGAAAATCAAAAGCGGAGAGTGCGACAAGGGCATTCTGATATGCGGTACGGGTATAGGCATCAGCATATCCGCAAACAAGATAAAGGGCATCCGTGCGGCTTTGTGTCAGGATTATTATACGGCAAAGTACACACGCCTTCACAATGATGCAAACGTTCTGTGTATGGGCGGCAGAGTTATAGGAGCAGGTACGGCTGAAGAAATAGTAAGAGTATTCCTGTCAACCCAGTTCGAGGGCGGAAGACACGCAGCCCGTGTTGACAAGATGATGGCGCTCGAAAATAAGTAAGTAATTAAAGTCTGCGGATTTTTCCCTATGAAAATCACGGCAGGGCTATAAAAAACTAATCCAACAATACATAGGGAGAAAAGAGAATGTTATGGCAAACGAGAAACTTCACATCTGTGACCACCCCCTTGTACAGCACAAGGTATCTCTTTTAAGAGATAAGAACACGGGCGCAAAGGAATTCAGAGAGCTTGTAAGCGAAATTTCAATGCTTATGTGCTATGAGGCAACGAGAGATCTTCCTCTTAAGAAGGTACAGATTCAGACTCCCGTAGCTATCGCAGAGTCAAATGTTATCTCAGGCAGAAAGCTCGCATTTGTACCTATCCTCCGTGCAGGTCTTGGTATGACCGAAGGTGTTATGGCACTTGTTCCTGCCGCAAAGATAGGTCATATCGGTATATTCAGAGGAAAGGGCGGATCGGACAAAACGGTCGCAAACGAGTATTACTGCAAACTCCCGTTTGATATAAACGAGCGTGACGTAATAGTTACCGATATTATGCTCGCTACAGGCACATCGGCTGTACACGCTATACGCAAGATTAAGGAAGCCGGCGCACATTCTATAAAGTTTATGTGCATTATCGCCGCACCCGAGGGTATAGCCGCTATACACAAGGAATTCCCCGATATAGAGATTTACTGCGGTGCGCTTGACGACGGTCTTAATGAGGATCTGTATATCACTCCCGGCGTAGGTGACGCAGGCGACAGACTCTTCGGAACAAAGTAAGTCAAATTAAATTATTGAGCCTGCCGCAGTTGCGGCAGGCTCCTTTAAACCCGTGCGGTTAATTTTTGCGTGGCTGAAGCCCTGTCATAAAGCCGTCAAGTGCGGTGGAGCATATATCGCCCCCGACAATTCTGCCGCTCACGATGATAAGGTTCATTCTGATGTTATCAAGCGTGTTTCCGCTGTCATCGGTGTAATCGGTTATAATATATGTATATTGTACTGCGTCCTCGCCCTTATACAGCGATAAATCAAAGCCGCACTGCTTTTGCAAAGCGTTGTAGTTTTCATATACGCTGCCGAATACGGCAGGGATAACGATATTCTGTACGGTTTCGCTGTCGGCGGATATGCTGTAGCCGAGCGTTTTTGCGTAATCGGCTCTGTCGCTGTACGTTTCACCGCATATCGCACTGCGGCGGCACATAACAAGAACGGTAAGCAGTGTAATGAAAAGAGCGGCAGGGATAACAAGCAAGCGGATAATTTTTCTGTGTTTCATTTTTCCTCCGTTATGTCAATTTATTGTCAGGGCGGTCGGTTGCGGGGACAGTCACTTGAAATTTACTAAAATCTATGCTGAAATATTCAGCAAAATGCTGAAATTTTAACGCAATCTTTAACACGTTTAAGTATTAATTGCAAAATTTCACTAAAATTATCCGCTTTCATTTGTGATTTGTAACAAATTCGAACGGAATTTACTTTATTCAAGACTGAGATTCGGCTAAAATTTGTATAAATTGTACACAAAAAGGACAAAATTTAAATGCGTTTTATATGTGTTGGTGATTTTGCATAACGCAAGGCTTTGATATTTGGGTAATTAGGTACTATCATTTTCGGCTCGATTTTGTTAAAATATTAGCGTAAGGTTATTCTGCAATAAAACAGGAGGTCACACATAAATGGCAAGTTTATCTTTAAGAGGTATCTATAAGCGTTACCCCGGCGGCGTAGTAGCCGTTTCTGACTTTACTATGAACATCAAGGACAAGGAGTTCATTATCCTCGTTGGTCCTTCAGGTTGCGGTAAGTCAACAACATTAAGAATGATTGCAGGTCTTGAGGAAATTTCCGAAGGCGAGCTTTTCATCGGCGACAGACTCGTTAATGACGTAGCTCCTAAGGATCGTGATATTGCGATGGTTTTCCAGAACTACGCTCTGTATCCTCATATGACTGTTTTCGAGAACATGGCATTCGGCTTAAAGCTGAGAAAAGTGCCTAAGGATGAGATCAAGAAGCTTGTTGAAGAAGCTGCTAAGATCCTCGACATTGCACATCTTCTCGACAGAAAGCCCAAGGCTTTATCAGGTGGTCAGAGACAGCGTGTAGCTTTAGGTAGAGCTATCGTTCGTGATCCTCAGGTATTCTTACTTGACGAGCCTCTTTCAAACCTTGACGCTAAGCTTCGTGCACAGATGAGAACTGAGCTTTCAAAGCTTCACAAGAAGTTAGGTACTACATTCATCTACGTTACTCATGACCAGATCGAGGCTATGACAATGGGTGACAGAATCGTAGTTATGAAGGATGGTTACATCCAGCAGATCGATTCACCTATCAACCTGTATGAGAACCCCGTTAACAAGTTCGTTGCAGGCTTCATGGGTTCACCTCAGATGAACTTTATCAACGCTAAGCTCCTCATGCTCAACGGCAAGTACACAGTTGAATTCGGTTCAGAAGATACAAAGACAACAAGAGGCAGAAAGTTCTATGTTGAACTGCCCGGTGCTAAGGCAGATACAGAAGCTCTTAAGTACTATGTTGACAAGGAAGTTATCCTTGGTATCCGTCCCGAGAACATTCACGATGAAGAAATGTTCCTTTCAAACGCTAAGACAGGTCTGATTGAAGCTACAGTAGACGTTACCGAAATGATGGGTGCTGAGTCTTACCTCTACCTCACATGCGAAGGTATCCCGCTGACAGCAAGAGTATCGCCCAGATGTACAGCTCGTCCTCAGGACGTTATCAAGCTTGCTCTTGATCCTAACAAGGTACACCTGTTCGATCCTAACGATGAACATTCAATCTTAGTTTAATATTTAAATAAGATTATACAGTCCCCCGGTTTTTAAACCGGGGGATTTATTTTTGGCTAAGTGTGACATAACTCTTGTATGTTTCTTGACAATGCAATTTTGCTAATGTATAATTTTTATATGCAGTATGCGGATTTCGCTGTGCAATCGAAATCCGTATGCACGACGGCTATGCTGTCACGGAGGGTTACATAAGTGGGATTGAACAATAATAATTCTGTAGAAAAAAGCGGAGCTAAAGCAAGACGCAGCATTTATAATCTTGTTCTGATAGTCGTTGTCGGTGTGCTGTTCGTTACAGGATATACATATATTTTGCAAAAAATGTATAATGACAGTATACTGGATAATGCGATAGCAGAGGACAGTTCGCGCACCGACGCTATGCACAAGGGCGTATCGAATGCACTTACCAGAGAGGATTTTACCGAAATAAATACTGTGGACGATATGAATACCGAGCGTTACAAATCGCTTCAGACATATCTCAATCAGATACGCAATATGAACTCGACAAGATACTTCTATACAGCAAAGAGAAATACAGAGGGTAGGCTTATATATCTTGTGGACGGTCTTGACCTTGGCGCAGATGACTTTGCCTATCCCGGTACATATATTGAGGAAGAGATGATACCGTATATCGAAAGAGCGCTTTCGGGAGAAAATGTCTATTCGCAGGAGATAATCGATACAACGTGGGGTCATATTTTCACAGCGTGCTATCCCGTCAGAGCGAATGACGGAAGTAATGAGATCATCGGTGCGTTGTGTATCGAGACCGATATGGAGCCGACTTATGTATTTATCAGTGAACGTAATAATTTCGTTATGATAATCGGTGCTGTCGGGATAGTTGCGATAGTTATGTTGTTTTTCTGTGTCTGCATTTATATTAGGCATTACCGCAACCAGCAGAAAGAGCAACAGAAAATACTCGAAGAAGCGGCAGAAGCGGCATATTCAGCCAACAGGGCAAAGTCAACGTTCCTGTTCAATATATCTCACGATATCCGTACACCGATGAATGCTATAACAGGCTATGTCGAGCTTGCAAAACACCATCTCAACGAGCCGGACAAGCTCAGCGGGTATATGGACAATATCAGCAATTGTGGGCAGAAACTGCTGTCGTTACTCAATAATGTCCTTGACCTTGCCAGAATTGAAAACAACAAGACAGTTATCGAAAACACGATAAACGATATTGATGACTTGTTCACGTCCTGTATAACTATGTTTGAAAATTCCGCAGAGAAGAAAAAACTCACTATATCAATGCGTAAGAATATAAAATACAGGTACATCTATATTGATGAAACGCATTTCTCTGAAATCGTTATGAACATAATGAGTAATGCCATCAAATATACCGGAGCAGACGGAGAGATAACCTGTGCTATAAGGCAGGAGGACGGCGACAACGAGCAGATGTGCAATACGGTGTTCTCAATTACCGATACGGGCATAGGAATGTCTGAAGAATACATATCGCATATATTTGAGGCATTCTCGCGTGAACGGACTTCTACAGTCAGCGGTGTAGAGGGTGCAGGGCTCGGAATGGGCATTGTAAAGAAACTGGTCGATCTTATGGGCGGAGAGATAACCGTCAGCAGCGCAATAGGCGAAGGCTCTGTATTTACTGTGTCACTTCCTTGCAGAATATCTTCAGAAGAGGAAGCAAAGGCAAAACGTGCCGATACAGATATTGACAAGACTTCCCTTAAAGGCAGAAGAGTGCTTCTGACCGAGGATAATAATATAAATGCCGAAATAGCAACCGAATTGTTGTCTGATGAGGGCCTTATAATCGAACGAGCCAAAGACGGCGTTGACTGTGTGGAAATGCTGGAGAAAGCGCCCGATGATTACTATGATATTATCCTTATGGATATCCAGATGCCGATAATGAACGGCTATGAGGCCGCAGCCAAGATACGCAGGATAGACGACCGCAAAAAAGCCGATATACCGATAATAGCGCTCACTGCCAATGCGTTTTCCGAGGATAAGGACAATGCGATAAAGGCGGGAATGAACGACCATGTTCCGAAGCCTATCGATATGAATGTCCTGCTTCCTGCTATGCAGAAACTGATAACAGGAAAATAAACAAAAAGACTGTAAATCCGATTTTGGACTTGCAGTCTTTTATATTATTTTTATACGGTAAGCGTACCGTTTTCGCTGATTTCAAGCAACAGTATCTGTTCTTCCTTGCCGGTATCGGCATTTATATATACGAGCATCTGTCTGCCGTCAGGAGAGGTGCAGTGAAATTCATAGCAATAAAGTTCGTTTGTGCCTGCGGAAGGCACTACGGCAAGTGAGGTATCAGTAACTGTAAGCTCTGATGAGAGTTGTTTTCTTGCTTGCTCTGCGGTAATCTTCGGTTCGGGCAGATTACGCTTCTTGTGGTTTGTGATATATCCTCTGCCATCAAAGCTGAGTATATCGCCGTTATCCATCGCCACGCCGACTTTGATAAGGTCGGTGTACATCGTTATATCTCCCTGAGTGCCTGCAAAGTTCACAAGGCAGACGTTGCCGTTTATCTCATAATAGGTGTCGGTTATGTGGTTTATGCCGAGCATTGAGAGATATTCTTCAGCCTTTGCAACAGCCTCAAGTGCGGTGACAGAGCGAGTGGGAACACTTCTGCCGCAGAGCATATAGCTGAGATAACCTCCGTTTTTTGTCACGGCTATGGTGGTGCTGTCCTTTGTAAAGACGTAGGACGGCATTTTTCCCTGTTCATCATTTTTGTCATCGTGCGACAAGCCGACAGTGCCGCAGGCTTTCTCAGCTTTTTTCAGTGCGTCCGAAAGGGTGACTGCCGATGCGGATTTCAGCATTTCGGGATTTTTTTCGAGGATATGGTCTGAGAAAGGTCCGTCATATATAAGCGTCGGGTAGTTGTCATAGCCTTCTTCAAAATCGGTGAAGCCCTCAGTTATATATGACGGCTCATCGCTGTTTTTCGCTTCCTGCACCTCTGTTGCGGCTTTTTCAAAGGATAATTCGCCGTTTGTTATGCGCTGTTCCACCTTCCACATATTGTCGGCAAGGCGGTCGGCATATTCGCCGAGCGTTTTAAGCGATTTTCTGTCGTCCTCCGTCAGCGTTTCTCCGTCGGAATAACGCTTTGCAAGGCTCTTTGAGAAGTTGCCCACCTGCGACAGAAATTTATAGGTGTTTTCAAGATGAAGCTCGGATACCGGAAGCTCGGCAAGTGAGGCTTTTGCGGTGGACGCATCGCTCCAAAGCTTTGACGAAAGCTGTGTCATCATCTCCGGTGTGCCTGCATACATACCCTTGTAAAGCGTGTTCTTGATGTTGTCGATCTCAGCCGACAGATCCTCTACATTTCGTGTCATGCTCTGCTCAAAGCTCCTTTTATAACGGACGGAGCTGTTCATATTCAGCGTGGCAGATATGCCTGCAGCGACCGATATGGCGGTAAAAAAGCTGATTATCCGCACAAAACAACGTTTTGAAATATACATATTATTTTCTTCCTTCCATAAAATCGGCGGTAATGCGTATACAAGGTTATTTTTTCATAAAAATTTCAGAATATACCCTGTTTTTTTATCGCAAAATGGTGTATAATTAAGACGATTATAGACAAGCGGGCAACGCCCTATAGATAAGTGGGCGAAGTCCCGATGAAAAGGAGACGGAATTTTGATATATCTGGATAATGCCGCCACTACAAAGCCCTGCGAGCAGGCGATAAAAGCGGCTGAAGATGCCGCCAGAAGCTGTTTCGGCAATGTATCGTCACTGCACAGGCTCGGTATTGAGTCTGAAAAGCTGATGAACAGTGCAAAGAAAACGATTCTTAAAAAGCTGGGGTTGCAGGGAGAAATATATTTTACATCAGGTGCGACCGAAAGCAACAATCTTGCGATAAGAGGAGTCGCAGACGCTTATAAACGCAGAGGAAATAAAATAGTGACTACCGCTATGGAGCATCCGTCCGTAGCAAGAACGATGGATTATCTTGAAAAGCTGGGCTTTGAAATAGTCCGTTTGTCGCCTAAGGACGCTATTGATAATTTCGAGCAGTATATTGCGGATAATGTCACACAGGATACTATACTTGTATCGTGCATGGCTGTAAACAACGAGAACGGCTTTAAGGTCGATACCGAAAAGCTGTACAGACTCGTAAAAAATGCGAACAGCGAAACTATCGTTCATATAGACGGCGTACAGGGCTTTTGCAAGGTGACGCTAAAGGGCGATCTTATCAGCCTTTCGGGACATAAGATACACGGCTTTAAGGGCATAGGAGCAATGTACTGTGCGGATAAGATAAGATTCACTCCGCTTGTATACGGCGGAGGACAGCAGAAAAATCTGCGTCCGGGAACAGAGCCTACCGAGCTTATAGCATCATTTGAGGCGGCTGTGAAGGCATACCCTACCGACCTTACACATTACAGTGAGCTGAACGGTTATCTGCGTGACAGGCTTTCGAAAATGGAGGACGTTTATATAAACAGTCCGGACAACAGTGTGTATAACATACTGAGTTTCTCTGTGCTTGGAGTGAGAAGCGAGATAATGCTTCATTCGCTCGAAGAAAAAGAGATTTATGTGAGCAGCGGCTCTGCCTGTTCAAAAGGCAAGATAAGCTCGGTGCCCGACGCTTTCGGAATGAACAGTGAAAGAGCGGACAGCACTATAAGAGTTAGCTTTTCGATGGAAACAACAAAGGAAGACATTGACGCACTTTGCGATGAAATAGAAAACGGCATTTCACGGTTCAGACGTACAAAGAAAAGCCGCAGGAAAGGAAACATATAATGAACGAACTTATAATGGCAAAATACGGCGAGATAGCACTGAAAGGACTTAACAAAGGCACTTTTGAGGATATACTCGTAAAGAATATCAGAAGAAGACTGCGTCACTGCGGTAAATTTCATTACATGAGAAAGCAGTCTACCATATACATAGAGCCAGTGGGCGAATGCGACCTTGACGAAGTTATCGAAAAGCTGAAGGTAATATTCGGTATAGGCGCATTACAGCGTTGTGCGGTGTTTGAAAAGGATTTCGAGCAGATAAAATCGCAGGGCGTACCTTATCTTGAAAATGCACTCAAAAACGCAAAAACGTTCAAGGTTGACGCAAAGCGTTCAGATAAATCGTTCCCTATGAAAACTCCAGAAATACAGGCGGAGCTTGGCGGCGCTATACTTGAAGCGTATCCTCATCTGTCTGTAGACGTTCATAATCCCGAAATTACCGTAATGTGCGAGATAAGGGACAAGGGTGCGTATGTCAGCGCCGAGCGTATAATCGGCGCAGGCGGTATGCCTGTAGGCAGCTCGGGCAAGGCTCTGCTTTTGCTGTCGGGCGGTATCGACAGCCCGGTTGCAGGCTATATGATGGCAAAGCGTGGTCTTATTGTGGACGGTATTCATTTTGTAAGCCCTCCGTATACATCCGAGCGTGCGCTGATGAAGGTTGAAACGCTCTGCGAAAAGCTGACAAGCTATTGCGGAGATATAAGATTCTACTGCGTTCCGTTTACGGAGATACAGGAAGCGCTGAGGGATAACTGCCCCGAAGAATTTTTCACAATAATTATGCGCAGGCTTATGGTAAAAATCGCCAACATAATTGCCGAAAGAAACGAGTACGGCGCACTTGTCACAGGCGAAAGCGTGGGACAGGTGGCAAGTCAGACATTAAAGGCTATACAGTGTACCGATGCCGCCGCAGAATATCCGGTATTCCGCCCTGTTATCGGTATGGATAAGAAGGAAATTATAGATATAGCACGAAAGATAGATACGTTTGAAACATCGACCCTGCCTTATGAGGACTGCTGTACGGTATTTACGCCGAAGCACCCCAAGACACGCCCTGTGTTTGACGAGGTCATAAAGGCTGAGCAGTCGTTTGACTTTGCACCTCTCATAGAAAAGGCTGTAGAGGGTACAACGGTAAAGCTGTTCAGAATTGAGAGCAAGGAAGAACAGGAATAAGCCTTGATTTTAAAGGAGATGTGGCATTATGAGCCGTATCGGAGAGCTTCAGCTCGATATTGACAAAACCGCCGGAAATGTAGTACAATTATTAGTTAGCAAGGGAAAGAAAATAGCCTGTGCGGAGAGCTGTACGGGTGGTCTTATCAGCGCCGCAATAACTTCCGTAAGCGGTTCTTCAGCCGTAATGGATATGAGCATCTGCACCTATGCCATAAGCGCAAAGGAGCGGTTTATAGGCGTACCTGCCGCAATAATAGATAAATACGGTGTGGTCAGTGCCGAAACCGCAGCGGCTATGGCTGAAGGGGTAAGAAAGACGGCAGGAAGCAATATAGGAATATCGGTCACCGGCATAGCAGGTCCTACGGGAGCTGAGCCTGGCAAGCCTGTCGGTACTGTATATATCGGGCTGAGCGTGGCAGGAAATACGCAGGCACGGCTTGCTTTTACCGACCCAATGCTTGCAAAAGACGAAAATGCAAGAGAATATATAAGAAAAAACACGGTGCTTACCGCTTTGCAGTGGGTTGCCGAAAATATATAAACAGAGCAAGAGAAAACACACAAGCAAGGAGACTGTTATGGAAAGCGATAACAAATTTGAAAATGATACAGGCGGTATGTCTGTTGATGAGATAATCGCAGATATTGACAGAAAGGCAGCAAACGCAGCGGCGCTTGAAGAAAACTCGGTAGGCGTTACGCCAGAGGGCGAAAATGAGATGTCAGACGAGCAGGCCGCAGTCAGTGCGGATGAAGCCGATACCGCCGCCGAACATATACCGGTCGATGATGAAAGCACGATAGACGAGCTTTCAGGTGCCGATGAAATGTCGGACGGTCAGGAGGCGCTTGAAGAAAAAAGTGCTGAATTAGCCGAAGAAGCAAACGCTGATGCGACAGCAAAAACAGAGAAGAAGCCTAACTTCTTTTATCGCCTTGCAAGAGGCATTATCCCGTGGAAAGGCGACAATGCGGGGCTTATAATAAGAAAAATCATATTTATAGTGGCATTTATAGTTTTTCTGGCGACAGCTATACCGCTTCTTGCGGATATACTTTCTATGTACAAGGACGAGCAGGTAAGCAAGGATATTTCGAAGATGTATCAGCTTGATGCCAATACGGATGTTCCCGAAGATAACAAGGATATACTTCCCTCGTTCAAGAAGCTGCTGGAAATAAATCCCGACACAGTGGGATATATAAAGATAGACGGCACTCTTGTGGATTATCCCGTTGTAAAGGGAACCGACAACGACTATTACCTTACCCATGACTTTTATAAGAACGAAAGCCGCAGCGGTACGGTAATGATGGATTACCGCAACAAAGTGACGGCTGACGGTCACTCGGGCAATCTGGTGCTGTACGGTCACAATATGGCGGTAGGCACATTCTTTGCACCGCTGAACGAATACTGGCGTACAATGTACGATTCGTATGACGAGCCGAGCAAGTCTTTCTACAAAGAGCATCCCGTTATAAGATTCGATACATTATACGAGCAGGCGGAGTGGAAGGTTTTCGGCTTCGGCCTATTCAATGTTGCCGAGTCAAGAGGAGAAGTGTATGAATATAATCAGAAGCTCGATTTCACTTCCGAAGACGATTTCAACGATTATATCATAAATATAATGGACAGAAGCGATATTTTCACCGATGTCGATTTAAAATACGGCGATGATATTCTTACGCTTTCAACGTGCTGCTGGCCTTACGAGGGCAGTGGTGACACAGTAAGACTTGCGATATTCGCAAGGAAGATAAGGAAAGGTGAAAGCGACAGCGTTGATGTGGAAAAGGCTGTGGGAAATCCTTATGTAAGGCGTTGGCAGTGGGTATACGACAAGGTAAGCGGAGGATATGACTGGTTCCAAAGCACATGGGACAGAAGAAAGCTGTTAAGCTACGATGCGGAAGACGCAAAGCGTGACAACTATTCCTTCCCGGATAAGACAGACTGACGCTGTGCCCGGTCACGTTAAATATAAGGAGCATAAATGACAACATATATGGAAAAGTATCCACGCCGCAACGGTGTGGCTGCAAAAAAGCCGGGTTTTTGGAAAAGGCTTATCAAGGGCATTATCCCGTGGAAAGGCGACAGTGCGGCGGCGGTCATCAGAAAACTGGTGTTTATAATCGCACTGATTGTATTTCTTGCCACGGCTATACCGCTTGTTTCGGACATATTTATGATGTTCCGTGACCAGTGGAGAAGTCAGGGAATATCGAACATATATATTCCCGACGGAAACAGCGGCGGTGCAAGCAAGGAAATACTTCCCTCATTCAAGAAGCTGCTTGAAATAAATCCCGATACGGTAGGCTACCTCAAAATAGACGGCACGGCGATTGATTATCCTGTTGTAAAAGGAAAAGATAACGACTACTACCTTACGCACGATTTCTACAGGGAAAAGAGCAAGAGCGGTTCTGTAATGATGGACTGCAACTGTGTGGTTTCTCCGGACGGAAATTCGGGCAATATGGTGCTTTACGGTCACAATATGGCTGTCGGCACATTCTTCTCGTGCCTCAGCGAATACTGGAGAACGCTTTATGACAGCTATGATGCGCCGTCAATGCAGTTCTACAAGGATCATCCGACCATAACGTTCAATACCCTTTACGAAGAAGCTGAATGGAAGATATTCGGCATAGGGCTTTTCAATATCTATGAAGAATACGGTGAAGTGTACTATAACTACAATAACAAGCACGATTTTACTTCCCGTGACGACTTCAACCATTTTATAATTGATCTTATGGACAGAAGCGATATTTTCACAGATGTAGATATAGAGTACGGCGACGATATACTGACCCTTTCTACATGCTACTGGCCGTTCCGCTCGGATATGGATAATGTGCGTCTTGCGATATTTGCAAGAAAGGTACGTCCGGGCGAAAGCACCTATGTCGATGTAAGCAAGGCGAAGGTAAACACTTATGTAAAGCGTTGGCAGTGGGTATATGATAATATCGGCGGCGGATATGACTGGTCGCAGAGCAACTGGGACAGAAGAAAGCTGCTCAGCTATACAGCGGAAGACGCTGAAAGGGACGGTTACACGTTTATTGACGACATAAACGACAGTGACGGAATATATGATTATAACAACGGCGACGGATATGATTATTGATATTGTCGCCTGACGTTGTGCGAGGCGGTGTGGCTTTGGAAGAACAGAGTGAAACAAAAACGGAAAAACAGCCGGTCATAAGCGGCAAGGTGCTGTGGGCGGCACTCGGTGCGTGTGCGGTATGGCTTGCGGCTGTCGGCGTAATGCTGATAATGAAGCTGACTCAGCCGCCTTTGCCGCCGAATATGCTGGATTATACCTGCGAGCTTGATGTCGATATACCTGCAGAGCCGGTCGCTAAGGAAAAGAAAAAGCCGTCAATATTGCCTGAATACCGTGAGATGTATGAAAAAAATCACGATATGGCAGGCTGGCTGAAAATAGAAGGCACCAATGTCGATTATCCTGTTATGCACGTCAAAGGGTTCGACCCGAAAAAGCCGATTGACTACGGAGAAGTGTACGATAAGAATATGTACTATCTGACGCACGACTTCAATAAGGAATACAGCTTTTCGGGGTGTGTTACGGCGGATTATTGCGCACATATCGGCAGTGATTACCGTTCACCGAATATCCTGCTGTACGGTCACAATATGTCAAACGGAACTTTTTTCCGTGATGTAAACAAGTTTGATGTTCTCTACTACGGCAGAGAGATGTATGACGAGCATCCTGTCATACAGTTTGACACAATATATGAAAAGGGCCTGTATAAGATATTTGCGATGATGCAGGTCAATGTCGAAAAAGCAGACGGTGAAGTATTCTACTATACGGCTGCATATACTTTCAAGAATAAAAAAGAATTTATAGATTACTATGCAAAGGTCCTTGACCGCAGTTTTATATATACACCGCAGGTCGATCTGAAATACGGCGATGAGGTGATTGCACTGTCAACCTGCGATTTTCCTTTCGGAAAGAGCAAGGATATAAGATATGTGCTTTTTGCAAGGAGAGTGCGTGAGGGAGAAGATCCTACGGTGGATGTATCCAAGACAATCATCAATTACGATCCGCTTTATTATGATTACTGGTACAGCGTATACGGCGGTTCGTGGGGCGGAAGGAACTGGGATCCTGCGCTTTTAAAAGGCTATAAGCCGAAGAAGAGCAGTTGATATAGTATTCCTATGGTAATTATCACAGCAAAAGGAAGGTTAGAAGATGCCTGATTATAAATCGGTCGTAGTATCGACCACAGATAAGAAGAAAAATAAGAAAAAGAAAAAGGAAAATGCCGCATTAGCCATTGTCAAGGGTCTTATCCCGTGGAAAGGCGACAGCGTAGGCGAGATTATCCGAAAGATAGTTTTCCTTGTTTCGATAGTCGCTCTTTGCGTGGCAGTGCTTATAATTATTGATAAATATATGTTCGAGCCTGAAAGGCAGAGAAACGAGTATCAGAGCAGCATATTACAGCTGGGAAACCACGAGCCGACCGCAGAGGAAATAGCCGAGCTTCCCGAAAAAGCCATAAACACCGAATATGCGCCTTTTTATGCGATAAACAACGATTTTGTCGGCTGGCTGAGCATAAAGGGTATAAATGTAAACTATCCTGTAGTACAGGGCAAAAACAATACCGACTATCTTGAAAAGGATTTTTACGGCAATTACAGTAAGAACGGTACTATTTTTGCGGATTATGAGAACGAATTCAAGAATACGGGCGAAACGTCCGCCAATACGATCCTTTACGGTCATAACCTGCGTACCGAAAACTTCTTTGCCGAAATAACCGAGTACAGACGAGTTGACCTTGACAAGAGTCTTGAGTTTCTGAAAGAGCATCCTGTAATCGAGTTCAATACGCTGTACGAAAAGGCAAAATACAAGATATTCTCTGTAATGCTTATCAATACGAGGGAGGAATACGGCGACGTGTTCAATTATCCCGCCTTACTGAATTTTGCAAACAGGGATGAATTCAATTATTTCACGTCCGAATGCCTTGACAGGAGCGAATTCTTCACCGGCGTTGATATGAAATACGGCGATAAGTTCCTTACGCTGTCCACCTGCGAGTTCGAGGTGGGTCTTTACGATATGCGTATCGTTGTTGTTGCGAGAAAGGTTCGTGACGGCGAGTCGGATTCGTTTACAGACGAGCAGATAAAAAGCTTTAAGCGTAACCCCGACACGAAGCAGTGCCGGACGATAAGAGAGCTTTACTATTACGGCAAGGAATGGAGCGGAAGGTACTGGAATCCTGCGTGGATAGAAGGCTTCAAGAAGGATAGTTCGTTCAAGACGGAAAGCTCCGACTGATAAAAAGAAAGCGGAAACTGTAACATAAAGGAGGAATTTAATGCAGAAGGCATCAATAGGAAAGATACTGCTCGCTCTCGTTATATCCTGCGTATACATTTACCTGTTCGGAATAGTTCAGGTCGTTCATGTAAGCGCAGACAATGAAAGAGAGATAGAGGTATCTATCCCTGAAGTGACAACATCTGCCGAAACCGAAAAAACTCCCGAAACTACAACAATTAAGCTGCAAGACGACAAAAAACCTACACTTGCCGATGTAAAGGCACAGACTACAGCAACCACCAAGGCGGAAACGACCACATCTACAACTACGGTAAAAAAACGCACACCCGCACCTGCGGCGGATAATACCGTTATAATCCCCGAAACAACAACTGCCGCAACCACCGCAGCGGCAACAACTGCCGCACCGGAAACTACAACGGCTGAAACAACATCTGCACCGACACCGACGCCCGATAACAGCGGTGAGGAGCAGTTATCGGTATACGATCAGGTGACCGGTACATATTACACGGCAGGTGCAAGAGAGATAATTGCGAGGGCGGTAGTCGGTGAGATATGGAACGAGTTCCCCGATGAAGCGGTAAAAGCGCAGGCAGTAGCGGAATACACCTATATCAAAAAGAACAACGAAATGGGCGTCAGCCCTACGACAGCACTAAAAACAGACGTATATGACAGGATATACAAGCTGGTTGACGAGGTGCTGGGTGAAGCGATCTACTATAACGGCGAGATGATACAAAGTGTGTTCTTTGCGTCCTCATGCGGCTATACCAACAGCGCCGAAAATGTATGGGGCGTTGATTATCCGTATCTCAGAAGCGTTGATTGTCCTCTTGACAAGACGACCGACCCTAACTGGGGCAGTACCGACATCTATTCTTCGGATTACATAAAGAATGCTGTTCAGAATACACTCGGAATTGCGCTCACAGGCGACCCGTCAAAATGGTTCAAGATAAACTCAAGACTTGATAACAGGGAACACGGCTGGGTAACATCAATTTCTGTCGGCGGTATGACAAAGGCAAACGGCAAGACGATAGACGGCAGAATGATAAGAGAAAAGGTACTCGGTTATTCGCTGAAAAGTGCGGCTTTTGATCTGAAATACGACAAAAGCAGCGACAAGTTCATCTTTACGACCTACGGTCACGGTCACGGCGTGGGATTGTCGCAGTACGGCGCAAAGGCTCTTGCCGAAAACGGCTACACATATAAGCAGATCTTACAGCATTACTTCACCGGCGTGGAGATACATTAAGATTATTGCAAAAGGACATCGGGAGGTGTCCTTTTTATATAATTGACAGTGACGATATATTGTGATATAATAGCCTCAGACTGATAAATCGCTGATGCGGTTTATCCCATGCAAAAGTACGGCGTACCGCCGTATCGGTTTACGCTGATTTGATTTGTGATATAATACTGATATGTTTAATTTTACGGAGGAGGCATCATGAATACCAACACACGCAAAACCAACATCTTTATCACGATCGGAGCAATAACATTACTTGTTCACGCAATCGGATTTCTACTTCCGTGGTGCAATATGAACGGAGTTAAAGTTCAAGAGGGACTTGCATTTATCGCAGGCGGCAGTTGGGTAGCCATTGCACTTTGTTTAGGATTTGAGCTGTATTTTGCATTTGTCAGATGGCAAAGCAGAAAGCTTGTGGCTGTATGTAGGATTCTGTCGGTTGTAGCATCGGTAGCGGCACTTGTAATTGAACTTATTATAATATCGAGTATAAAAATCAACATAGCAAGCTTTGGAGTCGGCATTTACCTTTGCATTATTACTCTTGCAGTAAATATAATATGCTGCACGGCTGTATGCGTGCTGTCGATAAAAGACGGCACGGTACAAAAAGCGTGACGATAATAAAAGGACATCGAGAGGTGTCCTTTTCTTGCTTTATGATGCGGTTTCGCCATTGACAAAAACGCTGTATAGTGTTAAAATAAAACGATAGGATTTTTTATCCGTTATTATAAATAATCTGAGTGTAAAGAAAAAGGAATGAAAGAAATGAGAAATCTGACGGGTGCAGATATAATCTGCGAATGTCTGATAGAGCAGGGCGTTGACACCGTTTTCGGCTATCCCGGCGGCGCAGTTCTGAACATCTACGACAGCTTATACAATTACAGCGACAAAATACACCACGTTCTGACGGCACACGAGCAGGGCGCAAGCCATGCGGCTGACGGCTACGCACGTTCTACAGGCAGGACGGGCGTTGTTATAGCAACATCGGGTCCGGGTGCGACAAACCTTGTAACAGGTATCGCAACGGCTTATATGGACAGTGTGCCTATGGTGGCTATAACGGGTAATGTTGCCTGTTCGCTTTTAGGCCTTGACAGCTTCCAGGAAGTTGATATAACAGGCATCACAATGCCGATAACAAAACATAACTTCATCGTAAAGGATGTAAACAAGCTGGCAGATACACTGCGTGAGGCTTTCTACATAGCAGGAAGCGGAAGAAAGGGTCCTGTCCTTGTCGATGTTCCCAAGGATATAACGGCGCAGAAGGCGGATTTTGCAAACAAGCCCTTAAAGCCGTATACGGTAAATGTTACTATGCATCAGGACGGCTGTATAGCAAAGGCGGCGGAGCTGATAAAGAACGCTGAACGTCCGTTCCTTTATACAGGCGGCGGTATCTACGGCGAGGACGGAGCAAAGACATTAAAGGCTTTTGCCGAGCTTATTGACGCTCCCGTATCATCTTCGCTTATGGGTCAGGGCAGCTTTGACGAAACCGACAGCAGATATATGGGTATGCTCGGTATGCACGGAACAAAGACAGCGGCAGAGGCAATAAAGAACTGCGACCTGTTCATCGGTATCGGCACAAGATTCTCAGACAGAGTAATAGGTAATCCTCAGACCTTCGCCCCCGATGCAAAGGTACTTCATATAGACATTGATCCTGCTGAAATAAACAAGAACATAAAGGTTTATCATCAGGTTATCGGCGACAGCACCGATGTTATGAAAAAGCTGATAAAGCTAATCCCTCAGCAGTCGCACAGCGGCTGGATGGGCAAAATAAAGACGTGGGAGAAGCAGTACGAGTGCAGGCAGAAAGGCACAGACGAGCTTACTCTTACCCCTCAGCACCTTATAGAAACGCTTGACAAGCTGACAGACGGCGAGGCGCTTATCGCAACCGAGGTAGGTCAGTCGCAGATGTGGGCGGCTCAGTATTACGCATATAAGCACCCTCACCAGCTTATCACAAGCGGCGGTCTTGGCACTATGGGCTACGGACTTGGTGCGGCTATCGGCGCAAAGTGCGGCAACCCCGACAAGACGGTTGTAAACATTGCAGGCGACGGAAGCTTCCATATGAACTTAAACGAGCTTGTAACGCTGTCAAAGCACAATATACCTGTAGTTGAGCTTGTTATCAACAATAACGTTCTCGGTATGGTACGTCAGTGGCAGAGATTGTTTTACGGCAAGAGATTTTCACAGACGACGCTTGACCGTCCTACAGATTATATGAAGCTCGGAGAAGCGTTCGGCATAAAGTCGTTTGTTATAGACAGCGAGGACAAGTGCGAGGAGATACTGCGTGAGGCTCTTGAGGTTTCAAAGACAGCCCCCGTGCTTATCGAGGCGAGAATAGACAAGGATATAAACGTTCTTCCTATGGTACCGGCAGGAAAATCCATAACTGAGCCTATCCTTGAGATAGAAATCGACGACTGAACGGAGGCAGAAAAATGACAGAGAGAAACGTAATTTCCGTCTGCGTAAACAACGGCATCGGCGTACTCGGCAGAGTAACGGGTCTGTTCAGCCGCAGAGGATATAATATAATAAGTCTTAACGTTGCGGAAACCGAAAACCTCGGCATTTCCCGTATGACAATAGTTGCAGACGGCGACGAGGGCGTGATGGAACAGCTGGTAAAACAGCTCCGCAAGCTCTATGACGTATCGGAGGTCAAGGTACTGCATAACGCTGTATGCCGTGAGCATATCATTATGAAGGTCGGCAACGGCCCTGCGTCACGTCAGCCTGTGATAGAGATTGCAAATCTTTTCAGAGCGAAGGTCGTAAACGTAGCGGAGAGCAGGCTTATGCTTGAGCTTACGGGCGAACCCGAGAAGATAGATTCGTTCATAGGACTTCTCCAGCCCTACGGAGTAAAAGAGATTGTAAGAACGGGTATTTCGGCACTTGAACGTGATTAACGTAAACAAATCATAAGGCATAGCTTGTAACGAGCGGCAGAAGAAAGGCAGGACAAACACATGGGCATGACAATGAGCCAGAAGATACTGGCAAAGCACGCAGGACTTGAAAGCGTAAGAGAGGGACAGCTTATAAGAGCAAAGCTGGATATGGTACTCGGTAACGATATTACAAGCCCAGTTGCGATAAATGAGTTCAACAAGGCAGGCTTCGGCGGCATATTCAACAAGGATAAGATTTCTCTTGTAATGGATCACTTCACACCGAACAAGGACATTAAGGCGGCTACTCAGTGCAAGCAGTGCAGAGAGTTCGCAGGAAAGTACGATATTACAAATTATTACGATGTCGGAGAAATGGGCATCGAACACGCACTTCTTCCCGAAAAAGGTCTTATAGGTCCCGGTGAGCTGTGCATAGGCGCAGACAGCCACACCTGTACATACGGCGCACTCGGCGCATTCTCAACGGGCGTAGGCTCGACCGATATGGCGGCAGGTATGGCAACAGGCGAGGCGTGGTTTAAGGTTCCCTCCGCTATAAAGTTCAACCTGACAGGAAAGCTTAATAAATATGTAAGCGGCAAGGACGTTATTCTTCACATAATCGGTATGATAGGCGTTGACGGCGCACTTTATCAGTCTATGGAATTTACCGGCGAGGGCTTGAAGAGCCTTTCTATAGACGACAGACTTTGCATTGCCAATATGGCTATTGAAGCCGGCGCAAAGAACGGTATATTTGAAGTTGACGAGATAACAATGGCATATATGAAGGAAAGAGCAGACCGTGACTTTGATATATTCAAGGCTGACGAGGACGCTGTATATTCAAGAGTTATCGACATTGACCTGTCAACCGTAAAGCAGACGGTTTCATTCCCTCATCTGCCCGAAAACACAAAGACAGTCGACGAGATTACAGAGGATATAAAGATTGACCAGGCGGTTATAGGTTCATGTACAAACGGCAGAATAAGCGATATGCGTATCGCCGCTGAGATTCTCAAGGGCAAGCACATTGCAAAGGGCGTAAGATGTATCGTAATCCCCGGCACTCAGAAGGTATATCTCCAGTGCATACAGGAAGGTCTTGCAGAGATATTTGTAAATGCAGGCTGTGTGCTTTCTACTCCCACCTGCGGTCCGTGCCTCGGCGGTCATATGGGTATACTTGCGGCAGGAGAACGTGCTATTTCCACCACAAACAGAAACTTTGTAGGAAGAATGGGACACGTTGACAGCGAGGTTTATCTTGCAAGCCCGGCAGTTGCGGCGGCAAGTGCTATAGCAGGTAAGATAACAGGCATAAAGTAAGGTGAGAATATGGTAAAGCATATAATAATCTGGAACTTGAAGGACGAGCTTTCGACCGAAGAAAAGAAGGAAAGATGCCGTCTTATAAAGCAGGGGCTTGAAGGGCTTGCAGGCAAGATAGACGGACTTCTTGAGATAAAAGTCATAACCGATATTCTCGGTTCTTCCACGGGCGACCTTATGCTTGACAGCACATTCGAAAGCGCAGAAGCGTTAAAGGGCTATTCCACTCATCCCGAACACGTTAAGGTAGCCGACAGCACGGTAAGACCTTATACGGCAAGACGCAGCTGCGTAGATTTTGAAATATAAGAAAGGACAGACATATATGAAGGCACACGGTACAGTACACAAATACGGTGACAACGTTGATACAGACGTTATCATTCCTGCAAGATACCTTAATACAGCCGATCACAAGGAGCTTGCAAGTCACTGTATGGAGGATATAGACAAGGACTTTGTAAAGAATGTAAAGGACGGCGACATTATAGTCGCTAATATGAATTTCGGCTGCGGAAGCTCAAGAGAACACGCACCTATCGCAATCAAGGCAAGCGGAATTTCCTGCGTTATCGCAAGCACATTTGCAAGAATATTCTACCGCAACGCTATCAATATCGGACTTGCAATCTTAGAATGCGACGAGGCTGCCAAGGATATTGAGAACGGCAACGAGGTCGAGGTTGACTTTGATACGGGAGTTATAACAAATGTGACAAAGGGCTGTACATACAAGGCTGAGCCTTTCCCTGAATTCATCAAGGATATAATCAACAAGGGCGGTCTGCTGAACTCCTTAAAGAAGTAAGACCGCAGAAAGCGTTATGCTATGAGGGTAGATATAAAAGCGTTATCGGACAGCGAACTGCAAGAGCAGGGTTTTAACAATACGTCGGGCGGAATGCACGGCTTCGGACTTTATACGGATGATGTGCTGTCTGCTGTCTGCATAACAACAGAAATACCCGACAGCCTGAACAAAGAGGTCAGACTGGAGAAGCTGTTTGTCTGCGAGAAAGAAAGGCATTACGGCGTTGCCAGAAAACTGCTGAACCACACGCTCAGAACAATGCGTGCCTGCGGCTATAAGTATGCTGTAGTGACCCCCGACAGCGAGGACGCAGTGCGATTTCTTCTCAGATTCGGCTTTGAAAAGGCGGAGGGAAAATCCGCTTTATACAAAATAGAGCTTTAAGCTCAGAGAAAGGATATTACCTATGGAAAAGAATATTGCCGTTATCAAGGGCGACGGAATAGGTCCTGAGATAGTTACCGAAAGCATGAAGGTGCTTGATAAGGTGGCAGAAAAGTTCGGTCACAAGTTCAACTACACACAGCTTCTTATGGGCGGATGCTCGATTGATGCAAACGGCGTACCGCTGACCGATGAAACGATAGCCGCCTGCAAAGCGTCAGACGCTGTGCTTATGGGCTCTATCGGCGGTGATACGACAACATCGCCGTGGTATAAGCTCCCTGCAAATCTGCGTCCCGAGGCAGGTTTGCTCGGTATAAGAAAAGCACTCGGACTGTTTGCAAATCTTCGTCCCTGCCTGCTTTATCCGGAGCTTGCAGGCGCTTGCCCCTTAAAGACAGAGATAAATGCAAAGGGCTTTGATATGCTCATTATGCGTGAGCTTACCGGCGGTCTTTACTTCGGCGCAAGAAAGACCGAAGAAGTAAACGGCGTTATGACAGCTACTGACACGCTTACATACAGCGAGGACGAGATCCGCAGAATCGCAATCAAGGCATTTGACGTTGCGATGAAGAGAAGAAAGAAGGTAACAAGCGTTGACAAGGCTAACGTTCTTGATTCTTCAAGGCTGTGGAGAAAGGTCGTTACCGAAGTGGCAAAGGATTATCCCGAGGTTACTCTTGAGCATATGCTCGTTGACAACAGCGCAATGCAGCTTGTAAAGGACCCTGCACAGTTTGATGTTATGGTAACGGAAAATATGTTCGGTGATATTCTGTCAGACGAGGCAAGCATGATTACAGGCTCTATCGGTATGCTCCCCTCTGCCAGCATGAACGAAACAAAGTTCGGTCTGTATGAGCCGAGCGGCGGTTCTGCTCCCGACATTGCAGGTCAGAACAAGGCAAACCCGATAGCTACCATACTTTCAGCCGCAATGATGCTCCGTTACAGCTTTGATATGGTGAAGGAAGCTGACGCTGTGGAAAATGCAGTAAGCAAGGTGTTGAAGGACGGTTTCCGCACAGGCGATATTATGAGCGAGGGTATGACAAAGCTGTCCTGCTCGGAGATGGGCGACAAGATAGCAGAGAATATATAACAATAATTTCAGCCGCAGTGAAAACTGCGGCTCAGATTGTAGAAAAAGTCTTTTTTTGAAACAAATTTCTAACTCACTATCCCTATCCCCCTGCCCCCTTTCCCCGGAAAGGGGGATTTTACTGGGGCTACCGCCCCTAGACCCTGTCGGGGGCTTCGCCCCTGCGACCCCATTTTTAAACAAACAAGATGTTTTTCAACAGTTTGAGCCGCAGTGAAAACTGCGGCTGATTTATATACATAAAAAGAAGCTGTGACGGAATATTACTTTCCGTCACAGCTGATTTATTTATCTTTGGTCTTACTGCTGAATACCGTTATTGTTGAAGTTGTTGTTTGTGGTGTCTGCAGTAGTGTTGTTAATGGGCGCAGCGTAATTTGCGTTGCTGTAACCTGTGTTTGCGTTGGGGTTATAAGCATTGTTGTTCATATTGGCATTGTAGCCGTTATTCATATTGGGGTTATAACCGTTGTTCATGTTGGGATTGTAGCCGTTGTTCATGTTGGGGTTGTAGCCGTAGTTTGTACCGGGCTTGTAGAAGTCCTCGTCCTTTGCGCAAAGCAGAAGGATACCGCCTACAAAGCTGCAGAACAACAGAACACAAACGCTTATGCCTGTTGAAGGTCTCTGTCCCTTGCTCATCTGGCTTAATGCGATACCGCCGAAGATAAGCGGAAGTATCATCCAGAATCCGCATACCATACTTAAAATAATAAATACCTGTGCCGCTGTTTTCATAATAACATACCTCTTTTTTCAATAAGTGACACACATTCCGATTTTATGTGTCTTATGTCAGTATACCACATTGATACCTGCGTGTCAATATTTTCTTGCACTTGGAATTGATTTTATGCTGTAGGTCATTTGTCCTTGCGGTTATTATAAAAGAACATTGCAACACCTACGCCGCATATTATCACATATCCTATAAAACTCCATATATCCGGCAATTGCGAGAACAAGATAAATCCGAGCAGTGCCGAAAAGATTATCTGCGAATAATCGTATACCGATATTTCCTTTGCAGGAGCAAATTTATATGCCGCTGTGATGCTGAACTGACCGCCTGCCGCCGCAAGTCCTGCACCGAGCAGTACGAGCCACTGCTGCCAGGTCATAACGTGAAAGTCGAACAGCAGGAATGGCAGTGTTACAAGGCAGGAGAAGCCCGAGAAGAAGAACACGATATAAGGTCCTTTTTCGCCTCTGATGCCGAGCCACCTTACCGCCGTATAAGCCGCACCTGCGCCCATACCGCCGAGGAAACCGAGCAGTGACGGCACAAGCTCCAGATTTGCAAGGCTCGGCTTTATTATAAGCAGACTTCCTGCAAATGCGACTATTACACCGAGCGTCTGCACTAAATTTGTGCGTTCCCGAAGGAACATTGCCGAAAATACGATAACGAAGAACGGCGACATTTTGTTCAGCATTGCCGCATCAGATAATGCCAGATGGTCTACCGCATAGAAGTTGCAGAGTATTCCGAGCGTACCGCACACCGAGCGTATCAGCAGTGCGCCGATGTTGCTTTTTTTCTGCGGCAGAAACGAGCCTTTCTGCCTTATCAGTATCGCCGCCGCAAATATGAAAGCGACAAGATTTCTGAAAAAGCTCTTTTGTACAGACGGCAGATCGCCTGCCAGCCTTACGAAAGCACCCATAAAAGCAAAGCAAAAGGCGGAGCTGATAATGCACAGCACGCCTTTGTGCTTCGGGGATATTTTACTGAGAATTTCCGCCATACTCAACCACCTGTTTTTGCTTCGTCAAACGGCAGTAGTATGGTTTCGGGCAGTGTTATTTCTCCGCCCGATGAGAAAAGCTCGGGGCGGTCGAACTTGTAGCTTATCTTGAGCGAACTTACAGCCTTTGTTATTTCCTCGTTTGTAAGTCCCGACCTGTCGATAACGAATATGAGCGAAACCTTACTGCTGTTGAAACGGTCTATTGACGAAATGTTTGTTTCCTTCAGTACAAAAGCCTGTTTGTCATACGGTATATCGTCAATGGAGAACTGTATGTTGCTTATTTTATACATACCGATGTTTGTAAAATCAAACACCATCTCAACACGCAGATAGTTTTCGGATTTTGTCATATCAAAATCCGTGTCGCTCAGCAGCTTGCTTGTGGACCCACTGTCAAGGTGAGTGCCGTCCTTCAGCTTATCGTATACGTTTTTTATCATATTGTCAAAGCTCTGTCCGCTGTAGCTGTACAGCCGTGTGTACGCATATTGTGCCTTTACGGGAAAAGCAAACTGCGTAACCACGACTATAACCGCAACAGCCACGACCAGCACCCATATGAGCGCCTTTTTAACGGCATTGCGTCCGAAAAGATTTGTCAGCGTCTGTTTAAAACTCATACTTTCTTTACGCCGAGAGTTACGTTCTCGCCGTTTATATCCTGTTCCTTTGTAAATCCGTCTGTCTTGCCGGTCACTATATCGTCTGCAAGAGTATCCTCTGAGATGCTGTCCTTGTTGCGTGTCAGTATCTCGGCTACCTTGTCACTGCCGTCGCAGTAGATAACGATATGATCCATAACCTCAAAGCCTGCATCCTTACGCATCGTCTGAATCTTGCTCACAATCTCTCTTACATTACCTTCTTCGATAAGCTCGGGTGTAAGCGTTGTGTCAAGAACTACCGTGTAGCCTCTGTCGGTCACTACCGCATAGCCTTCCTTCTGATGCTCGTCTATAAGCAGGTCATCCTTTGCAATCTGAACATCGCCTGTTGAAAGTGTAAGCGTCATAGTGCCTGTTTCACGGATTTCATTCATAGCCTTCTGACCGTCAACCTCAGCGAGCTTTGTTCTGACCTCGCCTATCTGCTTGCCGAAACGAGCGCCGAGCGTCTTAAGCTGGGGCTTGAAGGTGTAGCTTGTGAAGTGGTCGGTGTTATCTATAAAGCTGATTTCCTTGATGTTAAGCTCATCCTTGACAATATCCGCATACATAGGCTCAAGCGTCTTGTCACCCTTTACCATTATCTTTGATATAGGCTGTCTGTTCTTGATGTTAGCGGCATTTCTTGCGGCACGTCCGAGCGTTACAACGGTCAGAACTGTGTCCATTTCTTCCTCAAGATGCCTGTCGATAAGCTTTTCATCTACTGTGGGGAAGTCGCACAGATGTACGCTTACAGGTGCGTTCTTGTCAAGCGAGCAGACAAGGTTTCTGTAAATATCGTCGCATACAAAAGGAGTCATCGGAGCAGATGTCTTTGCGATGGTTACGAGCGCTGTGTACAGCGTCATATATGCGTTTATCTTATCCTGTGTAAGCTCCTTTGACCAGAAGCGTTCTCTGCTGCGGCGGACATACCAGTTACTCATCTCGTCCACGAAATCCTGTAATGCTCTTGCGGCTTCGGGGATTCGGTAGTTTGCAAGGTTATCGTCAACCGCACCTACAACTGTGTTCAGCCTTGATAACAGCCACTTGTCCATAACGCCGAGCTTGTCAACATCAAGCGTATACTTAGTAGCGTCGAAATTGTCTATATTAGCGTACAGAACGTAGAATGCGTAGGTGTTCCACAGAGTAGAGATGTACTTTCTCTGACCCTCGTTTACTGCTTTTGCGTGGAATCTGTTGGGAAGCCACGGAGCAGAGTTTGTGTAGAAGTACCAGCGTATAGCGTCTGCACCGTGTTCAGCCAGTGATTCGAACGGGTCTACTGCGTTGCCCTTTGACTTTGACATCTTCTGACCGTCTTTATCGAGTACAAGGCCGAGAACGATAACGTTCTTGTAAGGAGCCTTGTTGAATAAGAGCGTTGAGATAGCGAGCAGTGAGTAGAACCAGCCTCTTGTCTGGTCAACTGCCTCGGAGATAAAGTCAGCGGGGAACTGCTGTTCAAACTTTTCCTTGTTCTCGAAGGGATAGTGATGCTGTGCGAAGGGCATAGAACCGCTGTCGAACCAGCAGTCGATAACCTCGGGAACTCTCTTCATCTGCTTACCGCAGTGAGGACACTTTATCGTAACCGCATCAATATAAGGACGGTGAAGCTCTATATCGTCGGGGCAGTTGTCAGACATTGACTTAAGCTCCTCGATACTGCCTATAGCGTGCTTGTGACCGCACTCGCACTCCCAGATATTAAGAGGAGTACCCCAGTATCTGTTTCTTGAAAGACCCCAGTCCTGAACGTTTTCAAGCCAGTCACCGAAACGGTTCTTGCCGACGCTTTCGGGTATCCAGTTTATCGTTTCGTTGTTTCTGATAAGGTCGTCCTTGACAGCGGTCATCTTGATGAACCACGATTCTCTTGCATAGTACAGCAGAGGAGTATCACATCTCCAGCAGTGCGGATAGCTGTGCTCAAACTTGGGAGCGTCAAACAGCAAGCCCTTTTCGTCAAGGTCCTTAAGCACCATAGGATCGGCTTTCTTTACGAATATGCCTGCGTAAGGTGTTTCGGCGGTCATATTACCTTTGCCGTCAACAAGCTGTACGAAGGGCAGATCATACTTTCTGCCGACCTTAGCGTCATCTTCACCGAATGCGGGAGCAATATGAACGACACCTGTACCGTCTGTCAGCGTTACATAGTTGTCGCATACTACATAATAGCCCTTCTTGTGCTGCTTTTCACATATCTCAACGGCACAGTCGAATAAAGGCTCGTACTCCTTGCCCTCAAGCTCTTTACCTGTGTATTTTTCAATTATCTCGTAGGGGGCTGTGGGCTTATCGCCGCCGAGCACCTTATCGCACAGAGCCTCTGCAAGATAATATGTGTAGCCGTCTGCTGTCTTTACCTTTACATAGGTTTCATCGGGGTTTACGCAGAGTGCAACGTTTGAGGGAAGTGTCCAGGGAGTTGTTGTCCACGCAAGGATATAAGCATCCTCGTCCTTTACCTTGAAACGTACAACCGCAGAACGTTCCTTTACATCCTTATAGCCCTGAGCGACCTCGTGGCTTGAAAGCGGAGTTCCGCAACGGGGGCAGTAGGGAACTATCTTGAAGCCCTTGTATAAAAGACCCTTTTCCCATATCTGCTTTAATGCCCACCACTCTGACTCGATAAAGTTATTGTGATAGGTTACATACGGATCGTCCATATCAGCCCAGAAGCCTACTGTGCGTGAGAATTCCTCCCACATGCCCTTGTACTTCCATACGCTTTCCTTGCACTTTGTAATGAACGGGTCAAGTCCGTACTTTTCAATCTGATCCTTACCGTCAAGACCGAGCATCTTCTCAACTTCAAGCTCAACGGGAAGTCCGTGAGTGTCCCAGCCTGCCTTACGGGGAACGTTATAGCCCTTCATTGTGCGGTATCTCGGAATCATGTCCTTGATAACACGGGTAAGAACGTGACCGATGTGGGGCTTACCGTTAGCCGTAGGCGGACCGTCATAGAATGTGTAGGTCTTGTCGCCCTTTCTCTGCTCCATGCTCTTGCGGAATATGTCGTTGTCGTGCCAGAACTTCTCTGTCTGCTTTTCTCTCTCGACAAAATTTACCGAGGCAGGTACTTTTTCGTAAAGTGACATTTTTTCTCCTCCTGTTTTTGCAATTCACCTTGTCATATAAATCTCTTCGGCAAAAGCCGGAAGTTATATGGGGTGGGGGTCAGCCCATTGCATATTATTTTTATTCTTTGCGTTTGCGGAAAATAAAAAAGCCCCTATCCTCCGAAAAGGATAAGGACTATAATTTCATAACAGTCTTTATAACCACCGTTTCGTCATTCCGTCAAATGCGTTCCTTTTAACGTTGGAAAAACGTCCCGTTCTACTCTCGCCTTAAACGGCAATTTCGGCGGGCAGCTTGGAGGTGATATTCATACGGTAACTCTGCACCGACCTCTCACCGTCGTCGGCTCGCTTTGGCTTTATATCCGCACTACTGTCCTCGTCACAGCCTTTAAATATCATACACATTGATTATACAATCAAATTTTCCCTTTGTCAAGCGTTTTGTCAATTTTATTTTAAACGGCTTGTTGTTTATGAGTATAGCACAACAAAGCGGCGGGTCCGGGCTTATCATAACAATCCGAGCCTAAGGTTACAAAACGGTAACAAATAGTTACAAATTAGTTACAGTTTCAGGTTTTCTATTGTGAAGAAATTTTGTTTGTGATAGAATATTTATATAAGATATTTTGGGTAAGCGGGAAGCGACTATATTTACAATTACCGCTGAAAGTCTATTATTAACGTGACATCGGAGGGTATATGCTCGGAGCAATTTTCGGTGATATAATCGGTTCGACAAGAGAACTGCATAATGTAAAAACGGAAGAGTTTGAGCTGTTTCCACCGGGAAGTCATTTCACCGATGATACAGTAATGACAGTGGCGGTCGCAGAAAAGCTACTGAACGCTAATTCGGGCTGTAACAGCCGGAAAGCTTATGCCGCTCGCTATAAGCAGTATTATAACCGCTATCGTAACGCAGGATTCGGACAGATGTTTTCAAAGTGGGCGGAAAGTGACACGCTCCGAATTCAAAGGAGCTACGGAAACGGAGCGGCGATGAGGGTGACGGCTATCGGTTATGCGTTTGACGACTTAAAACCGCTTTTAAAGGAAGTAAAGGCAAGCTGTTACTACACGCACCATAACCGTGAGGCGATAAAGGGTGCAAAGACAGTGGCAACCTGTGTATTCCTTGCACGAAAGCAAGAGGACAAGGACAGCATCAAGCGGACAATAGAGAAAATGTACGGTTACAGATTTCAACCGCTTGATGAAATCCGCAGAGATTATGTCTTTGACAGCAGAGCGTCATATTCTGTTCCGCCTGCACTTGAAGCATTCTTTGAATCAGACTCTTACGAGAGTGCGATAAGAAAGGCAATTTCTATAGGCGGCGACAGCGATACCATTGCGTGTATAACCGGTGGAATCGCCGAGGCGTATTACAGGGAGATACCTAAAGAGATTGCGACAAAAGGAAATCTGCTCATTGACAGCGGGCTGAGAAGAGTGGTCAGAGAGTTTAATGAAGTAATGAACGTTGAATGATGAACGCAAATCTAAAAAAACGGCTGTTGATGTTGTAATTTGGAGGAAAATATGATCTATACCGTGAAAATCGAACAGACATATGCTTATCCAAAGCGTATGAAATACGTTTCTAAAACAGATTCATTTATCGAAAAGGACTGCGACAGTCTTTCGTATGTGCGTAATGTACTTTAGCCTTACGGAAAGGTCATCGCACGATATGTAAATCAAAGAGTGTGCTGAGATTATAAATTAAGACAGATATAACGGAGAAAAAATATGAGTAAAATATGTCCCAACTGCAAACGAGAAATAGATGAAAACGTAAAATTCTGCCCGTTCTGTGCGGCTTTTACGGGTGAAACACCGCAGGAAAAGAAGAAAAGCCCTGTCGGTGCGATAATAGGCGGTGCGGCAGGTGTGCTGGCACTGGGTGCGGCAAGCCTTGCGGTGTTTGTGTTTGATATATTCGGAATGTACGGCGAAAAAACGGAAACGCTTTACGGCACGGGCGACAAGCTGTTCATTCAATCGGTGACACCCGTGTGCATTGACGGGAAGTGGGGCTATGCCGACAAGAGTGGAAGCACCACGCTGAAACCGCAGTACAGTGCGGCTTATGCCTTTAACGAGGACACAAATGACGTTGCGCCCGTTGCGGTTGACGGAAAGTTCGGATACATAAAAAAGGACGGCGAGTTTGTAGCACAGCCGCAGTACAGCTTCGCAGGGAGCTTTTCGGATAAGGGACTTGCTAAGGTCACAGACGAAAACGGAAATGTCGGATTTGTCGACAGCAGGGGAAGAAAAGCGTTTGACGGCAGTATGTTCAGCTATGCCTCGGATATGAACGACAGCGGTTATGCGTTTGCGTATACTTTGATGATGCCGGAACTTGAGGGCGGAAGGGGCTATTATGATATAATATACAGCCTTCTCAGTTCTGACGGAAAAGTGACCGAGCTTGCAAACGGCACGGGAATATCGGCGATATACGATGATAAATATATCGGCTTCAGACAAGCTGAAAGCAGTAACGAAACAACGCTTGACTTTACAAGGGAGTATGCCGTGTTCTCGGCGGACGGTACACAGCTTACCGACTACTACGACCGCATTGTAAAAAGCGGAAAACTGCTCATCGTCTGTGACGGTACGGATGACGAAAGCAGGCTGTATAAGGCAAAGCTGCTTAAAGCCGATACGCTTGAACAGGTCGGCGGAGAGTATCTGTGCGGTTCTGATATAAAGTCTTACGACAGCGGTGCGGTACTGCTCAAAAGAGATGATAAGGGCTTTATCAGCGATGTTCTGCTTTGCGATAACGCAAACGAAATATATCTTTGTTCAACGGGTTCGCACATTGTAAGCGGATTTGATATGAGCGGTTATGCCTGCGTTTATGAAAAAGGAAAATACTGCGGATATACCGCAAGCGGAAAGCAGTTTGAGAGCGATAATCAGTTCGGCTCGTTCAACTGCGGTCTTGCGCCGTTTTATGATAATGCAAAATTAGGATATATCAACACAAACGGCGAAAAGGTGACGGACGCAAAGTTTGACGGAGCGAGCGGATATTATGCGGACGGCTATGCCTATGTAAAAAGCGGCACGGAGTATTCCGTCATAGATATGAACGGAAATACGGTAATAGGAAGGCTTAGCTATGCGTCCGACAAGCTGATGTTTGCGGATACCGTGCATAGCTGGTACGACCCTGAGGACTTTGAAAAGTTTGACGGGGAGAATATGTTTCTGGGGGATTTTTATTTCTCCGAGATTGCAGGCAATACTTTTGACGAAGATATGTGGGATTATACTTACAGCGATATGATACCTGTAGCAAAAAACGCAAAATCATACAACGAGGTATACAGAAAGTACAATCCGCAGTATTGCGATTACCGTATAGATGACGGATATTTTATCATCTGCAACAGCCGCACATTAAGCGGCAGAATAGTAGCTCCCGGAGAAACGCTTATAAGTACCGATACGGAAAACGAACTTGTCAACGCATCGGTAATTGACACGGACAGCGCAAGGCTTATAAGATACTGCGAGGAGGAGCGTACTGCGGTAAAAGATCTGTTCGGCAATAAAGCAGTGTTGCAAGGCTCGTCTGAGAGATATTCAATGAACGAATACACAGCCTGCGACCTTATACAAAGCAATAAGCCCAGTCAGACGGTGATATACGATAACAGGCTTTGTCCTGTGCTGACGGTTTCATCCTCCGTCAGCTTCAATCTGAATGAATACGGTGATAAGCTGTATATTGCATCGTTCAGTTCCGACCGTGAAAAAGATTCGGGCAAGCAGGGTAAAATCAGGAAAAAGTATGCTATGGCAGACAGGAACAGCGGTCATGTATATGCGGTGTACGAGAGGGCGTTTACGGTTCTGGGAAACGATTTCTACAAAACCAAGGACAGTAATTCCCTTGCCGAATATTACACGGCATACGGAAAGAGCATAGGAAAGTTCGTGTACGCAAAGGCATACGGCGACAGGCTGATGTGCTTTGACTATGACAAGTATTATATCTATGACAAGTACGGTCAGCTGTTGGCTCAGTATGAAAACAAGCCGAGAATAAGCGAAAACAGCGGAAGTGTGGTAATAAGAAACGATGACGGCAGCTTCACCTGCTATGACCGGGATATGAACGTACTGCTGACTACTAAGTATGATATTCAGCCGATGGAAAACGGCTATATGGCTTATCTGACGGCTGAGAACGGCAGAACAGGCTTTATCGGAAAGGACGGCAAGGTCGCACTTGAGGCAAAGTACGAATTTGTAAGCGCAATGTCGCCCGACGGATATTTTGTATCTAAGACATACATAAATAACAAAAACGGCTATGATTATAACGGCTATGCGCCTGAGCTTATCGGTGTAACGGTAAATGATCTCAACGGCAAGGCGGAGATGGAAGGAATAAGCGGAATGTGCAATGCCGGCAACAGTGCGGCAAACGGTTATTCACCGCTTGATTTCTACGCAGGTGCCGTATATTATGAAAGCACGCCCGAAATAATGCAAAATATAGCGAATTATATTTTTGTTGCAGATGACGGCGAAAGGCTTTATTATACAGACAGGTACGGAAACCGTCATTATGAGGAATACTATGTGAGCAACAGCGTAGATCAGAGTTATATGAGCCCTTGCATAACAGAAGGCAAGGCGGTGACGCTCAGCGTGCTTATGTATGACGAAACGGGCAAAAACTCTGCAACAGTGAATTACTATCTGAACCTTGACGGCACTCCGTTTGTGAAAGGCGACAGGACGCTTGACAGATTGCAAAGCTTCGGATATATAATCGGAGATGGCAATGAGGACGGCAGATATAATATATACGGCGCTCACGGAAAAATACTGCTCAGCAATATTGAAACGGAGAAAAGCGCCGACGGCATCGGAATTAGCAGAAACGGCGATAAGCTGGCGGTTTTGGATATGAACGGAGTAAGAATATTTGACCTTATAACGCAGGAGCAGGTATTCGAAAAGGATGACGACAGATTGAGCTTTATTGCGGAAAATCTTATTTCTTACCCGGACGGCAATGCTGATAAAACGGTCTGCGTGAATCTTGATAACGGCAAGACGTATACCTATGAGGGACGAGTGAGCTTTATAAATCTCGACTCGTATAGAAATAAGAAGGCCGTGTTCCCTCTGCGGCTTGTGAAGTACGGCAATATAAACAACGGCGGTGCCACCGTCTATGATGTGGGCTATGACTGCTTAAGCGTGTACAGCCTTGACGAAGATATGGAGGAGAGCTTAGTAAACACTTATACGGCGGGAGAAGGGAAGAGCATCTTTATGCTTGGCTTCGGCGACGGAACGGGAATGTACGGAATCACAGACACATATAATAAGAACAGCAAAAGGGCGTGGACTTTTATCAATGTAATGCTCGACAAGCAGATAACGGTAGACGGTGTAATCAGCGTAAATCAGAACAAGTACCCAGACAAGCCCTGCTTTATTATCGGCACGGAGAATGACGATGGCTCTGTGACAACGTATGAGCTTGACGCAGAAACTATGGAGCTTTCCGTGCAATAATACTGCTGTAAGCTATAATTTCCTTTATTTCTGCGGTTTTGCTTGCATTATTCCTTGCAATATGATATACTTAAATCTATATGGTTAAAACACGAAGCGAGAAACAGAAAAAGTACGGAAATCATAAGATTTAAAGTGTAAAAGAGAAAGGAAACAAAAATGATTACAGTATCGGACGTTAGTCTTTCATTCGGCGGACAGATGTTGTTCAAGGACGTAAACCTGCTGTTCACAGCCGGCAACTGCTATGGTGTTATCGGCGCAAACGGCGCAGGAAAGTCCACATTCTTAAAGATACTCTGCGGTGCGCTTGAGCCTACAACGGGTACGGTCACGGTTCAGGAGGGTCTGCGTATGTCGGTACTTAAGCAGGACCACTACGCATATGATGAATATACGGTTCAGGATACCGTTATAATGGGAAATCCCCGTCTTTATGAGGTAATGAAGCAGAAGGACGCTCTTTATGCGAAGGAGGACTTCACTGAGGAGGACGGAAACCTCGCAAGCGAGCTTGAGGGCGAATTTGCCGAGCTTGGCGGCTGGGAGGCTGAAAGTGACGCATCAAAGCTCGTACAGGGTCTTGGTCTTGACGAGAGTATTATGTACGCTCAGATGAGCAGTCTTGCAGGTAACGAAAAGGTCAAGGTACTGCTCGCACAGGCACTTTTCGGAAATCCTGATATAATCCTTATGGACGAGCCTACCAACCACCTTGATATTGACGCTGTGGCTTGGCTTGAGGACTTCCTTGCGGAGTATTTCGGTACGGTTATCGTTGTATCGCACGACCGTCACTTCTTAAACAACGTTTGTACCCACACGGTAGATATAGACTATACAAAGATCAAGATGTATGTCGGAAACTACGAGTTCTGGTATGAATCTTCACAGCTTATACAGAAGATGTTAAAGCAGCAGAACAAGAAGAACGAAGAAAAGATAAAGGAATTACAGAGCTTTATCCAGCGTTTCTCGGCGAATAAGTCCAAGTCAAAGCAGGCTACATCGAGAAAGAAGCTCATTGACAAGCTGACTGTAGAGGAACTGCCTGCGTCAAGCAGACGTTATCCGTTCATCAGCTTTGATATGGAGCGTGAGATAGGCAAGGATATTTTACAGGTCGAAGGGCTTACAAAGACGGTTGACGGCGTTAAGGTGCTTGACCACGTCAGCTTTACTGTCGGCAGAAACGACAAGATTGCCTTTGTTGGCGATAACGAGATCGCCGTTACCACACTGTTCAAGATACTGATGGGCGAAGAAGAACCGGACGAGGGCTTTATCAAGTGGGGAAGCACCGCAAGCGTAAGCTACTTCCCTCAGGATAACAGTGCATTCTTCAACGGCTGTAAGCTGTCCATCCTTGACTGGATAAGACAGTATTCAAAGGACGAAACCGAAACATATCTGCGTGGCTTCTTAGGACGTATGCTGTTCTCGGGCGATGATATATTCAAGAATGTTGACGTTTTATCGGGCGGAGAGAAGGTACGCTGTATGTTCTCACGCATGATGCTGTTCCAGTCAAACGTTCTTATCCTCGACAGACCTACAAACCACCTCGACCTTGAAAGCATCACCGCTGTAAACAACGGGCTTTCGGACTTCAAGGGCAACGTGCTGTTCGCTTCTCACGACTATGAGATAGTACAGACGGTCGCAAACCGTATAATAGAAATAGCCGACAAGGGCTGTTACGACAGACAGGGAACATATGAGGAATATGTTGACTGGAGAAAGGCAAACCACGGCGGAAGTTTCACGCTCTGATAAAACAGGATATATAACAAGGCGGGCTGTCCTTTTTCGGGCAGTCCGCCGTTTTATATTTTATCGGCTTTTACCTTGACAATAAAATCAATATATGGTAGTATGAAGTCAGAAGATAACGCAAGGAGGTTTTAATATGAAAAACAAAAGCAACCAATCGCAGAACACAGCAATTTGTGCGGATACTATTCCTGCCACGCAGTCAAAGCACAACCTTTATCACAAAATTACAAGCCGTATAAAACCGAATTATCTTGGTCTTGCAATGTCTGTACTTCTGATAATCGGAGCATTTGTACCGAGCTACGGCAGCTCGGGAGTTTTGCTCAGCGGATACAATGTGACATTGTACGAAATGACGGCATATTCGGACTACACCTTCTTCTTTCTCTTAGCAATCGGAATATTCTCGATCATCGTTTCGGTTATCGGTTTTGATGTTGGCGTGATACTCGGAGGTGTCGGAGAATGCGTTGTGACATTTATTCAGTTCAGGCGTTATTTCACTGAAGATTTTTCAAGTATCCCGGTTGAGCTGAATATAGGATTTTACATTCTTGTTTTCGCTTCGATAGTGCTCTTGCTTTCGGGATTTTTAGGTATCTCCAAAAAACGGACTGCAAAATGAGTTTTCGCCCCTGCTTTTGCAGGGGCGAAAATCATATTTCCTTGAAATCAAACTTCACATTTACGCTGTCCATTGTCTTACTTCGTCTGAACCTTGTCATAATACGTTCCTCTATGCCGTCAAACGAGCTTTTGTCCGCATCAAGCAACAAAAGCAGATACTGGCTTCTGCTGTAGCGTGTATATACATCTCTCATTCTCAGCGAATTGCTTATGCTGAACGAAATTTTATCCATTGCCTTTTCAAGCAGTTTTATATCCTTAAGTTCATTTTTACTGCTGTCAACCGCAGAAACAAGGCAGATAGACAACTTGCTCTCGATTCTTTGACTTTCACGCCTGTACAGGCGGAATATGTATTTGAATATTTCGTACTGGCAGTAAAAAACGCCTTTTTGCTCCTTGCTGTCATCGCCCGTGAGATCGCCTATTACCGCATCGAGATTATTCTGTACATCATTTCTTGGCTTTACCGTAAGCTCGTAAAGCTCGGTGAGGTGAGCGCCCGGTGCGGCACCGTACTGCTCCATAAGATATGCACGGATATAATCATACTGCTTTGCGGCACGTTCGTAATCTCCCATTGCGACAAAGGCACGGATAAGGTTTGCATGCATTTTTTCATCGGACTGGTCAAGCATTGTGGCACGCTCACAAAGCGTTATTATTTCGGAAAATTTGCCCATAGGGTAAAGTAGCTGAGCGCATTTGTCCACAGCGGAATTATAAAGTGCATGGAAATATACGTTTATCGGCTGTACCCACGTTTCTCCGACAGCTCCTGCAAGATATCCGCTGTTATAAAGGGCGATAGCCTTTTTATACATACTTATGCGTCTTGTTCTGGAAAGCGACTCGTCCTCGGTTTTATCTATATATTCCTTGAATTTTGTCGAATCAATAACGCATTCATCGCTTTCAATAAAGGCATATGAACTGTGACTGCCTGCTATGAGTTTACCACCGCCGGGTATCATTTCATCAAGCACCGCTCTTGTTCTGTGTACAAGCGTCTTAAGCGCATTGGCAGGATTTTTGCTGTCCGACCATAAAAGGTCGATAAGCTCATTCTGTGTTATCTCTCTGCCACGCTGTGAGATTAGATATTCAAGAAGCAAGATCATTTTCGAACCCCTGTACTCGTTTTCGCACAGACGCTTGTCACGGTACGATATTGAAAACTGACCGAACATAGTAATATGTATCTTATTCGGCATTTTTTCACCTCCCTGTTTTTTCTTTCATCTTAACGTGTGCTTTAATGAAATTTTACGCTAAAGCGTGAAAATAATTTAAGCAAAATTCAAATTTTCTGATTGATGTTATGCAACAAGCGTTGCACTGTTGGCGATTTGTGTAAATATGATGCTATATTCTGTAAATCAGACTTACAGAAATAACTAATATCGTGTAAATATGCACAATTCGCTTGCTAAAATGTTGAATCAACTATCGTATAAATAGAAATATGACGGCGATTTCGGCTGCTGTTCACAATGTAACCGAAATGTAACCACGATGTGGCATAATATGCTCGTAAGGTTGAGATGTAGATTTGAGATGATGTCTACCTCACGTTTTTACTTTTCTTTCCGTCATGAGAAACAGCATACCGCAGCAGAGGTTGTAGTGATGCTGTTTTTCTTTTTTGTGTGGAAAGCGGTTTACAGGCAGGCACTTTTGAGCCTGCCTCAGTTTGTAGAAAAAGTCTGTATTTATAAAAATAGAGCAAATTCTCTATCCCTATAAGAACGCTTTGTGGGCTTTGCGTCCTGCAAAGCCTTTGGGCGTTCTATCTCGGCATCCTTGCCGAAACCCCAAACCCCTTCCCCGTGGTGAAGGGCTGTGTATGCTTAGTTGGCTCTGCATCTGTGCAATCGTGGTCGTTTATTGTCGGTGCGTCCTGCACCGACTTTGTTCGACCACTTGTATGCGTCCTTGCATAGAGCATTTGGGCATACACGCCCGGCGTCCGTGCCGGGGCTGAGTGTGGGGCTGCCGCCCTCACCCCGCTTGGGGCTACGCCCCAACCCCCAGTTTCAAAAATTATATAGGTTTTTTCAACAGACTGTCAAAAAAAGTCTTTTCTTTTTCGGCGATATGTGATACAATAATAGAGAACATATTTAAAAATCTCCGATGAAAAGGAACGGAATAAATTATGAAGAAGATATTATGCTTTGTATCTGCTCTGCTTTGCGGGGCTATGCTGTTATGCTCGCTTTCCGTTACCGCTTTTGCGGAAAACGACGACGAGGTATATGATTTTGACCCGAACACCGACAAGATATACAGCGAGGCTGTGTATATGGTCAACACCGATACGGGAGATGTGGTGTACAAGAAGAACGAGAGCAAGAAAATGTACCCTGCTTCAACCACAAAAATAATGACGTGCATAATTGCGCTTGAGCATCTGTCCGAGGCCTCTTTGTCAAAGAAGGTGGAAGTGCCTTATGACTGCTTCAACGATTTCTACGAGGACCCGAACTACAGCGACCCGTCAAATGCGGCAATAGAGCCGCTGCAGGACAACCTGACATACAAGGACTGTCTGTATGCGCTTATGCTCCCGTCTGCCTGTGAAGCGGCAAACATTCTTGCCTATAATATAGGCGGAGGAAGCATCACAAAGTTTATCGGAATGATGAATGAAAAAGCGAAGGAGCTTGGCTGTACCGGAACAAACTTTGTGAACGCTCACGGTCTGCATAACGACAACAACTACACAACTGCGGAAGACCTGTATAAAATGACAAAATACGCCTACGACAAGTTTCCGCTGTTCAAGAAAATAACAAGCACCTATGAATATGAGATGCCGAAAAATGACGCTAACCCCGACGGCTACTCTATTTACAGCACTATCTCACTTCTTCGTCCCGGCAGTGTTTACGAATATGAATACGCATACGGCACAAAGACGGGTACTACGGACGAAGCCGGAAGATGCCTTGTTTCAGCCGCTAAGAATCAGTACAACTATATCCTTGTGACGCTCGGCGCACCGGTAAAGGACAAGAACGGAGAATACTATGACGACTGGTATTCGATGATTGACGCACTCAACCTCTACAAGTGGGCATTCACAAACTTTGAAATGGCTACCGTTGTAAACAAGGACGAACAGATAACCGAAGTCAAGGTCGAAATGGGAGAGAGCGCAACGCACGTTATACTGACACCCGAAAGCGACTACACGGCGCTTATGCCGAAATCGGTAAAGGAATCGGGAGTGCAGAAGGTCTTTAAGGCATACGAAAGCGTGCAGGCTCCCGTGAAAAAAGGTGATATACTCGGCGTAATGGACGTTAAATTCAAGGGCGAAACTATCACCACGATGAACCTTGTGGCAAACAACAATGTTGCCAGATCGGACGTGGAATATTATATAGAAAAAGCAAAGGACGAGTTTGACAAGCCGTGGTTCAAGGTTTCGGCTGTCGGAATAGTTGTACTGCTTATCTGCTTTATCGTTACAAGAACGATAGAAAACTCCAAGCGCAGAAAGCTGGCATCAAAGGAGAAGCGCCGCTTTGAAAGCTACGCTAAAAGACGCTGATGCAAGGTGTTAATATAATCTGCCTCGGCAGACTGAAGGAAAGCTATCTGAGAGATGCCTGCAAGGAATATGAAAAGCGGCTCGGCGGCTCCTGTGTGCTGAAGATATATGAGCTTGAGCCTGTCGCACTGCCGAATGAGCCGTCTGACAGGCAGATAGAGGACGCACTCGAAAAAGAAGCTGAAATGATAGAAAAGAAGCTGGCAAAGAACGCTCTTACCGTTGCTATGTGCATTGAGGGAAAGCAGCTTTCAAGCGAGGAGCTTGCCGCTAAGCTGAGTGATACGGCCGTACAGGGAAAGTCGGCGGTGAACTTCATAATCGGAAGCTCGTTCGGGCTTGCACCAAAGATAAAGGCGATGGCTGATATAAAGCTGTCGATGTCGAAGATGACTTTTCCGCATCAGCTTGCAAGGGTGATGCTTCTGGAGCAGATTTACAGGGCGTATAGTATTATTGCAGGGAAAAGGTATCACAAATAAATACCATAACAGCTTCAATGCGATTTCCATAAATGGGGGTGTACCATGTTCACAAACGACAAGTCGGCACTTTTGCAATCATTGCTTTTTCCTGTGTTAATTATTATATGGGGCATTGCACGCACTGTTACCGACTTTCTTTATGCAGGCGGAATTTCAGCGTTTACACGGCTTGACGCTTTGTGGCGGTATGTTTGCTTCGGAGCTATAATATGCAGTGTAATTGCAATAATTATAACACTCTGCGGAAAGGTCGATACGTCACGTTACTTTTTAAAAAGGCTTATAGGCACATGCGGACTGGTTGTTTTATACGGCGTTGCAATGAGCTTCGCCACAAGTATGCTTCCTGCCGTGTTCATCGGAATTGCGGGTATTGCTTATCAGATACTCAGAGTGCAGGACGATGATTCAAGTAAAACGGAGCGTGCGGTACTTATGCTGTCTGACCCGGCTATTCATCTTACGGTGTTCTGGGGGATCCAATGGGTATCTGAATTTGTTAAAACGGAATAATATAAGGCGGAACAGCATAAAAACCGTTCCGCCTTTTCTGTATATAATATGCAAAAGAAAAACCGCTTTGGTAATCAAAGCGGTTGGCACGCCAAGAGGGATTCGAACCCTTATTACCCCAAAAGTTTTTCTATGTTATCAGCAATACGAACCTTAAATTCTTCCATCGCAGATGGAAAGGTGTGCTGATAGACCTTTTCAATCATGTCAGTCGATGAATGCCCCATTAATTCCGCAATATATTTCTGTGGTATTCCAAGCAATAATGCTTGACTGGCGTAATAATGTCGCAAAGAATAGAATCTAAATATATGTAGCCCGTGTTTACGAAGAAATGAATTCCAATCACGGCTTATTTTATTTGAAGATATAACGCAAATCCGTTTTTTATCCGGAGTATTCATGAGTTTATCTCGCAGTAAGGGCGATATTGGTATTGTCCTATATCCGGCGTATGACTTAGGCGGCTTATATACTTCTCTGCCATGCTCATTTATTACAACTGCTTTGCGAATTTCTAATCCGTCAGCGGTAATGCAATCCTTTGTCAATGCACATATTTCCGAAGGACGCAATCCACATTGACTGGCTAATAAAAATGGAATCTCAAGCTCTGTATTTTTGATTAGTTTGTATATTACTTTTATTTCGTTTTCATCCAGTACATAAAATGATGATTTTATCTTTTGCGGTAGTGATATACGATAGACAAAATCGGGAGCGAACATTTGCAAAGAGGCGTGCAATAAACCATACGCATTACGTACCGTTTTAGGTGAATAACAATAAGATAATTTATTGATTGCTCGCTGAATAAGTTCCTGGTCAAGTTTAGCTATCTTAACGTCGTGCAAAATATACAAATAACGCTGATTTGCTTTTTTGTAACCGTAGATAGTAGATGGGGATAAAACAGCGGTTTTGCTTTCTATATAGCGATCTATCGCCTGTTTTACAGTGATATTTTTGTTATTGTTCATTAAATCCTCTCCATTTCCAATTGATTTGATTATTATATCATAATTTGAGATGTTTATCAAATATTGTAAAGCACGGCTCGTCCGTGCTTTCTGTTTTTAAAAAGGAGGCGAACTGATGCCTGCAAAGATAATTGATTTTACTGCACCGCACAAACGAAAAACCGAAAGTGAAATCAGAATATCAGAAGTCGAGAAGATGGCTCTCGATAAGAAGATGAGTTACGGACAGTATGTTGCAATGCTTGAAGAAGAAAAGAAAAAAGGCTATGACACAAGAAAATAGAACAATATGGTGCGACAGGAACGTCCTGTGCGATACGGTGTCGCACCTATATGAGAGCAAAAGCAACCTGCGGCAGTGCAACTCTGCCGGCTCTCAACGGTCGGAACACAAGTTAGTGTTATGATGGGAATGATTTGTGTTCCGAAGTGCATCGGGCGATGATAGCTACATCGAGGACGGAAAAGTAAGCCTGCCGTCCTTTCCCGGTGCTTATTATTTTTTAAAAAGGGGCTTAATTTTGTAGCTGCTTTATGCAGCAGAAAGAGGTTTACTGTTATGAAAATGATTGCATTTTACAACAACAAAGGCGGAGTCGGAAAAACTTCCACGGCGATCAACATAGCTTATACACTATCCCGTCGTCAAAATCGTATTCTTTTGGTTGACTTTGACGGACAGTGCAACAGCTCACTTTTTTTCACTGACTTAGCAAATGATGAATGTGGCTGTGAAAGTGCCATCGTCAATGCGGAAGAAATGCCGCTGATCAAAAGCACACGTTATGACAACATTGATATAGTCACGTCATCGGTGCGTATGAACTCAATATCAAATGATTTCGCCAACTTGTCCGATGAAGAAAAGCAAACAAATATAATAAAATTTCGGCAGTCGGATTATGACTACATAATAGTAGATATGCCGCCGGCAATGAACGACTTTACAGAACACGTTCTAACAGTATGTGATTATGTCTATGTCCCTATTGAGCTTGGGACATTTGCGGTTCAGGGACTTGCAAGGGTAACACAAAAAATCGCAAATGCCGGAACAAAATATGCTTGCTTCGCATCGAAATATGATAAAGGCAACAAAGCAGATCGTGAGTTGCTCGAAATAATGAAAAAGAACCTTGGTGATAAAGTATTGAATACCGTTGTTCCGTTCTCCAGAGCTATAAAGAACAGCATAAGCTACAGAATAACAGCTTCGGAGTATATGGCTTGGATAAATCCTGCACGCTGCTACGAGCAGCTTGCTAACGAAATTATCCACTCTGTTGAACAGTAAAGATTATCAAGGAGGAATTAAAATGGCGAAAAAATTTACTTTTGATGACGCAATAACAACAGATATTAAAGGTGCAGCATCAAATAGCTACATTGATAAGGCGTTAGTGAACAAGTAGCCTCCGGTAATATCTCCATATTACAAGAAAGAACAAAAATCTATATTGACATGGATGGAACAATAGCAAGGTTTCACGATGAAAATTTATACCTTGAACGAATGTTTGAAAAAGGTTTTTTTATTGATTTAAAGCCTTTTGAAAACGCCGTATACGCTATTGAACAATTGGTGAATGATAGTACGGCGGAGATTTTTATTTTATCTGCAACAGTAAACTCCTGCTCTTTGGATGAAAAGCAGAAATGGTTAGACAGATATTTGCCAAACATTGATAAAGAACACAGAATTTTTACTTCTCTGAATGTACCAAAGTCAGAAGCTATCGGTCATCGGCTCACCGATAAAGATATTCTGATAGACGATTATAATAAAAACTTGCTCGAATGGCAAAAGGCTGGCGGAACGTCTGTCAAAGCCAAAAACAACATCAATCATAAGGGCTTGCACGGGGAACTGTGGAAAGGTGAACTTATTGATGTAGTGAACGGTGATGTTTACAGCGATATTTGCAAATTGGCAAACGAGAATTACTATTATGCATATATCGGTGAGAATGATGTAGAGAAACTGAAACAATCAGGTATTTGCTATCATCTTCAGATGTCAGGCGACCGAATAATCGCAAAAGTCAGCATTGCTTACAAGCCAATTCTTGATAATATAGTCAATAGCAATCGATCAATCAAATGTGATACAGGTAGCACACCTAAAATGTAGAAAGAGGTGAAAAGCCGGTTATATGGAAATACAGTCAAAAGTTATAAAAAACACAGATAACAGTAGTCCGGTGAAAGCTTATGCTACGATTTTTTTAAATAACAATATTGCTATTCACGGATTTAGAATTATCGACATCGGTACCGATGATAACGATGCTATGTTTGTAGCAATGCCAAGCAACCGTAACAGTGACGGAAAATACTATGATATGGCATTTCCGACACGCTCGGAAGTCAAAGAGGATATAATTAATTCCGTTATCGGAAATTATGTAGACAACCCATCTTCCCTGCCTGTTGAAAAATCACCTGTAGATATGAAAATCACCGTTAGGCTTCATAAAACAAAAGCATACGGTGATGAGGTTCCTGCTGTCGGTGAAATCAGATTGTCTGATAGCTTTGTTATCTCAGGAATAAAAATAATCTGCCGTGATGGGAACATAGACTATGAAATGCCAAAAATCAAGAGTAAAGATGGTAATTACTATGATATGGCAGTTCCTTTAAATGACCGTTTCGGACAATTACTCAAAGAAAAAGTGTTGTCTGAATACGGGCTGCTGTCTACTCAGATATTATGCGGGAACATTAACCATGCGGAATTGACAGCTGAAGGCGAGGTAGCGTACAAGTTATTCAAAAACAACAGCATAGCTCAAAAGGTGATCAATCAGCTGTCTGAGCGCAACATCAAATATTCCGCTAAAATCAATGCACGGGAAACTACAATATGTTTTCTGAAATCCGATTTTGAAACAATGCGGGAAATATCTCTTAAAGCCGCATCCGAAACAGAAAATCATAAAAAGCTGTAATGCTGAAACCTGCCGCCGAACCGCAACAGAACAGGATATGATATTGATTGTATCCGTAACAGGAGGTACTTATATGAATATAACAACAAGAATAACAAAGCTTGACAACCCGGAAAGCAAGTTGAAAGCTTTAGCCACAGTCGTACTCAACGGCAACTTTGCCGTTGGCGGCATTAAGGTCATTGGAACCGAAAAGGGAATGTATGTCGCTATGCCGAATCATCTCGGCAAAGATAATCAGTACTATGACGACTGCTATCCGGTTACCGCCGAAATGCGCAAAGCTATAAACACAGCTGTAATGACAGCCTACGAAAACAATGACACTGCTGTAATTAAAAGCGAACCCGAAGCAATCGCAATGAAAGTCAAGGTGCTTCCTAACAACAATCATGATAGCAATCTTAAAGGATTTGCTCAGATAACCATGGATGATTGTTTTGTTGTGTCAGGTGTGAAAGTTTTCGACGGTGCAAACGGAATGTTTTTGCAGATGCCGCAGTATAAAAATTCCGCCGGCGAATACAAGAATATCGCTAACCCGGTTACCAAGGAATTTCATGATGAGCTGAACAACAAAGTGATAGATGCATTTAAAAATGCTGTAACAGCTACAAACAATCAGCAGGAAGCAAAGGCTGCATCAACAGCCATAAAGCGTTAACATAAAATCGGTCGGCGGCAGTTTTCTATATATTTATTTTGTGCTACCTGTAGCACAATGTAACAAGTTTGTAAAAATCGGCGAAACGAACAAAAAACAATACTATATTTTGTATATGTTTTCGCTGTGTTTCGCTGGACTTTTGCCCGCTTTTATGGTACAATATACTTGAGGAAATAGTACCAAATCGAAAGGAGATGCACAAATGGCAAGAAATATAGTAAAGGCAAAGCTGGATATAATATTCAAGAAGTTGTTCACGGATGATGGCGATAACGAACTTCTTATCGGACTTCTTGATGCAATACTCGAATTACCGGAGGACGAAAAGATAGCCGACATTCAGATAACAAAGAATGAGCTGATGCCGGATAGCCCCGATGGAAAGGTAAGCAGACTTGACCTCAATGTCAAATTGCAAAGTGAAAAGGATAAGACGGAGAATAAGTACAGGCTTATCAATGTAGAGATACAGTTGAATCAGAGGTCTGACTACGCCGAGAGGGCATTGTTCTACTGGTCGAAATTATTCACCGGCTCACTTAAATCCGGTGACGCATACAGCGAACTGCCGATGACAATTTCACTTAACATTCTCGGATATTCGATGTTTCCGGACAGAGAAAAGTATCACTCGATATATTTACCTAAAGAAGAAAGTCATAACGATGTATTGACCGATAAGTTTTCATTACAGTTTTTCGAACTTGAAAAACTCAATCACAGAAAAACCAATCTTCAGAGCAAAAAAGAACGTTGGTTAAGATTCTTGAATGCAGAAACGGAGGAGGAGCTTGATATGTTAGAAACAGCAAAGGATTCGACACTTGATAAGGCAATCACAAAGCTGAAATACTTCAGCGAAAACGAACAGCTCAGATTTGACGCAATTTCAAGAGAAAAGTATATTAACGACCAGGCAAGCCTTGAACGTTCTGCAAAGCTGGCAGGCAGAGCTGAGGGAAGAGCCGAGGGAAGAGCCGCAGAACGTGCTGAGATAATCGCAAAGATGAAGAAAAAGGGACTAAGCGACGCAGAGATCAGTGCGATAATGGACATATGAGTAAATTCAAATATTTTAGTGAAACCGAACAGCTCAGATTTGACGCAATTTCAAGAGAAAAGTATATTAACGACCAGGCAAGCCTTGAACGTTCTGCAATGCTGGCAGGCAGAGCCGAAGGTAGAGCTGAAGGCGAAAGAAGAAAAGAAGCTGAAATCCTCGCCAACCTCAAAGCTATGGGCTTATCTGAAGAACAGATAAAGCAGGCTCTCGGCAAGTAAGAAACAGACCAAATCCCACAAAGGAGGACCCCAAAATGAAACGTAAACGTACCCACACCATACTCGCAACAATAACCCTTATCAGCGTAATACTGACCAGTGCTTGCACGGCAGGCAATGCAAGCAGCACAACGTCCTCTGCACCCGAAACGGCAGTGACAACTACCGCTCCGGCAGTAACGGGAACGGTGATGGATAGGATTGACGAGCCGAAAGCAGAAACAACTACTGCTCAGACCACAGCTATCACAGCAGTGACCACCACAAAGCCACAGGAAACAAAAAGTGCTGAAACTACCACTACCACCACAAAAGCGGTAACAACGGCAAAGCCAAAGCCGGCAACGACAACAACCGCCGCTACTACAAAGCCCGCTCCCGAATGGACAGAAACAAAGGCAAGCGGTACAAAGTACGTCAACACAGACTGCTACAGCCGTAAGAAAGCCGTACTCGGTGCAGAAACCGTAAAGCTGTACAGCGTGAACGACAAGGTGACAGTAACAGCCAAGACCAACACGGGCTATTATAAGCTCTCTGACGGTAGCTTTATACACGGTGACTATCTGAGCGACAGCAAGATTGTTATACAGACTACAACAACCACAAAGAAAGCTGAAACACCTAAGCCTTCACAGACAACAACGAAGAAACAGGAAAGCAAGCCGAAGTCCATATATGAGTATCCATTCGACCTTAAAGCAATCCGACAGGTAATTATAGATGATGCCATCAGCAACTACGGTCTTGTACTTGCTGAAGATATAATCAAGGACGAAAGTTCGTGGTTTCCACCACTTGTTATATGGAAAGGTGTTAATCCTAATGTTGTACGTATGAGAGTGTCAGAACAGGCAGAATCGAGTTATACAGGCGGTAATATGAAAAAAGGCGATTACTTTAACGTATACATTGAAACCATACCGGATTTAAAGAAAGACGAAAACGGTAACAGTATTGAGGGCTACGCAATATTCTTTCTTAGGTAAAATCTGATTTTTAGGTAGATTTATAATTTAATATTCGAGAGCTTTGAAAGTATAAATTCAAGGCTCTTTTCTTTTTTCTGACAGTAAATTGAACATAAAAATCCAAAGCAGTCCGCACCCGTAGGACTGCTTTTTTATATATATTTTTAAAAAATCAACCAAGAAAGGACAAAGGTTATGTTTAAAAACAAATTCAAAAAGCTGACCGGACTTTTCCTTGCAGCAGTTATGACATTAGTTGCTATGCCTATTCAGACGCTTGCGTCAGATTGGGGTGTCGGTGACAATGTTTATGCGGCTATGCTCGGAAATTACATCGGCTCAGACGGTAAGACTTATGCAGATAAGTATAATTACGACTATATCTACTATAAGTCAGACGGCAGTGTAGGAGTAGCCACTCGCTATGCCTCAACGCACGCTAAGTTAGGTGTTAGCAAGAACGGCGTGACACAGCAGGCAATCTGTATCGAAGCCGGTGTGTCATACAGCACAGGAAGCTCCTATGTTGGTAAAGCATCAAGTGATGACTATATGCTTATGTTGCCTACAAAAGCACAAAGAGATTTAAAAATAGAGTTAATTTCAGGATTTAACAGCCAAGTAACTAAATCTCCTGTTGCCAACACAAACCTTGATGATTTCTCATTTGCAACACAAATTATATCATGGGAAATTCAACAGGGACTGCGTACAGGATATGGTAAAAGCGACCTGGCTGTTAATTCAAAAATTCCTAATACACCTAAAACAGCATATTACGACCAGTTGAAAGGACGACCCGCTGAAAAGTGCTATGAGTACATCTTAAATAAGATGAAAGCATATTCAATTGTTCCGAGCTTCACTGTGACTAATAAGGCTAAAGCTCCTACTCACACAATGGAATATAATTCTTCGACGAAGAAGTACAGTATTACACTGCCGGACAGTAACAAGAGCAATATGCCGGCAAGTGCATTCAACATTCCCGGTGTCACAGTGACAAAGAGCGGATATGACTACACTTTCAGCACAACAAGCAAGATAAGCGGTACTAAGGCTTGCACATACAAGGCAAATCGTACTACAGGAAAACAGCTTGTTGTATGGAAATCAAGCGGCGGCGATTCTCAGACAATGGCTGACGGTATTGATGACCCTGTAAGATTTTACGCAAACTTTAAAACTTCCAATTTAGGCACAGCTCAGATCAAGAAAGTCTGGGAACACAATCACGATGCTTCAAGCACGAAAGCCGATAACAGCGACATCTATTTCACGATAAAGAATAGTTCGGGTACGACAATCAAGGCTACTGGCAAGGCAGGCTCGTATACCTACTCTACAAGCGGTTCCGTAACTAAGTTCAAGCTCAACAGCAGTAACACTTTTTTAGTAAAATCGTTACCTGCAGGAACATATACGGTCTATGAGTATGGTACTGATGGAGCAGGAATACCGTGCTATACACGCAGTAACCTTAGTAAGACGGTAACAGTAACAGCAGGCGGCACAGGAACAGTTACTTTCAAAAACACGAGAAATACCGGTACGGGCAAGGTTATAAAAACTTGGGTAGACACCAACGGTAACGCAATAGAAGCAAGTAACTGCATTTCGAATAATCAGCAGATATATTTCCGTATCAAGAATGCTGATAACAAGTACATTACGGTAAGCGGTTCAAAGTACAGCGGCTCATATACGTTTACAGGAACATCGACTACAGCTACATCGCTGTATGTTAATCCCGGTACAGGTGATTTCACAGTTTCTGACCTGCCTACAGGCAAGTATACCGTATATGAGTACGGCTCACCGGAGGGCTATTCTGTCAACAAAGCATCTCAGACAATTACCATCTCAAAAGATAAAACGTCGTCCGTTTCTTACGTAAACAGCGAGGACAGCGGTACGGCTCAGATAAAGAAGGTATGGCTTTCTGACACTACATTGACCGCTACTCAGATAGCAAACCTCGAAAAGAATGTTTACTTTACTGTCAAGGACTCTGACGGTAAGTATATCAAGGTTACAGGCTCGGCAGGAGCGTATGCTTATGCCGGCACTCAGACTACAGCGAACAATTTAAAACTCAGCGGAAGCAAGTTTAATGTAAGCAAGCTCCCTATGGGAACATACACTGTAACAGAGATTAATAACGCAAGCGGTTACAATCCGAAAACGCAGACAAAGACGGTCACAATTGCCAATAAGGGCGAAACAAAAAGCGTATCTTTTACAAACAAATCAACACCTGTTGTTGTTATAAGAAAACATTTCTCTGATGAGGACAATCTGACAGAAGCACAGCTCAAAGAACAGTATGCTAAAGTTACCGTAAATCTGCAGGTGCTTGGCTTCGGCGGAAGTGTTTCCTCGAATCCGCCTGCAGGCTACTATGTAGAATTTACGGGTTCAAACGGTAATTACACATACAAAGGGCTTTCGTCAACCAAAACATCAGCAACAAATCTCAAGCTGAATGAAAACGGCGAAATGACTATATCGTTCGGCACTAACACCGCTCCGTATTACTTAGCTGTCATTGAAACGTACAGCGGTACGGATTACGATGTTGATAACCGGGACCAGCGTATTGACCTGGGCAATGGTGATCCAAACACCGTAATCGACCTTGATGACATTGAGCTTGACAATCAGCTTAAGACCGGATCTGTACAGGTCGACAAAGAGTTCCTTAATGAAAACGGCGCCGTTGAGAACATCACCGATGAACAGCTTGCCGAAGTATCGTTCAAGATAATGCACAACGGCAAATATCTCACCTTTACAGGCTCAAACGGCAGTTATACTTATAAAGGTGAGAACAACTCCGGCACTGAATTAAAGCTGAACAAAAACACCTATAACTTTATTGCAAATGAGCTTCCCGCAAGAGAAGAATACACAGTTTATGAGGTTTCCGGCACAACAGGTTACAGCTTCTCAATCGACCCCGTGACTTTTACTATCACTCCTGCCGGCTCGGTAAAGAAAGTGTTTACTAACAAGGCAATGACGGGTACGATAAGTATTGTCAAGAGAAGTGCGGACGGTGTTCTTTCTGGCTGGCAGTTCCGTGTTACCGGCACAGCCAAGACCGGACAGAGCTATGACAAGACCTTTACTACCGACGCAAAGGGTACAATCACTATAAGCAATCTCCGTATCGGTGATTACAAGGTTACAGAGGTCAAGACCGGAAAGACAGTCGGTTATATTACCGAGAACGGCAAAGACATTGAAGTCAAGACCGATACTGTAACAACTGTCAACTTCGAGAACAAGCCGTATGCGAATATCGTTATCAACAAGGTTGACAGCGTAAAAGGCACTGCTCTGAGCGGTGCGACATTCGGTATCTATACGGATGCTGAATGTGAAATTCCGGCACAGGCATATACATCGGCTACAGATGATACTCTGACAGACGCTGTAATCACAGAAAGTGCGACAGGCAAGTACACTTGCAATTATCTCCCTATAAGCAGTGCAACAGGTACAACATACTATGTCAAGGAGCTTACAGCTCCCGAACATTACGCTATTGACACAGACGTACACCCGGTAACGCTTAAAACGGCAAATTCAACCGTAGCAGTATCAAACAACGCTACATCGAAATTCTATGAAACGCCTTTAGGCTCGGTCAGAACGACAAAGGTTGACGCAGATCATCCCGATGTACTTCTGAGCGGCGCTGAATTTACTGTATATCAGTCTGATAAGGCTACTGTATACGGCTCGCTCACAGAAACATCAAAGGGTACATATCAGCTTGACGAAATCCCGGCAGGCACATACTACCTCAAGGAAACAAAAGCACCGAAGTATTACAATATCGACAACACATTCTATCAGTTTGTAATTTCTGACGCAGGCAAGGTTGTCGATGTGTCAATCAACGGCAACGACAAGTTCCCGAATGCTCCGCAGAAGGGCAGTATAAAGATAGTCAAGAAAAGTGCGGACGGTGTTCTCAGTGGCTGGCAGTTCAGAGTAACCGGCACAGCCAAGACCGGACAGAGCTACGATCAGACTTTTACTACCGACGCAAAGGGTACAATCACTATAAGCAATCTCCGCATCGGTGATTACAAGGTTATAGAGGTCAAGACCGGCAAGACAGTCGGATATATCACACCTGCAAATCAGACGATTGAAGTAAAGAGCAATGCGACTACTACTGCAACGTTTGAAAACAAGCCTTTCGGTCACATTGTTATCAACAAGGTTGACGCAAAGATCGGCGATAAGGTAACAGGTGCTACATTCGGTATCTATACCGACAGCACTTGCAAGACAGTAGCAAAGGCGTATAAGTCGAACACTGACAGCACACTTGTAAATGCAGAGATTATCGAAACAGCTACAGGAGTGTACACTTGCAACAACTTACCTATAAGCAGTGCAACAGGTACAACTTACTATGTCAAGGAGCTTACAGCTCCCGAAGGCTACTATCTTGACACAGACGTACATCCGGTAACGCTTAAAACGGCAAACGCTACTGTATCGGTTAGCAATGAAATCGGAAAATCCGACTTCAAAGAATATCCTTACGGTCACGGTGCTGTAATCAAGGAATGGAAACTTGACAACAGTACAGCAGATATGACAGCCGATGAAATCGCACAGATGAAAGCGGAGCTTGAAAAGAGCCTGTATTTCACTGTAAAGGACAGCAACGGCAAGTACATCACAGCTACAGGTGCAGACGGCGTATACACATATAACGGCGAAAGCACAACAGAATTCAGATACGTTTTGAAGAACAGCACATTTACAATCGCTGAACTGCCTACAGGTGACTATACGATTACAGAGTATAGCACACTTCTTGACTACACAATCAAGTCGGAAAATCCCGTAAAGATAACTGTAGTAAGAAATCAGACAGCAACGGCAACGTTTGTAAACGAGCGTGACACAGGCAACGCAAGTATCATAAAGAAATGGACAAACCCAAATGGGCTGACAACAGCTCAGAAGGCAGAGCTTGAAAAGAATGTTTACTTCACTGTAAAGAATGCTGACGGTGCATATTTAAAGGCTGTATCAAAGAACGGCAAGTATGTATATAACGGCAGTCAGACAGCAGAAGCACGTTTTATGCTGACAAACGGCAAGTTTGAACTTACAGAACTGCCGACCGGCAAGTACACGATAACCGAAATCAACAATGCAGAAGGTTATCTGCCTAAGACACAGGTCAAGACAATCACGGTAACTAAGGACGCAACTGCAAGTGCAGAGTTTGTCAATAAGGTTATTGTCGGCAATGTCACATTAACGAAAGTCGATGAGGACTATCCCGAAAATAAATTGACAGGTGCTGTATTTACAGTTTATAAATCGGACAAGAAAACCGTAGTCGGCACATTAAAGGAAACCGAAACAGGCGTGTACAGCCTTGAGGGACTTGTATACGGTGACTACTATGTACAGGAAACAAAGGCTCCCGAATATTTCGTCCGTGATGTGAATTTCTACTATTTCGAAATTGTAAATGACGGCGAAACCGTAGAAGTTTCCAACGATGAGCTTGGCAAGGGTACGTTTATCAACTCGCCTCAGAAGGGTGAAATCAAGATTGTAAAGACTTCATACGACAATAAGGTCGAAGGAATACATTTTGAGGTAACCGGAAAGACATACACAGGTCAGACTTTCAAGAAAACATACACAACCGACAAGAACGGTATAATCCGCATTAACGATTTAAGAGCCGGTGAGTACAACATTCACGAAGTCAATGATGAAGCGTCAGCAGGTTATCTTTTACCCGAAGATAAGCAGTTGACGATTGACCGTGACGGTGCAATGCTCGTTGCAGAAATGCACAACAGCAAGTTACCGGACAATCCCCCGACAGGTGCAAGTGAGGACAGCTTTACGCAGACGGCAGTTATTATCATATCAATGGTAATGATGAGTGCGGCTGTTGTGCTGGTGTTCCCGTTATCGAAGCGTAAGAGAAAACGCTAAGCAGCATTAAAATTTTATTGTCACCGGGCGGCAGAAAAGCTCTGCCGCCTTTGTGGTGGCTTATGGAGGTGTGAAATGGCAAATAAAAACAAATTGCGGCACAAAAACAGCAAATCCGTCTTAAAGACCGGTCTTATACTTATCTCCGTTATAGGTGTAATCACATTCCTGATTATATCTTATCTGATTTACAGCTTACAGTGCTACGCATACGACAACAACATATCATCGGATAATTTAAATTTGTCGGTGCTGATAAAATCTATGCCATATTGGACTAATCCAACATTTTCTGCACCTTTTGACTTAGGGGCAATATTACAAATTCACGGCTCTCTGTGGTATGTTTATATCGTTCTTTTGTCCCTGTTGTTGCTTTCTTTATTAGGAAAGAATTATGACGATTACAAAGGCGTGGAAGCCGGAAGTGCCGATTGGGCAACTAAGCGTGACGAAAAGGAAAACAGTGACACGACAGGTATCCCTATCGGGAACGGGTTCTATGTAACGGTCAACAATCCTAAAAATTGCTATTATGAACCGCATAATCTCAATGAAATAGTTATAGGCGGTCCGGGAGCAGGTAAATCATTCCGCAAGATCAAGCCTGACATCATGCAGATGTTCGGTAGTTATGTAGTGACAGATCCGAAAGGCGAATTGTATCGTGATACAGCAAAATTGCTTATGGAAAACGGATATAAAGTGCGAGTGTTTAACTTGATCAACATAAAGAAAACCAACGCATATAATCCGTTTGTTTATATCAACGAGGAACAGGACATAGTAGTATTGGCAAACACGTTCATCAACGCTTCAGCCGGTGATGACGATAAAGAAGACTTTTGGTCAGGTTCGGCAAAATCATTACTTGCCGCAATTATGGTTTATCTTTGGAAAGCCAAAGGTGAAATTAAGTGCTTTGGTCGTGTAGTCCGTCTGCTTAACAGTATCACATACAAAAACGGGAAAATAGACGAACTATGTGAGCTTGCACGTTGTCTTAACAAACACGCTATCGAGCATCCTTGTGATGCTGCTACAATTAACTGGAACGGTATTAAAGGCACTCCCGAAGAAACGATGGGCGGCATAGCTAAAACGTTGTCTACTCGTCTTGACTTATGGGCAGTAGAAGATGTCAACGACCTGACTGTAATTGATGAAATGGACTTTGATAACATCGGCGTTGAAAAGACGGCTATATTTCTGATAGTTCCTCCTGCGGATACAACGTACAAGGCTATTTGCAATATGTTCTATTCACAGCTTTTCTCTCGACTGATGTACTGTGCTAATTTCAAGCATAACGGCAGATTGCCATTGCTCGTGTCAGTGGAACTTGACGAGTTTGCAAATATAGGACGGATACCGAATTTCGATAAAATCACTGCTGTTATACGATCAAACAACATCAGGGCTTGTATTGTCTTGCAGTCGCTGCCTCAATTAAAGGCTTTGTATAAGGAGAATTGGGAAAGTATTATCGGTTACTGCTCACTGTTTACTTATCTTGGCGCACCTGATTTGGATACCCGTAAGTACATAGTAGAAATGCTCGACAAGACTACTGTACGAATAGACACAAGGGGACACAGCCAAGGAACAACAAGCGGCGGCAGCAGTTCAGACAACGAAAGCTATCAAGGTCGTGACCTACTGACTACATCTGAACTGCGAAGAGCGTTTAAGGCGTCACCGAAAATCAAAAAGAAATACGGCGGATATATGATCGAATTTCTCGATGAGTATCCGCCTTTTTGGTTGTACAAATTCGATACATTATCACATCCGCTTATCGATAAAGTCGGCAGTTCGTTTCCAAGCGGAATACCGAACAATACCGATATAAACAAGATGTATTCCGATAATGAACAAATTCAAAAGTTAAAGGAGGTAAAAACAAAAATGGCACAGCTTATGGAACAGTCAGTGTCAGAAGAAAAGGCAATGCGTGAGCAGTCCGTGCAAAAACAAGCGGAACAAGAACATATCGAACAAGCAGAACTACAGCGACAGTTTGAAGAAGCCGCAAGAGATGCTCAGCTTAGCGAACATCAGAACGTGCTTGCCGAAATAGGCGAAGAAGAATTGATAGCCGACTATGAAATTCCGACTATCGATGAATTTATAGGATGATAGGAGGTAATTAGCTATGGCACCAATGTTAGAAGATGAGATAATGCACGACACCGAAAAAATGAACAGTAAGGTTGTCGGACTGGCTCGCACGGGAAAGCAGATATATGATTTTATTGAGCAGCTTAAGCGTGCTAAAAGTACAGAGGCTCAAGCAATTACAGATAACGGTCTGCCCTTCTCTTTTTCCGGACAGATAACAGATCTCAGCTATTTCAATAACAATGAAATCCTGCCAAAAGAGGTTATCGAAAATATCCCTGACGCAGAACTTAAAGAAGCTGTCATATCCAATCTCGAGCTGGCAGAAAAGCAGGGATTGATTAATGTCAATCTTGATAGCGGTAATATAACTCTGACAGACAGCGGCAGAGAATATATCAGTAATCCTAACTTTATTAGTGCGGCTAACATTAACAAGGCACATTCTGCTATTCGTGCAATGGAAATACAGCACGGATTAGAAAGCGATACAGTAAGATATGGCGTTACGCTTGAAGGCACCGATCGTGATCTTCAATTTTTCCGATTTGCTTCTAATCTTGATCTGGAAGAAGTCACACTTTCACCCAATAAGAAAGCGGCTCTGCAAGTTATGGAGAACATATCCAAATGGGAAAAAGACGGACTTATTCAATACAATTCAGAAAATACAAGCATATCGCTTACAAAGCTCGGTCAGAAAAAGCTATACAGCGATTTGGCAGATGGTGTTGATATGATTGATGAGTCAGTGATAACACCTAAAAATCTTTCCGCCGGCAGATTATCAAATGTGAGTGGTGTGACAGCTCAAACAACCTCACAAGCTGCCGCACAGGCTACACAGGTTACAGCCACTGCCGCAACACAAGCTGCTACAGCCGGCGCAACTCAGGCAGCTACTACAGCCACCACTGCTACCGCAACAGCGGCTTCGTCGGCTGTACCGGTTGCCGGTGCAGTAGTGGTTACAACAAAAGTCGTATCAGATACGGCTAAAAAAATATCAGATGCGATAATTCGCAGATAAGGAGATTTTTTATGAAAAAAGCATTCAGGAAAATAACAAAGGTAATTTCAATCACAACCACAATCCTTCTTTCAAACGTATTACTTGCGTATTCAGCATTTGCCGAAGGCGGCATCGGAAATGCCCCATCTTCTGTAGATACTGCTACATATGATACGCTTGTAACACTGGTTTTTTGGGTAGTACGTATCGTTGTACTTGGATTAACCGCTATACCCGGACTGATAAAAATTGCGCAGGGCATTGGTAATGAAGATGTACGTGAACGCAACGGTGGCATATCACTAATGGTAATCGGCGGTGCGCTCTTTGCGGCAACATTTGCGATTGAGGCTTTATTCTAAGAGAGGTAGATATGAAAAAAATCAGCATCTTTCTTATATGCAGTCTGCTAATGATTTTCGGTTTATCATTTTCTGCCTGTGCGGATGCTGTAACAACCGGAGGAGTAACAGCAGTTGTTACTCCTAGACCGGTTGACAGCTTAGGTAATGAAAAGCAAGTTGAATTTGCAACTTCTGCAAAAGCAGAAACTACAACAACGGAAACCACCACAAAGCCTGCATACAACCAAGAAGAAATGAAAAAAGATCTTGAAGAACTCGGCAAAGAAGATATGGCTGCTTCGACAATAGGTATATTTGCATGGGTAAAAGGACTTGTTGATTGGACACAAGGTATTATAAACACACTGGGAATATACATTAAAGCCGGAATAGATAGTCCTTGGGGATTCGATCTTAACGGTTTCGTTGATTTATTTGCACCGTTTTTCAAAACTATCGGATATGGCATACTTGTACTGCTGTTTGGAATTAATTTAATTCATTCTGCTATGCAGTTTGAATTAGTTAATTACAAAGGTGTTATAAAAATTCTTGTAGGGCTTTTATTGGCAAAATTATGGGTGGATTTATCAACAGATATTTGTATAGCCATTATCGATACCTGTACAGATATTGCGTCAAGTGTATTTACAAGTGCTGATGAAATGATAGTTTTTCCGTCATTTGATACGCTTAAAAGCACTGATACGGGATTATGGATTATCGGAGAACTGCTTAATCAGCTATTGGATTTTGTATTGCTTGCTCCGATTATAATCGTCGCCTTAGCAATATTAATTATATGCGGGCTCGTAATGATAAAACTAATGCTCCGTACTTTTGAGTTGGCACTATATTGCAGTGTATCGCCTGCTTTTTTTGCATGCCTGTTAGGTGATGCAACAAAGGGATATTTTAAGCGTTTTATTGATGGCTTGCTCAGCTCAGCGCTCTCGCTTGTATATATGGGAATAATATATCTCGCCGGATCGTACTGGTGCAAAGTTCTCACAATGAACAACGTAGGTGTAGATTCGCCTATGGATGTCTTGGTTTGGCTGTCTTCGGCCGGACCGAAAGTTTTAGTAGTGCTTGCTATGGGATTTTTAATCTTAAAGCCACCGCTTGCATTACGTCAGCTTACAGGAGGTTCATAAAAATGATAAAGTGCAAAGTAACCAAAAAAATAATGCAAGAATCCGGAACGATAATGGGATTATCAATCATTCAAATCGTGACTTTAATAATCGGCTGTATCGTAACTATAGGATCATTGCTGTTACTATGGCTGGTACTTAAAGTCGGTATAGATGCGGTAATGTGGATAGTATTTCTTGAATTAGTGCTGTTCATCGGATTTGGTGTAGTGCGAATTCAAGGTATGTCAGTATTAAAGTTCATCACTTCTAATTCTACACAAAAGCGACCATACAATAGCAAGGGGGTATTCAACAATGTCGATAATAGATAAATTCTTTAATGGCGGTTCTGCAAGGAAAAATGTGCCTTTCGGCTATGACAAACGTATTGTTATGCCGAAATCGGCACAGGATACAATACCGTTTTATGAAGTGTACGATAACGGATTGTTTCTTACAGGAGTTAACACGTTTACGTTGATATTTGCATTTTCGAATATCGACTATTCTCTGCTACGTGACAGAGAGCAGGAAGAAACCTATCAACGTTATCAGCGTTTGCTTAACGCACTTCCGGTCGAAATAAATTTTCAGGAGTTTATTATGAACTCTTCTGTTAATACAGCAAAGCTCAGAAATATTCTCATAAGCAACAACAAGGAAATACCTCGTGATATACTCGATGATTACAACAAAAATCTCGAAACGTATATTGCAAAATCCGAAGACGCAACGAGCGAAAAAATAACACTCGTCGCCATGTCATATACTCCGAACGAAACCGTGGATAATGTTAATATAATGTTTCGTTATTACAGGGAAATGCAGAATTTTTACGCTGCTATCGGCAGTGAAACTCGCCAGCTTATGCCCGAAGAAGTTTTCGCAATTCTTTACGAATATTATCATCCGTTTGATAATACCGAATTTCTGTTGCCATCCGATATATATTCACGTGGCGGATCGATCAAGGATTATATAGCGCCGTCAATGTTTGCATTCCGCCCAAAGGAAGTTGAAATCGGTAATTCGTATACACGAATATTGTATATGGCTCGATATGACAGAACTTTAGACGATGAGTTTATTCGTGATATTCTTGATAACAACTGCAAGATTGTTGTATCTAAGCACATCAAACATATTGACAAGTCCGAAGCACAGGACAGGGTGAAAGACAATATATATGCTCATCAAGGCAAAATACAAGCAAGGCTTGAAAAAAACCACAAAAAGGACTGAATTTTGTTCCTTATCACTGGACGGAGCGTGAGCGTGAACTGGAAGATCTTCAAGAACGCTTGTCTGATACAAATTGTGAACTTTTCAAAATCGGCGTTTTTATATCATTATCCGCTTCTACAAAAGAGGAGCTTGAAGAGCTGACAGAAGCTATACGTTCAAAAGGAAAAAAGCATCAGGTCGTTATCGATTGCCTTGTCAGACAACAGGAAAAAGCACTTGATTCCGTCCTTCCGTTTGGTATTAACCATTTTGATAATGCCAATGGCAACAATGTAAATACTTATGTTCTGTCCGATGCCGCCGGTATTCTAATACCGTTTTCAGCACGATCTTATTTTTCCGACACCGGTCTTTGCTACGGTATGAACAAGCATACAAACGCTATCATTGTTCTTGATCGAGCAGAAGAAATGAACGCTAACGGCTTCATTCTCGGTACATCGGGTTCGGGCAAATCTATGTACTGTAAATCCGAAATCATAGATACCATCATACGCTACCCGAAGTCAGAAAAGATAATTATAGATCCTGACGGAGAATACTATCCTATCATCAAACAGTTTGGCGGAGATACGCTAAAATTATCGGCTGATTCCGAAACGAAGATTAACATATTCGACACTGATATAAACATCAGCGAAAACGGCACTTCTGCTGTTGCAATGAAATCTGAACTGATTATGTCAATCATAGAAACAGCACGAGGCTTTCCCCTGTCTGCGGCAGATAAGTCAATCATCGACAGTTGCGTCAAAGAAGTTTACGCTGATTATGTGCTTAATAACGGTAATCCGGAATTCATACCTACGTTTGTTGATTTTTATAATGCTCTTATAAACAAAAAGCTACCTGAAGCAGATCAGATAGCTCTTGACATTGAGCTGTATGTTAACGGCAGTTTTAATACGTTTTCGGGCAAAACAAACATTCATACGGATAACAAATTGTTATCAATTGATATATCCGATATGGGCGAGCAGTTGCGTCCTGTAGGCTTGCAGGTTATTCTTGAGTATATATGGCAACGTGTTCGTGACAACAGAACAAAGGGCGTTCAGACTTGGGTATGGGTCGATGAATTCTCAATAATGTTCAACGATGGCAACGACAAAGAAACAGTGCGTTCTGCCGACTTCTTTCAAAAGGTTTTCAAACGTATAAGAAAATACGGCGGTATTCCTACAGGAATAACTCAAAATATTACTGAAGTGCTTGAATCGGGTCAGGCGAGACTTATGCTGTCAAACTCAGAGTTTGTTGTTTTGCTTCAGCAGAAGAAAACCGACCTTGATAAGGTGATAGAGCTGTTCAACTTATCTCCGTCACAATCAAGCTACTTGAAGACTGGCGAAAAAGGCACAGGATTGATTGTAAGCGGTAAAAAGATTATACCGTTTGACAGGCGTATATCAAAAGACAGTTCTATCTATAATCTTTGTCAGACTGATTTTAGGAGAGATGTTACATGAAGAAATTCCAATTGAAATACTCTGCACCTAAAACAAAGGTCAACTCCGCTGGAAAGGTTGAGCAACAAAATCAGAAAAAACCGGACCGTTATTGTGATACCTGTAGCACAATAACGGATATAATAAGCAAAGAACCGCAATCGGAAGAAAAAAGTTATAAACTGACAGGTTCGGCACTGTTTAATAAGATGTTTTCGGATATAAAAAAAGCTCATATCCCTGTATGCTCATTTTCCGTTTACGATAGTGATTTTACTTTCTGTTACGGAAATGTGATAAACAACCGAGCTGTCCTTCTGAATTATTATTCATTATCATCAGTTGCCGTTATCACGGCGGCTGATGGTATTCTTTCAAATCCGATGTTACGTTCAAGGCTTGTTTGCAGAATTTACCTTTCGGCAGACAGTTACCTGATGATTATACTTGATTCTTTTGCTTATGAAACTTTCAAGGAGGATAACCTGAAAATCATCTCCTCGATACTCGAGAAATTAAAAATTACACTTATAAACCAGAAAGCGGTGATTAAATGAATATTGTATTGATTACCGGTAAACGCAGTATGCGTAACCTTGATACAGTGCTTAAAAAATCCGAGCAAGCTGTAACGGTAGGTAATAAGCGAACAAGAATAATAAACGGATTTACTTCAAAGTCGGGCAAAGCATTCTCGGCGGCTCTTGTTGTTAAAGACGGCAAGATTGATTTTGATTTTCCCGCCAAGTCGCAGAAACGGAACAAATAAAACCTATGAGCGTTCTTATAACAATTTTATTAGCCGTAATTATAACACAGGCATTCCGCATTCGACGTCTGAAAAAAGAAATCATCAAGCGAGATACTGCCGATGAATTTTGCCGGCAATGGTACTGGAGAGAAGAAAATAAAACACAAAAGCAACGACAACCTCAGAACAAGAGGAAATCGTTGCTTTCTTTTTTAAGGAGCTTTTTATGAGTTTTTCTAAATCTAAACCGAGTAACTATGTTACGAAAGAACAGATAGAGCGTGCAAGAAATGTTGATATGGTGGAATTTCTTGAACGAACAGAAGGCTTCAGCGTAAAGAAAAGCGGTAACGGTTATCGCTGTGATAAGCACGACAGCCTTTTTATCACGAATGACCGCAGAGGGTGGTACTGGAACAGCCGTGACGAAGGTGGCAACAATGCCATTGCGTTCTGTATGAAGATTTACGGACAAAGTTTTACTGAAGCTGTAAAGTCGCTTTGTGGAGATATTCAAATTGAGTATACTCCAAATAAGATAACGTCAAAGCCGAGCGTTTCTAAAGATAAGGAATCAAATCGGCTTATTTTGCCCGAACAGGATCACAAAGAAAACGGACAGCGCAATTACAGTAATGTAATCGCCTACTTATGTAAAACCCGTGGATTGGAATACAGTATCGTAAATCAGCTGATTTACGATCGTAAACTATATCAGGGTGTCGGATACAGCGGGCTTCAGCTTGTCGGGTATGACAGCTCGAACACACCGTTTTATCGCTTCAAAAATGATGTGCCTGAAAATGCACCGGAATATGTTACCGTTGAGCTTCAGGCACAGAAGCAAAAAGGTGAAAAGTATATCTGCGAAGGGTTCAGCAGTGAACATATACCTGAGCTTATCGAACGTGGTATTACTAAAAAATATGTAAATATGATTGCTGTAAACGGTGATGGCGTTATTTCACGCTATGCGTTTTGCCGTTCTGTATCGGATAAATCTACATACCGTGTAGATTTGCCCGGAAGTGATAAGAAATATTCGTTTTCTTTAATCGGTACAAATAAGAACAAGCTGTATGTTTTCGAGTCTGTAATTGATATGCTGTCTTATGCGTCATTTTATGCTATAAACAACGGACAGGACGCTTGGCAGCAGTTGACTATGCTATCGCTCGGCGGCAAATCCGATGTTGCTCTTGACGAGTTTTTAAAGAATAAGCCTATTACCGAAATAACGTTCTGCCTTGACAATGATGATGCAGGTAAACACGCTACTGAGCAGCTTAGCGACAAGTATGCTCTGAAAGGATATGCTGTTTCAAAAGATATACCCTTAAACAAAGACTTTAACGACGATTTAAAGGCGTTCAGAGCGTTAGAAGAGAAAAGCATCGTTCAGACTACTAAGCCGCTCAGACGTTAAAATACAATAAAATACAAGGATGTGTGAAAATGAAGAGTTACTTTCTGCTGTCTAACTCGGTTATTACCTCAAACGAGCTGACGCATAACGAGTTTGCAGTTTATACATACCTGCTTTCTGTTTATTCAAATATCCGAAGCAAAGCAGGACACGAATATAAGCGTGTAAGACAGCAGACTATAGCTTCACACTGCGGTATAAAGTCTACGCAGACAGTATCCAAGATAACCGATAGCTTAATGAGAAAGGGCTACATTACACACATTTTAGCGGCTTACCGCAAGGATAATCGCAAGGGAACATATACATATGTTTTAAATCCCGAAAAGAATAAGGTGTCGGCTAACTATATGCGAATAGAACGAACTGTGTTCGGCAAAAGCTTAACAGCGATCGAATTGCGCTTATATATCCTTATTATTAAATCGCTTGACAGCAAGCTCGGTTACTGCTTTAAAAGCTTCAACGACCTTGCCGATGAGCTACGCATAAAGCGTGATACCGCTATGAAAATAATCAGCAATCTTGTCAATCTGCGTCTTATACGTAAACAGCGTAAAATGCGTTATGACAACAGCAAAGTTTATGCGGACAATTCATATAGTACAAAGGTTATCAGATTTATCAGGAAAAGAAATAAGCCCGGATCACACCCCGGGCTTATCTCATTTAAAAACATTCATAAGCACACTGATAATCCCACAATCACAGAATTAAACAGCCTGCGTAATTATAATAACGCTATCGGCGGCATTTGTCAAGTGGGTAAATGTGTTTATTGCATTGTTTTTTTGAAAAACAGGGGTAGCCCCCCGAATTTAAGGTCTATACAATACCCAGTTATACTACCTTCAGAAAGACAGAATATCTTTTATATACGAATATGATACTGCTATATTAAAGATATATGCGGGACTTTTTCAGATTTTGTTTGTCCTTCCGGATTAAGTTTTCTGAATTTTTCGGTATCGGACTTGCAGTATTTATCGTTGTTATACCGCTTGTATAATGGATTTATAGCTTTTTTATTTCTGAAGGTTAATTTTAAGATATTTTTGACCATTTTAATTAAAGGAGTTTCGTCATGAATATTGATATATTCAAAACTTTAGAAAACAAACTTTCAGCTGCTTATAAAAACAATAATTTGCTTTTCATTGCAAATATTAATACAGCTGATGATTATGAACTCTTGACAAATTTACAAAAAGAGGATATGATTATTATAGCTGAAAAATATCAGTATGATATTTACAGAAAAATCGGCATAGGAATAATTTCACCTAAAGATATGTCATTTAACAGCTGTGCTTTGAAGTGCGGTTTTTCTGCCTGTTATCTTCATTTTGCTCATTTGTAGCTGCTGACTTTTTACTTTGTGTTTTGCTCAGCTCTACAATATCATATTAAAACCGTTTACCTATCTTCTCTACCGCTTTCTTTACGCCTTCACCTCCCGCAACCAATATCAAGCCTATGAAAATTATCACGGTGATAATGAGATTAGCAGGTGACGCGCTTCTCTCTGCGGTGCCTGAAAGGTACGGACATATCCATATCACGACAAAGCTTTCGCTGACAACGCAAAGCCCCAAGGGTAGAACAAATAACAGAATATTTACCGAAAAGGCGGTTATAAGATTAGCCGATAGCTTTGATACACACAGCATAAAAAAGCCGCAGGCGAGCATAGAGAAAAACCGTATCAGGTATACCCGAATTATGTATTGCAATATTGTTTCGTTTGTTTGCATACCGTAAAGTGCCGTAATACTCTGTAAGGGTGCGTCTAAGAATGAGAGCTTGTAATTGTTCATTACGAAAACAAATTCGGGTAGCCATACCGCTACAAATACTATTGCAGAGATAACAAGAGTTATTACGCCGTCTATGGCAAAGCGCTTGATTCTGCCCTTTTCTGTAGTACGTAGGAGCTTTGTCAGTCCTCTCTGATTATCAAATGCTATCATAGGCGATATACACAGCACAAGGGCTATAGTAGCGAGTATACACATAAGGAAGTCGTCCTTATAGCCGTTTACCGACAAAAGACGATTAAACCCTTCTTCAAAAACGAGCTGTAGGTTGCTATTTTTATCAGACTTAATAACCGACACACGGTCACATATCTTATTAAATGCATTCTCATAGTCAAGCTTTTTTGTAATATCGTTCAATTCCTTATTGTAGCTTTCATAATCCGATTCAGCGGGTGTCTGCGTCAATAATTCTTCATAGCGTAGCTTTATATTTTCAAATTCCAGCTTTTCATTTTCCAAAAACAACAGAGTTTCATCCGTCACTTCCCCGCCTATCTGTGCTACATAACTGTCGTAGCGTTTTTGCTCGGAATCGTAGCCTGCACTCATATTCTGATAATTGCAGAACCCAATAACAGCGACAACAACAAGAACAAGCAATGCTTTTCCCGCTATTGCCGTTTTATATACCTCGTTTACAACAAAATTTGCCGAGAGCTTGCGCTTTACCGTAATATATGAAAAGATTTCCGATATTTTACCTGAAGCCGATATAGCGCGTCTTGAGCAATAAACCGCAAAATAAATAAGCAAAGCCATGATAAGAATTATTACTGTTGTAATTACACAGACGGTAAGAGCCGATACGGGCTTTCCAAAAATGTTTAAATGATAATATCTGTAAAATAACTGATGTGGACTTATAAAACAGCAGAAATTTATGTATTTTAATATGTTGTATGCCGATATATCACTTATAGAAGTATAAAGCCATATCGAAACACCACTACAAACAGAGATAACAGCAAACGCCGCCGCAACATTTTTAAGGAAAGTACATATAATCATCATTACAACAACGACTATAAAAAAGGCTGATGTTTTGAATAAAAAGTGGATAACAAGATACTCTCCCACGGTCATATTTATATTGCATAGCGTAAACTGCGGGATTGACTGAATACATCTTGATAAATCGCCAAGCCCGAAGCGAATAGTACCTGTAAGCAATACCGTACCGTATAACAACACAGCCGAAGTAACGGTAAGCAAAAAGCAGGCTATCAGCTTTGCTCCTGCACTGTGAATACGCCCTTTGGGAGTTTGTCTTATAACCGCCGCCATGCCTGTCATTTTGTCGCGACAGCATACAATAACCGTCAGCATAAGCACAAAAACAAGCATCATTAAATCGGTATCTGCGCTGTTTATATAGCGTTCTGTTCCGTAGTCGGGATAAAAGGACGGTTTATTTTCAATTACATTGTTGTATGCTGTGAAAATATCCTTGAAGCTAAGCTGTGTAAAGCTGTTTTCCTTAGAAAAAACCGATGGTTTTGAACGCTGTTCGGCTTCGCTTTTGATATTCCTGATTGTGGTATTGTAGTTTTTTACCCGATTTAATTTATCCTCATATTTCTTGTCCGGAAATATATTCTGTAGCACATTGTCTTTTATATATTTGTTTGCAATACTCTCTGCGACAGACAGCTTTTCCTCTTCCGATGTAGATAAATATACCTTGTTAATTTCACGAATACATTCATCGGGTACGCCAAGGACAGGCGTATATGTTGCCGAAAGAGCTAAATTCAGCAAAAACAGTGCTACAAACAATATTAACAGCACTTTGCTTTTTAACGCTTTGTAAAGCTCATACAGAGCTATTTTCATCTATAGCACCTCCTGCCGTGTTTTTCTCGGGAAAGTGCAACATATATGCGTTTTCGAGTGTCCGGCGTTCGTGCGGGAGAACACTGACAAGCTGTTCAACAGTTCCGTTTGCGGCAATTCTGCCCTGCTTCATAATTATTATTTCATCTGCAATAGTTTCAACATCAGATACTATATGTGTGCTTACAAGGACAATTTTGTCCTTTGCTGTTTTATGTATCATATCCCGTATGATAACTCTTTGCTTTGGGTCAAGACCTGCCGTCGGCTCATCAAGCAGAACAAGCTCGGGGCTTCCGAGTAGGGACTGTGCAACTAAAACTCTTTGCTTCATGCCGCCCGAAAAGCCTCCGATAGCTTTATCCATTACGTCATGCAGTTCAACTTCACTTAACAGATACTCGGTTTGCTCTCTTGCTACTGCTGTAGAAATTCCTTTGAGAGCTGATATATACATCATAAACCGTCTTGCGGTAAAGTTGTCATAAAGCGCCTGCTGTTGCGGCATATATCCGACCTTACGGCGAAATTTACTGCCAAGCTTAGTTATGTCTGTGCCGTTCCAGCAAAGCTGCGAGCCTAAGTCTGGTGCAAGGTTATCTGAAATAATGTTCATAAGCGTTGATTTTCCTGCGCCGTTGGGGCCTAAAAGTCCGTAAACCCCGTTTTTAAAGGTCATCTCAAAATCAAAAAGAGCCTGTTTTTTACCGTAATGTTTATTAAGATTTTTAATTTGAAGCATTTTTTACACCTCTACTTTTTAGCCTGAACATTTTCCGCATTTTTTACCGTAAAGGAAAACCTGTCCAGACTATCGCTTTGCCATATAAGCTTTATATCGCTGACCGTTAATTTTGCTGTACCAAACGGTTTATTTCTGAAATCCTTTGTGAGCCACTCGCTGTTATCTGTGTTGCCTGCATAAAAATATACACAATCGCCATATAGCAATACACTTGTTTTAGAAGCATTGGAGGTAAGATAACTACTCTCTATATCACCGGAAAACCTCGGCGAAAAACCAAGTGCATTTTTTAAGCTTTCGGGATAAGGAAAAAACAATATGCTGTTTTCTTCTGATATGTACAGATCTTCATCAAGAACTACATACAATACGCCTTCAAGAGTAACCTCTCCGCTTAATGTGATTTCTGTGTATACTGTTTGCGATATTCCCGGCTCGGTAGAATTTGTTTCCCGATTGTATTCGAGTGTTTCTTTAACGGACGAAACTGCAGAGGTGACGGTAAGCCCACTTTCTGTAACATCACCCGATTTCAGCAATTTTATCATTTTTTTGCTGTCCTGCGGCACTTCACCTTTGTAATTCATATTATCATCGAATTTATCAGGAGAAGTAAAACTGTCACAGTAAAAAGTATCATTAATTTTACGCACAGCGGCAAATGGTGCGTTCCATAGCTTTTTATTCTCGTCATAGGCAGCACCTTCCTTGACTATTTGCAGACCGTTTTCGTCAAGAATAAAATATCCGTCGCCATGATATATTTCTCCGACAAGACTTGTAACACTTTTCTCTTTGTTACTACTTTGAGAGCTTTCTGTTACATCTGAACAACTTGAGATTAACATAACCACCGCAATGGTCGCCACTATTAAAGCTATTCTACTTAATCCTTTTGCCATATCTTACTCCCACAGAATATCCGATTTTGCTACCTTTTCTTTTGTTACTGTTTGTTCTTCGGCGTTATAGACGCTGATAATATAGCTGTCCTCGTACTCGGACAATACCTGTGCATAAAGCCCTTCGCCATAGCTTATATCATGCCTTGCGGGAGCTTCATCCTTTAAATTATAATAATACCACTGTGTATTATCGCATTGGAACAGATAATCGCCCAAAATGACGGTTTCAGACAATATCTTGTCGTTATGAATAACAATCGGTTCAGAGGTCTTCGGAGTTAACACTTCAATATTGCTGTCATTGTTATATGCATAGTAATCATCGCTAAGTCTGACAGCAGGCGGCTCGGACGGCATAGTGTTTTCACTATACTTTCCTGTCTTAATGTCGTACACCGAGCTGTTGAAATAAAATTTGTTGTCATAGACACCTAAAATCTTTGTTTTATTGTTTTCCGTTGCACCAAAATCGGTAAATTTTCCGGTTTCTATGTCAAGCACTCCGAAATGATTGGTATTATCGCCTGTAATCGCTCCTTTTTCGTCATAAGCAGACTGATAAGGGAAAAACAGCAGGGTGTTGTTTTTAAGTACGCTTGTGCTTATCCAGTCGCAGGAAAAGCCTTCTATTTTGCATACTTCCTTTTCGGAAGTACCAAGCGGGTCTGATGAGTGAAGTACCGCGGATTCTACTGCTTTTCCGTCTTTGGTTTCGTATCTATCCTCGAACCAGTAAAGCTTTTCGTTATACAAAAAAGGCAAGGTTTGTTTGCCGTAAGCAAGGCACGGAAGTCCGTCCTCTGTAACAGCATTTGAGTGGTCGCAGTTTGACTGACCGCATAGCGCAATTGTACTCATATCAGAATACTGTAAAAAGCTTAGTACTGCGTTTTCGGTAACTATCAACTCGCCGTCATTATATATTGTTCCGTATACTCGCATATATCTCGCCTGTTCATCTGTTTTTGTATCCGAGCAGGCGGAAAACGTGGACGCAAATGTAGCAATCAGTATTGCAGTGCCTATAAGCTTTAATTTCCTGTTCATAATATTGCCCTTTCATAAGTTGTATTTATGTTTTTATTTTATTATCTGTGTCAAAAAACATAAGCAGTAATTATATTTTACACGCAGGAGCATCTTTCGTTTTTTTCCTTTTTTGTCTTATAGATACATTTATAACACGTCATGTTGTGCCACCGTACGTGCAGTCGCTAAACAAAAGTTAATATGTGTAGCTGACTGCCCAGAATGGTTTGTATGTACCAGAAGTGCAATTTATAGATATATCTACAAACTGTATTTTGTATCCTGCTGCTTTTTCAGCATCAGTCAATGCTACTGTTTTTGTCATTTTTTCAAGTCTGGAATATTCGCCGTTACCGTTAGTCTTATTCTTTATGACAGTTTCTCCATTTTTTGTAGGAATTATTAATTCACAAACCACTGAAACTCTTTTTTCGCCGTTTGGAACCTCCGTCCCACCGTCGAATACATATTTTGCAGTTGCTGTTTGTTTACTTTGATTAATAGTGTATTACATGACTACGCATGATGTTGGTCCCATAGGAACCAACTTGTAGTTTGATGCTGCTTTGTAAGTGACAGGTGATAATGCGTTTCCTGGTAACACCATAGCAAATGCCGATGAAATTACAGCTGTTGTTGCTATAGTTGCTTTTATTATGTTTTTGATTATCATCATATTATACCTCTTTCTTTTTCCCAAGCTCACATATATTATCCACCGATACAACAGTACCGATTAATCCGCTCATACCGCCTCTTTCTGTGGATATATAAGTAATCTCTGAAAATGTTATTGTGGCCTCTTTATAATACACATCCTCTGAAAATGTATCGGAACTTAAAAAGTCGCAATCCTTTAAATAACCGATATTTATAATACCATCGCTTGTTGTAATCGCAAACTGCGGATTGCCCCAGCTGTAATTATAGAACATAGCACAGCTACTCCCTCTATATTGAGCGTCAACATCAAAAAGGAACGGCACAGCCTCATGGTATTCCTTAGAATAAGGCATAAACAGTATTCTGCTTTCGCCATCATGCTCCGAATTCTCTATATTGTAGCGTTCGGCAAGCAGTATACCCGTAAAGGTTACTTCACCCGTCAGAGTTATTTTTGCGTCCATTACATCATAGCCTATGCCTATATCTTTTTTTAGCGTTTCGCTATACATTACGCGAGGTGCTACGCTGATGTAGCACGAGTCTACTATCAGACCCTTACTGCCGATGCTGTCGCCTTCATGTACTATTATTTTATCCTTGCTTACCACGGGTCCTTTTTGAGAGCCTATACATTTCATTTCGTTCAAATCGTAATCATCTGGATTTCTTATGCTGTTGTTGTCAAACGGTTCATATTCATAACCGCCCATTGAACCACGGATAATATATGAACCTGCCGCATTGGGATCGGCTTCAAGGTCGGCAAGCTTTACAAATTCGCCGTTGCCGAGGTACATTTCATTTTCGGGGTCTTCGGTATAGAATTCCGGCAATTCCTCCACAGGTTCTTCGATAGATGTATTGCCTTTATTAATATCCTCTATGAGTTTTATGTATTGTAATGCGTCCTCACAATATTCTACCGATTTAATACTATTGTCTGTGTTTAATATAATTCTATAGCCTTGTTTGGTTTTCTCATCTGCATAAACATATACATTATCTCCGCTGTCTGTGGTAAAGGTTTTGAATTTGTTGATTTCTATTTGCTGAATCGGTTTTTTGTCGTTATCTTTAATTGAAATAAAGCATATAAACGGCTCATCGGAACCCGATTTATATCCGTAAAGCTCCACGGTGTTATTATTGTTATCGGTAAGCGTTTTTACAAGCTCACTACCTTCGGGTGCTGTTATACTCCCGGTTTTTGAAGTATCGGTAACAGTATCGATACTGCTTTGTAAGGACGTTGTATTATCATCTGCCGCTATACTACTGTTTTGTTCGGGCTGAGAACAGCCTGTTAAAGCTACTGTGACCGATAAAGTCATAACCAACAATATTAATCTTAATCTGTCATTCATATTAAGCTCCTTTATGCATATAATCGAGTCGAGGATATCTTTTGGCAAAATTCTTGTATGTGAAAACCTGTTTGTTTATTTGGCAATGTCCTGAATAATTTGACGATCCAGCTTCTAATAAGCTGGAATTAGATCCGCACCCGTTAGCATCATAAACTGTAATTGTTGTATCAGTTTTTCCCGCTAAAACTATAGAGTGGTTATTATTGTTTGATGTTCTTACTCTCAAATGCGTGCCCACCGGTAAATCGGAAATCATAATTTTCAAGTTTCTTGCGGTTAGGAATAAATAATCATTGTTGTCGCTTCCCCAACCAAAATCATTACATTTTGATTCAGATAAATTTTTAGTAAATACACCTTTATACACAAATGCTGCAAACCCATAGCATTGATAACAACCGTCAAAACATCCACATGTTGCAGTTGATGCCTCAGGACTGAAAACACTATGTGCTGAACAAGATGATTTACCATTTACAAAATACTCGCCTGCAGTAAGATTAACATTTTTAGAACCATCAACATAATAGCAGTAATCAATGTTGCCATTATTATATTTGATTTTAGGGGTGTAGCTTGTAAAATGTGTGCGGCACTGGCCGATGATGCAACCGCTATAGAGATCGCCGCAATTATTGACAATGATGAGATGGTTATAAATATTCTTTTTGCTTTATGTATGAACTTAAGCTTCATTTGATAATTTCCTTTCATTTTAACTCGGAATAAAGCCCGATGTAAGCATAGCTTTTCATCGGCTGTGACGAAGAAATCTTGCCGCAGGAGCGTTAGCTCCTCAGCTTTTCTGTAAGGCAGTAATTCACCTACGATAGTCTGAATGGAACATGCCGCCTATAAAGGCGGGGAACATTGCGGCATTAGGTTACAACTTGATACATCATAAAAATCAATTATCTGTATCAATTTTTAACATAACTTCAAAAATTTATATATATTTGTTTTTTCGCCAATCCTTTCATCAATATATTATAACTCAGGAAATACTGCCTTATAAATTGTATAATTTTCAGATTTTCCTTATGACTGTAAAACATCTCCTCCTTCATTATTACTATCACACTTTCGCACCTTGCATTATCGTAACATCTGCCACCTCCACTGTCCATTCTTTGTAGCCCTGAGCAAAACGCCGCAAACGTAGAAAAGAAGCGGATTTGCAGGACACAAAAAATAATTTTATCACTAAAAATATATAGAAACAGCCAACCAACTTTGGTATAATTAAATTGTACGAAAACCACACGAAAGGGGCTGGCTGTTATCTATCGCCAAGAAATTTTACAGGACATCACATTGTTCACATCTGCACCGAAAGCACAATTCTATGAGAAGCTTTTTCTTAATCTCGCCTATCTCATTTTCCCGAAGCTGCCGCAAAAACAGGGAGAATCGGTTTTTCAAAAAGAGCAAGGTTTTGCACTTTTATTGTTATAAAATGCGAATGTTTTTCCTGTATCACAGATTTAGTGGACTATCTCAATAACAATCTGATAATCGCACATTACTGCGGTTTCAATATCATGAAACCATTGCCGTCCTACTGGACTTTCGACCGTTTCATCAGAAATCTTGATAACGCTCTGCTTAAAAAGCTTATGCAGTCTCAAGTGCTGAAGTTGTCCAAAATGGGTATTATCGACACTTCATTCATAGCTCTCGACTCTACTCCCATAAGTGCAAATACTAAGCAGAATAACCCAAAATCTTTCGCTAAAAACAAGTTTGCAAAAGGCAATCAGCCTAAGTCTGACGAAGACTGCGGTTTGGGTGTTCATACCGCTTCAAATCAGCATAACGAGCGTAATTTTGAATACTATTGGGGTTACAAGAATCATATTCTAGTTGACTGCATTACAGGCTTACCAATCTTTGAAATGACAACTACTGCCGATGTTGCCGACAGCACTGTCGTTCTTGATATTCTAAGCCAAACCAATGATTTTCTTTCAATTGAGGAATGCACATTTTTTGCTGATAAAGGTTACGATGTTAAGGCAATTTACAATGCCGTCAAAGATATTTATCACGGCGAATGCTTTATTCCCATCAACAAGCGTAACACTAAAAATCCGAAGAAGCTTTCAACAGGTCATCCGATTTGTGAAGCCGGTCTCGCTATGCACAAAGACGGCAAATTCTCTGACAATGGCAGAACTCGCCAAAAATACTGCTGTCCGTTCAAACGTTCAAAATCAGGCTGTTGTCCATGCAATCACAAGAATTGGAACAATGGCAAAAAAACTCGCGGTTGTACTAAATATGTCACGCTTCCCGATGATTACTGACTTTCCATTGACCGTGAATGTGTTTCGTTCAAGAAGATTTATGCACTCAGAACAGAGGCTGAGCGTTACAACTCTCGTTTCAAGCAGACCGGTCAGGAACGTCTTTGGGTGCATAGCTTTAATGCTGCACAAAACCTTAATTCTGTTGCTCATATTGCTTTGCTCGCTGTCGCTCACGCAACTGTTGTCACTAAATTCGAAAGCTCTTATCGCAGTCTTAAATCCGTTAAGTGTATTGCTTGACGAGTTGTTTTGAATATTTCTGCCGGATTTCAGCTCTGTTCGGCTGATGTCAGCTTTGCTGTGCCGTTTTTCTGCTTTTTTATTTGATACTTGCCTATTTTGCGACTTCTGTTAGTTTTTGTTTCATGTTTTGCTCATCTCTATAAAAACGATAATTTTTTCAGAACACTAAATTTAAAGCGATTCCGTTTTTCTTTGTTTCAAATTCACAAAACGCTTTACAACAATGAGAACAATAGTGTGAGCAAAAATGTCCATTTTTTCGATCTTTTATATTGACCTTGCTTTTTTTGGATATGCCGAATATTCCCTTTTTGCATTTTTATTCAGAGTACCACTCGATAATTGCACACGGTACACTTCCTGTGGCAGAAATAACAATCATTCCGCTTTCCATTTCATTGTTGCAGTAAGGACATACCAACCTAATCACCTTTCTAATCATTAATGCTATATCAAATATCAGTTTTAGACATCTTTTGTTTTTCTTTCAAAACCTTTATCATTGTAGTCATATCATTATTTCCTATTATAAAGGGCAGTACGCTTGCGGTTGCATAACAGATATTAACAATGGAAAAATAAAAATTAATGAAATTGCTAACAAGTAATAGTGAAACTCCAATCAAGAAGACATTGCCAACCGCTCCACTCAAAAAGAAAATAACAAGTTCGTGTTTTTCCATTTCGAGAAGGGACTCTTTTTTTATTTCAACATAGCCGTGAAACACAACGGGAGATATGTAAAGTTTGGCTATTTTGATTCTCATAAAATTTGCACCTATATAGATACCATCTACCGGTTTTTTGAAAATAAGGGATGCTATATAATAGAAAATTTCATGGTATATTCAATACTAGAAAAATGAAAAGAAGTGAAAAATGATAAAAGCGCAAACAGAAAATCGGTTATATATAGTTACTCCTTTTTACAATATGATCACTATTTCTTTTATTTCTCCGTACATTCGCTTTGTCCTTGTGTAATTGTCCGCTTCACAAAACAAAAAATTGCACAAACACTCACCCGCATTTTTGTCAATTCTGTATACTATACATTACATCAATTGAATTGACAAAACTGTAAAAGTGTTGTATAATAGAGTAAATAAAAAAACACCACACACAGGCTGTATAGTTCCTGCAAGAACGATACAGCCCCTCATCAGCTCGATGCGAAACCATCTGACTGACTTAGTGCAATAGTGCCTTTAGTGTGCTTTATTATAGCACATTTAATACAATTTTATACAATTTTGCAAGAGCTTTCAGAAGTTTACCAGACGCTGGAGGCTCTTGTGTTTTTAATCTGATATACAAGGCGTAAATCCGCAGTGTATATCCCCACCTGCCGCATATCAAAGGCAGTACAAATTGAATGCCGACCATCGTCAGAGATGACCTACAGCCGAGATAACTACGCATTAGTTCTGAGAACATCGCGTGAGTAACACGGGAGAGGAACAGTAAACACCGATTTACTGCAAACCACCGACTAACAGTCACAGTTCAGAAACGCCGCACATTCTGCGGAGCGAGTATACATACTGTACTACTGATACAGTTGAGCTACATCGGACTGGGTAGGTGTTAAGCTACGGAGAGATGCGAGAGCGTTAATCGAAACTATGAGTCGGAACACAAAATGTATATTATCACAGTGGAGCAGTTGCACCTGCTCTGCTATGTGATATATGATTTTATTTACAGTTTCAAGGACACTACTACTGTAGTATCCCTAAAAGTGTAACTAATGTAAATTGGCACGCCAAGAGGGATTCGAACCCCCGACCCTCTGGTTCGTAGCCAGATACTCTATCCAGCTGAGCTATTGGCGCATATCTTGTAAATTTACTAATATATTTTAGCACATCGAAAAGAGTTTGTCAAGGGGTTTTATAAAATTTTTATAAAAAACGGGGGCGGGTTTGGGCGCTAATACCAACTTGTAGAAAAGTCTGTTTTTTTAAAAATAGAGTAAATTCTCTATCCCTAACCCCAAACCCCTTACCCATGGGAAGGGCTGTGTATGCTTTGTTGGCTCTGCATCGTGCAGAGCCTTTGGGCATACACGCCCGGCGTCCGTGCCGGGCTAATTGTGGGGCTGCCGCCCTCATCCCGCTTGGGGCAACGCCCCAAACCCCATAAAACATCATTTTATGTTACTTAGTCGCTTTATCGAGTGCCTGAGAAATATCCGCAATAATATCGTTTATATCCTCGATACCGATAGTAAGTCTTACCGTACCCTCGCTTATTCCTGCGGCTACGAGCTGTTCTGGCGATAACTGGCTGTGCGTTGTTGAAGCAGGGTGGATAACCTGGCTTCTTACATCGCCGACGTTTGCAACTATCTGTAAAAGCTCAAGGCTGTTCATGAACTTCTCGCCTGCGGGCTTGCCGCCCTTGATAACGAATGTGAACACACCGCCTGCTCCCTTGGGACAATACTTTTTGCAAAGCTCGTAATACTTGTTTGAGGGCAGTGCAGGATAATTTACCTTTTCAACGGCAGGGTGGGCTTCAAGGAATTTTGCTACCGCAAGTGCGTTTTCGCAATGGCGCTGCATACGCAAAGCAAGCGTTTCCATACCTGTAAGGCAGGTGTGAGCCGCAGATGCTGAAAGGCAGGCGCCTATATCTCTTGTTATGAGCGCACGGAGTCTTGAGATGAATGCCATTTCTCCGAGATCGGCGAACACTACACCGTGATAGGATACGTCAGGCTCGTTGAAGAGCGGGAATCTGGGATTACCCTTGAAAGCGAACTTTCCGCTGTCTACTACAACACCTGCCATTACACTGCCGTGACCGCCCAAAAACTTTGTTGCGGAGTGGATAACAAGGTCTGCGCCCCACTCTATAGGTCTGCAAAGATAGGGTGTTGTGAAGGTGCTGTCTACTACAAACGGGATGCCGTGCTTGTGGGCTATCTTGCCGATCTCCTCAATATCCGCTACGTTTGCGTTGGGGTTGCCGATAAGCTCGGTGAAGAACAGCCTTGTCTTGTCGGTTACGGCATTTTCCCAGGCGGAAAGGTCATCGGGGTCAACGAACTTTACCGTGATGCCCATTCTCTTTAATGTGATTCCGAGCAGGTTTATCGCACCGCCATAGATGTTTATGGACGAAACAAGCTCGTCACCCTCACTGCAGAGGTTTATTATAGTATTGAATATAGCGGCATGTCCGGATGCAAACGAGAGTGCCGCAACACCGCCGTCCATAGCCGTTACCTTACGTTCAAGAATATCGCAGGTAGGATTCTGGAGTCTTGAGTAGATGTTGCCCTGCTCTTTAAGCTCAAAGAGCGTTCTTGCGTGTTCGGCATCCTTGAACACATAGGCATTTGTTTCGTACAGGGGCGGAGTTACCGACATTGTAGCTTCGTCCGTTTCATAGCCTGCGTGAACCGCAAGCGTTTCTATGGAATATTTTTTCATAGTAAGTCTTCCTTTGATCTTTTTAATTAGCCCTAAACTTACAGGGTTTAAGGTAATTCTACCACATTTTTCTTTGTTTGTCTATAGAAATATTTTATCGGCAGGCCTTTATCGCTCTGCCGCAATATTGACACCGATTATTCCGCCGATACAGCCGCACACTGCTGAGCTTATCAGCTTAGGCAGAAATTCCGTCCCGGTAAATCCGCCGGATATAAGTGTGACGGCAAAGCAAAGGGCGAACATTGCAAGGCCGCCGAGCGTTCCCCACGCAAAGCCGTTTTTCCCTCTGCCGCCGCCGAAGAACATTCCGCAGACGACAGCGGATGCGCCGAGCGAAACATACGCCATCACGCTGTCGGCTCCGGAGGGAGCATCGGCAATATTGAACAAAAATGCACCGATAACGGTAAAAACCGCCGCTGTCACTGTTCCGGCTATAGTTCCTTTCGCAAAAGGTCTGAGCTTCTTTATCGCCGCTTTGTAACTTCTGCGTTTTACCATGATGTTACCTGCTTTCGTTTTTTTAGTACAAATATATGTTGCGGAAGGGTGCTTTATTACTTTGTCCGGAAAGTGCGAATGTGGGATGAATGGCGGAGACTTTGAAAAAAGTCTTTTAATAGATGTGCTTCTTATTGCATCGTTCAGCTTTGACAATGATAGCAAGCTACCGATAGTTCTTTTTGCGAGATAGCACTTCTCGGGTTCGCTATTCGAA